>Ga0247837_1007412_pt1 | contig 14560 bp, 5 predicted proteins | sample LaCtaG_2_FD_187115 | JGI IMG/M metagenome (GOLD analysis project Ga0247837, IMG submission 187115) | Freshwater microbial communities from meromictic Lake La Cruz, Castile-La Mancha, Spain - LaCruzMarch2015_14.5m | ecosystem: Environmental > Aquatic > Freshwater > Lake | place: Spain: Castile-La...
ATTGTCAATATTATGAAGGTAATGAGTAATTACAGCTTTTTTCTCATTAGTTGGCACTTGCTCAACTAATCTAATTTGCAAGTGTTTGCCATCAAATTCATCAATGCTGATTTTCTCTTTTAGTTTCATCTTTTTTGATTTGAATTTTCAATACGTAAAGTTAAGTTTTTTAGGCTTGTAATTGTCAAAAGTGAATATTCCGGTCAAACTGAGCCACTAAATCCAGGGCAAACTGGTTCTTCGTCACTTTTGGTGAAATTTCATATTTATTCATTAACAAGAAAAATAGGAATAATCAAGAACCGGCTAATATTAACAAGAAACTTCATTAAAAAAGGTGTGATCGAAAAAATGTGAGCTAAAATTAAATGTATTCACCAAAAGTGACGAAGAACCCAGTTTGAGCAGAATATTCACTTGGACATGCGGTTTCAAATAATTTAATCCTAAACTTTAGTCAATTATTATCAAAAATATTTTCTTTGAGCCTTCACTTTAATCCATGATTTTTCATTACCTTCTAAAATATAAGCAAATAAATAACCACCAAACACACAACCTCCATCAAGTCCAATAGCATTTTTAAAGTTCTTAGGTTCATCATTTAAGAAAACGTGATGTCCAAAAAAGACCAGGCCAAATTTACCCTCATAATCCTCCGCCCAAAATTTACTATTTTCATCTTCATTACCTAAGGCTACAAATTTACCATTTTTATCAAGATATCTTGTCATTGTTATTAGCTTCAATTCTTTGAATTCTCCATGTGAATGAAAATCATATCTATAGTTTGTTTTAAAGTCAAACTTGCAATCCTTTGTAAGGCCACCATGGATTAAAAGAATATCTAATTCAGAAATTCGATATGAAAAGTAACTTTTTTCTAAAAAATTTAATATTTGTGGTGAAATATTTTTTTCTAGTTCGTAATAATCAAATTGTAAATTCATCTGATTAAACGCTTTCAAATTATTCTTTTTGTTATAAAGGAATCTTAAAAATTTTTCTTCATGATTGCCTATGATTAATTTAACATTATAATATTCCGATAAAAAAAGTACATAATTTAAAACTCCAATAGAATTTGGACCTTTATTTATTAAGTCACCCAAAAAAAAAATATAATCCCCTGTATTCAGTTTACATTCTGAAATTAAAATTTTCAACTCATCGATGCAACCATGAACATCTCCTATTAATATAATTCTCATTTGTTTAAGTCCATATAAGTTTTAGTGTGTAAGCAAGGTAGCTCAAAGTTTAGACTGAGGCAGGACTATTTCGCTTTTACACTATGTTAGGAAAGCATTAATTATTTTCCTGCCATTTATTTATGTTGGTAATCAGTTCGTTACAAATTTCCTTTGCTTTTGTTTGTTCGTCTTGAATTACAAAGTCCCTGTTGCTGTGCGCTATAGGATTTCGTACTTTAGCCAAAAGCAAAAACTTTTCACGCCAATTTGCCTGCTGTCCTGCTAAAATTCTTTGAAACCACGTCCAGTCAGATGAGATAAAACAATTCCACATATCTAGTGGATAGGTGTAACTTACTAAATTGTCTGAGGCTGAGTTTCCAAACGTCTTTTTGTTTCTTGTTCGCATATCCTCCAGCCGAAAAATGTCATTCTCTTTTCTTGGATTTGCTAATATAAAAGAATCTCTCCAATCATTACCATACTTTTCTTTGAGGTAAATTTTTATCAAGTTACGAACTTGGTGTTCTGCTTCTGTCCACAATGCCCAAATATCAAACTCTGTTTCTTTTTGTTTGAGGTAGTCATTTAGATGAATTGAAAGAGAATTGTAAGAAATATCACTTTCATTAACTAAACCTACATCTATCAATGTTTGAAAATTAGTTCCATATTTTTCTCTTGCCAAAATAGGTTGTACCAACCCATATTTGGTAAGTCTTTCAATACCCATTTGAGTCAAGTTCACTACGGGTCCTACAACTGCCTGAATAAAATGGCTTTTTAAGCCTTCTTTCTCCATTAGAGAAATAATATCATCATAATTATCCCAAAGAAATTTCTTTAACTCACTACTAATTTCAGATAATAATTCAATGCTTGACTTTTTCTCTGCTTTCATTCCATTAAAAATATGGTAATTCACCATATCCATCCAGTAAGGGTGGCTTCCTACAAAATAAAAGACTTGGTTCTTATACTCTTCTGATATTTCTAAACCTAAATTCTCTACTCTTTCCCAATAAGCCTTCAAATCACTTTCACTAAACAATTGCAAACGCAATTCAGAAAAAACTCCGTAAAAATTAGAAATTGCCCCATTTTCTGGCTCTAACTCTTGGATTGTGCGTCTTGAAATAGTTACAAGACAAATTTTTGTTTCAGGAAGCGTTGAAAGTTCTCTTAAAAATTGAAAATCTGCTACTGAAAATATGTTTTCAGAATAATCAAACTCATCAAGGATAAAAGTTGTGCGAAGGTTACTTCTTTTACAAAACTTACAAAACTTTTTGACTTGGTTTAAAAACTCAAATCTATCATTTTGATTACTTTTTATATCGTTGTATATGCTTTCCAATCTTCTGTATATATCAACTAAATCTTTTTCAAACTCTATTTCGTCAAGGATAGCAAGGGCTAAACCTTTGAAGAAGTTTATGGCACTATCGCCCGAACTTATTGATATGTAGGCAAGAATATGCTTCTCTTGTAGCAATTTTTCCTTTAAAGGAATCAAGGCATTCCATACAAGACTTGACTTGCCAATTCTTGGAAGCCCAACAATTGCCAAATTGCCATACAATTTGCCAAGCACCCTTGTATGAATTTCGTTTATTTCGGATTGCCTACCAACAAAACGGTCACCTGTTACAATCCCTGCATTATCTGCAAATGGGTTTGCTATATTTAGTTCTTTAATAACCATTCTTGAAAGAGTTTAACTTGGATTTTATAGTTATTGCCTTGTTGTTCAATCACTTCCCGGTTTTTAAGGTCGTCAAGAATAATATCTTCATATTCTTTATTGCCTATGCTTATATCCTCACGTGAGCAATATGTCACAAACTTGGTTGCTTCTGCAATTTTTTTCAAAACAGCCTTAGAGTGTTCTTGTGGAATGCGTTGAATGTCGTGTTTTTCGCCCGCGTTTAATAAGTTATCAAATTTATCATTTGTTAACGCTTGCCCGCCAAATAAGAAACTGTCCGCAATGGGTTTAATATCACTTCTTGTGGCTTCAATGAATTTCTTATCATTCATTTCTTTTATTAACCTTGCACAAAAAATCTGTATATAATAAGGATTGCAAGATGTGTATTCAATTATTTTCTCTGCTGCATCTTCCAAATAACGACTCTTATTTGATTTGGTGTTCCAAACGGGTTCTTCAATCAATTTTAAGGCATCTTTTTTGGAAAGATAAGTTAGCCTTTCATCTTGCGTTACTCCAAACTCATTCGGAAACTCACTTTTAAATAAAGGAAAAACATCTTGCCCAACTAAAACAGATGAAAAGGTTGCATCTTCGTTTTGAGTAATTGCTTTCCATTGTTTCATAATTGCATCAGAAACTTTTCCTTCCTTAATAGCGGTGTACAAATAAGTAAACTCATCTATCATTACCACTAATTTCTTGTCTTGCCAATTTGGTGTATTCTGGCAAGTCTTCTTAAAATTCCGAATGTATTTTCTGAATACATCTGCTGAATTAGGAGCATCTTTAAGTTCTGTATATAATGGGCATTTAAAAGATGGTACTTTTATGCCGTCAAAAGATAAATTTTCTAATTCCTCTTCTATTGTAAAAAGAATTTTATGGAAAAAAGTTGCTGATGAAATATTTTCAAAAATTTCGCCTATGCTGAAAGAAATACAAAATGTCTTTTGAGTGTCTTCCAAACTCTTTTTCAGATGATACAATACAGATGATTTTCCCGAACGTTTTTGTCCGTAGATAACTACTTGTTTAGAATCAGTTGATATTATTGCTTCTGTAATTCTGTCAATAAATTCATTTCTGCCGTAAAACATACTCCTATCAGTAACGGGACCTCCATTAGCCAATTTCTCGTATGGATTTGGTATTGTCTCAAATTCATTTTCAGAATAAAGACGTAGTGAAAGTTGCTTTTCTAATTTTACAGGCTCATCTTCTGTACGATTGTTGTAAAAACAAGTAATATTAATTGATGTCGCTTTTTCATTTGCAATTTTAGTTGAAACTTTTACGAACAAATTAAAAATATGGCTTTCTCCTCCATCAATGGAATCAAAATATTCATTTGACTTTTCAATAAAAGTAATATCATCAGTTGTTTGAACTACGATTTTTACATTACGGATTGGCGATGAATTTTTAGAAGATTCTACTTTCAACTGGAAAGGTACAACATTGTCGTTGCCAAGAACATTGGCTTCTCCTAAAATAGAAATTTCAACTTTTGGGCTGCTTGCCGCCTCTACTGTTTTAAATGACTTGTCCAAAAGAAGTTCGATCTTTTCAAGCAAGGGAACGAAGCCTTCGTAAGAAAATTTAGTAGGCTTTTCTTTAATTTCAGTAATTAACTGATTGATTTGGGCTTTTGCAAAATTGTAACTTCGTTCTTTATCTCTGTATCCTGACTGACGCAAAAAGGTTGCTAACACATCATAAATATCTGTTGCAATAATATTTAGGCGAGAAGTATCTAATTGAGTGAGCCAACTTTTTCTTACCTCATTTAATGAATCAAGCAAAAGATTCGTTAGTGGTTCTAAATTTTCGTTGTTTGATATTGCTTTTAAAGATGCAAACCAACGTGAATAATCCCGTTGCCTTTTTTCTCTTGCTTGGTTCAAAAGATTTGTGTATTCGTCTGATAAAATATTTATATTTGATTGAAAACCAATAGAAGATAGAAATATCAAAGATTTTTCTTTCAGTTTAGGGTTTTCATAAAGTTTACTTGTTATTTGTGCTGAAATACTCCTATTCCATAAAAACATAGAAAGAATCCCTTCCCAAATATTCTCACGATAATCCCCCTCCAAGACAAAACTAATTGCATCTTCTATTGAAGGTGTTTTTGTGGATACCGCAAACAAATCTGTATAACTTGATTTGAATGTAAATAAATATATTGCTACTTGCGGGGCTGTAAAACGATAGTTTTCTTCTAAACTAAATGCCTCTAAGTAATAATATCTTATCACATCCATTGATGAATTTTCAGAAATATGATTTAATGCCATAGCATTGCAATATCTAGCTAATACAGAGCGAAGAATATTTTCTTTTTCGGGCTCTAAGGCTATCATTAGTTTTGCCTCAGTTAGTAAATAATTTGCCCTTTCTCTTGGTCTCGCTCTACCTGCGGTATCAATTAACCTTCTTATCGCATTCAAAGTCTCTTTTGAAAAATCTCCGCTATCAATCACTTTTGCAGGAACACCAAAATATTCATCATAATTTTCAATTGTACCTTTAATAAATTTACTTAAACCTCCTCCAAAAGAATCAAATTCTGCGTCAGCTATAATTTGGCTTAATTCTTCATTGTCTGGTTCATCAAGTGCTTGCAATAAGCGACTTGCATAAGTATTTTCATTATGAATACTTATTGCTTCCTCTAAAACTTCTCTTGCTTCGTCTAATTCATCTAATTGTATCAATGCAAATCCTTTTTTTGACAAATACATTGAGTTTTTTCGTCTATCATTCATTACAGATTTTTCCTCAAGCAAAAATTCTGTATATTCTAAAACCTTGTTAAAATCTTTAACAGATCCATAAAAGTTTTCTAAAAAGTAATATGTAGTAATACTATCCGGTAGTTCATACTCGTACTTTTTGATAAATTCTATTGCCTTACCTGTTTCACCCATTGAAACATATAGCATAGCAATATCTTTAATACAACTCTCCTTCTTTTCATTATTCTTTAAGGCATGGAAATAATACTTCAATGCATCTTCATAATTCTTATCAATATTATGAAGTTTTTTTGCTTTTTGATAATTTAGGTCGTAACTCTTAAATGACGGCTTAAAAGTGTTTTGCTGAAACCTTTTTTTCTCTATTTCTTCTTTTAGTTTGATTGCGCTAAAATTTCCTGGTAATGAATAGAGAATCTGGTCAATCAATCCAAGTGCTGTATCAGGTTTGCCTTCTTTTTCAAAATAAAGTTGAGCAAGTTCGATAACCAGCTCAACAGTTTTAGGTTTATGTATATATGCGGCGGAGTCACCTTTGTAATTCTTAGTCCAAGTGAAAAGAACTGGTATATTTGTACTAGTTACTGTTCCTCTAAGGGTTTGAAGTAAACTTTCATCAATGATATTGTTGAATCCAAACCAAACAGGATTACCAAACAAATCAGTAATAAACCCAAAGTTTCTATCACCAAAATACCTGACTATAGTTCCGTTTGCTGAAACTATTTTTTTGTTTTCTGCCTCAATTTCTGGCTGAAAAAGTTGCCTTAAATCTGATAATGAATCTAGTACAATTCCCTTACCTTTTGTTTCAGGGAATTTGGGTTTGATTTTCTTATCTTTTCTTTTTTCTAGTTCTTCTAATGGTATTTTATCCCCAGCTTTATATTCTGTTTTGATTAAAACTTCTTGTACTTTTTCAGTTTTATCTTCTTCTTCCATTACTACTTTAGCCTCATCTTGCTTAATCTCTATTTCTTTTATAGTTTCTTTTTTTTCTGTATTTATTATTTTAGGAATAGAAATGCGCTTAATTGTGTCATTTGCAATAAACTCATCACCCTCGTCTGTGGATAAGATGACACAATTTTCCTCAAAAGCATCAATAACCCCTGTAAATGATGCATCTATAGTGTGTAGGGTTACCACATCTCCAATTTTGTGCCGTTTTTTTAGAATATCAATCATCTTTTTGACTACTTGTATTTATTGTTTGTTGTTATTTATGCTTGACAACGTTACATTATAATGTCGAAACTATTTTTTGAATAGTGTTTTTGCTAAGTATAAGCGAAGTTTTGTTATGTTTTATTCTAACTCAAGATAGAAAATTTAATTTATAAATCCTCTATGATAATCTCTAGCCATGGTTAAAAAAGTTTTGTAAAGTTTAGATATTATTTAATTCATTACGAAGATACCATTGTGGTTTCAGTATCCAGTGATTAAATCATTTTGTGTAACATTATAAAGCTCTAAATATTTGTTCGACTAATATATTTTGTTGAAAGTAACATACCTCTCTAACTCCATTTCTGTTTAACAATCTATTATTAACTTGAAACTAGGAGGAAAAATTGTCCCTATCTATCATGTCAAAAAGACAAATAGCAAAATTATTCTACAATGCAACGGATAGAACGTCCTGTTGTGGAAATTTGCGGTCCAACTGAAAAGTTGGAAAAACCTATGCCATGATTTATTACTGAATCATAAGAACTACTCCAATAGTAGCCATCACAACTTCGACATAGGTTCAAGCTGCCATCATAGTAGTTCCTTTCTCCAGCATTCGGCAAATATATCCCCCCCGTGTCATCAAATGACTTTTTTATACGCCAACCATTATCGTAGTGAGTATAAGAAAGTGAAAAAGTGAAATATAGTTCTTTGATATTGGTGGAAGCAATAGACTCCCATTGCTCTGCGGTTGGTAAACGGAAGCCAGAAGGACAGGGGTCATTTGCCGTCTTATTTGCATCTGACCAAGCGCCCATTGGTGCTCCTACTCTATTCCAAACTGTTACTACTTCGTGGTTGCCACCACCAACTGTCCCATTACTCGGACCATTTGCAGCTTTTTCCTTCCTTCCCCATTGCCAATAATCGCCGTTGAGTTCCCATCTTGGTGTATAGGGATCTGAAGTTGCTACAGCCCCCAGATTGTAACACGAAAAAGTTAGTATTTCCCCATTTGCACCATTGACTGTGCAATCCGAAGTACTTGACGCTGTTGATTTAAACGACAATTCATTCCCATATCCAGTTCCAACACTATTGGTTGCATAAGCCCTAATATAGTAGACAATGTTTGGAGACAAACCTGTTAGGGATGAACTGAATGTTCCGGTACCTGTGCCATTACTTGTTTTTGTTGTCAAAGATATAATAGGATTTGAACTGGTCGACCATACTACTCCTCTTGAGGTAACAACTGAACCACCATCTGAACTAATATTCCCTCCTGATGTGGCAGTTGTAGTTGTAATGGAACTTGCTGATACCGTACTTACAGTAGGAAGAACTAATAATGTACTTGTTTTGAAGGTTACTTCATTCCCATAACCAGTTCCAACACTATTTGTAGCATACGCTCTAACATAGTAGGTAGTGTTTGGAGTTAGCCCTGTTAGGGATGAACTGAATGTTCCGGTACCTGTGCCATTACTTGTTTTTGTTGTCAAGGATATGGTAGGATTTGTATTCGTTGACCATACCACTCCTCTTGTGGTAACAGCTGAACCTCCATCTGAACTTACATTCCCTCCTGAAGTGGCTGAGTTTGACATAATAGCACTTAATTGTGTAGTATTTATTGATGGATTAACAACATTTGTAGTTATGGTAGAATCCTTAAGGCAACGGATGGAAGCACCGACTGACTTATTGACGTCGTTGAACCTGTTCACATAGCCAGTGAAGGTGTTCAGGTTGCGGAACCAGGCGGTAGTGTTGCCGATTACAGTAGCACTCCAGAAAAAAGCGAAGTCTCTAACATCAGAGAAACTACCATTGCTAAAGCGATAACCACTTGGAAAAGCAGAAAAACCACTTTCGTTCGTTGCACTGGTGTTGGGAATATTCCAATAGGTTGTCCCGGTAGATTTCAGCTTTCCCCCCGCTACACTTTCTCCCCCAAGATAATTAGTTAAAGTTGTCCATTCAGCATCTGCGGGGACGTGCCAACCGTTTGGACAAAGTCCTCTATTGTCAGCCACTGCATACCAATTGTATAACTTCCCATAAATGGCGTCATTGGCATTGTCATTGTTGTATATGGTATAGGCACCGCTGGTTGTACTTCGCCAAGTACCGTCGTTAAGCCCCGTTGGAATGGCATCGCCGCTTTTGTACTTGCTCACCTTCAGATTGCTCTGTATCCAGCATTGGGTGCCAATTGAAACCGTATTATAGGTATTTCCATCAATATCTTTAACCGTTGGTATACCTGGGCAAGGAATATTCATCGCTGTAGATGAATTAGAGGTGGTAACCGTCACCTCATTTCCATATCCCGTTCCAGCACTATTGGTAGCATAAGCCCTAACAAAGTAGAAAGTGTTTGGAGACAGACCAGTTAGGGTTGAACTGAAAGTTCCGGTACCTAAGCCATTACTTGTTTTTGTGGCCAAGGATATGGTAGGATTTGGATTCCTTGACCATACCACTCCTCTTGTTGTAACAGCTGAACCACCATCTGAACTTATATTTCCTCCTGAGACGGCGGTTGTAGAAGTTATCGCTGAAATTAATGATGTTGTTAACGTTGGAGGTACTACCAAAGATAATTCTTTAATACATCGAATAGACATGCCAAGACCTCGGAAGTTTGTTCCAGTATAAATAGTTACATTAGAAAAGTATAGAGCAGAAGCAAATGAACCGGCATCTGAAATGGCCTCCGAACTGCTCCAATAGTCGCCACGGTCTCCCCTGTACATCCAACCATTATCTTTGTTGCGTACACCAGCAGCTGGCAAGAATAGACCACCGTTATCATTACCTGACTTTTTTATGCGTTTACCAAAGGAGTAGTTGGTAGGTCCAGCTGTCCAAGAGTTTCCTCCTACATTTTCAATAATATTGTTAAATAATACTTTATTCCATTGCTCTGCGGTTGGTAAACGGAAGCCAAAAGGACAGGGGTCATTTGCCGCCTTGCTCGCATCTGACCAAGCACCATTCGACGCTTCTATTTTATTCCAGCCTGTTATTTCTCCGTCATTAGCACCACTAACTGTCCCATTACTCGGACCATTTGCAGCCTTTTCCTTCCTTCCCCATTGCCAATAATCGCCGTTGAGTTCCCATCTTGGTGTATAGGGATCTGAAGTTGCTACAGCCCCCAGATTGTAACACGAAAAAGTTAGTATTTCCCCATTTGCACCATTGACTGTGCAATCCGAAGTACTTGACGCTGTTGATTTAAACGACAATTCATTCCCATATCCAGTTCCAACACTATTGGTTGCATAAGCCCTAATATAGTAGACAATGTTTGGAGACAAACCTGTTAGGGATGAACTGAATGTTCCGGTACCTGTGCCATTACTTGTTTTTGTTGTCAAAGATATAATAGGATTTGTATTCGTTGACCATACCACTCCTCTTGTGGTTATCGCGGCACCTCCATCTGAACTTACGTTCCCTCCTGAGATGGCTGTTGTAGTTGAAATGGAATTTACAGATATTGTATTTACTGTTGGAAAGGATTCTCCAGCCCAATAGGGCTTTCCCAATTCATCAAGTTTCAATACCTGACCAGGTAATCCAGTATTCGGTGTCTGGATGTTTCCTGCAATTAAAGCGTAAGGAACACTCACCAATTGGGTCGTTCCAGTTATAGTAAAATTTCCTCCTCCAGTTGGATCCGTTTCCGTCTTTAAGAAATAACTTCCTCCTCCCCAATTTATATCTGATATTTTTCCTAAAAGATTAAATCCTCCTCCTATCATCAAACTAACTAATCCATTGACATTTGTTTGTACTCTATGTGTTTCCGAATAAACACTGGTTCCAATAACTGAACCTTGAAGTATACTAAGTTTAATATTTACCATTTTTTCCGATACTAAGTTTCCATTGCCATCCCAAATTACTGCCTGGTAACTCATCAGATTGGGAACTTGGGCTATTGTAACTTGCAGGCCAATAAGTGCACAAAAAATGCTAAAGATTAAATTTTTCATATGCGCTTTTATATTTTTTTAAAATCTATTTTACTCTATTAACTTGAAATTGAGAAAATAACTAACTAAAGGCAATTCCCTAAATCGATTGTTCTATTTAATCTGAATAGGTAACTCAAATATAGACTTCCTTTCTCAAATAATCAAAAATGGAGTATCTTATTTACAAACGCATCCATCAGAATAGTGAAATGGTAATATTTTATTTTATGCATTTTGGGTTCACCAAATCCTTTGTTAGAGTTATCCTCAGAGTAAAATCTGTATAATTACAACCTCATTCAGGTAGATACTATTGCCAGATATACTTAATAATTCACTCATACTACAATGTAACTAATGGCTCTACCACTTAAAATAAATTGAGGTCCAGAGTCTACCTGATTTTTAGCTCAGCTTTAGTAGAATTAAAATTGTTAAGTACCGCTATTACATAATTCAGTTTGTAAAAATACTTTAAAAAGCAAACAGCTATGACTAACAGTACCTAATTAATTATGAGATAGCCCAAGTAGAGCTATTGTTCTCAGCAAAAAACATAGGGTTGTGACTTAGCAATAAACCCTATAAGTCCTTTTTTATACTTATGGATTTAATCTCAATCCCTAATATGAACCTAAATGGACTGAATTCAAATAGTGTGTTAAAACTTGGTAGATGATAATCCTTGTTTATTAAAAATTATAGTACAAATAATTTCCTGACTTTGCTACACTTTTTTTGGTTTTTTTTATTGCGTTGATTATAAATTTTTTATAATTTTTGCGATACCAAAATGAGTATCTAAAGACTAAAAAATTTGATTTTTATGAGATGTTTATATCACGTCAAAATTAGGTATTGAAGCACAAGTATTGTTGTTACTAGCAACTCGACAGGATATTAAACCTGTCAGGTATCGATTCAAGTGCTGATAAAGTGCTGGACATCGCCAAAACAATCACAACATTAAAAATAAAACTGACTTTACAAAACAAATCTATTTATCTCACCCTACTTTTAACCAAACAACACAATCAATTCAAGCAACTTTACAACAAAAAATACTGAATGCGTTGAGACAATTTAAAAAAATTGTCTATTTAGCGAAGTCAGTAATAATTTATTACTTAACAAATATCCAAACTAGTTTTATTATGCCAACTCCCTTTTTTACCTTTTCTTTTATCTTCCTATCCTTAAATGGTAGGGACACACAGTCATTCTGCGTAATAGCAGAAAAATTAATAAGATCTTTACCGAAAAAACTTGGTATCGAGCCAATCGAGAATTTCAAGCAGATTTGCGGTTCTCACCTGAATAATGCCTTTTTCATCAAGCAAAAATATAGTAGGGGTTCCCGCCACACCATATTGCATAAAGTTGGGTCCCTGGAATCCCTGACCATCAAAATATTTGTCTGCCCAAGGATGCTTACCTGCTGATTCTTGGAATACTTTCCAATCTGTATCAGCTGAAATGCTAATCAGCCTGATTCCTTTTGCAGCTAACATGGGATGAGATGCCACCAATTGTTTCAAGGTTTCTTCACAAGGACCGCAGCCACTCAGGTAATAAACTAATATGCTATAGGTCTTAGAAAGGCTGCCAACAGATAGCTCTCTTGCCGGACTTGAACTAAAATCAACCTCTTCCAATCCTTGGGTTAAAAGTAAATTAGGTGCCAACATACCTTTCTGGGGTGCTCCAAACTGAGACGCGAAGCCTTCCTGTACTAACAAACGTCCGCTTGTCATTATTTCAGGACCAAGGACTTGTAGAAGAGAATCTTTATTCAGTTTAACAAAATACCTTGCCATAAATCTACAAAAGGAAGTGTAAATTTCCGCATCGTGTAAACTGTTCAAAATCTGGCGAGCACTTGCAATCAATTTTTCATCATCTTTAATAAAATCGCAGTAAAGTTGGGACCAGTTGTATATTACTTCGCTCCAGTGATTGCTAGTGTATAGCGCCTGCCAGGATAAAGAGTTATTTAGAAATTCAGCCACTACCTGGCCTCGCTCTGACTCAGACTGATTCAACCTACCCCAGATTCCCCGCGTCAAATCAACAATTTCCCGAAATCTAGCCGCATATAGGGGGGAAGCCGACAACTTTATCCGAAAGGTCACCCAATCCGCTTCCAGCCGAAGTTGTTCCTCCAGTGCGGTTTGGTGCAAAGGATGTAATGGTGGATAGGCCCTGGTCAGCATTTGCACAGCAGCATACTTATTCATGAGTTGCTCCTGCTCCTTGTAGTTTTGCCTTAGGAAATCATTTTCTGGTGAACCGGTATAAATAATGTTTTCCTCATTAGGTTGATCCGACAAACAGGTGACTTGAAAGTTTTCGCCATTAACCACCATGTCCAATCCGCCTCCGCCTCGGAGTAACCAGCGGCTCATCCCTTGATATCCAACCCTATTGACAGGAAGCTGTAAATCTACTACGCCATCTGCAGGAATTACTCCACTTAGGATAGTATCCTGGACCTCACCACGCATGAGAACCCACACCCATCCTCTGCCTTCAAACTTGGGAAACTTAAGCCGAATATTCTGAGCCCCAACAAGATTTGGAACACCCAGTATTAAGTACACAGCAAATCCAAAAAAACGTGCTATTAATCTGTTAGGCATGAAAAGAAAGTTTTTAAATGACAAAGTTAAAGGTATAAAATCTTAGAAATTATAAAAAAACTCATAATTAGATTATTAAATTCGTAAAAAGGTTAACTTTTGATTACTACTTATAAACTATAAAGTGAGTGAGTTAAAGTCTAATTTCCAATTCAGCCAAAAATGTAACTTTATAAAATTATTATAAATTTCTCTTAAGTGTGAATATTCATCAGATTCAAATATTTTATTAGAAAACTGTAAAATATATTTTTGTGTATCTTGCCAAGAATATTTTTTTCTTGAACTTAAAATTAATTGGGAAGTAGCAATGTTAAATCTTACAGAAAATAAAAAAAACAACTATTTAAAAAATAGTTTGGTTTCCATTTTTCTACATTAAATATTCTCACTAAATGAAATGATAATTTGCTCCGAAACTTTAATTATTCATTTTCTGTGGAGCTTGCGAAAAACCAAATAGGGGAAAAAGAATGAACAATATGATTCTTGGATACATAATCTTGGATTTATATTTGCTATCGAGGTAATTTGTAAAGCTATACATTTTATTTGTTAACTAGAAAAAATCATACAATCATTCCTTATATTTAGGAAAGGAAAAGCCATTCCCCTAAAATTGAGCCAATCAATAAGATAACCAAAAACACTTGCCGATGAAAGTCCTTTCAAAATCAAGATTTAAGATCGGCGCAGAATGCCCAAATAAACTCCATTTTACCCACCATAACAATCTATATCCCAGCACTAAGGAGGATGATACCTTTTTACAAGCCCTGGCACAAGGTGGCTTTCAGGTGGAGGAACTGGCAAGGATGCATTATCCGGGTGGACATCTGGTGGATAATCCCCATCACGATTATGTTGGTTCAGCAAAGGTGACCGCAGACCTTTTGAGGAATGATAATGTGGTTATTTATGAGGCAGCCTTTTTATTTGATGACCTCTTTATCAGAACGGATGTATTGGTCAAAAAGGGAAATCATATTGACCTAATTGAGGTGAAGGCCAAACTTTTTGACCCCCTTGACCCCCATTTATTCATTGGGAAAAGAGGTGGATTGGTCAGCAGCTGGAAACCTTA
>Ga0247837_1007414_pt1 | contig 14556 bp, 11 predicted proteins | sample LaCtaG_2_FD_187115 | JGI IMG/M metagenome (GOLD analysis project Ga0247837, IMG submission 187115) | Freshwater microbial communities from meromictic Lake La Cruz, Castile-La Mancha, Spain - LaCruzMarch2015_14.5m | ecosystem: Environmental > Aquatic > Freshwater > Lake | place: Spain: Castile-La...
GCCCTGTCTGCTTGAAGCACTCCACCAAATTGTTCCACCCGAACGTAATATCGGCAAATCTCTGCGTTTATCTGTGCAAAGTGTGTATAAAATAAGAGGTGTTGGCACTGTGGCAATAGGCAGAGTGCAAACAGGTGTTTTGAGGACGGGTATGGTCGTTAGTTTCGCTCCTGGGAACTTTAATGCTGAAATAAGGTCTATTGAAATGCATCATCAGAGTCTATTGGAGGCATGTCCAGGGGATAGAGTGGGTTTTCGTGTATTTGGAGTTCCCCCTGATATGATTCACAGAGGATTTGTAGTATCTGACTCGACTAATGACCCTGCTAAGACCTGCAAAAGCTTCCTTGCCCAAATAACCGTGCTAAACCACCCTAATTCCATTAGAACCGGGTACACTCCCGTACTGCACATCCACACTGCCCAAATAGCCTGTCGCTTCGACAACATACTCTCCACAATAGACCGCAAATCAGGTGCTGTGATAGAGGAGGAGCCTCAGTCTATAAAGAGAGGAGACTGTGCACTGGTCCTAATGGTCCCTCAGAATGAAGTATGTGTGGAGACGTTTGCGGAGTACCCGGCTCTAGGCCGCTTTGTAGTGAGGGATCTGCGCCAGACAATAGCTGTGGGGATCATTAAAAGTGAGGAAAAGCTTAACCAGCCTATATCAATCCTCAACACCTTTTCACCTAAATAGTAAGTATCTCACTCCATATAATAGTACAATACAAAGCGCCAATATATTCCTAGCGGACAGACTTGAGTGGTTCTATAGTGGCTATTCCCTGCTTTGTAATAATGGCCAGCACTATGCGAGCCGCAATGCTGGAGTCTTACGGTCTGCAGGTCTCCTTGCAGGACGTGCCCAGGCCTAGGCCCAGCGGCTCTCAAGTCCTCATTCAGATAGAAAGTGCGACTATTAACCCTTCGGATTTGGTCTATCTCCAGGGAGGGTATGTGGAAACGCAGGAGTTGCCGGCGGCTACAGGCAAAGAGGGAGCGGGGATAGTCGTGGAAACAGGGGAAGAGGCAGGTTACTTGCTAGGCAAGCGAGTTGCTATCGTGAAAGTCGGTACCTGGGCCCAATACCTCCTCGCAGAGGCCCAAGAATGCATCCCCCTGCACGACGACATCGACCTGGACCAAGCTGCTAGCCTCTTTATCAACCCTATGACAGTGTTGATGTTCAGAGATGTTCTAAGGCAGTCTGGGGTTGCGGCGTGCATTCAGACCGCGGCGAATTCGGCACTTGGACGAATGTTCATCCGGCTCTGCAAAGCCGAAGCCGTTCCCCTCATAAACATCGTCCGCTCCTCCAGCAGCGCCCACTCCATCCTGCAAGAAGGCGCAGAAAACGTCCTCATCTCCACCGACCCCTCCTTTCCAGCCGCCCTCAAATCTCTCAGTGAACAACTAGGCGCAGACCTAGCCTTTGATGCAGTGGGTGGGGAATTGACAGGCCAGTTACTTACAGCAGTGGGGGCTGGAGGAGTGGTCTATGTGTATGGCTTGCTGGGGGGGAAACCAGTGCAGGGAGTGCTCAATTCGGATGTGATCATGGGGAGAAAGAGACTGGCGGGGTTGTGGCTGCGGCAGTGGTATCAAAGGCAGAGTAAGGAGACTCGCAAAAGACTGGTGGAAGAGGCGCAAAGCCTGCTCAGTGGAGTCCTGCGCACTGATGTAGCCGCTCACTACTGCTTAGAAGAGGTGCAGCGAGCAATTACTACCTATGCGGCCAATATGTCCAGCGGCAAGGCTCTAATTCACCCTAACAGGTCTACTTAGGCAGCCTTGGTTTCTTCAAAATTGCCTGAAAACCTCAAAAATAGTCGATATTTGGCTCGATTTTGCGATTTTTAGCTATAGCGAATTGAAATAGACTACTTAAAGCTTGACAGATGGTAGGTCAGAATACACTTTTCAGTTATTAAAGGAAATTCCCCATGAAATTGAGGACTTTCTGTCCAGTCCGCCCAGTGGATTAGCCAGGATAGTCCCAGAATGTGGTAAAAATTGTTCTTTTTAGCCTGCTAACGTCGATTTTGAATGCCGTAAGGAACTACCTGTCCCTGAAACTACATGCACAAAAGAACCGATAGAGACTAGTATGCATTCTCTCATCACTCCGAAATACCCCCGCAGTCCATACACCCAAGGCCCAATTCAGCCTTAATTCATTACTCCCTCTTACTAAAAATGCATACAGACTCCACCCATTGGGGCAAAGCGGGTCGCAACCGACTCCTTTGCGGGCCCTTTGCGCCCTATGCGACCCCTGCGAAGGCCAAGCCGAAGGCCGGGAAAAGGAAAACCGCCAAGAAAGACTTGCTGCGGAATGAGTCAGAGCCGGTACTGATAGTCTCAGACAGGACTGAGAAGTCAGGGAGAGAGAAGAAAGACCTGTTTCCTTCCCCCTTCGCCCTGTCCTCTCCTCGCTCTCTGCCCATCAGTCCGGGGCTCAGCCTGCTGCCAGGCAGGACTCCGCCGGTTTCCCAGACCACGAATCGCAGCTTGTTTGAGACCTATGGGAGCGAAACGAGACTTACACAAGTGACGGCGGAGCTACAGACTTACAAACAAGAATGCAAGCGACTCAGAGACCAGCTAAGCCAAGTCCTCAGGCCCGAGCCGCGCTTAGCCCAGCTCGAAGACCAAGTCCACTCCCTCGAGTCTGAAAATTGGGACTTGAAAGCCGCCCTTCAGCGAATGACTAGTAGAAAAACGCTTCCGAGTCCGAGGAAATTCATACCAACTCGGAAGCTGAAGTCGCCCTTCGCCCTATCCACTCCGAAATTAAAGTCCAAGCCAGTTCCCAGGTCTCCCCGTCTCCCAGTAAAAACCCACAAAACTGAGGAAAAACAGCCTGGAGAGCACAGGTGGACCCTCGAGGGACTGGTCGGCACAGTGGGGGAAGAGGAAGTGTGGCCCCTGTTCAGACACCTGGGCTATCGAATGCAGCTGGAAGGACTGGGAAAGGAGCAGTTGGCGGAGGTGGTGGGCGGGGAGGTGGGCAGGAAGGGGCTGGAGAGGGTATTTGGAAGCCCGCCTTTTGGCTTTCGGCCTGAGGAGGCGAAGCTGATTACTCGCTATTTGCTGCAAATTGCGCTTGCGAATCGCTCACTGGCTGCCAAGGATATAGTCCGCATACTCAGCGACATTCTGCCCACTTGGCCTGTATTTTCCTCTTCCTCCTCACTGCTCCTCACACAGGAACTGCACGCCAGTTTCCGTCCCCACTCCCAAGCCCTCCGGATCCTGTGCCAGGCCTACGACTCTGAGGGTCTGGGGTGGGTTCGGCCTGAAGATTTCTGCGAAGCGCTGGAAAAGGTGGGAATTTCGCTGAGAGGAGAGACTGTTCGGTACTTAGAACTGCTGTGCTACTCGCAAAGGAAGGAATTGGACCGGGTTCCTTATACAGACCTGCTTTCGGACTATGCTGCTGAGGACTCGACTGCGGTTTCGATGGTTTCTTCCCTTCTTTCTCAAGTAGCCGCCTACCTGAAATCCTTCGGACTGCGTCCCAAGGACCTCTTCGTCTGCGAGTCCGGCCACATCTACCCAGAAGGCCTAGTGCGAGGCCTGCAGCAAGTGCCAGGACTAGTAGTGGGCGAAGCAGAGGCAATGGCAGTGCTGGAAGCCCTGCAGGCGCAAGAAAGCGAGGAAGTGTGCATCGAAATGAAGCGAATGGAGCAAGTGATGCAGGCACTGGGCGTGGAAACACGCAGGGCACGCAGGTTCCAGGAGGCGCAGTTACTGCTGCACCAGTCCCAGGCCTCGTTGCCCTACATCAAGCAGGTTTCTTTCCTGCAGGAAGTGGAAAAGTAAGGTCTAATCAGTCCTGAAGACGGAGACGGACAAGCAGAAACGCCTATTGCTCCGCTCACTACCTTCCCTTCTGACACAGCCCTGAGTTCTTCCTCCTCTGTGGATCTCAAGTAATAGCGTACTAATGGTCTATTTCCGAGGAACTCGCATCAGAGGCCATCAAAAGTCCGTAAATTGACGGCAGAAAGTCCGCATACAGTCGAATATTGGCGAAAACGAAGTCTTCGGAGTGGAGACGGTCTCTACTGGTCAGAAACTGCACTTTGAGTGCTGTATATAGCGTGAAAACCGCTGAAATGCAGGTCCACAGCATCAAATCCCTGACATTTATCTCTGGGAAAGACAGTAAAATCCCTCCATACACTGCCAAAGTGACCATCAGGCCGGGTGGAATGACTCGATAGGCCAGGAACTCCTCAGAACTGCTGAAAGTGACATAGGTCCAGCCCAGGAAAGCGAGCAGCAACAGCAGAGCCAGGCCCAGGTACATGAAGGACTGGGAGAAGTAGACAGGGGCGTGGCAGCCCAGGAGGTACACCACACAGGGGTAAAGCAGCAAGGAAAGGAGGTAACTGAGGTACCCGCGGAAGTAGAACTTGTCCCTTTGTCTGCTCCACAGGGACAGGGCTATGATCAGCGCTGCACAGGCGATGCCCAGTTCTTGGTAGAGTGAGACCCAGGAGTGGAGATTGGGGAGGGCGCCCATTGCTATGCAGAGTCCTAGACTGGCGCTGAGTTGCAGGACGAGGGACAGTGCGAGTGTCTGCTGAAGTCGCTTGGAGCTGGGAGAGGACTGAGTACCTTCTTGAAGCATTAACTTAACCTCACCCAACGATAAATGTCTAAATCGCAGTTAGCACCTCCAGGCCCTTCCCGCAATTCCTCCATTGACACCACCAAAGCTTTGGACACTTCCATATCCAAGCCGTCTGACGATGCAATTCAAGTCGTCGTCCGTTTCAGACCTCTCAATGAAACAGAAATCGTAAGTCAGATGTAGGCAATTGATGCAACTACGCCGCTGGTTTGTCATGATGTGGGGACGAACAGGGTGCAAATGGGAGATTCCGAGTACTGCACGTTTGTGTTCGACCATGTCTTTTACTCCACCTCCACCCAGGCGGAAATCTTCGAATGTGTGGGCAAGCCCATAGTGGAAGACGTACTAGCAGGCTACAACGGCACAGTCCTCGCCTATGGCCAGACCGGCTCAGGCAAAACCCACTCTATGATGGGTGTGTTGGGCGATGCCGAGCAATCCGGCCTCATTCCTCGCAGTGCTTCTCTCATATTCCAGTCAATCCTATCAGATGAAGCAGGCACCGAATTCACCATTAAGATATCTATGCTGGAAATCTACAAAGAAGCCCTCAAAGACCTCCTCTATGTCAGTGACGAAAAGCTGAAAATCAAAGAAACTGCCGAAGGCATCTCCGTCACCGGCCTAACCGAGGAGTACGTCGGCAGCGAGGAGGAACTCATGGACCGAATCGAGTACGGACAGGAAAACCGCACCGTCGCTTGCACGAAAATGAACAGTCGGTCCAGTCGCAGTCACCAGCTGTTCATCATCAAGGTGCACCAGTGCTGTGCAGACGGCGTGGAGAAGGTGGGCACACTTAATTTGGTGGACTTGGCGGGGAGTGAGAAAATCAGTGCATCTGGAGTCAAGGGCTTGGGGCTGGAAGAGGCAAAGAAAATCAACCTGTCGCTGTCGATGTTAGGACACGTTATTCACCAGCTTTCCCAAGGCGCTAGCCACATCCCCTATAGAGACTCCAAGTTGACGCGTCTGCTGCAGGAGAGTCTGGGCGGCAACTTCAAAACTCGCCTCCTGGTGGCCTGCTCGCCCCACATTCGCAACTTGGAGGAGACCATTAGCACGCTCAAGTTCGCCCAAAGAGCGAAAACAGTGAAAACGAAGGCGAAGATGAACTTGAGGGAAGCTCCGGATGTGGTCATAGCGAGACTGACGAAGCAGTTGGAGCAGGCCTTCGCATACATTGAGGAGCTGAAAAGGATGCTAGGGAAGAACGGGGATATCCCTATCAACATAATAACCGTCCAGTCCGAAATGCAACTTTCCTCCTCCCAGAGAGACTTCCAGCCTGAGGAAAGTCCCGACACCTCCCAAACAGACCGGCCCTCCCCCAAGCTAGAGGATGGCGCAAGCTCTGTCCCTGCAGAAGGTGAGCCTCAGGCTGAAACCAGCACTCTCAATAGGGTTTATAAGAAGCCCAAAAATCGTTCCTTGACTCACATCCAACGCAGATTCCGCCCCTTGTCTCCCGACTGTCCCTCCGCCTTCCAAAAAGACCCTCCTTTCCCACCTTTCTCAGACAGCAACTTCCTGCACCTCGACCAATTGCACAGTTCCGAAACGTTCACCTCAGAAAGCGACCTTTTCCCCTCTTTCCCAGCCTTCCTAGGGAAAAACTCACTTTCAGGCCGGCCATTTCTCCTATCTCAGCCTAACTTCCCTCAATTAGACGTTATTCCGGACATAGGCGAGGAAGACTCGGGCAAACCTGCTGGGCTGGAGGACATACAGCGGAACTGGGAAGCGCTCAGAATGCAGTATTCCCTGCACTTGCGGGAGCTGCAGAGGCAAATTCAAGACTTGAATGGTCAAAAGGCCAGTTTGAAGCAGAAGAACAGTCTCCTTCGCGAGCAAAACCAGTCCTTGGAGCAGTTCATGATGGGTCATTTGGACCTTTGCCACCAGAAAAAACAGCGAAAAGTGGCGCTATCGGAGATAAACTATAAAGACAGAGAGACGGAAGTGCTGAAAAGGGAGGTGCGAGGCTTGACGCAGAGACTGTTGGAGACGGAAAGCAGAGCTGCACTGGCAGTGGAGCAGAAGCAGCCGAATTGGGCGGAAATGGAAGAGATCGTGTCCTGCAACTCCAGCTTCGTGAGGACTATACAGGCCACGGAGATGTTCAACGACGTCAAGTCCTCATCCTCATACACCATCATGCACACTTTGCCAGTGGATGCAGAGTCCCTAGCCTCTCTCTCCCCCACCGAAGCAGGCGACCCCTCCTTCCAACTCGCCAATCAAATGGCCCAGTAAGCCCCACTCAGCCTGGAAGTCCTCAACTTCCGCTCCAACCGCAAGCTGGAAGCCAAGAACTGGCGTTACTTCTTAATCAGTCACCAGTATGAAATCGCTCAACTGAAGCTGACCTTGCTGAAAGAGAGAATGGAGCAAAGCAATGCACTGGTTGCCTTCCTGTTTAGTGCCTATAAGGACTTGCTGAAGGCGGATAGTCGGAGTGTGCATAGGGCGCAGGAGGGGGCGGAGCGGCTGAAAGTGGCGAGGCCGGTCACTCAGAGGAGTCTGGCGAGGCATCACACTGTGAGACATGTTGGAGCTCCCTGGACGCATGATCATGAGTTCAAGAGCAGTGTCAAGCTCGAGCGCTCCGTTACCAAGGGGTCTATCATCGAAGAACACGAAATCCCCGACAATGAGTCGGACCTTCCCTTGCGGAGACTCGTAAAAACAGTGATTTCCAGCTTCCAAGCCCTCGACCAGCGCATAAACTCCCTTTTTGCCACCTATCAAAGCCACGAAACGCGTATTAACCTGCTTGAACAGGCAGTCTACGCTGCCCATAGGAAGGAAATGGAGCAGTGGACGAAGCTGTTGAGGGAAGTGCAGAGCAATTATGATAGGGAGCTGAGTAGGAAGAAGGAGGAAATCAGGAAGTTGAATGGGACGATGGCGGTGTGGGTGCATAGGTACTTGGATTTGGAGCAGAGAGGGGTGGATAAGGAGGGGGAAATGACGGGGCGGATACAGAGAGTGGTGGAAACTATGGAAAAGCGGGTTTATGGGCAGAAGTCGGAGACTGAGCCTACTCAGAGGCAAGTCTTCTCTCCGCCTAAGCCTATGTGCGGCATCAACCTGCTGCCAGGAGACCAAAATCCCAGTCAAGACGAAGACTACTAGGTAGCGTCTACAATACAGGTCTTTGATTAGGCTGAAATGCATGGTTATTGTCCTTACCCCCTTCGCCCAGGTCCCCTAGCCACTAAAGCTCTCAATAAGCGTGTTCCTCCCTATAATGCAAGAACCCGCCTCCCTCTGCAAGCCCTGTCCCCGCTTCTACATCGGCAAAAGCCTCACCTCCGTCCTCAGCTACGCAGACCTCCTAGAAGCCTACTACTCCCTGCACCACCTCCAACCTGTTCCCTGCCTCCCCCACTCCCCCCACTTCCTCAAAGGCCTGATCCAGCGCTTGGAACAGACCTTGGGCAGTGAGGAGGTGGCGAAGTACGGGGACAGTCAGGGCCGCTACTATGACTTGGAGGACGAGTTTGTGGAGGTGGAGGAGGTGGAGAGGGGCGGGGAGGGCGAGTTTCGCAGGGCGATGCAGGAGATGCATAGGGTGGAGCGGCTTGTGGCGGAGGAGTATGGATTAGGACTTTACAGTACTAACGGGAAATCCTTAGATTGCCTATATGGCGTCTTTAGCTATCGCAATGCTATTTAGCAGCAGAGGATTGCCTTTGAAGGAAGGAAATGCAGCGCTTTTAGGCCGTTGCGAGTAGTTTCCGTAGTCTTTTCTTCCACCTTAGTTTAATTACGGCTGCTCCGTTTCAACAGCTCCAACTAATGGTAAATAATGGCGCTGTACGAGAAGTACGGAGGCCGGGCCTTCTGGTCCAACGCCGTGGACATCTTCTACGCCCAACTCGTGCAGGACCCGCAGCTGGGCAGATACTTCGCCGGCAGGGACGTGAACAAGGTGAAGGCCATGAACACGCACCTGCTGGAGTGCGCCCTGGGCAACACCACCGAGCACTTCTCTGTGAGTGTCAAGCGAGTGCACGCGGATATGACCATTGAGAGGTCTGCCTTCACCCGCTTCCTCGAGCTGTTCACTGCAGTGCTGAGAGAGAGAGGAGTCTCTGCGGCGGACCTCGAGGAAATCGGCGAAGTGCTCACAGCCTTCGAAGACGACGTCCTCAGAACGCACTAAAGGCGTAGTTGCACTAAATCCACTAACTTAGCGGACTGCGCCTATTAGTGGAAAGCCTGCCAACGCCTCACTTAAAGTGTGCTACTCAGCAACAGTCACTTCAGTCGATTTGAGTCCAATTAGTCCTCCCAGTCCCTCGCATAGTCACAGCTTTGCCCACTAATTCACTCCAAAGAAGCGGAAAGGCGCAAATACCAGGCTACTGGGAAAAGTGCGTTGTCTGGCCAAACTGCCTTTCTGACTACTTCCCAAATTGGAGGGCTGTCCCTGTGTAAGTCATTTAAGCCTGCTTTAGATGGCAAATAATGGCGCTGTTCGAGAAGTACGGAGGCCGGGCCTTCTGGGCTGATTCTGTAGACGTCTTCTACAATCGCCTACTGCAGGACCCGCAGCTGGGCAGATACTTCGCCGGCAAAGACGTAAATAAGGTGAAGGCCATGAACACGCACCTGCTGGAGTGCGCCCTGGGCAACACCACCGAGCACTTCTCAGTAAGTGTGCGGAGAGTGCACGCCAACATGACAGTGGACAGGGCGGCCTTCAACCGCTTTGTGGAGCTGTTCCTGGGAGTTATGAAGGAGAAGGGGGTGTTGGAGGCGGATTTGGGGGAAATCGGGGAAGTGCTTGCTGCCTTTGAGGAGGATGTGCTTCAGTCCTAGTAAGCTCCAAATACGTTCCGTTCCACTCAATAAAAGGATAGCAAATCCTCTATTACTGTTAGATTAGTGCATAGTCTATGCACTTTAGCAATGACTGAGACAAAGGGTGTATTTAAAGGCTATTTGGAGCTGGAAAAGGCACTATTGTGCGAGTTTTTGTACAATTAGACCCATAGAATAGCGATATTGGGCAAATTTACCTTCCATATTCCCACCCAATTACCCCTCTAAGTCCATACCTACCCAATCTAACTTATCTCTCCTCACTCCCAGGGTAAAACTTGCCCAAGTCCTCCTCCCTCTGACACGTCTTCAGCGGAATCCCAGTGAAAGTGGGTTTATTTTTCCTCCAAATAGCCCCCGCCACAGGGCCGATTTCCTCACTGGACAGTCCATGTATGTATTTGTACCCCGCGTCCTCAGGGTCTTCCAAGTTGGCTTTGTCAGGCTGCACGCCCATACGCAGCAAGCGGTCTAAAAGCTCAGTCCGCCGCATAGCTTTGTCTTCCTCAGTTAATGGTCGCTTTTTGTCAGGCTTGGGCGCAGGGGTAATGGCTGCAATGACCTTGGCTGGGTCTGGCTTTGGGACTTTCAAGCACTTCAAAGCCTCGATATACCGTGGTCTTCGCCTGCTGGGCGCCCAGCCAGATCTCGTCATGCACCACTTCTTGTAGTGCGTTTCTACCCTGATCATCATACGGTTGGGCGAAATGCGGATCCGCCCGCTGTAGTACTGCGCCACCCAGTTGTGTTCACTGGTGAACAGGTCGCTGATGAAGGCTTGGTCGGTGATGTTGAGCTGGCTGAGGGCGGCGTGGATGAGTTCGCGCTTCTGGGCGAGTTTGATTTCTTCAAGTTCAGCGTTAGAGAGGGTGGGCTTGGTGGGTTTAGGGGGTTTGGGGAGGACTGGAGGCTTGATGTGTTCTTTTTTGGGCTTGGAGTGGGATTTGTGGTGCTTGTGAGGCCGGGGTTCAGCGGGTGTTTCGGTGTTAGTGGAGGGTAGGGCGGGGAGTAGTGGAGGACAGGGATCTGCTGCCTTTCTACTCTGTATCCTGCGGATTTCCGCCTTATAGTAGACAAACAAGGTCTTTCCAGGCCTCTCCGGGTTGGAAATCCGCAGTCCCTCCCCCTTGTACCTGTTCAAATCCTGCTTCGTCACTCCAAACTCCTTACAAGCCGCCTTGTGCCCTATCATCAAATAGTCCTCTTTCCTACTACACTGCTTGCACAACGCCCTTTGCAGCAACTGCGTGAACCTCAATTTGACACTTCCAGCGCAGCAAGCACAGGATTTGAACAGTAAGTTCCAATAGACAAGCAGCCAAGTGGCGGTTTCGGCTTCTTCGTCTTTGAAGCCGAGGCCGGAAATGACGATGCAGTGCTGGTCGCTGACGTGCAGACTGGCTTGTTGGAGTTGATGGGCGCGGACTTGGATGGAGAGGTGGTCGTAGAGGGGGGACAGGGCGCTGGCAGGGCCCAGGGACTGGCTTTGGCTCTTCCAGAGGCGGGATTGCATGAGGGTGGAGTACCACTGGCGACCTAGGTGGGAGCTGAGTTGCAGCAGGAGATACCCAGGCAGGAACTCAAAGACATGTCCCAGCACAGGACTGGGCGACTCCTGCACCCTGAGTCTGCCCAGCACCTGCATCGGCTCCCTCCTGAGGTGCTTAGTGGAGCGTCCGTACTTGTAATCGTACATATTATAGCGCGAGTAGTAAGGTACCTTACCACCAAGTCCTCCTGGCTATAGTCCCTCCCTGCCAGGCCAGCAGTCCGCAGCTCCTCCCAGCTGCTTTCCTGCACTCGGAACTCTCGCAGTACTGCGCTCTTTCCGTGCTCGTGGTAGTAGCGGGTGTCAAGACTGCGGGTTAGGACGTTGTCCACGTGCAGGTAGGAGCGGAGCAGGAGGTACCAGCAGTCAGCCATGGTGCGCAGACGCAGGGAGCACTTGCAGTGGCCGCGGTCGTCGAGATGGTCTTCGAAGAAGGAGACGGTGGCTCCCCAGAGCACTGGGTTTTCAGGTCCTAACAAATCTTGTGGTATTCCGTCTTCAGAAGCTGCCAATTTGACGTGGAAAGGTAAGGGGTTGAAGTCTGTAGGGCCAGGCAGGCCTCTGACCAGTCCGCGGTAGGGCGTACTGTAAGTCCAATCACTCTGATACCTGGGCACTACCTCGCTAGCTGCCATTTCCTCCTTCCCCTCTTCCCGAAATAGCGAGTTTTTCGGCAGTGTGCGGTGTGTCCACTTCTCAGCAGTAGCGACCCTCACGGGACTTGGGAGATGTACGATGTGTTCAGACCTTAGCTGGCCTGCTTGATAGAGACGGTTTTGTCTGTATTCGTAGCTGCAGTACCGCAGTGCGTCCAACGTATTGAAGTCGATACAGAAGCAAGAGTCGAAATTGGTGATTCGGACCTGAGAGGAGCCGTAGACCATTTCCGGAAGCTTGGTGCCAGGGAGGGCTTGGGCGAGTGACTGGAGTTGGAGAGAGTTCAGTAGAGCCGAGGAGTGAGCGGAAATGGTGAAAGCGCCTGCACGGTAGGTCTCGCCTTCCATATATATGCTGAGAAGCACTGTATCGCTAGAGGGAAAATGCGATAATCGACGCTTGATGGAAGAGGGATAAGTGCACTTTCCGCTGTAGAGAGACGAGCAATAGCCGAATGTGCAACGAAAAACCCAATACTCGTTGTTTTGCAGAACCAACTACAAAAGCCTTAGAAGGCGCAAAACCAATAAGAAACCTGGCTTTGGCTTGGCACATTCCTGCCCTGTCCTCCACAGGTCTTAGGCAGTCGAGCTTAGGCGACAGTATAGATGTAATATCAATGGCGGCAATTCTACAACAAGACTTGAACGCTTACCTGTCAAGTGCCTGGGGCGCGCGTCTCCTGAGGCTCATATACTCAAGCAACGGAGTGAGTGTGTACCACTGTCTTAGCGGGGACCAAAGTCCCTTCATCTGCAAGGTGCTGGTGGAAGTACGAGACAGTCATCAAGACTTGGAGAAGGAAGCGAGCATGCTGGACCTTCTCAAGCACCCTGGCATTATCACTCAATACGGACATTTCTGGCTGCAAAGTAATGGGGAAAACTTCCTGGTGATTATGCTGGAGTACTGCGAGAAGGACCTATATAAGGACATGGAGATGAGAAGGAAGGCGCACTTTTACTGGAGCGAAGAGCAGATGTGGGCGCACACTAGAACACTTGTAGGAGCTCTGGTCTTCGCACAAAGTCAGGGAGTGGCCCACAGAAATATAAAGCCTCAGAACATTTTCCTCACCTCGAATGGAAAAGTAAAAATCGGAAATTGGGGCTCATCCAAGTACATCCAACTTCCTAAAAATACCGTCGTAGGTACTCCGATCTACCTCAGTCCTCTTCAGAAGCAAGCCATGTTTTCACATACTGCCTCACTTCAACACGATGTTTTCAAGTCGGATGTGTATTCTTTGGGACTTACTCTGCTGGTAATGGCCCTCCTGACTGAAGTACCTGTAGCACTGGCGACAATGCAAAAAACGCCTGAAACCTATGTGGACAGACTTCCCTACTCTGATAATTTCAAAGCAATGCTCAGGATAATGATAGCCTTGGAAGAAAGTGACAGATGTGACTTAACTACGCTGTGGAGTTGGCTGAGTCCTCCATCAGTGCCCGTCCAACCTGAGACTAACCCATTTCCAGCAGAAAACAGCTATGCCGCAATTGAGTCCTCTTCCCCAGAACTATCTGCGGATGCACAACCCCACTCTGTGCCAAAGGTTATTCCCCCTGAAGAACAGAAGCAAGTATACACCAAACCCACTACTGCGTGCCTTTGGAAGGATTGCGGAGCGGAAATCACCCAGTATGGACCGAAGATAGTGCAGCTCTATTGTGACGCCCAGCATGCCTTCTGCTCAAAGCAGTGCTTTGCTGCATGTTTACATTACTCCACAAATACACTACAAGCAGCACAGCCGAAGTGTCCGAAGTGTCAGGTTGAGATCGATCCAGAAGTTATACAGCAGTTTCCGGAATTAGTTGAGAAGAAATCTACAAGGGGATGTCTTTTGCAGTGAAGATGTATTTCTTTTTAGGATAAGCGACTGATATCTAGAGAATTAAATCTACTTTTGGTGACTTCTGTATGTGCGGAGCCAAAACCAGCACAGATTAAACCGATTTTCGCACTTTCTCGTTTCTAAATGCGGAGTTGTCCACCAGTGATGGTTTATATTGCACAGCATTAGTCCTGCTGACAGCAGTCTATTAAAAGACTCAATGAATGGTTTCTAATGTGAGGGAATTGGCCTTTATTTGCCTCAGTGGCAGCAGCTGAGATTTACGCTGACATTCTAGAAAGTTCTGCGTCTCTTTAGTCCCAAATTCTCTGGGAAATCCACTTATTCATACAGGCCTGAAGCAAGTGAGAAATATGAAGAGTGGTTCAAAACTAGAAAGCAAGCGAAGATGCCATTCCAGCCTTCTACAAGTAGTTCGGATTTTAGATAGGAAGCAATCCGCTTCGAATATAGTAAATGGCTGTGAGTCTTCAACAGGACCTGAACGCTTACCTGTCAAGTGCCTGGGGCGCGCGTCTCCTGAGGCTCATATACTCAGGCAACGGAGTGAGTGTGTATCACTGTCTTAGCGGGGACCAAAGTCCCTTCATCTGCAAGGTGCTGGTGGAAGTACGAGACAGTCATCAAGACTTGGAGAAGGAAGCGAGCATGCTGGACCTTCTCAAGCACCCTGCCATTATCACTCAATACGGACATTTCTGGATGCAAAGTAATGGAGAAAACTTCCTGGTAATCATGCTGGAGTACTATGAGAAGGACCTATATAAGGACATGGAGATGAGAAGGAAGGCGCAGTTTTACTGGAGCGAAGAGGAGATGTGGGCCCACACTAGAACACTTGTCGGAGTTCTGGTCTTTGCACAAAGTAAGGGAGTGGCCCACAGAGACATCAAGCCTCAGAACATTTTCCTCACCCCTGATGGGCAAATCAAAATTGGAGACTGGGGCTCCTCTAAATCCATCCAAGATATTGAAAATACCCTCACAGGTACTCCAGTCTTCCTCAGT
>Ga0247837_1007415_pt1 | contig 14554 bp, 12 predicted proteins | sample LaCtaG_2_FD_187115 | JGI IMG/M metagenome (GOLD analysis project Ga0247837, IMG submission 187115) | Freshwater microbial communities from meromictic Lake La Cruz, Castile-La Mancha, Spain - LaCruzMarch2015_14.5m | ecosystem: Environmental > Aquatic > Freshwater > Lake | place: Spain: Castile-La...
AAACCTTCTTATGTAAGTATCCCTCCAGTCACAACGAAAACGGGTTCGCGAAAATCGCCTACATATCTGCGCACCCAAGCTTCTAAGTTTGACCACGATTCGCGGTTGAACTCTGGTTTTTGAGGGCTCATGTTGGAATAATAAAACGACTCACTCACAGCTTTTTCCGACCATCGAAAATCGGCCGATGGAGCCAAATGGCCACGATCGTAGCCCGATTCCCAGTAGTCTGGTTTGTCGGCAGAGCCAGTTGTTACTTGCTCGTCTATTCTAAAATCGTTGGTTCGGGTAACATTCCCAAACTCAACTGCCGGCAACACCGCATGCATTACCCAAGTGGGTTGTTCGTGGGGCTCGTTGTAGCAAAGCGACATGGCGGTGTGATGTACTAACTGTTCGCCATCATTCACGGTTGGAAATCCAATGCGGTCGAGCTCGCTGCGCACATGTTGCAATTGCAGCTCCTCCATTTCACCATAAATTTTTTCCCGCTCATTGTCTAAAGCATCCAATCTATCTTCAAGTTGTGATAGTTGGGTTTCTAATTGATTTTGGGCAAAAGTGGCTAATGAGAAAAGGCAAAGTAGAATTAGAAAGGTCTGGCGAATCATGCGGGCAAATATCGCGGTACTTCTGCTCAACGATGGAATGAAAAGTTACCTAAAGTCGTCCTAATTATTATCATTTTCTAACTTTCGGGAAGTGAAAATGAATTGACAAATCTTTATTTTCGTAGACGGCATAAACAACCTTTAATTTTTCAAGCCGTTATACGTTTTGTGGAGCATTGCGGAAAAATAGTTCAGCATCTTTTATGTGTTTTGGTGGCTATGCTACTGACCAATATGAGGTGCTTCTCGCAGGTTCCTGAGCAAGATTGCATGAGTGCCATAACGCTCTGCTCTCCGAGTTATACGCAGAGTACTGCCTTTATCGGAATAGGTGATGTTGCAGATGTTCCTCCAGGGTCTTCGTGTCTTTCGGGCGGAGAGGTCAATTCGGTGTGGTACACTTTCAATGTTGCGCAAGATGGTCAATTGACGTTTCAGCTTAACCCAGTGAATGCTGCTGATGACCATGATTTTGCACTCTATCCGCTGTCGGGAGAAGGATGCGCAGATATTGTAACCGGCACAATCGCTCCAGTGCGCTGCAACTACTCGTCAGCACCGGGCGCTACAGGATTAAGCAATGGCGCATCGGGCACATCGGTCGGATCTGGAGGTGTGAACCAATGCGCACCGCTTGCAGTGGTGGCTGGCGAATCGTATGCTTTGCTGGTGACCAATTTCACCGCATCACAAGGCGGATATCAACTCAATATTGCGGGCAGTGCAAGCATTGGTGATCAGGTTGCAGCCGCCATAGACTCCGTGGATATGCGGTTGGTGTGCAATCCGAACCGTATTGACTTGTGGCTTACCGACCCTATTCTGTGCAACAGCATTGCCACCAATGGTTCGGACATTCAGATTACAGGGCCATCGGGCGTTACAGTAGCCTCGGCAGCGTCCATTACTTGTACACAGGGTGTCACATCTCGGGTACGCGTTATGCTTTCTCAAAAGATTATGGTGCTTGGCACCTATACCATAACCATAGTTTCGGGTACAGACGGCAACGCTTTTACCGATGCTTGCGGCAATCAAACTTCCGCAGGCACATCGGCAACCTTTACCGTAAGTGAACTGGGGCCCAATATGGTGGTGAGCAACATAATATCTAGCTATTGTGGGCAGACCAATGGCGGTGCTGATGCGGTGGTGAGCGGTGGTGTTGCACCTTACTCCTATTATTGGAATAGTGTGCCCGTACAAAACACACCTTCTGCAACTGGACTGCCTCCAGGTAACTTCTATGTTCGGGTCATAGACGCCAATGGATGCAGGGAGGTCATTCCCTTCGTTGTCCCGAACAACACGCCTATAATCGCCAATCAGTCGGTAACAAGCCCAGTGAGCTGTAATGGGCTAATGGATGGTGGTGTGCAGGTGGCGCCTTCGGGTGGTCAGGCTCCATATACCGTTTCTTGGAACAGCACCCCACCACAGACAGGTCTTGTAGCAACCGGGCTTCCAGCAGGCAACGTTATTGCCACTATTACGGATGCTACAGGTTGTGTGCGAAATGTGACTGTGGCGGTGACCCAACCGCCCATTATCAACACCACCATCACTCGGGTGCGGCCCGACTGCGGAATGAACAATGGCGAATTGACAGCTGCGGCAACTGGTGGAGCAGGCGGGTTCACCTACTTATGGGGCACGCAGCCTGAGCAGACCACTGAAACAATCAATGGGTTGTATGCAGGGGTGTATATGCTAACTACTACAGACCAGAATGGCTGTGCTGTCACATCACAGGTGAACTTGACAAACAATTTTGCGCCTGACGTGGGCATTCTGTCCACCACTCCCGATTGTGGGCAGAACACTGGGGCGGTCACGGTGCAGGTGACAAGCGGCCAGCAGCCTTTCATCTACAACTGGAACACCCAACCGGCACAAACTAATGCCGAAGCTACTGGACTTGCGCAGGGCGATTACTATTGTATTGTGACGGATCAGACGGGTTGTATCCAAATCATCAACGTGAAAATCGATAGTGTTGCACCTCCGCAGTTGTCTGTCTCCATTACCGATTCGGATTGTGGAATGGACAATGGGCAAGCGCTGGCCTCGGTGAGCAACGGCATTGCACCATTTGACTACACGTGGAATGGATTTCCGCAGTACACTGGTCCATTACTTGAATTCCTTGCGCCCGGAACGTATGAGGTAAGTGTAACGGATTCGATAGGATGCGAGGTTCAGGCACAGTTTACAGTTTTGCAGCTTGCGCCTGTTTCCTCTTTCACAGCCAATCCGGCCTGCCTTGGCAATGCGGTGCAATTCTCGTTCATCACCACTTCGGATGCAACGAACTGGGCGTGGGATTTTGGGGATGGGATGCAGTCTGATGAAGCGTCACCTGCGCATACCTACACCACAGCTGGCACACATTCTGTGACCTTGGTGTTGTCGGGTGGATGTGCTGATGACACATTGACCGCTGCGGCCACTGTGCATCCATTGCCGGTGGCGGCATTCACCTATTCACCAGAAATACCGACCACGGGGAGAACGGTGACGTTCACATACACTGGCACGCCCGTGAGCAGCTATCTGTGGAATTTGGGAGAAGGTGCGACATCAACCGCTGAGGATCCAACGATGCAGTATGCGCTGGAAGGCGAACAAACGGTGTACTTGACCGTAACGGATACAAATGGCTGCGTGGATGTTACGCAACAGACTTTTGAGGTGTTGATTAACCCAACTCTTTTCTTCCCCAACTCATTTGTCCCAGAGGGCGTAAATCAAACTTGGCGTGGGGATGGTATAGGGATAGAGTCGGTGGAAGTGGTGATTTACACCCGTACAGGTATCTTGATGTGGGAATGCAATAGTCCAGAGCAATGCCTTGCTACTGGCTGGGACGGCACTTATGAGGGGCAGCCTGTGCCGCAGGGCGCATTTGCCTATCGAGCTAGGGCGAAGTTCTACAACAACATGGAGTGGGACTATGTGGGCACGTTAACACTCATTCGCTGAGGGCATCAGCCCCAAACCTTGGCACCCTCGGTGCAGTTTTTACAAATATCTATTTCGCTGCGCGATTTGAACAGTGATTCCCGAAACCTGCCGTACTTCTCGCCTTGCCAAATGGCCGAGAAGTTTTCGTGCTTCAAATCTCCCAATTGGTGGGTGGCGTCTTTATCAAAGCAACACGGCACCACTAGTCCATCCCAAGTAATTACGCATGCATGCCAAAGTTTCCAGCAGTGGTTTAGCATCTTGTTTTTCACGATTACCTCCCCATTTTTATCGCGCTTGTAGCGGCTATACTTCTGGTTTTTTGGAATGAGCTGATTGGGGTCGTTTTCGTAGTCATACACCTGCGCGGTTTTGAACCTCACCTCGTCTACCCCAATTTCGTTGCCCAAGCGCTGCACTTCATCCAATTGATGCTCGTTGTGGCGCACCACTAGAAACTGAAATATGATGTGGGGAGTGGCAGATTTAAGCTCCTTTTTCCATTTCACAATATTGCGAGCACCCTCTAGCACTTTGTCAAGTCGTCCGCCAATGCGGTAGTTTTCGTAGGTTTCTTGGGTCGTGCCATCTATGGAAATAATGAGTCTATCAAGGCCACTTTCTACGGTGCGCTTGGCATTTTCATCTTTCAAATAATGGGCGTTGGTACTTGTGGCGGTGTAGATTCCACGGTCGCTGGCATATTTCACCATATCCAGAAAATCGGGATTCAAATAGGGCTCTCCCTGAAAATAGAATATCAAATACAGCAAATCATACTGCAATTGGTCTATCGCATCGCGAAAAAAAGTATTACTCAACATCCCCGTTGGCCGCGTAAACTGCCTCAAACCACTAGGACATTCCGGACAACGCAAGTTGCACGATGTAGTAGGCTCAAAGCTGATGCTCATGGGTACGCCCCATTGCTGAGGTCGTTTGGTCCATTTGCTCCAATAGTAACTTGAAATAACTTTGGTAGCATTCAACGACCTTCGCATAGTTAACTTCTGCATAAAGTTAACTCCGTCTTTCAGGCCTCCTCTTAATTCCAGCATAGTGAGTTTTGGGTTTGCGAAGATAAGTTAGCATGCCATGCTTTTTTTCGAAAGTTTTACGGCAATGCGCAGGGGCAATTGCAAAAGTTCCACTAGGACTCTTTTACCTTTATTTGCAGTTTAATCGGAGTCATGCTTTTTGCAGAGAAATCCGCTGTTTTTCGATAGCTAACTATCCATGAACGAGGGAATACACTTGAATTTCGATGTGATAATCTGCGGAGCAGGGCCAGCAGGAAGCACTTGTGCGCTTGCCTTAGCTGGGTCCGGTCTGAAGGTCGCTTTAATCGACAAACAAAAATTTCCGCGTGACAAAATTTGTGGAGATGCTGTCGCGGCTTACGTGCCAAAAGTGTTGAATTCCATCAACCCAAAGTTTGCGGAAGGTCTTACTGCTTTTCAAGATAAATATCCTGTTAATACGCTGCGGCTAGTAGCGCCAAATGAAAAACATATTGATTTAGAATATTCTGAATGGGGCTTTGTAGCCACGCGTTTTTCGTGGGACAATTATTTATTTGAATTAGCCAATGCGCAGCCTGAGGTTTCCTGTTATTTAGAACATGACATAAAAAATGTTCTGATTGAAAAAGACGGGGTCACAGTAAACAGCGCCAATGGAGTAACGTTTCATGGTAAAATTGTTGTTGGATGCGATGGCGCCCATTCGGTAGTTAACAAAAAACTTACAGACAATAAGGTCGATTTGGCCCATCATTCAGGGGCTGTTAGAGCCTACTACAAGGGGGTAGAGGATATTCACAACGCAACCTTTGAATTACACTTTTTAAAGAATGTATTGCCAGGATACTTTTGGATTTTTCCGCTTCCAAACGGACACGCCAATGTTGGACTGGGCATGCCTTCGCAGACTATTTCAAACAAAAAAGTTAACCTAAGAGAAGCCTTAAATGATGTAATTGAAAACGAACCTTACATAAAGAAAAGGTTTGCAAATGCTGAAATTGTTGGACAGGTACGCGGTTATGGATTGCCCTTAGGGTCTCGGAAAGTGACCATGTCGGGCAATAGATTTATGCTATGTGGTGATGCCGCTTCGCTAATTGACCCAGTTACTGGAGAAGGAATAGGTCAAGCCATGGTATCTGGCCGATATGCAGGATGGCATGCCGTAAAATGCATAGCACAATCAAACTATTCCCCGAAATTTATGAAACAATATGATGCGCAGGTTTACGCAAAATTTTGGGCTACCCATCGTAAGAGATACCTCTTCCAAAAAGTAATAGATAACAGGCCATGGATTATTAATGCTGCTATTAATGCCGCTAACTCTAATCCTTATTGCCACGATTTGATGAAAAAGGTTTTGATTTGGTAAATTCCTTATTAGAACAAAAAAGTTTTAGTCCCATCCCAACAAACATATGAGGAAAGCGATAGGTATTTCAATAGGAGCTCTGTTGCTTTGGATGGCCCTTCCGTTTATGTTCGCAATTCATTCCGATTTGGGGGCATTTCTTCATCGCGAATTGGCATACCGCGTTATTAGCAATCGGTTAGTCACTGGCCTTGAAACGGATGAGGAAAAAACCCGCGCCATCATGGCCTTTGTTTATCTGAACGAAGCCCAGTTTGACGATTGGGCGTTGGCACAAGACAGCAATGTGTTGCACGACTTGGTGCGAAACATTGGTTGGTGCGACCAAAAAGCCAACGCCATGGCCCATCTGCTCGACAAACAAGACATTGCTGGGCGAATAGTAATGTTTCCATGCCATTCGTTTGCCGAAGTGATTATTGATGGCCAACCACGGGTGTTCGACCCAGAGTTTAACGGGTATTTTGTACCTAAAAACGACCGAAATTCCATAGCCACGTTGCAAGATGTGTTGCAGCATTCTAATGAACTGACAACCCGAAATGGAAAAAGTTTTGAAGCCTACCCCAAAAAAGAGGTGCTCACATGCGGCAAACCTCAGCGTTGGAACTATCTGCACGAAACGCGGTCGTTTGCCAAGAAAGTGCTTATCCAACTCATGAACATACATGTTGCACTCGGTGGAAATACGTTTACTTGGATGTTTCAAGACTGGTATTTCGCAGTTTCCCCACTGGCACTAAACGACCCAATGGAACAGGAACACTTTCGTGCGCGATGCCTAGATCTTTTGGGCCGAACAGATAAAGCCATCGAAATATATGGCGAGAATAAATCTCCTCGGGCGCAGTATTTTCTCGTTAAGGCGTTGCTAGAATCAAAACGCTTTGCCGAGGCGCAAACTGTGTATCAGGGCAACGCGAAAAGGCTACATGCCATACAGCCCGAGAAAGATGCAGAATATGTGCTGCTATTAGCTAATAATGTTTCTAAACTTCAAGCCATGAGCAACACAGATTTGATTGCTTCATATCGCCTGTGGAAAGAGGAATTTTCGGCATTCACTGACGTGTTGGGCACGTTAATTCCTGAGTCCAATAACTAGCCTTTTAGCTTCACCCTCAAATACACGGGTTGATGGTCGGAATGGGCGAAGTTTTTGTTCAAAACCCGAACTTCTTCTATTTCTAACCCTGGACTGACTAAGAAGAAGTCGATTACAAAAGTGGCCGTTTCACCAGCTTTATAAGCAGCCTTCAAATCGCGATTGGTGCCAAACGATGTGTCAAATGCCCATTTCCAACCCGGCATGTACTCTGGATTTACCTCGCTAAATCCAGTCCCCGGAGCGCCTTGATTCCAATCGCCACCCACAATTACATAATTGCCTTTGGCTTCTTCTCTTTGCAAATACTCCTTGAGATAAGCCAACTCTGCAGCCTTTAACGTGCCTTCTTTGTCGTAGGCCGAGTTGTGGGTGTTCACCACAATAAGTTCCTTTCCGTTTTCCAATGCAATGCGCTGCTCCAAAAAGCATCTATCCAAAAAATAAATGCTGTTGGGCCAAGGAAAACTGGAAGGAAACTGATGACGCGTGGTGCCTGTGGTAGCAAACCTGCTGTAGGTGCCCAATCCCGCCATCACATGCCCCATAGGGTCGAGAAACGGAATAGGCACAAAACCCACGTTGTAGTTTAGGGCAAAACTTGCGTTGTGTTGCGGCAATGTCTGCGCCACAAGCGTATGCTCGTTCACCCTCCACGACCGCTTTGCTAGGGTGTCTATTTCTTGAATTAGAAACACATCCACCGTGTCGAGCCCTTGCAATGTTTGCAAAATCCCTATCATGTTCTTGCTCACAATGGCTTCGGGCATGCGCACTGTGGTGCCACCATCGTAAAAGAAATCGCTCTCTTGTCCCAAACCAGCATAGCCAATGTTCCAGGTTATGAGCGATACAATACTATCAGGCATCGCAGTCTGGGCCTGCGACACCGCCACTTGTTCTATCTCCTCAGGTTCAAAATCGGTGATGGTGCCGTAAAGCAAATGCCCACCTACATATAGCAGCGGCAAAAGAATAAGTACACCAGCAATTTTTAGAACAGTTTTCATAATAGTTCAGATTAGGAACCAAAGGTAGGGCAATAGAAACGGCAGCAACTCATGGTTTTTCGCCTCATTTCAATCCCTAGCTATTCTGTTTCTTTACAGCCTCAAAAAACCAAATCAAAGTTTTCATGAAAGCATTTCCATTAATTGCCTTTGTATGCCTAGCATCAGTAGCCTTCGCCCAAAAGAAAATTGAGGTTATAGAAGTGAAAAGGGTTTTTTCGACTGGAACTCAAAATGCGCTGTCGTTTGTGATTTACAATGCCAACTTGAAAGATGTGAGTAAAGCCTGGGAGAAACAACTAAAAGAACTTGACGGAAAAGTGAGTAACAAGAAGGAATATTTCGCAGACAATTGTTTAGTGAAAGAGATGGGGAGCAACAGTTTTGATGTATACTCAAATTTGGAAGAATCTCTTGGAGAGGGAATTCGAGTTTATGCTGCTTTCGATCTTGGCGGGGCTTACCTTTCATTGGCTTCTCATTCCAATCAATTTACGATAGCTAAAAACATCTTATACACGTTTGCTTTAGAGCAAAACAGAGCAGTTGTGAATGCTGAAATTGAGTCAGCGAATAAAGTTCTTTCAAATAAGGAAGCCGAATTGATTTTATTGGCCAAAACTCAAACTCAATTGGAAGAAGAAATTGCGGAGTGCGTCAAAAAAATTGAAGACTCCAAGACTGCTATCATTGGTTTGGGTCAGTCACAAGTAGTTAAAAAGAGTGAGATTGATGCTCAAAAGGCAGTCGTAGTAGGTTTCAATGAAAAGCTAAAAGCGGTGAACTAATCTGTTGATGTGGCTACACAAAACCCTTCTAATTCTATTCTCAACATATTTTTGGGTGGCGCCTTGTGTTGCCCAAGAGGAGGCCAGTCCGTACAATTTTAGATGGAAACGCGATGCTGTGTTTTCCTCTGGAGCAGTCCTTTTTGCTGGTATCGGTTATTTTACAGAACGACAGGTTACGCCCTACTCTAAAAAAACGGTTTTGGCACTCGATAAGTACGAACTGCCTGGCTTTGACCGCAGCACTGCCGAAAATTGGCGGCCATCTTCTGCCACAGCATCCGACTATATGGTGTATGCCTCGGCAGCCATGCCATTGCTAATGCTAGCGGATAGGCGCGCTCGCAAGGACTGGCTTGGCCTTGCGTTTATGTATGTTGAAGTGGCCGGGATTACGATAGGTCTCACCGAACTTTCGAAAGGTGTGATAATCCGCCCCCGCCCTTATGCCTACAATCCTAATGCACCTATGGAGGAGCGGTTAAGCGCTGATGCCCGAAAGTCGTTCTTTTCTGGACATACATCTACTGCAGCAGCCATGTGTTTCCTCACCGCCAAAGTGTTTTCCGACTATTCAGACAATCGAACTGCCGAAGCCTTGGTGTGGACGGCTGCAGTGATTACGCCTGCTGTAGTAGGTTATTTGCGGGTAGATGCAGGCCAGCATTTCCCGTCTGATGTAATAGTGGGCTATTTGGTTGGAGGCGCCATTGGAACCCTTATTCCCGAACTACACAAAAAGAAAAATCTGCCCAAAGGGCTTACCATTGCACCTTTTGGTTCTTCAAATGGAACGGGAATTTATCTTAGCTACAAACTATGAGAAAGTTGATTTTTTTAATGATGCCAGTGCTACTCTTCTCCTGCGAAGGAGAGGATATTGTAGACAACTCAACCCCGGATTATCGCGATGAGTTTGTAGGAAACTATGCAGGATGGCGCCATAGTAGCAACTGGCTAATGGGCCAACCTACTGTAGTCACCTACGATGGTCCTGACAATTATACTGTTGTGGCTGTGGGCGATTCATTCCTATCGCTTAATGGAAGCGACTCCTTTCCAATTCGCCCAAGTGGAGAATTCACGCATTTTTCTGGGGGTTCATCATTCTATAGTGTCATATTTGTGGCTCCAGATAGCCTCAAAGTGACCAACAATAACGGTGGCCTAGGCGGTGGCAGCACCACCAATTTTAAAGGGAAGAAAAACTAAACCATTACTTCCCAAGAAGCTCCAACAAATCATCCAGTTTTGGAGAAAGGATAATTTCTGTCCTACGATTTTTCGCTCTGCCCTCGGCAGTTTTATTTGGAGCAATAGGGTTAAATTCTCCCTTGCCCGATGCAGTAATGCGTTCTGGAGCCATCCCTTTTTTATCGGTCAAAATGCGCACTACGCTCGTTGAACGCGCACCGCTCAAATCCCAGTTGTCGCGAAACCGTGCCGTAGCAATTGGAATACTATCGGTGTGGCCTTCTATCTGAATGTTGATGTCGGCATTGCGTTGCAACACATCGCCCAATTTGTTGAGCGCTTCCACGCCTTTGGCCTCCACAGCATCACTTCCCGAGCGAAACAAAAGTTTGTCCGACATAGAAACATACACTTTTCCATTGCGGGTTTCTACGCTCAATTCATCGGCATTAAATCCTAAAAGCGCCTTTTTGATACGGTCCGAGAGCGCATTCATCAACTCATCCTGTTTCTTCACAATATCTTCCAACACCTTGAGGCGAGCCTCTCTGTCTTTCAGCAATTGCTCTTTGCTGGCCAGTTCCGATTCTTTGGTCATTAAATGATTGCTCAGGTTATCCACTTCTTCGCCCGAGTTTTTCATCAGCACATCATACCGTTTCTTTTGCTCCACCAAATCTTCATTCAGTCCTTTCTCGCGGGTTAATCCAGCACTTACTTCTTCCTCCAAACTTTTGGTTCTGGTACACAACGAGTCGCGTTCAGCCAGCGAAGCCTTGTATTTTTTGCTTTGCAATCCTGCTTTTTGGTCGGTTTCTACTCCGCAAGGAATATGGGTGGCACACGAAACCAATAGCACAGAAGTGAATAGAGCAAGCAAAGCAAGTGGATGACGCATGAACATGTTTTTTAGTTTTTGTAAGCGATGTGCGCAAAGCTAGCCAACCTTGGCGCGTTCCAGTCTTTATAGATAGCTTCGCCCATTGCGCCACCATCCATGAGAACCGTTGCCATTGAAGAATTTTTGAGGCTTAATAGCGCTATCCCTGCGGTAGACGTGCGTTCGCCAGGCGAGTTTTCTGCTGGACACATACCCAATGCACACAGCATTCCCGTCTTTACAAATGATGAGCGTGCGGTGGTTGGAACTATGTACAAACAACAAGGAAAGAAAGAGGCAATCGAGAAAGGACTAGAACTTGTTGGCCCTAAAATGTTGGCCCTAGCCAAGCAAGCCGAGCACATTGCTAGTGAAGGAGAATTATTAGTGCATTGCTGGCGTGGTGGCATGCGCAGCAATCGCATGGCGTGGCTTTTCGAGCAGCTAGGATTGTCGTGCGTTGTGCTCGAAGGAGGCTATAAAGCCTATCGCAATCACATCCTGAAATCGTTCACAGCGCCTATGAACCTCATGGTGTTATCGGGCCCAACAGGCACGGGCAAAACCGATGTGTTGCATGCCATGAAAAGTTTGGGCGAGCAAGTATTGGATTTAGAAGGATTGGCCAACCACAAAGGTTCAGCATTTGGAGGGCTTGGAATGCCTGCGCAACCAAGTAGCGAGCAATTTCAAAACAACATATTTGCAGCCATGCAAAGCCTCAATCCTCAAAAGCGGATTTGGGTAGAAAGCGAAAGCCTAACCATTGGAAGAGCCTATTTACCCGTAACGCTTTGGAATGCGATGAACGCTGCTTCATCTGTTGAGCTCATCGTTCCTAAACAAATGCGCATACAGCATCTTGTGAACCAGTATGGAACTGTAGATGTTCAATTATTGGCCGAATCCATTAAAAAAATACAGCAAAATTTTGGTGGAAATAGGGTGAAAGAGTCGCTCGAACTGCTTGAAGTGGGCAATCTTGCCAGTGTGGCCGATATGCTTTTGGACTATTACGACAAGCGCTATCAATTTGGTAGAACCAAGCACGCAAAGGCAAGTATTGTTTCGCTAGAAAGCCCTATTGGCGATGCTCTAGCTAATGCAAAAATGATTTTAAATCACATCAATAATCTGAATGGACCAACCTATTGAACCCATCAAATTAACCGCGTTTTCGCACGGTTCAGGCTGCGGATGCAAAATAGCGCCAGCTGTGCTTAGTCGAATATTGGGCGAAAGCGTTTCAACGCAATTGTTCCCCAATCTGCTTATTGGCAATTCTACTAGAGATGATGCAGCTGTTATGGCCATTGATGATGACCGCGTAATTATCAGCACTACCGATTTTTTTATGCCCATAGTAGACGACCCGTTTGATTTTGGCGGTATTGCCTCGGTGAATGCTATATCGGATATCTATGCCATGGGCGGAAAACCACTGATGGCCATTGCCATTCTAGGCTGGCCCATCGACAAATTGGCACCGGAAATTGCAGCCCAAGTAATGGCCGGTGCGCGGGCGGCTTGCGATAGAGCTGGAATTCCACTCGCTGGTGGCCATAGCATTGATTCGCCTGAACCAATATTTGGTTTGGCAGTTACGGGAATTGCCAACAGAGTTTCTATAAAGGCGAATAGCACCGCGACTATGGGATGCGAACTGTACCTCACAAAACCACTGGGCATTGGCATTTTAGCTACAGCCGAAAAACGAGGAAAGTTGCGCGAGCAAGATCTCGGAAAAACAGCAAAACTTATGCTCCAACTCAATAGCATTGGCGAACAACTTGGAAAGCTAGAATCGGTGAAAGCCATGACGGATGTTACCGGATTTGGATTATTAGGACACCTAATAGAAATGTGCGAAGGCGCAAATCTGAGCGCAGAAGTGGATTATTCTAAGGTGCCACTCATCGAAGGAATCAAATTCTATTTGGATCAATTCATCTATCCAGACATGACCATGCGCAACTTTCAATCGTACAGTGCGAAGGTTTCAACACTTACGGGCGAACAGCTTTTTACCCTATGCGATCCTCAAACCAGTGGCGGGCTACTTATAGCGGTGAATCCAACGGGCAAAAATCAGTTTCTGAGTATCTGTTCCCAATTTGGATTGGAATTGAATGCGATTGGCAGTATGGTAGAAAAGGAGGATAAAGTGGTACGTATAGTTTGATATGGTACCTCCTTGGTGGGCAACTTTAGCTCAAGGTTAACGTCATATGCAAGCCGATTGAAATTCCGTTATTGCTTCACGAAATCAAGTGCTAATACTCCTCAGGTTATAGAATAGAGCATGTATTCAAAATTCCTACAGAAGCTCTTTGGGTTTGTTGCTCTAATCTGTGTTTCCAGCACCACGTTGGCACAGCAGTGCGGAGTAATTTATGTTACTCCAAGTGGCGCTGCCAGTGGCGCAGCAGGCACACGTGCCAACCCAGCATCACTCACCTACGGCCTCAGTTTAGCCACGGGAGCAAATACCATCATTTGGATGGCAAATGGAACCTATCCTATCACCTCAGCACTTCAGATTCCTTCAGGAATTACATTAGAAGGAGGTTTTGATGCTACATCTTGGGTAAAAAGCAACGGGGTACCCAGTATTATTAGCAGGTCTCCAGTCAACGTGTTGCCCGCTCCAGCCAATGCTTTGGTTGGTTTATTTGGGTTGAATGCTACAGGGTTTCGCCTTCAAGATTTAACCATTGAAGTGGGAGATGCCACAGCAGCAGAGGTTTCTGTTTATTGCATTTATTTAACAGGTTGTTCTAGTTACGATATTGTGCGTTGCGTGATAACCACAGGCGCTGCAGGAGCTGGGTTGCCTGGCCAACCTGGAGTGGCAGGAGCCCCAGGTGGTGCGGGTGGAAATGGACAGCCCGGTGCTTCCGAACCTAATTTGCCTCCAGGAGGTGCTGGAGGTATAAGTCCATCAGGCAATAATGGAGGCTTGGGTCAAAATGGTGGACGGCATTCTGGAGGCACCAATCCGGGCCCTGGATTATCGGGATTTCCCGTGGGTTGCGGAGGAGCTGGTGGTGCTACTGGATCGGGACCTGAAAATTCATTTTTCAATCAAACTCCAGGTTGTGGCAGTGTAACATCTGGTCAGCCAGGGCAGCCTGGTGGAAGTGGTTCTGCGGGTGCTGCAGGTGCAATTGGAGCTGCTGGAACAATTGCTGGTGGATATTACACTGTTGGCGGAGCTGGTGGTGCTGGCACAACTGGCGGTGCTGGTTGTGGTGGTGGCGGAGGTGGTGGCGGAGGTGGTCGACAATTGGGTGGTTCAGATGATTATGGAGCAGGTGGTGGCGGTGGTGGTGGCGGAGGAGCCGGAGGCGGTGGTGGAACTGGAGGAACTGGTGGTGGCGGATCTTTCGCGGTTTTTCTCGTTAGCAATGGAGTTGGAGGTTCCATTATTGATTGCGATTTGAATCCTGGCTCTGGTGGTGCAGGCGGAGCAGGCGGAGCAGGTGGAGCAGGAGGTGCTGGCGGAGCTGGCGGGTTGGGTGGCCCAGCAACGGCTTGTGGAAACAGCTTTGGAGGTGCTGGTGGTGCTGGCGGTGCTGGCGGTGCTGGTGGAGCAGGTGGTA
>Ga0247837_1007423_pt1 | contig 14543 bp, 12 predicted proteins | sample LaCtaG_2_FD_187115 | JGI IMG/M metagenome (GOLD analysis project Ga0247837, IMG submission 187115) | Freshwater microbial communities from meromictic Lake La Cruz, Castile-La Mancha, Spain - LaCruzMarch2015_14.5m | ecosystem: Environmental > Aquatic > Freshwater > Lake | place: Spain: Castile-La...
ATAAAACCTCCAACGCGAGTAGAATCATTCACATCAACAGCAATAAGTTTGGCTGCATATGTTCCTTGCGCTGCATCTGTCGATTTTATAACAGTTGGAGGAGCTGATAGTAAAAATCCATATAGAAAATTAGAAGTTACCCAGTCTGTTGGTTCTTCAAATCCTGTAAGCGAGCTCCAGTTTTCGAAGCCTTCTTCAAATAAAGTAGTTTGTGCATTGGAGAATGCGAGTAAATTAAAAGTCAATAAAAGCGTAAGTAATTGTTTCATAAATTGTTTGTTGTTTAGTTTTAAATTGAATTAGAAATTGATTTTAAGGTTTTTCCATTACTCCGGTAAAAAGAATGGTACTGGTAGCATTTTCTTTAATTGCAAAAATAAATGGCCTATCTGCTCTGAAAAAAATTCTGGGAGGTTCTTCTTGATGCATTGCAGAAGTGGTTCTCATCATAACTACAGTAACAGCTGCGGCTTCCGCTCCTTTTTCATTTACTTCTATGGCCGCTTTTTGTAACACTTTACTTATTTCAAGGGGCTCTTTATCTTTAGTGATTCCTGAAAAATTACCCCCTTTAAATGCAGATTTTATTCCCAGGTTTTCTAAAGAAGGAATTAAATCATAAGAAGTTTCAAATTTAAATTTTGGAAGAAACAAGGTTACTTTTTTTAAATAAGCTTTAGACTGAGTTGCTAACAGTTGTTCCGTATTTAAACTACCAAAAACTTCATCCACAGAGCTTTCTTTTCTCGGCAAAATTACAATCATAGAAACATTTTCGCCTTCATAAGGAAGTTCTATGTATTGGTATTGATTTGTTTCGTGGTACTTATAATAAGTTTCATTTTGCATCAGTTCAACTTCTGCACTTGTTTTATTGCTTAGGAAAAATGGTTGTTTTGAAGTGCTCTCTTTGTCGAATGGATTTTTCCAGTTGCCTTTAAAATAGACTGCATTAGTCAACACCAATTTAACATCTGGTGTAATGTCTCCAGGATTCAATAAATTTTTAATGAGTTTATTGGTTTTTTTCTCTGCCCAAGCGTTGATAGGAATCTCAGTAGTTAAAGGATAAAATTCACCTTTGTAGAATTTCTTCATCTTGGCAGAGAATTCAGGCGCCAAAACCAATTTCGTCCAAAGTGCGTTGGCCACTGCAAGTTTTACCTTACCGCTATCATTAATGGTTTTAAAAATTGAATTTAATGCAGAAAACCCCGGATGCACCGAATCTCCCGGGTAATGCAAGGCTTTCTTCATTTCATCGGCAGTAATTCCTTTGGCACCAGCATATGTCATGGCCAGCGCTTGTGAAACACTCAATGGTGAGCAAAACAAGTTTTGACCTTTTTGATAAAGAAGTTTAGAGAGTTCCCAACTAAATTGATTCACGCCTTTAGCAGTTTCTGCGGAGCTTTGTGCTATCGCCATAGATGATGAAAAAAGGCAAATAGCAAGGATTTTTTTTTGGAGCATGCCGCCGCTTAGCATAATTTATACCATTTTTAATGGGTCAACCCAAGCTGTAAATTCTTCGTCTGTTACTAAACCTAATTCTATGGCAGTTTGACGCAATGTTTTACCTTGTTTATGCGCCGTTTTCGCAATTTTAGCAGCGTTTTCATAACCTATGTGCGTATTGAGTGCTGTAACCAGCATCAAAGAATTTTCTAAATGAAGTTTAATTTGTGGTAAGTTTGGTTCAATTCCAATAGCACAATTGTTGGTGAAGGAAACACAAGCATCTCCTAATAAATTAGCGCTTTGTAGCACATTGGCTGCAATTAAAGGTTTGAATACATTCAATTCAAAATGCCCATTTGAACCTCCAATAGAAACAGCTACATCATTTCCCATTACTTGCGCGCACACCATTGTTAAAGCTTCTGGTTGCGTTGGATTTACTTTTCCTGGCATAATGGAAGAACCTGGTTCATTGTCGGGAATAATAATTTCACATATTCCAGAACGAGGACCTGAACTCAACATTCTAATATCATTTGCAATTTTCATCAATGAAACCGCCACTCTTTTTAAAGCTCCAGAAAGTTCTACCATGGCATCGTGAGCAGCCAAAGCTTCAAATTTATTAGGCGCTGTTATAAAAGGATAACCAGTTGATTCTGCAATTTTTTGTGCAACCAGCACATCATATCCTTTTGGTGTATTTAATCCTGTTCCAACAGCAGTTCCTCCCAATGCCAATTCAAGAATCATTTCAAGTGCATTGTTAATTGCCCTAATTCCGTTAGTAAGTTGTTGAGCATAACCACCAAATTCCTGTCCTAATGTTAAAGGAGTTGCATCCATAAAATGGGTCCGGCCAGTTTTAACGATACTTGCAAAATCTTTAGATTTTTTAGACAAAGTATCTCTTAATAAAATGAGGCCAGGTAAAGTTTTTTCCACAACAGTGGTATATGCTGCAATATGCATTGCTGTTGGATAAGTGTCATTACTAGATTGGCTCTTATTCACATCATCATTGGGATGCAATACTTTTTTATCATCAGTTAATTGTCCTCCGCTTAACACATGCGCCCTGTAAGCCACAACTTCGTTTACATTCATATTGCTTTGTGTGCCAGAACCTGTTTGCCAAATAACTAATGGAAATTGGTCATCCAATTTTTTTTCTAGAATTTCATCGCAAACACGCCCAATAAGGTCTCTTTTCTCTACACTTAATACACCTAAATCATGATTAGCTTGAGCTGCAGCCTTTTTTAAATGGGCAAAAGCATAGATAATTTCCTTAGGCATACTTGCCTCAGGACCAATTTTAAAGTTGTTACGTGAACGTTCAGTTTGAGCTCCCCAATATTTATCTGCGGGCACTTGTACTTCACCCATTGTATCGTGTTCTTTACGGAATTGCATGTTGTAAATCGTTTAAATTTTGCGCGAAGTTAAAAATTGTAATGGAAAGATTTTTTGATTATTGAATCAAAGTAACCCTTCCAACGAAATTGGCTGTTTTTCCGCTGTTGAATTCGTAAAACAGTTGATACACGTAAACATCATTTTGGGCTATTTTCCCTTTGAATGTTCCGTCCCAACCATTTTTTAAGTTACTCGAAGTAAAAATAATTTCACCCCATCGGTTAAAGATTTTTAAAGAATATCTTGTTACATCTATTGCCTCAGGTCCAAAATAATCATTAATTCCATCTCCATTTGGAGTAAATGCATTAGGAATATACAATGTGCCTTCAACTAATACAAGGGTTTCATCGCTGTACTTACATCCAAAACTATCTGTTAGTGTTACAGTGTATTTTATAGTTGAGTCAGTGGTAGATAATGGTTGTATGCAGTCAAAACAACTTAATCTAAAGTCAGGAGTCCAAACCAATGTGCCCAATGAACTGTTCCCATTTAAAGTAGTGCTTTCACCATACTTAATAATTTTATCTTCACCTGCAGTTACAAATCCCAATGGGAATAATGTAATAGGTAAGTCCGCAATTGCCTGGCAACCTATATCATTTTCTACAATTACTGTATAATTTACATTTGCCCTGGGAATTAAAATACTTGTGCTATTGGTTGGAAATGAAAAATCACTTGCAGGAAGCCAACTATAATTCACTCCACCTGTGGCAAAAACAACAATAGGCTCGCTTACGCAGGTGGTTTTTTCAGGCCCCGCTGTTGGCATTACTATACTAACATCAACTTGTGTAGTGTCTCTTGAAATTCCACATGAATTTGATACTGCTAATTGGTAAACTACACTTTGTGTTGGGTTAATAGATAACGATCCTCCATTTGTTGATTCATTATTCTGCAGGTTCGTCCAAACTTGCGTATCAGTTGAGGTATGACTTAAAACTATCTCATCTCCCAGACAAATAATTGTGTCATTTGGAGCGCTTGCAACAGGGAAATTATCAACTTCAATAAACACAGAATCTCTGCTGGTACAATTATTTGCATCTGTAGCTAGCAAGCTTACAAACCCACTCTGACCTGGCGTAAAAACTGCATTTTGGGCATTAGGGTTATTGATATTTGTTGCAGGCTGCCATTGGTAAGTTATGGCCGGTGTAGAGCTTACTGAAACAGCTCCACCCTCACAAATTTCATTTTCAGATACTGTTAATTGAATGTTGAAAGAAACAACAGGTACGCTTATAAATGCAGTATCGCTTCCACAATCATTAGAACCAATTACAGTATAAACGGTTGTAATTATAGGACTAACAGTTGGGTTAGGTATGGTTTGTTCGTTGGCATTTAAACCGCCAGTTAACATCCAAAAATATTGATCAGCACCTTGAGTTTGAAGTTGAATGTTTTGTCCTTGACAAATTGTTGGAGGTGGAGTATATGTTAAATTAAGAACGGATGCTACTTCCACTTGGGTATAAGCTGTGTCAGATTGAACACACAATCCATCTCCAATTGCAATAAGCATTACATTATAAATTCCTGGAATAGAATAACCATGAGAAGGACTAACTTCAGTAGAAGTATTTCCATCGCCGAAGCTCCATAAAAATTGATTGGTACCAGTGCTTAGATTCTGAAACTGAATGGCTTGATTTAAGCAAAAATTACTTTGAACAGCTTCGTTCACAATTGCAGAAAACTCAGAAAGATCGAATTTAAACAATGCCGCATTACAGCTATTACTATTATTTGTTGCAGACCAAACTCCAGGAGTAATAGGTAAATCGTTGGCAGATGGGCCACAACCAGAGCACACACACTGATAAACAACACCGTTTTTATCAAATCTACTTGTACCTCCATCCACATGTTCGTTATCTTGAGCTCCGCCAAAGAATGTAGCATAGTGGAGAGACGCAGCATCTTCTGTTAAAACACCTAAATAGAAATCGCTACCAGTACTTGTAGCTTGAAAAGCATCCGGAGTTACAGGCAAACCAATAGTAGTGCTCGAAAGGGGGGAATTTACTTCACCGGCCCACACTGAAAAGGAAATAAATCCACAATAGTCAACTAAAAATGCCGAAGGCACTATGAAGCTTGGATTTCCTGGAGCACCAAATGTGGTACTCCAAATAGATTGATTTAAATTAGGATTCAACTTATGGAAAAAAAGCATCCCTCCTGGAACAGAATACAAAGGACTTCCAGCATTGCTTTGAATGGGATAATTTCCTTGTGATTGGCCAAGAACAATTACATCTCCATTATTATCTACTTGAACAAAATATGCTTGATCATAGCTTGAGGTGCCTAAAAAACTACCCGCGACAATATTCCCTGAAATGGTATTTGCTCTCATAATAAAACCATCAGCATTACCCGCATTTGTAGATTGCAATCCACTTATTCCTGAAATAGTTGAGCTATTCGAACCACCACAAATGTAAATCTCATTTGCAGCACTTAATTGCATTCCATAACCTGCATCATCAGAACTTCCTCCTACATAAGAACAACACATCATGTTTGTTAGCTGCGGATTTAATTTGAAAATACATCCATCTTGAGTTCCTCCTCCGAAAGAAGATTGCCAGGCATTTACAGTATTCAGATCATTAGATTGGGTGGTTCCAATTACAAACACATCACCAGCCTGGTCAACAATAACTTCACCTCTATGAACGTCTCCGTAGTTTTTGTTTAGTGTTGTCGAAAAATTGAATCCATCATTCCCACTTCCACCTAAAAAAGTAGAACCTAGCAGTTGTGTGCCATCTGGAGAGAATTTTGCAAGGAATAGGTCAGCACCATCAGGGTAGTTAGAAAGATATGGATTCATTGGACTACCATTGCCCCATAATCCGAAGGAAGGGCCTCCATTAAAAGAGTCATCGTAAGCTCCTAACGTAATTGGTAATCCGGATGAACCTGTTACTCCAGTAACTAATAGGTTTCCCCATTGGTCAACTACCATAGAATAAGGCAATTCACCTTGATTCCCACCGTAATATGTACTGTAAATTCTTGTAGAACCAGAAGAATTATATTTTGTTATACTCACATCAGAGTTTCCTCCAAAATTACTTTGGTATGCACCAATAGTTGTTGGATAACCGGTTTCAAAATTTATACCTCCAGCAAAACCATTTCCTAGGGTGTCGTATGTGGCCGTAGCGCCCCAATTATCTCCTGTGCTTCCAGAATAGGTAGAAAAAATAATCTGAGGGTCAATAGTTATCGGATAATTTTTGTCGTATGCGCCTAATTCATAACTCAATACATTTTTTTTAAGTCGGTAATTACAAGGAATAATTACCCTTTTAGAGTTAATTTCCTGATAGGCAAATGGAGAGAGTTCCTCAATTTCTCCAACTGAGGTGATAATTGTTAAAATGTTATTTTTCAGTTTTATATGATCTTGCCCATTATATAGTAGTTTTATTATAGACGGATCGGCACCTTTATCAATAACAATATCATATTTCAAAAAACCCTCATTTGTATAATATTTTAGGTTGATGTCAGGCCACACACCTTCATAGGTTATAGAATTATAAGAGTGAACTCTTGATTTCCATCGGTTGGAGTCATCACCAATGTAATAATTTGAATAATCTGAAGATTGGGCATTAGAGGAAATTTTGCAATTGGATGATGAATTGATAAATTTCACCTCAAAAGCATGTTGTTTAAGTGGTTTTTTTAATGCTCCGCAGTTGGTAAGTTTATCGTGCAAACAATGAAGGATTTCTTTTTTTGTTGCTTGATCCCATGTTTCGGTTAGAATTCCATCTTTCTCAAAGTAAATTTTACCCCAACGTAATTTTAATTTGTAATAATAATCTTGAGCCCATTGCCCTTTGTTTTCCTCAAATGGGAAAATAGCCTCATTTTGACCATCAAGCTTTACATTGATGTGTGAAAAAAGCACAACTAGAATAACTAAATTGATGGTTTTAGAGAAACGCAAAGCCTTAGATAGTAATAATTTAACTATGGTTGTAAAAATAGCAATTAAAACTACAACTTTCTCGATATAGTTAAAAACAATTCAAATTTCAATTAATTGAAAGTGTTTTTCGAGAATTATTGGTGGAGAATACCGGATTCGAACCGGTCACCTCTTGCCTGCCAGTCAAGAGCGAACCAATAAACAAGCAAATAACAAAGAGTTAAAAACAATAATACAAGCCCATTAAAATAAAGCATTACAGAAATATTTATTTATATTTATTATTTGTTTGTTTATAGTTGTTGTGTTACATTTGTGTTACAAATGTGTTACAACCTATGAAAACAGCAAAAGCGCAAGCAAGTATTTATTTGGACGAATTAAGAGTTAAGAAAAACGGCAAATGTTCAGTTAAAATTCGCGTTACTTATAACAGAAAACGTTCTTACTTTCCTACTGGTATCGATTTAACGCCTGAAGATTTTCAACAAGTAATGCACGGGCAAAGGCGAACCACAGACCAGCGCGAAGCTCACTTAAAACTTAACCAGTTATTCGTCAAAGCGGAAACACTTATTGAAAAATTACCCGTGTTTACCTTCAGCGCATTTGAAGAAAATTATTTGGAGCAGCGAAATACACTTAATAGCGTTTCATTTGCATTTGAAAAAAACATTGAGCGGTTGAGGTCTGAAAATAAATTAGGAACAGCCGATTGTTACGAATATGCGAATAAAAGTATTTCTGAATTTAGAAAAGATTTAACCTTTGCCGAAATTACCCCCGACTTACTTAGAAAATATGAAAGTAAAATGCTGAAGGGCGGCAAAAGCCCCTCAACTATTAGCATTTATTTGCGCTGCCTTCGCGCAATATATAATCTTCAAAACATTGATAAAAGTTTGTACCCTTTTGGCGAACAGAAAAGCAAGTATTCAATGCCTATCAGCCGAAACATAAAAAAAGCGCTTACAGTTGAGGAAATCGCTAAAATCAACCACTATCAAGCTTTAGCTGGGAGTACTAAAGAAATGGCAAAGGATTACTGGCTTTTCCTTTACTTATGCTATGGAATGAATGTAAAAGATTTTTGCTTGCTGAAATGGAGCAATATAGACGGGCAAATGTTATATTACAAAAGAGCTAAAACACAGCGAAGCAGAAAAGAAAGCAAATTGATTTCGGTTGCATTAAAGCCCGAAACGATGGAAATTATCAAAAAATGGGGGCAATCTTCTATTTCAAAAGATGCTTACATATTTCCGCACCTTAAGCCAAAAATGAGCGCTGAGGTTGAGCGCGCTACATACAAGCAATTGACTAAAACAATCAATGTATATATGAAGCGAATTTGCACTGAATTAGGATTGAACAGAGAAGTAACAACCTACTTTGCGCGCCACAGTTTCGCAACCGTGTTGAAGCGTGCAGGGGCTTCAACTGAACTTATAAGTGAATTAATGGACCATAGTACTGTTGCTGTTACAGAAAACTATTTGGATACCTTCCCAAAGGAATACATTCAAAAACAAACCGAAGTACTTACAGCAGGGTTTAGGAAAGCAATTTAAACCCATTTGCAGCCACAAAGCAGCCGATAAAATTTAATATCAGACGCAAATCAGACGTAAAACAAAATTTTAATTCATGGAAACAGCACTAAAAAAATTAATTGATTACTCTCAAACAGCAACACCTCAGAAGGATTTAGAACAAATGTTTTTACCTACTTGGAAAGTGATTTTGCAAACGATAAGGAGCAGCGCGAAAGCGTTGTTTTGACCTATCAATTTATAAATGATTTAATAAAAGAAATGAAATGATGCAAGATATGGTTGAAAGGACAAGAATTGCTGGGTTTGCTTCAAGAATGACACAATTCCCTGAAATTTTAGATACATTGAAATATAAAATATTTGGAGAAGAGGCCACTTCAATTTATTTAGATTATAGAAATAAAATAGTAGAAAATTTAAATGAAGATATTAAAGATGACCCAGCTGGATATGGAGTTGTTGTGACCTTTGATGAATATGAAATAGATATAGATGGAAAAACTAAGAAAGTTTCTTGGGTTGTAAAGCAAGAAATTGACCATGAAATATTGGATAAATTTTTCAACCGACTTTATGAAAAAGAGCAGAAAACACTAAAGAAAAAAAAGCTAATATTCTTTTATGAACAGGAAAAAGAATATTTTGAAGAACTATTACAAATAACCAAATTTCGAATAAGAGACTATTACGTTTTAGTTAAAGATATTTTGCTTTTTCTAAATAAAAAAATCAGTCAAATTGAAACCATACCACCTCAGCAAGTAGAAATAAAATCAGAACCACCTCAGCATTCAGAAATAAAATCAGAACAGGAAACTATTGAAAAGAAAGGGGAACAACAAACTGCTGACAAAGAAGAGCCCGAAATTGTTGAAATTAAACCTGTTTTTAAACCTGAAGCCGTGCAAATTGTATTTGATATTATCAAAGATTTTTTCACCCCCGAACAGCAAATCGATTTAAAAAATGTAATTGAAACGGGTTGTATAGCTAATGAAAAATTGATATTCAAAGGAAATGGAAACAGGCTTACAGATACATTTAAAAAACTAATTGAATACGATATTATTACAGGTTGCCAAAAGCAAGATTTAATTCAATGGACAGTTGCTAATTTTAAATTCACTAAAGGAGACAAAGCGAGCCCATTTATTGAAGATACAGTTGAAAAAATTATTTCCCGAAATTTTTACCCTTGTAAAAGCCCATTAATTAAAATAGAAAACGGGCAAATACAGAAAGTTGAACAACCCCGAACCAAAAATTATAATAAATAGTAAAAACTTTATGCTGTTACAATACCTGAATTAAAACAGCATTGTAACCGACCTGAACACCCCTGTACCATTGCACTATCAAATATAAAAATGATAAGCAATGGAAAATTTAACAGAAGGGTTAACCCTTGAATCATTACCGAAAGCTTTTACACACCTTACTAATGAAGTAAGAGAAATAAAAAGGCTGTTACTTCAAAAGAGTAACGAACAACCGCCTGAAACAGACAGTTGGTTTGACCTCAACGAACTTTGTATTTACCACCCTGACAAACCAAGCAAACCAACAGTTTATGGATGGGTTAACGCTGGAACTATTCCAGTACATAAAGGCGGCAAAAAGCTGAGGTTTTTAAAATCGGAAATTGACAGTTGGTTGAAACAAGGGCGCAAGAAGTCAAACGCCGAAATCGAACAAGAAGCAGAAGCGTATTTATCGAATAAAAAGAAAGGGTTGAGCCATGCGTAAACATAACTACAACCCTAAAAATAATGGTACTACGAACAGCACCAAAGATAAAGAAATTACACTAATTCCTGAGCCTTTCCTCCCTGGTTTTTTCTTAATTGGTGTATGGATGGGAGAAGTTGAATTAGCTGCATTTGTCGCACCAATTGAAGTTTGGAAGGACAGAAAGGAAATGACTGAGATTGTCAATGTGATTTTAGCTAACACTATTCAAAAAAGAGTGAAATGAATGAGATAAAGCCACAATGGGACGACCTCATCGATCCGGCAACAATTACAAATCATTTAGAGGAACTGAAAAGTAAAAGCGAAATAGCAACCCCACACGCTAAAATATTGCACCAACTTATAGAGCAGTTTGAGCCATTGGATTTTGAAACATTAGCATTTCCACAGGCCGAAAAAATGAGGCAAAAGCTAAATGAATTAGAGCAAAACAAAGAAAGCTGGGGCGACCAAAATACACCTCAGCAACTTGAAAGAAAAGCTATTCAAAAGCAGTTGGATAAATTAAAACTAAATACTAAACACTTATTAGTATTATCGATTGAAAACGCTGTAAAATTTGCAGAAAATAATCGTTGGGGCTTATGCAAAAACCATGATTTCATTTACCTATACAATGGTACGTTTTGGGCTGAAATCGACAAAGAAACATTTCAAAAATTTTTGGGCGAAGCAGCCGAAAAAATGGGCGTTGCTGTATTTTCTGCAAGGTTTTATCAATTTAGGGAGCAGCTATTCAAACAATTTCTTTCAACTGCATATTTACCCACGCCCGAAAGCGATAAAAATACCGTATTGATTAACTTACAAAACGGGACTTTTGAAATAAGCCCACAAGGCACGAAACTAAGACCGTTTAACCCTTCAGACTTCATTACTTACCAACTACCATTTAAACACGCCCCACAGGCCAAAGCGCCGATATTTGAAGCGTACTTAAATAAAGTGTTGCCCGACAAAGAACGTCAAAGAGTATTAGCAGAATACTTGGGCTTCATATTCATAAAACATGGGAGCAATGCTTTAAAAGAAGAAAAAGCATTAATACTATACGGGACTGGAGCAAATGGAAAGAGCGTATTTTTTGAAGTAGTTACTGCGATGTTCGGACGTGAAAATGTGAGTAATTATTCATTGCAAAGTTTGACAGAAGAAAAAGGATTTTACCGGGCGAAGATTAGCAATAAATTAGTGAATTACGCAAGTGAAATAAGCGGCAAACTGGAAGCGAGTTTATTCAAAAATATGGTTTCGGGCGAACCCGTTGAAGCTTGTTTAAAATATGGGCAACCATTTACAATGACTGATTACGCAAAATTTATTTTCAACTGCAATGAATTACCCAAAGACGTTGAACATACAAACGCCTATTTCAGACGGTTTTTAATTATTCCTTTTGATGTTACCATACCACCACACGAACAGGATAAAAACCTACATACAAAGATTATTGAAAAGGAACTTTCAGGCGTATTCAATTGGGTATTGCAAGGGCTTAACAGGTTACTGGAGCAAAAGAAGTTTTCAGATTGTGAAGCAGCCCAACAAGCCGTTGAACAATACAAAATTGAAAGTAACAGCGTACAGATGTTTTTGAATGAAAACGAATACAAAGGCAGTTTAACCAATTACAAGTTAATAAAAGACCTGTACCCGGAATATAGAGCCTTTTGTATTGATGACGGAATGACACCTTTTAAAAAGACCAATTTCATAAAACAGTTACGGGCTTTGAGTTTGGTTGTAGATAGGGTTTCACAAAACCAATTAGCGGTATTTATTGAAACACCGGGACTAAGTTTTTAATAAAATAAAAAGGTTTTTCAATGAGTAACTTTAATAACTTTAGTAACTATCACAAATACAGTTTAGAAAAAGGCAGCAAGAAGCACCTTTGCCCGAATTGTGGTAAAAAGTCCCTGAAGCGATACATTGATATCGTTTCAGGCGACCAATTACCCGAACAGTACGGACGTTGCGACCGTGAAAGTAATTGTTCGTACCACCTCAACCCGTATTTGGACGGGTACGCAAAAGCAATACAGGAACAGGAAAAGGGCAACCGTTCGGAATTACCGAACAACTGGAAGCCACAGCGAAAAAAGACAATACCACAGCCCACACCTGAACCCATACTTTTTGACTTTGATACATTCAAACAAACATTACAGCCCGAACGCTATGAAAAGAACACGTTTATACAGAACCTATTTTACAGGGTACAATTTCCCTTTGAAGTTGATGAGGTTACAAAGGTTATTCAGTTGTACCGACTGGGGACGATTGCAAATGGTTATCGAGCAAACGCAACTACTTTTCCTTTTGTTGATAAAAAAAACAATGTAAGAGCCATTCAAGTAAAGCAATTTGATAAGCAGAACCATACCAAAGGAACAGACTTTTTACATTCAATTATTGAAAAGGATTGCACCCGGAATAATGAGCCATTGCCCGAATGGTTGAAAGCATACATAAAGCAGGATAAGCGAATTTCCTGCTTATTTGGGGAACACCTTTTAAGTAAGCACCCAAATGCAGAAGTGTATTTATTTGAAGCCCCAAAAACAGCTATTTATAGTACATTGTATTTCGGACACCCTGAAAAATCGAACATTATTTGTATGGCAGTCTACAACAAAAGCAGTTTTTCATTTGATAAGTTGAAAGTATTGCAGGGACGATTTGTGTATGTATTTCCAGACCTCTCAAAAAATGGGGACACCTTCAGGGAATGGGAGGCGAAAGCTAAAGAATATGAAATACAATTACCCGGAACACGTTTTATATTTTCGGACTTACTGGAGCAGTTAGCACCGGAAAGAGATAAAAGCGAAGGTAACGACATCGCAGATTTTTTAATAAAACTTGACTGGAGGAAATTTAGAAAAAACCCACCTCAGCCCGAACTTGAAAAAGTTACTGAAGTTACTAAAGTTACCCACCAACAAAACATTTTAATTTCACACGTTGCCCCATTGCCAAAAGTTGAGGTATTCAAAACTGAACGAATTGAACAGCCCCATAACTGGAGCAATGAAATAGCAGAACTTGAAAACTACTTCGCAAGCATAACACTACCAAAACACCCCATAAAATTGAACAGCTACAGCACAATTACCAATTGTTCAAAGTTTATTGAAGCCCATTTGATTGAATTGAAAACTCATTCAGGGAATTATAGATTTTCTGCTTACCTCAGTCGATTGCAGGAATTGAAACAGCACATTGAAAACAACAATAAAAAACAATATTGATATGCCATTCAAAAAAGGAATTTCAGGAAATAAACTTGGGCGCAACAAGGGCGTTCCTAACAAAATAACAAACGATGTAAGGGAATCAATTCAAAGTTTTATAGAATTGAATTTTGCCGATGTTCAAAAAATATTTGAATCATTAGAGCCTAAAGACCAATTAAAATTTATGATTGACTTACTCCCTTTTGTAATACCTAAAAAGCAAAACAATCAAATTGATGTTTCACTCTCAGAAAATAAAGAGGGCACTATTATAAAATGGGGAAATTCGGAAATATCTGTTTAGTTATGTTTGAAGGTTTCGAATGGGAATTATATTCACAGTAAAATTTAGAGCAGTTGAACCCTTAGCAGTTGGATAGTACTGCAACAGTAATAAAACAATTTTCGCGAATTGTTAGAATTTGTAAGGTGTATTAAATTAATAAATAATATTGCACCAAAAAAGATGAAAAATTTTTACTTATTAGCTTTTAGCAGTTTGATTTTATTCTGCAATAGTTGCGCTCCAAATTTAACAAACTACAATTTCGAAAGAATTTCATTTGAAAAGGTTATAAATTTAAAAACTCCTTTAGAAATTGATGAACGTTTTGCTTTAACAGAGTTGTTTTTACTTCAAAATGGGTATCCGGAAAAACAATACTATTCAAATGAAAAATTTGGAGTTATTATAGCAATAGGAGAATTCTATTATCTACCAACAGGAGATATAAACTCATACTCAACGGCTGCAAGTGGTGAGGTTAAATTTAAAGTTGAGATTTATCTCAAAAACCAAAAAATTAAGATTAGACTATCTAATTTTAAGCATTCGAAGTTTAATGAAATTTATGTTGCACCAATCCCACCAAGAAAATTTATAACGCCCAAAGCAGCAAACGAATTTTATTGGACTGACTTAAAAAAATTTATTGAAATTGAAGTAAGTAAATATTTCAATGAAATAGAAAAATCTTTGAATGATAGAATTGAAACAAAAAAAGACTGGTAAATTCATTCACAGTATTTTCATAGTAAAAAACACTAAGGTACTTCTACGACTTCACAAAAGCCTTAGAGTAGATGCAAAGCTTCAAAAAAAGACTTCGCTACACTCATTTGAGAGTTGTTAACCTTTTGTTGACCTTT
>Ga0247837_1007428_pt1 | contig 14542 bp, 13 predicted proteins | sample LaCtaG_2_FD_187115 | JGI IMG/M metagenome (GOLD analysis project Ga0247837, IMG submission 187115) | Freshwater microbial communities from meromictic Lake La Cruz, Castile-La Mancha, Spain - LaCruzMarch2015_14.5m | ecosystem: Environmental > Aquatic > Freshwater > Lake | place: Spain: Castile-La...
CCTCCGCAACCAAGTAAATCCTGCCTTTGGCGGGATTTTTTGTGTTATTTTGAAAATATGTTTACTGTTTACGTCTTATACTCTCCATCACATAATAAAATTTATATTGGCTTTACATCAAATCTGGACACAAGAATTTTATCTCATAATGTTTTTGCTTCAAAAGGATATACTGTAAAATTTCGTCCTTGGGAAATTATTCACACCGAAGTTTTTGAAATTAAAAGTGAAGCAATAAAAAGAGAAAAAGAATTGAAAAGTGCAAATGGTAGAAAATTTATTTGGACTTTGATTGAAAATAAATCGAATTAGCTAGTTGGGCTCATATCCGCTAGCTAGCGGACGTTGGTTCGAGTCCAGACTCCGCAACCAAGTAAATCCTGCCTTTAGCGGGATTTTTTGCTTAGTAGGTTTAATCTTAGAAGATTTCTAAAATAAAAAGTTACACTTCTATTTAAAAAGCATACCATTTTGCCAAAGAGAGCAAAAATCCATGGTAATGGCTACCGAAAAATGAATGGCAACACCCAACCATATGCTGTTACTCTTTAAACTTAAAACCCCCAAAACTACACCAGCTAAAATGGCAGCAAGGGTTTCAGGCAAAGGTTTTCCAAAATGTATCATACAATAAGGAATGGTCATAACTAAAATGGAATAAAAGCCAAAACGTTTTTTATTGCCATGCAACATAAAACCACGAAAGAAAAACTCAATGGCAAAAAATTGTAATAAATAAAGTAATTCCCAACTTAAAAACCTTGGGTAAAAACCCTCTCCTTCTTGCATTTTATAAAATGGGTATTTGTGCTGAAAACTTTCAGTAAATGAAGCCGTAAAAACAATTGGAAACATAATTCCAATCATGATTAAATAAATTTTATAATCTTTTATAGCGCCTTTTATTCCTAATCCATAATTGGAGAATTTGTCTTTAAAAACAAACTTGATAATGAGCAAAGGAATGATGCCATAAAACACCACAATATTTCCAACCCAAATAGTTAAATCGAAAAGTCTATCTTGAACAATTTCGGCATATTTATCTGCCAAATGATGAAAACCTATATTATGAAGAAAGTCGAACATAAACTCTCGTTTACTAAAATATTCATCTAAAGTAATGCAAATAGCTGCGCTTATACAAACTACAAAAGCCTGAAACTTGATGGTTTCAACTTTGTTGTTTTCGGCATCGTTATAAACTTTATTGACTAAAGTTTTTATCATGTTTAGTTAGTAAAAAGCAAATAAAAATACACCGCAGGAACTGCTAAAAACAAGCCATCAAATCTATCCATTACCCCACCATGACCTGGCAATAAATTACCTGAATCTTTTACATCAATGTTGCGTTTAAGTAGCGATTCTGTTAAATCGCCAAAGGTGCCAAATACTAGAGTTATTAAGCCAACAATAATCCATTCGTGGGTATGTAAAATATCGAAATAATCGAATTGCGAAAGCACAAAAGCTATCATACTTACCAATGCTGCTCCACCAAAACTTCCTTCCCAAGTTTTTTTAGGACTGATGCGTTCAAACAATTTACGTTTACCTAATTTACGACCTACTAAATAAGCACCAGTATCGCAAGTCCATAATAAAATAAAGAAACCAATAGGTAAAGCTCCATCGAAAGTTAAGCTGCTAAAACGACCAAAATCGGCTAACATACTTAAAGGAAAACAGATATATATAATTCCTAAAACTTGATAAGCCAAAGTATCGAACTCTCGCTTGGTTTTTTCAAAAAGTTTTATAATTATCATGAGCAAAAACACAGGAATTAAGTGGTAAAACCAACCATAATCCCAATCGTTTCTAATAATTAAAGCGAACATAATATTAATGATGCATCCTGCAATTACACCCAAATATTGTTCAATCCAATTTTTGTCGGGAAGCATTAATTGATAAAACTCCCTGAGGCATAAAAAATTTATTGCGAATAGCAAAATATAAAACGACCATTCGTTTAAAACAGTACAAAGCACAATCGTTAGCACAAAAAAAATTCCTGTAATGGTTCGTTGCCAAAAATTACTCATTTATAAAAATTTATCAGTTAAAAATTATTTTTTTCAATTAAATGCAGTGCTTTAACTGCATTTTCCTTGTGGCAATATATTTCTACTTTGCCAAAAGCACCAGCATAACTACTGTCTGTTTTATCTATATCAGATGCTTCAATGCCATTATCGGCCAAAAAAGCAATAATGTTTTGTGATGTAAATAAGCTATTTACATCTGTTACTTTTACCCAATCAGTCATTTGTATTATTTAAAAATATTTGGTTAAATCTTAGTTTACTCATTGCAAAAATAATTACAACAATTCCAATAAAACCTATAATTGTAAAAATGATAGGAAAACAATAATCATCTTTTAAAAATGCTATTTCTGGATTTTTTTGAGCAATAAAATATGCTACAATGGTAATGCAATTATTTAAAAAATGCCCAACAATACTTACCCAAATATTGCCACTGTATGCAAAAGCATATCCTAAAACCAAACCAAACATAAACCTTGGTAAAAAACCAAAATAATCGCCATGAATGGCACTGAAAATAATGGCTGTAAAAATTACCGAAACATGTAAATTATAAAAACACCTTTGTACAAAATTTTGCAAACAACCTCTAAAAAATATTTCTTCTGAAATGGCAGGAATTACAGCAACAATTAAAATGTTAAACAATAACTGTAAAATGGTATTTGCATTTACAAAGGCTTCCATTTGTAGCTTAGCAAAGGCTTCATCACCGCGTAAAAATGTTTCAAAATCTTTGTAGTATTCTGGTAAATGAAAATTTTGGTTCAGCTCCAATAACCAAGATGACACAGGAATTGCAAAAATTATTAGTATGATTACAAACAAGTAATTATAAAATTTGGTAGGTTGTTTTAACTGCAAAAAACGAATTGGATTTATTTCAATTGCTCTGCAAAATAAAAATGCCGGTACAATAAAAATAGCAATTGAAATAAGACTTTGGTTAAGTTTTAAGGACAATATACCTTGAGGATTAGCTTTAGCATTATAAATAATTTCGCTAAAAGCACTTTGTAAATCTATGCCAAAAAAAGTTTTTGTAATAGCAATTCCCAAAACTCCTCCAATAATATAGAAGGTAATAACCATTCCAGTTAAAATAAGAAAGTTCCATATAAAGTAAACTAATGGATGGGACGAAAACGTGGGTATCTTAAACATTTTACTATTTTTGTTGGCGCAATATAATTTTAAAATAAATAATTGGTAAAAATAGGAAAAATAGAATTAGGCGATTTTCCACTTTTGCTTGCACCTATGGAAGATGTAAGCGATCCGCCTTTTAGAGCAGTTTGTAAGGATAATGGTGCCGATTTGATGTATACTGAGTTCATTTCATCGGAAGGTTTGATTAGAGATGCGATAAAAAGTAGAAAAAAATTAGACATTTTTGATTATGAACGCCCTGTTGGCATACAAATTTTTGGTGGCGATGAAGAAGCTATGGCTATGGCTACTCAAATAGTTGATACCATTAATCCTGATTTGGTAGATATAAATTTTGGTTGTCCAGTTAAAAAAGTAGTTTGTAAAGGTGCTGGGGCTGGCGTTTTAAAAGATTTAGAACTCATGGTTCGATTAACAGCAGCAGTAGTAAAATCTACTAAACTTCCTGTAACTGTAAAAACTCGTTTGGGTTGGGACGAAAATTCACAAAATGTAGAAGAAGTAGCCGAACGCTTACAAGACGTTGGAATTAGTGCGTTAAGCATTCACGGACGAACGCGTGCACAAATGTACAAAGGCGAAGCAGATTGGACTTTAATTGGTAAAATAAAAAACAATCCCAGAATTCATATTCCAATATTTGGCAATGGCGATATTGATTCGCCACAAAAAGCTTTGGAATATAAAAACCGTTATGGCGTTGATGGTGTAATGATAGGCCGAGCTGCTATTGGTTATCCATGGATTTTTAGTGAAATAAAACACTATTTAAAAACTGGTGAAATGCTTGGCGCACCCACCATTCAACAAAGAGTAGCAGTGTGTAAAAAACATTTACAAAAAAGTGTGGAATGGAAAGGCGAAGGAGTTGGAATGCTTGAAATGCGCAGACATTATACTTCCTATTTTAAAGGCTTAAACCATTTTAAAGAATACAGAACCAAGTTAGTTACCACCAGTAATTTAGCTGATTTGTATGAAATTATTGAAGAGATTTCGGAAAAATATAGCCTAGAAGAAGTAATTATTTAAAAAGTTTTACAAAGCAACATTTGGTGCTGGTTTACATAAAAACAAATAATTTTCAAAGCCATCATATTTTTTATTGCGCTATCAGGCATTTTCTATTATGTTTGCCTTTTAAGCAATTTTATTAAAATCAAATCAGAAAACTAAATCGTACCAATGAATAAATACAAATTAAGCAACAATGTACTCGGCTGGGTTACATTTATCGTTTCCATTATTACTTACACACTTACACTAGAACCTACGGTTAGTTTTTGGGATTGTGGTGAGTTTATTTCTGCATCATATCGCTTACAAATTTGCCACCCACCAGGAGCACCTTTGTTCTTAATGATAGGTCGTGTGTTCTCACTTTTTGCTTCCAATGCCAATAAAGTTGCTTTCATGGTAAACATGGTTTCGGCTTTAACTAGTGCTTTGTGTGTTATGTTTACCTTTTGGACTATTACTCATTTAGGTAAAAAAATAGTGGGTAAAAATGGTGAAGAGCTTTCTGTTCAACAAGTTTTTGCTATTATGGGTGCTGGATTAGTTGGTGCTTTGGTTTTAACTTTTAGCGATACTTTTTGGTTTTCGGCTGTTGAAGCAGAGGTTTACGCATCTTCAAGTTTCTTTACAACTTTAACTTTTTGGTGTATTTTAAAATGGGAAGATAACGCTAACGACAAAGGCGCTGACCGTTGGATAGTGCTTATAGCTTACTTAATTGGTTTAGCTATTGGTGTCCATTTGTTAAACTTATTGGTTATTCCAGCCATTGTTTATGTATATTATTTTAAAAAGAATACTTACACCCTACCAGGTTTTTTAAAGGCCAGTGCTGTTGCAGTTTTAGCCATTGGTTTTGTTCAATTTGGAATAATACCAGGCTTACCAACTTTAGCTACTAAGCTTGATTTCTTTGCTGTAAATTCATTAGGAATGAGCACCAATTCAGGAGCTTTAATGCTTATTGCTATCATGATTATTATTTCAGCAACGCTGTTACATTATACTCAAACTGGTAAGAAAAATAGTTTATACATTGCCATTGCATGTTATGCTGCTTTATTTTTAGTTTCGCTAAATATTAACTTTTCAACAGGAAGTTTTATTGGTTGGGTTTTACTAACAGGTTTATTGTATTTTGTTTTATTTTATAGTAAAATATCAAATGCTGTAAAAAACATCATTGTACTTTCGTTTTCATTTATTGTAATTGGTTTTTCGAGCTACGCAATGATTATCATTCGTTCGTTAGGAAATCCTCCAATAGATATGAACGATCCTGACCAACCATTTGCTTTGCTTTCATACATTAATCGTGAACAATATGGCGATAATCCTTTACTATACGGTCAGTATTTTTATGCTCGCGCAATTGATACCAAATCAAAAGGTATGAATTACCGCAGGACTACTGATGCAAATGGCAAAGAAAGTTATGCTGAAGCTGGCGAAAAATTAGAACGTGTTTACGATCCAAAAGATTGTACCATTTTGCCTCGTATGTGGGCAGACAGGGCAGATTATATTCAAGCTTACCGCAGTTGGGAAAATATGCCAGGTGAGAAAAAAGCTACTTTTGGTAAAAATATTGACTTCCTTTTATCGTACCAATTAGGATTTATGTATTGGCGTTATTTCTTCTGGAATTTTGTTGGAAGGCAAAATGATGAACAAGGTTATGGAGATGCTACCAAAGGAAATTGGATTTCGGGTATTACCTTTTTAGACGAATGGCGCCTTGGACCACAAAAGGATATTCCAGCCATAATAAAAGATAATAAAGCCAGAAATACCTATTTTGGAATTCCACTTATTTTAGGAATTTTAGGTTTGGTGTTTCATTTTAAAAAGAACAAAGAAGATGCAACTGTAGTTTCTACCTTATTTTTGTTCACTGGTTTTTTCATTATTTTGTATTTGAATTTCCCTGCACATCAGCCACGTGAGCGTGATTATGCTTACGTTGGTTCGTACCAAACTTTTATTATTTGGATTGGTTTAGGAGTATTAGCCATCATTGATTTTTTATCGAAGAAAATGAACGCCATGGCTGCTACTGCAATTACCACTGTTGCTTGTTTGTTAGGCGCACCAGTGTTAATGGCTGAACAAAATTGGGATGACCATAACCGTTCTAACCGATTAACTGCATTGCATTTTGCAGAAGATTATTTAAACAGTTGTGCTAAAGATGCCATTTTATTTACCAATGGCGATAACGATACTTACCCACTTTGGTATGCGCAAAACGTAGAAAATATTAGAAGCGATATTCGTATTATCAATTTAAGTTTACTAGGAACCGATTGGTATGCCGATGGTTTAAGACGCCAGGCTTACGATGGAAAACCAGTAGAATTTAGCTGGGCTCCCGAAACTTATGCTGCCGAAAAACGTAACTATGTAGTATTTTATGACAATCCATCGTTGGGTTTAAATAAAACTGATTATTACGATTTAAGTAAATTGATGGCTTTTATGGGCGATGACAATAAAAATAGTCAAGTACAATTACAAGGTGGTGATTATGTAAATTATTATCCAACAAAACGTTTCAGTGTAAAAATTGATAAAGAAGCTTGTTTAAAAAATGGTGTAGTTCAACCAGAAGATGCACCATACATGGTTGATAGTATTAAGTTTGAAATTAGCAATGCTAACAACATGATGAAGCCTGATTTATTAACGCTCGACATAGTGGCTACCAACATTAACAAAAGACCCATTTATTGGGCTATTACTACTGGAAGCGATGTGTATTTAAACATGCAAAGCCATTTTCAAATGGAAGGTTTAACTTATCGTTTGGTGCCTATATTTAACCAACAAGATCCTAACGATCCAAGTCCAGGACGTATAAATAGCACTATTTTATGGAACAACTTAATGACTAAATTTAAGTGGGGAAATATGGATCAACCTAATGTATATTTAGACGAAACAATTTTACGTCAAACCAAAAATTTCCGTAATATTTTTTATCGTTTGGCCGAACAATTAGTAAGAGAAGGTAAAAAAGACAGTGCAGTAAAAGCATTGGATTATTGCCAAAAAGTGTTGCCATCATCTAATATAGCTCACGATGTGTTTTCGGTACGTTTGGCCGAAGGATATTTCTTGGCTGGTGCAAATGAAAAAGGAAATGCTTTATTGAAAGAAATTAGCAATGTTTGCGAAACAAAAGCTAAGTTTTATAAAACTTACCGTAGCTCTAAAAAATACAAAATGGTTCAACCTGAATTAGAAGAAAACATTCAAGTAATGACCTATTGTATGCAAGTGGCTCAAATGAATAAACAAGATGTTGTAGCTAAAGAATTAACTGATAAACTAACTGCCATAAGCGCAGGTTTATAATTGATATTGATTTAACAAAAAGCCCTTCAAAAATATTTTGAAGGGCTTTTTTTATTTATCGAAAATGGTTTTAGTCTGTTTTTTAAAAATGTCTTTCTGTTCCAAACTTTCTATTCCATATTTATTTAAAATAACATAATCGTGCGATAAACTTGCTGGTAAAACAATTCCTAACGGAAATACCCCTGTAAATATATTTGTAAAAATAATTTCATACAATTCTGGATTTTGCTGAAACATAAAATAATTAATTAACCCTAGAGCCACCAAATCTATTCCTATAAATGTACTATTTACATAGAACGAAACATCTCTTTCGCTCATCGATTCTATAAACCTGTATGGAATGGCAAGGTTGTTTTGAAAAAACAAAGTATCCCAATTGGCATTTGTTAGTTTTAAAATAATGCCCTCTTCCTCTTCGTGCATAGCGGCAAATGGTTTTGGAAGGGTATTGATAAAATTAGGTTTTAGCTTTACCTCATATTTTCTATCATACATTAGTTTAAACTGCTTTCCATTTTCCAAATTCCTCAATAACATATAATTTGTGCGTTGGGCTAAAGCTGAAAAACTTAAACATAAGATAGTAAGTAGTAAAATGTTTTTTTTCATTTGTAAGTGTTTTTTATATAGTAATCTTGGGTACTATAGGTTCTATCGTTATCAATAAATAAAAGAGTATATGAAGTGCCACTTAATAGGGAAATCAGCATAAATTCATCTAAAGCATTATTGCTTGGTATATCTAAAAAAAATATAGCAGCGCCAAGTGCTGAATAAGCACCAACTAAAATTCTTATTACATCAACCAAAGGATAATTAGGAATATACATATAAACAATATTAGCTATTGGAATTGTTAATTGTTGAGCTCTATTGGCAGGATTGCTCACAAAAAGTATATCGGTATTTACTGAATCAATAATTACCTTGTTTTTAAAATCGGGCAAATCGTCAATAAGGTTTAGGTTGGCCAAACAAGGTAAATTGAAAATGGCTTTCAAATGGTTTTTTTTATTTACCATAACTATTGTTTTGTGCTGCGCAGTTGCCGATTCGGAAATAAATATTGTTGCTAAAAAAAGGAATATTTTAAAACGGCTCTTCATAAAAAAAATTTATAATTTATACATTAAACTAGTTTCGGCATTCAAATAAAACTTAGTACCTAAGCCTTGCGATGGCGAATATTGCGAACCATTTTCTATTCCAATAACTACATCTTTAAAAGGTACTTCATTTACTATTTTATAACCCAAAATATAACCAATTCCTAGGTATATTTTCTTAGCTAATTTTAGTTGATAATTACCCTCAAATTCTATTGCTTGATAAACATGATTTTCTTTAAATTCGTTGGTATAAGTGCCAAATAATTGATCTTGGGAAGTAATTGATAGTTTATCGTTGGTTTGAGCGTAGCTATAATTAATTAAATAATACGAACTAAAAACTGGCGTGTATTTTTTACTTATAATAATGCCTGGTTTTATAAAAAAAGCTTCAAAAGTTTGGTCGTACTTGGTAATTGAACCTAAAGTGTTGTAATAGCTGTTGTAATTGTTATTGGTATATAAACTTGTTATAGTGTTTTTTTTTCCTTTACCATAACCACCTCTAATGGCAAACGAAAATCCTGTTTTTTGAATTCTTAAATACGAAATTTCTAATGGCATTAAATCTATCAACCTAGCCTGAATACCAATGAATTTTTCTGGTACATTGGTTTCTTTTATTTGAGCATTTGCCATAGCAGCAATACAAAGCAAAAGTAATAATAATAAATTTCTCATTCTTTAAGGCGTTATAGTTAACACATCATAAACATATCCTGTGTTGTAATTGTAAGAATCTTTTATTACTTTATAATCAAAAAATGCATTTTGAAAGGTATGATTCACAATTTTAGGTGTGTGATTTGTTTGTTTAGAAAGTTGGTTATTGGAGCAATCTTCATTCCTATATTCATAATTTACTTGCACTCTCAGCACTATGGTATCAATTGTTTTTTTGGTTTCAACAAAAAGCATATTTTCAGAATTATCCGATATTATTAAATCGGCAATGGTATCGTTAGGATAAAATATTTTATCTGAATTTTTATAACTAATTTTCAAAATCCTGTCCAAAGTATCGGTTAGCTTTATTTTGCGTGAATAAATTGTATAATAAGAACCTCCACCATCGTAACCATAACCTTCACTACAACAGCAGCCATTCATTAGCGAACTTAAAACAAAAAGAAATAAGACAGGGTTTTTCATGCGTTCAATTCATTTAAATGGTACATTTTATTGTTTATAATTTAAAACAAATGTATTAATTATAACCAAACAACCTAATGCATAGAGTTTGAAAATATTTGACTATTTATTAATTGATAAGTAGTTTATTTGCACCATAAATTTATAGAAAAATTATGAAAAAAATAGTATTATTATCAGCAGTAGCATTCACATTGATTTCTTGTGGAAACGGAAACACACCTAAGCAAGAAGGAGTTCCTTCTGATTCAACTCAAACAAGCGACAGCACTGCGCAAGCAACTTATTATGGTGCTAAAATTACACCAGATAGCGCCATAGCTTTAAGCGATTTGAAAGCTGCAATGGGCGATAAAAAAGAATTAGCTGTAAAATTAACTGGAGAAGTAGAAGATGTATGCCAAACAAAAGGCTGCTGGATGAATATTAAAGGCACAAATGGCGAAAGTATTCGTGTAACTTTTAAAGATTATGCTTTTTTTATGCCTATGGATTGTTCGGGTAAAACTGCCATTGTAGATGGTGTAGCAAAAATTGAAGTTACTAGCATTGCCGACTTAAAAGAATTTGCCAAAGATGACAAACAAACCAAAGAAGAAATAGCTGCAATTTCAGAACCTAAACAAGAATTGGTTTTTGAAGCAAACGGTGTTATTTTAAAATAAATTTTAAACATAAAAGCTAATTATTAGCAAAACAAAAACCATATAGAAACATATTTTACATAGCTTACAAACTATGTTTTCTATGTTTCTATGTGGTTCATTTAATTGCATTCGCAATACAACAATACTATTCAAAACAGTTATTTGTTGCTCTATTTAAAACCATTTTATGAAAAAAATATTTTTCTTTTCTAGTCTATTAATAGTTAGTTTTCTACTTGTAAATTCATGTGCTAATAACGAAAATACAGAACAAGTTATAGCAAAAAAAGACCCGAAATCAACTTGTAGTAATCCAACAATAATGGATCCGAATGCTCCAAAACCAATGGCGTTAATGATGCGTAGCATGGCAGCAAATGCCGACAGCATAAAAGCTAAAATTTTACGTGGAGAAAAACTAGATAGTTTGCAGTTTCCATTCCTTCGTTTTTATTTACTAGAACCAACCGATAAAAATGTGTTAGAACCAGCTTTTTATGAACATGCAAGGGTTTTTCAAAAAGCATTTTACGAAGTATTTAAACACCCAACAGAGCAAAAAAAATATTATAATTTGTATATAGGTAAATGTGTTGCTTGCCATCAAAATTACTGTAGCGGACCTTTGAAAAGAATTAATAAAATGCCAATAAATGACTAGTTTTTTGAGTAACTATTTTTTAAAAGTAGGAATAATTATATGTGTAATTATATTTAGTTCGTGCAGTATTTTCAATAAAAACAAAACATCTAATATGGAGCTAAATGGTATTACAATACAAGCTGATTTAACTGGCAATAAAAATTTTACATGGTTTGATGATGAGTATAAAAACTATACTCCAAACCAATTAGTAATTAACAGCATAAAACCTTTAAAAACCGAAATAAAAGTGCTTATAGTTGCTGGCTCATGGTGTGGCGATACACAAAGAGAACTTCCTCGTTTTTTTAAAATTACCAATGAAATTGGAGTACCTAATAACAATATTGAAATGATAATGGTAGATGAAAATAAAAAAACTGCTGCGTTTAACATTTCCGTTATTCAAGTTACTAATATTCCAACTTTTATATTTTTTAAAGATGGAAAAGAGTTGGGTAGAATTATAGAAAAACCACAAACAACTCTAGAAGACGATTTGGCCAAATTGCTTCAAATAAAGTAGATTTTCTGCATTCAAATTTTTAGTAAATTTTAAGTTTTACTCCCGCCTACTCTATTTAATTTAACTTATCTTCGTTTTAAGTTTACCAGTAAACATTTCAACAATATTTTTAAACATTTTAGGTAAAACCTTTTGGATAAAAAAATATACATATTCCTATTTTTCTTATTTGCCCTTTTAAAATTAGGTGCTCAAACTTGCACTATTGTTACTAGTTCTACCATAGTTTGCATAAATAATGCGCTTAATTTTAGTGCCACTTATACTTCAGGATCAACACCCAGTACTTATGCTTGGAACTTTGGAAATGGAGTTACAAATACGCAAGCTAGCCCAACATATAACTATCCAACTATTGGTACATTTACTCCCACTTTAACCATTGTTTTTACCAATAATTCCCAGTGTATTATTACTGGAAATCCTATTCAAGTAGTGGCTTTGCCAATAGCTGATTTTAGAATTGTTTCTAATGTCAAACAATGTTTTAAAGGAAATTTGGTTTGTATCAAAGATTCGTCACGGGCGGGTATAAGCGGCAGTAATATTGCAAAACATACATTTTTATGGGGCGATGGAGATTTTGATACCACCTTAAACTTTACTGATACCATTTGCCATAATTACAAAAATACTGCTGGTGGTTTGTATTCTTTAATTTTGGAAGTTACAGATTCCAATGGATGCTTAACTCGTTTAGAAAAAAACAATGCCATTACCATTTTACCAAAAATGGATCCTATTAGTTTTACCTGCTTTTCTACAAGTTGCGATACTACATTACAAACCATTCAAAACACATCTGATTTACCATTATCAAAAATTAAGAAATTTGTTTGGAATTTTGGTGATGGAATCATTGATTCATCTAACACCAAATGGTACTATTTTACCCATGGATATGCAATTCCTGGTTACTATTATCCTACATTATTTGTTACCGATTTTGATGATTGTAAGGACACTTCTCAACTTTTTATTTTTGCATCAAAAAAAGTATTGGATAACAAAATATTGATTTCTCAAAAAAGTAAATGTTACAATGATCAAAAGTTTGTGCTAAATTATAAAGATGCTAAGCTAAATGATAAAATTGTTTGGAAAATATTTGATATGAATAACCAATTAGTGGATTCAGTTTTTAAATTTTATTACGATAGTGATGGTAAAAATTGTGGAAAATACAAAATAACAATGGAAGCATTTTATGGTAATAATTGCAAAATAAAATTAGATACATTTATTGAAATATTAGGACCAAATACTGTATTTTCTGAAGTACTAAACCAATACCAATGTTCAGTTTTTGATACGGTATATTTTAGAGATCCAATACCTGAACAATCATGTTTATATAAAAATACTCCTAACTGGTTTTGGGATTTTGACGATGGTTTTGCACCACCATGTACCACCGACACCAAACGTGGAATTAACGTTGGAATAAACTGTAGATACAGCAAAGACAGTGCTTTTGTAAAACATAAATACAATAACTCAGTAGTTAAATGTTATAATGCTAAATTACTAATTACCGATTCGGTTAATAATTGTAGTGATTTAGATTCTGGTTTAATAGTTTTAGATGCACCTAATGCCAAACCAAATTTACCTTACCGAAGAGGATTGTATTATTATACTGATCCACCTGGAAAAGATGGCCCACCAATTAATTGTACTAGCAGCACTTTTACTTTTAAAATAGAGGAAACTTTACCTTCATGTGGTAGGGAACAATATTGGATTAATTATGATTCGGCAGAAAATATAGAAAGGTGGAAATGGTGTAATCCAAAGGAGGATAGTACTCTATATTCTTATGGTTCAGTAGCCGATTCTAATGGTTGGGTTACTGTTGGCTTAATTATAAAAAATGGTTTATGTTACGATACAGCATGGTATCATCACATGTTTCAAATAATTTTAAAAAAGCCCGATGTAAACTTATATTTTAAATCAAATTGTTATCCTTATGTTGCTGATATAACATACCAGGATTCTATTCAAAATAACATTAGTTCTGCAAATATTTATATTTATAAATACTTTCCAAAAAGTTTGCCCCCGTTTGTTTTAGTTGATAGAATTACAACTAATTTAGCAAACAATGATTCAATTTTAAAACAAAAAAAGTACGAATTTGGAGAAAAAGGAACTTATAAAATTGTGTCCATTTTAACCAGCAATCAAAATTGCACCTATTATTATGAAACAATTATTCATTTAGGATTTTCTCAAACTAGAATTCTAAGCAACGCTACAATATGTTTGAAAGATACTTTTCGTTTTTTAGAAAATTTTGAATACAGCGATTTATTTACTGAAAAATGGACTAATAAAGAACGAACAGATTCAAATTTAGAACGAATTTTATTTAATTATGGTGATACCAATTTATACAGTTATTACGGTATTTTTCCAAAACACAAATTCAATAAAGTAGGAGTTTATAATGTTTCAATGATTGCTCAAGATAGTAGTGGATGTAGGGATACATTTGAAAATTATAGAGTTTTAAATGTAGTTGATATCAAAGCTAGCATTGCCTCTATTACTCCTAAATTATTATGTGCGCCAAAAGTAATTCAGTTTTACGATGCTTCTAAAGTATTAGACTCCTTAAAAAATAATATTACTGATACAATATCAAATTGGAAATGGGATTTTGGAGATTCAAAAACCATTAGTTTGTCTAAAAATCCGGTACATGATTATACCACCAACGACTCATTTAATGTAAAGTTGGTGGTTACCTCCCTTTTTGGTTGTAGTGATAGCGTTACATTGCCTTTAATTATTAAAGGACCCAAACCAAAATATAGCTTTTTGAGTGGTGATACCATTGGTTGTAGCCCTGT
>Ga0247837_1007432_pt1 | contig 14538 bp, 11 predicted proteins | sample LaCtaG_2_FD_187115 | JGI IMG/M metagenome (GOLD analysis project Ga0247837, IMG submission 187115) | Freshwater microbial communities from meromictic Lake La Cruz, Castile-La Mancha, Spain - LaCruzMarch2015_14.5m | ecosystem: Environmental > Aquatic > Freshwater > Lake | place: Spain: Castile-La...
CTATTAAATCTTTAAACATATCGTTGAAGACTGAGACACAACGAAATTAAATATAAGTTAGGCAAATCCAGACTTTGATGGAAATAGATAGGGTGGAAATAGAGTTGTATGCCCTCCAGAACTACTCTATAGCAGAGCGAAATGGACAAATCAGCTGTCTGTGAAGAGCGCAAATTGGGTCTTTTCTCCTCAGTTTCGCCTCGGAGTTGTTGTGGAATGTGAGTGTTCAACCCAGACTTCGAATGTATTATATAAAACAGAGCAGGATATCTTCAGTGTCTCAGGGTAATAGCTAACAGCGGCTGAGTTAAAAGCATTTGCGTGCACTTCCAAGTATACGCGGAGAACCTTTGCGCTTTTCCCGCTATTTATGTATCGACAGTGGTAATTTCCGAGAAATTGAAAGACTCAGATGCTCTGGGACAGGAGCTCTCCTAGTCAGTAAGCTATAAGAAGCAGTTACAGAACATGTAGGCTTAGCCAAGGGGTAGATACACTAATAATGGAATTCTTGGGAGAGGCAAAACTGGAGTACACGCAGGCTGAACGTGAGGCTATCGTCCAATACGGAAACACCGGCAAAGTAATCGTCAACCTCAATCAAGAAACAAGGCTGCTCGTGAGTGAGTCGATGAAAGAGATGAAAACCAGCATTAACCAGGCATTGACGGAAGTCAAAGAGGAAAACTGCAAGCTGAGGGAGGAGTTCAAGGAACTGAGGGAGGAGTTCAAGGAACTGAGGGAGGAATTCAAGGAACTGAGGGAGGAATTCAAGGGACTGAGGGAGGAATTCAAGGGACTGAAGCAGGACTTCAGCGAGCACTGTATCCGAGTCGAAAAAGGCTTTGATGATCAACGGCAATACATGATAAGTATGTTCGAGGCGTCTACAAGGCGCATAGTGGAAACAGAGATCAAATCCGAAAGAAGCCGAAAGGAGATCTCGGTGCTGTCTGAAGACCCCGACCCTAGGGAAGAAAGCAAGGGCGAAAAAGTGGCTAGGAAGTTGGGGGATATGAGAGATATTTCGGAGATTACCAGCTACTTATCCAAAAAACAGCTGGATCTCAAGACCCTGGCCTATGTCGCAATGTCGCTGAGGGCTAGCAGCAGCCTATTTGCCTTTTCGTGCCTGGTTGTCTTTCTTGTGACTAGGTATAAACCAAAACGCCTGGAGAAGTTCCTATCTGAGGTCAGAGACTCAGAGACTCGCGAGAAAATCCAAACAGCGCTACATAGCTTCGCAGATCAACTGGGAGGAAGCACAAACCCTACAGCAGAAGCCAGCGAGGAAGCTGATTCGAAGACTTCGGGCGTCCCTGGAGACGAAGCGTCGATTTTGCTTGTCCCCAAAGCGACTTCGAGTGAGGAATAACGCGTCGATTTTTCCAAGCTTCGGTAATCTGAAAAGGACTAGTCTTAGAATCTCCCACATGGTCGACTTTTGAAGAGAAAGTCTTGCGCAGGTCATTTCCCTGCTTTGTTTCTCTAAGTAGAGCAGACTCTAGGAAAGCCGATTCTAAAAATACAGCTTTTCTATCGCCGAAGTCCGCTCTTTCATATGGACTGCTTTCGACATCACGATTCTCATAATGGATCGAAATGTTCCCTCGCCATATCATTCACCCCCTCAAGTACCCATTTCCCTCAGAGCTGGCGCTGGAGGACTCGCTAGCAGTTCTAGACAACCGTCGCCTATACCAAAGGCAACGCCCGAACCTAGTCATTTCAGCCTGTAGTGTCCCGTATTAAATGGATGACTTACGCGTCCTACGCCTACGACTCGGGCCGCTGACGCGATTATGCTGCCGCAAATAGCAGCGCTGGCACATGCCTCGAGCGTACAGTGGCTTATCTGCATGTCCGCAGGTTTTCGTCTTCTGGCATGAGCGGTGGTAACACGTGCTGCACATGTTAGCCGCATACTGTTTCTTGTCTCTATGAGGACATGCAGTGACAGACTTGACACTTCCAGGGCTGGGAGCCGCAGGGAAGGAGAGTCCACAGGGCTGCATCCAAGTCTCGCCCAGCACTGGTGCTGTCCATCCCCGAGACGGAGGGAGCAGATATAGTCCTTGGACGAGAGGGTAACTCGTCGGGTTGGCTGTATCGTCGACCATTTCACTAGCTATTTATCTCGGCACCCTGTATTCCCTTCACTACTATGGCAGGTGTTAGGGATGGAAGGAATGTGGTGATGGCTGTTTGACTGGAGGTATACGCGGACTTGTTGCAGGGCGATGTAGCAAGCTAGTCCAATTTTAAACTTCGCTCCATCACTATTTCAGGCCAAGTCTTTTTCTTACGCAAAGCAAAAGCCTAACAGTCGCTTTCCCAACCTTCCGAGTTTCATATGTTTTTATTTCCACACATCTGCTGGGAGAAGAGAGAGCCAGACACGGGTTTAAACCGTTTGAAACCCTTGAAAGACGTCTCCCAAAGCCTTATTCAGTGCCCAAGACTTTCGATCCCTATGTCTTCGAGTCAATTCAGACTCGCTCGGCCCATTTCCCATTTCCCATAGCCTATAGCAAGGCTAAGTAATGGAAGGCTAAGAAAGCTGCATACCGAGCCTTTAGCCTAGAAGTCTACAGAGTACTCAAAAGAGCCTAGAAGTGGGGTTATGGTCGGGAAGCATCCAAACTTAGGGGACGAGGTATACCACCCGCAAGAAAATTGGCTGTAGAGCCGAAAATTTTCTGCAAAATAACTTTGATTGAAGGGAAAGTCTCGCGAAGGTCTTCTGAAAACGATGATTGGGTAGGCGATTAGTGCGAACTTCCCTAAAAAGCGATGAGATCTCGGCGGATTTCTAGGAAAACATGGAAATCGAGGGAAGTGGGCTGGTGGCAGTACTGCAGTTCCTCGACATCCCCACTCTCCTACAGGCTGCAAATATCGTGTCTCGCCTCTGGGCTGAGTCTGTGGACAGTCGGGAGTTGTGGAGTTCCCTGCTTTCCCACCTCACAGGCAGTGAGTATATCATTGACGTGGACCAAGTCTTCCCCGGCCGCCACTTCTACAAGTCCTACCACACTATTCGACGTACCCTTTTCCTCTTCGAAGAAAACCGCATTGCCGAAGACCTGCTAAAGCAGAAGCCAGGGTACACCCGACAGCCCTGTCGTCTGGGCGTAGTTTCAGTGCCCAGCGGCCGAACGAGTTACTTCACCCTAGACAAGGACTACATCCATGCCTTCCACTCTTCCTACCTCTGGCTCCCTCCCAACCGCTTGTTCATCACAGGCGGTAGGTACGTAGAGAAGGACAGGGACCAAACTACAAGTCCGACCTATCTGCTGTCTCTGAGGGATTTCACCTCTACACGCTTATTAGACACTGCGCAGATCAATACTCCGGCCTTGTGTAGGGCGGAAAGCCACATTTACAGCTTTGGAGGGAGTGTGTTTCCCCCATCCCTGCCCGCGGAGGCCCAAAAGACCTGCAGACGCTTTTGTCTGCGGGCTTGGCAGTGGGAGTCTTTGCCTGATATGCCGAATTGCCACTGTTTCGCCCCAGTTCAGAACTACAATAGCAAGATTTACGTGCTTGGCGGCTTGGGAAGTCAGGGAAGTATCGACGAATTGAACCTGACTTCCCTCTCTTTCCGCACCCTAACCCTGCTCCTCCCTAGTCTCAATGACGCTATAATCGCAGCCTATAAGAGTGAGTTCCTCTACTGTTTGAGCAGCAAGCACGTGTTTACAGTGAGTCTGGAGGGCCTGGGAGAGGAGGGCGGAGTGCAGGACAAGGGAGCGCCTGCTGTAGAGAACGTCTGGATGGGGAGCGGAGTAGTGGTCGTGGAGAAGGACAAGGCCTACTTCACAGTCTTTGAGAAGGTCGTATTCGCAATGACTTTAGTGAACTTCAGCCTGGAATTGATAAGGAAGGGCGAAGCCTAGGTAGTATAATGGGCGGGAAATGGCTATATAATGAGACAAGGCAGCATCACTGACTTCTTCAAGTCGCCCTCCCCCACTAGTCGCAAAAGCCCTGCAACTCCCAAGACCGAGCCAAGTCCGCCTGCAGCTCCCCTGGTTCGCAAAGACCTGGAATCTCTCAGTCTCCCAGCCCATAGACTGAAAATTAGCCCTGCGACTCCCAACTTCCCGCCAACTCCCACTCCAGACTCCGCCTCCTCTGAGCCGGAATTCGACTTGCCAACCTTCACTCTCCCTGCCTATGTGAAAGACGCACAAGGTCGCAGGCCTGATGACCCTGCCTACGATCCTTCGACTCTCTGGGTCCCAGTGGACCGGAAGCGGACCCCTGCTCAGGAGCAATACTGGAAGATCAAGTCCCTGCACTTTGACTCAATCCTATTCTTCAAACTCGGGAAGTTCTACGAGCTCTTTTACCAGGATGCAGTGCTTGTGCAGGCTGCATTGGAACTAAACTGGATGGGAGACAAGCGCAAGTGCCACGTGGGGTTTCCTGAAAGAGTACTGGACAAGAACGCTGCCAAGCTAGTGGACTTGGGGTATAAAGTCGTTGTGGTGGAGCAGACAGAGACCCCGGAACAGCTGAAGCAAAGGAACTTAGCGAGCAGTGGGAAGAAGGAAAAGGCAGTGAGTAGGGAGGTGACGGAAGTGTACACGAAGGGCACGTATGTGGATGAGGCGAATACGTTGGGTGGGGAGCAGAGGTTCCTGGCGGCGGTGGTGCAGGCGGGGGACAGTGCTGCATGTGTATTTGCAGAGTGCTGTACTTCCAAGTTCTACCTGCTGGAATGCCCCATCAAGCAGCTCTACACCGCTATCTCCCAAACTCAGCCAGTGGAGTTCTTATACCACTCCTCCCTCCTTTCCCCCAGTCTCCTGCGCCAGCTCAAAGACCTGCCCAGCCGTCCCCTCCTCACCCAACTCCGAGAACTGACCCTATGGGACTCAGCCTCTGTCAACCTCCACTTCCCTACAGGCCTGCCCAAAGCCCTAACTTCGATGAACTGCCAATTGCTGCTTTCTGCAGTGTCCGGGACTTGCAGCTATTTGCGGAAAAACCACATCGCAGACAAGGTGCTGCCTTTCGCAGATTGGCAGGCCTACAGTCCCTGTCTGCAGCGCTACATGACCCTGGACTTCCGGGCCCTAGACGCCCTGGAAGTGTTGGAAGTGGCTTGTGGGACCGGGTCGAAGCGGGAAGGCAGTTTGCTGCATTGTCTGGACAAAACAGTGACTGCGTATGGGAAAAGGATGATAAAACGCTGGGTTTGTATGCCGCTTGTGCACATTCCGTCCATTTTGCTGAGGCAGGCAGCAGTGCATGAACTGTACATCAATCAAACCTTCATAGCGGCCTTTGAACAGGCCTGTCGGCCCCTCCTCGACCTAGAACGCCTTCTACTGAAAGTGGCAAAGTACAGCACCCAGCAAAGCAGCAACGCTGTCTACTTCGAGAACATCCAAGCAAAGCAAGTGAAGGACTTCGAGCTGGTTCTACAGCAAATCCGCACCCTTATCCAGGTGCAGATGTCCCTAGACGCCTCCAGCCTCCAGTCTACCAGAGTCGCAGCCTTGCTGAACGAGCTTTTCCCGGATTTAAGCCCAATTGAGCGAGAATTCGAGGGGGTTTTTCATTGGATTGACGAAAATCGCGTGGAGCCTGGGAGATTTCGCTATGAAGAGTATGAAAAGGCGAGAGAACTGGAGGAGGGTATCAAGGAAGAACTGCAGGTGTACCTGAAACAGCAGCAGAGTAGGCTGAAATGCGCGGAAGTGTCCTTCGTGGACGTGAAATACAGGTATGAAATGGAAGTGCCAGGGGAAAGTGTTGCAGGGAAGCTGAGGCCGGAGGAGTACGAACTAACCTCCGCAAGGAAAGGCTACGAGCGTTTCCTCACCCCCACCCTCAAATCCCTAGTCACGAAGCTCGAAAAGGCCGAAGAACAGCTGAAATCCGCCTTCAAGCCCTACCTCGCTCAGACCTTTTCCAGTCTCCTTTCCCACCGCGGCCTGATCCAGCAGGCCACCAGCACCATAGCGGAGCTCGACTGCCTGTGTGCACTGGCCAAGGCAGCCCGCAGCTACCAAAGGGACATCTGTGTGACTGTATTTGAGGAGAGGGAGACAGCTGTGTTGGAGGCAGTGGGGCTGAGACACCCGGTGCTAGCGTCTAAGGTGAGGGACTTTGTTCCCAACGATGTGATGTTGAGACCTTCCCAGCCGGCTATGGTGCTGACTGGGCCGAATATGGGGGGGAAGTCGACACTGCTGAGGCAGGTCTGTGTGGCGGCGATTTTAGCTCAAATTGGGGCGTTAGTCCCTGCCAAGTCACTGAAAATGTCAATTGTCGACCGGATTTTTACTCGTATGGGAGCGAAAGACGACCTATTTCTGGGGAAAAGTACCTTCGCAGTGGAGGTGGAGGAGGCTGCAGAGGTGTTCCGGGCTGCTTCCCCGCGGTCCCTAGTGATAATGGACGAACTGGGCAGAGGCACAGGCACCAGTGACGGCGCCGCTATCGCCTACATGACTCTCCGCCGCATCCTCCAGCAGTTCTCCTGCCGCCTCATCTTCACCACCCACTACTACATGCTTATGGACCGAATCCGCGCACTACCAGGAGTCCAACTCAGCCACATGAGTGCCAACGTTAGCTGTGACGAGGTCTTGTTCCTGTATAAACTCGCGGAGGGGGTGTGTCCGGCTTCATTTGGACTCAATGTGGCGCGATTAGCGGGGGTGCCTGCAGGCATTATAGGCCGGGCGAGGGAGGTGGCAGCGGAAATTGAGGACAACCTGAGGGCGAGACGAGTTTTGCAGTTCGTGATGAAAAGTCCGAATCGCGAGAAGTTGCTGAAGGAGTTGGCGAGTAGACTAGGGTAGAAACTGCCTTTCAGGTCTATAGTGCAGGGCAATAGGGAAATCCAGTGATTGTAAGCAATCGACTTGACTGAATCCAGGCCAAATCCGCTAATTTGGATAGTAGTATGGACTCCTCCCGTCTGAGCATTTACCTGACCGGCACAGACGACCTGTCTCCCTCTTTCCAGTCCGCCTCCCTGCAGCCCAGCCACTCCCTACAGTCCCTATTCCTGTCCAAACCCAGCAAATCCAAGCGCAAACAGCGCCTGGCCAAGGTCCCTCGCCCCACCTTCCCGCTTACAGACAGACAGGAAGTCGAGCAACTCAGTGAGTGGACACTGCAAATGACCCAGACACAGGACTATCCTTTACCAGGGAGCTACCATGAGCGGTATAATGAACTGTACCAGTTGATAGCTCGAAGGAAAAGGGGGAATTTCCTGCCTGCACTCTCACGGTCGTTGCCGCAAATATGTAAGTCGCTGGATGTGACGAGTGCTCGGGAGCTGCGAGCGCTTAAGGACTTGGATTTGGCAGAAAAGTCCAGGTCAAGCAGAGTTTACGAAGAAGACCTGGAAGCCACAGCGAAGACTCTGGAAGCAGAGCTGCGCTCCCTGCAACTCACCTGTGTGGGCAGTCGCAAGGCCAATTCCCTGCTGCGGACCCAGTTGCTTAAAGGGGCTCTGCTGCAAGACCCTGCCCCGGTGCTGCAACTGCCCAAGGAGTTCCTCAAAATCGCTTTGGTGACTAAGCTGCGGCTTCAGGTGCAGCGCAAAAGCATAATCAAACTTGCCAATGACAGTGGCTTTAAGGACAAAAAGGAGTTCGAAGCAAGGAAGCAGCAGCTTGAGGCTGAAGTGGTGCTCAACACTAACCGAGCTAAAGAGGCGGAAAGCCAAATAAAGGAGGTAAAGCAGCGGCTCAAGGTAGTGCGCAGGGAGCAGAAAAGGCACTTCAAAGAAGTGCTGGCCGCAGGCGAAGACACTCGGAGCGAAGGTCTGGCGTGGGTGGTGAAGGCTCTGTGGAGACTGGGCGAAAGTGTGAGTGCCGAGGCTTTCCCGAGCTGGCTGGATAGCAGGACTGTGCAGGTAGTGGGACTGCTTGCTGAGAAGGGTGTGGAGTTGGAGAAACTCACAGGTAGGGTGGAGGGACAGAGGAGGATGTCCTTTCAAGCACATGCCCACCCTGACCACTGGAACAATGTGCAAGCCCGACTCCAAGCACTGGTCCAGCACCCTCTCCCTGTCACTTCCCTCACTCCCACCGTGCCCATGCTTTCCCGCAGTGAAACCCTCTTTCAGCAGATCTCCCAACTAAAGGCGGAAATAGCCGACTTGCAGACTGAGGAAATGCGGAGAGTTGTGCAGGAGTGCTGTGCGAACAGGATGGAGGAACAGCTAGGAGCGGATATGCTGCAGATCCTAGCGACTGTGCTGGGCGCAGATGTGCTTAAGAAGGAAAGATCCGTAGTTGCCAAAATGAAGCAAGCTTTCATGGACAACCGAAGTCGAGTGAAGACTTTCGCATTCGGCAGGAAAGTGGCGAAGTAGGGTTATTAACTAGCTAATGGGCTGTGAGTGTGCGAAGCCGCGCTACTACAGGGCTGCCAGCGAGGCAGAGCTGCAGGTGTCGGAGTATGAGGACTTGCTGGGCTACTCCAAGCTCAACTCGGCGGAGGTGTGGGCGGTCCTGCAGACGTCTGCGGACCCCTTTTTGCCTCGAAATGAAATGATGGCTTTCCTCACCCGCCTCAACCTCAACCGGGAAGGCTTTGACAGTCCCTTGCGGCCGCTGCAGAACTTCTACAGCTTCTTTCGCCGCAATAACGCCTGGGACAAGCGCAAACTAGCACTCCTAGGCCTGCTGCTGGGGCATGGCTCCTGCACCTCCAAAATCGACATCCTTTTCAGCCTCTACGCTTCCTCTCCCGCCCTCAAACTCTCCGAACTTGACCGCTTACTCCGCGATCTACTGCACATTGCCTCCATCTGTCTGCCTTCCTACGCCCAGTACTGGCTAGAGGTCCAAAACGACTCTCTCAAATCCGACGAATTGCTGAAATACAAGGAAAAACTGGCTGTTGCGATGCCGGATACCATATCCACACTAGGGAATGCTATAGTGACTGCAGCAGATACAGAGGTGAGCAGGGAAGTGTTTCGAGCCAGACTGAAAGGGGAGGTGGCTGGGGCGTTGTTCAATGCGAGACAGCTCAGAGTTGTGTCACTGGAGGTGTATAGGCGCGGCAAGAAGGAGAGACAGAGAAGACAGATGGTGTTGGCGGGGGAAGACGCAATGGTGGAGGCCGACTAAAGGACTTACTTAAGTGCAGTGCGTTGCGACTAGTTCAGTTCTTTATGGCACTTCGAGCACTCCGTCCGCACCTCTTGGCAGCCTTTCACACAGAAGGGAATCAGGAAGCAGCCCAGACACCCGCCAGTCATACACAGGCTAGCTGAAGCAAGACTGAGTGGGAAGTACTAGGTGTTGCGGGACGGGTGAGGCAGCCGGCAAGTAGTCACTTCTCTACGACAAAAAGGACACCAACGTAGCTGGGGACGTGGAAAGTCTTCCTCAGCTTCGAACAGAATGGCTCGTCTCGGAGGGTTGGGAGAGCGGTGCAGGGAGTGGGGAGCACAGGTGGTTTCTGAGTCGAAGGTATCAGTAGAGACTCCTCCGCGATACAGAAATCGCTCAGTGTGCTGTCTTCCTCCCAGTGCACTATCCTCAAACAACCCCTGTTCACTCCTAATCCACAGCGGACTGCCCGGACGAGTCTGGCGTTTCAAGCACGAGACACAAACCGGCATATTAGGGTTGTGAGCACTGATAGGCTGCGGGTCTGGAGTGACATTGGTGCTAGCTCGAGACTTGATAGGACTTTCATAGATACTGCGGGAGGGCTTTGTTCGCTTGGTACTAGAGTAGGGGAAGGAGGGGTGGGTGTTGCTTATTCTGGGTACTTCCAACTCGTCGTCACTTTGGATATCCTCATCTGACAGCATTGTTTGTATTAGTCATTTCTACTCCCTCTTTTCGCTGTCATTCTGAACCTGGGGTGAGGAGAGAGTGGGATTTGAGAGGAAAGTTAGGCTTTTCTGCTAATTAACAGACAATCTCTGCTTAAAGCGACGAAAAGCCAGGAAGAAACGTGACATGCGCAGTACTATTTGGTGAAAACGGACTAAAAAAGCATTGTCAGAGTTGTTTCATCCTACTCTTTTAGATACCAGCGACTTACAGAAGGGATCTGCATACATGCAGGCCTACAGTTAATTTAACTCCCTTCGACACTTCGAGCACTCCACACGCACTCCTTGGCAGTCCTTCACACAGAAGGGGATGAGGAAGCAGCCCAGACACCCGCCAGCCGCACACAGTCCAGCGGAAGCCAGGCTGAGTGGAAAGTACTAGGTCTTGCGGGAGGGACGGGGCTGGAGGACGGTGGTTATTTCACGGCGGCAGTAGGGACACCAGTGCAGCTGGGGACGTAGAACTGCAAGCGTATCTTCATCCGCCTCCAGTCGAATAGCTCTTCTGGGCGGACTGGGCGAGCGGTGCAAAGCCTGAGGCCGAAAGGAAGGCTGCGAGTCCTCAAGGCCTGTAGAGTAGCCCTTATGATGCAGGTCTGCCTGAAGCTTCAGAAACCGTTGGGAGTACTGCTGCTTCCCTACTGGCGAACTGTCCCCAGACCCACTTCCCACATACAGTGGACTATTGGGCCGGGTCCTGTGTCCACTGGGCAAGGTAAAGGCAGGGCGTTGGGGACTGGACCTACTGGAAGGCCGCACTTCTGGAGTGGCGGTAGTGCTGGCTCTGGACTTGCTGGGAGTCTCGTAGCTGCCTCGCACTTGTTTCCTCCTCTGCGAAGCCAGGGAAGCTTGGGAAGGACTTATGCGAGGCACTTCCGACTCTTCGTCCGTTCGGATATCCTCATCTGACATTACTATTTACCTACATACTCATCCAGTCTCTAGACCTCTATGCTGCTGTCTTCAACACTGGAGTGAGGGGAAAGGGGCTGGGATTGAGAGTGGGAGTGAGAGGAACTGGAAGAGTTGGAATAAAGACCGGGCTTCAATGCTAAGGAATCAGCTGGAGGATAGTATAACTCACAGGGAAGGTTATGTATAATTGTACTGAAACAGGAAGCTATAGGAAATACAACAAGCAGAAAATCGCCAGGTAATTAGGGAAAAGTCAGAATTCCCTAGAGTTATTATAGGCCACTGCTATGAGACTCAGGCGGGGAACTCCAACAGGACGCTTCAGTTCCACTTCCTTTTCCACTACCAAGCCAGCAGACTCCTTCTCCTCATCCTCTACCCTTTCCTTCATTTGCTGCCTTTCCTCCATCTCCTTGGCTACGCTTTCTCTTCGCTTCACAGCCTGCACCAGCGCTGTCAGCTTCTTTTCCTTAGCTTGCAAGGCCGTCACTTCCTTGGTCAGAGCCTCAGTGCGGGCTTTGTAGTCTTTGAGCTCTGTGAGGAGGCCGGAGTAGGCTTCGAGGGAAGGCGGGTAGCCAGATGGACTGAGGGCAGAGTCTCTGTGCAACTGGTGCTCATACTTCGCACACTGCACTTCTAGTTTCTCACAGTCCTCCCCCAACTCCACGTTCTCCCGATTCAGCCGCTCCACTTTATCCATTAGTCCCTTCTTGCTCTCCACCTCCCTGCGGAACCTGTCCCGCCAGTCCTCCACATCGGCCTGACACCGCTTTGCATCCTTCTCCCGGGTCACTAGGACTTCCTCGACCAGTCCTTCGTACCCAACTTTTAGCCTTGTCAGGATGCCTTCTAAGGCGCCACTTGACTTTATAACAGCGGAGAAGTGGCGGCTGTATAGGTCGAGACGGCTTTGGAAGTCTCCTTTCGGAATGGAGCGCTGAGAACTGAGGAACTGAGTTTCGAAGTCTGGCAAAACTTGCGAAAACTGAGTGGGAGTGGTAGGGGAAACGGACTGTTTGGACTGCGGAACAGCCAAGGCCATCTTCATACCAGTGTGACTCATATAGAAGCCGCCTGCATGTCGAGGCTCTTTCTTGACTACAGCGAGCTTCTTGCTGCTGTCCACACTGGCATTCAGCATCGCCCACGTCGGTTGTTTCGCCCGCTTATGCACAGGCGTCGAATCGTCCCATGTTGAAGAAGAGGACTGCGAGCCTTGCTTCCCTAGTCCTTTGGGTACACTCATAGACCGGGCCATTACCACCTTCAAGTCCACTTCTTCGCTGTCTGCGTCGATAGATTTCTTCCTTCTCACCCGTATGTCTTGGGTCTTGCCTAGGGCTGTACCTTGCATGTTGAAGCCGTGAAGGGACGCCTGCATCGGGCGACTGGGAGGTCTGGAGAGAGTGGGGAAAGCGTTGGAGAGGGGCAGAGAGCAATGCAGCTTCCGAGGAATGTTCATTCTAATATATGGAGGTGAATGGAAGCCAGACTTGAATGACTGTCTCCCATGATACTTGCGAAAGCCGAGGAAGGACTGCCTGTTAATGCTCTAGCTCGCTGCTTGCCAAGTCGATGCGCTGAGTACTTAGTCACTCCAGGGTACAAGACGCATATCTGACCTAGGAAACATGACTAAGGTCTGCAATAGATATATGCAGACTCCAAGCAAAACACAGACACACCACTAGTTCTGCGCTTAGCCCTACCTAACCTTGCTCCCGCGCCTACTCACTCACCTTCACACACAGCAGTAGCAGCGCTTTCAACGTCTGCAGCATGTATCTGAGTGCCCTAGTCCAGTTATCCTTCGAGTTGATGTCGAACTTGAGCGGCAGTTCGCCGATTGTGCCGGTGTCTATGCGGTAGGGGAGGAAAAGCTGGCCTGGGTGCTGGGTCTCTGCCCACACTGCGAACTCCTGTAGGTAGTCGAGGAAGAAGCCCTGGGCTGCGTTGAAGCGAGAGTAGAGCTTCGAGAAATTGGTGTCTGAGCCGAACCTGCCTATTCCTCACAGTTCATACTTGTTGGCGTGGTCATGTATCTCGGCAATCCTGGAAAAGCTGCCCATTGGGTACAATATGTACTTCGCGCTCTGGAAGCCTATGCGCTTGGCTAGAGACGACAGCAGCAACACACACTGTCCCCAGGCCGCATTAATTTCCTCCCAAGGCACCAACTCCGTCTCCAGTCGTCCCAACCGAAGTCCATTAATCGTCCCGAACTGGTCATAGGAGTCAATGTAAAACAGGTCATTCAGCACAGATGTGCGTTTGAGCAGTGCCAGTTCTTCCTCAGCCACCTTAATTCTTTGCATTACCTCTGCATGGTCTTCTTCGAAGTTGAGGACTTTCAGCTCTAACTCGTTTTCTCGCTGCCAGAACTTTGCTTCCCGGGTGAGAGACTCGCTGAGTTCCTTTTGAAGGGCGAGGAGCTCGGCTTTGTGGGCGCTTTCTTCGAGCTTGAGCTGGCGGAGGGTTTCTTCGAGCTCTAGGACGGTGCCTTCTGCGGGGTCGGGAGGCTGCTCGGTGCCTACTCGTCTTTGCAGGCTGCCTAGTTGCTCCTCGTATTGCTTCAGTTCTCCTTCCGCCTGACTGATATTCTTATCCAGAGCGGAAACCAGCATAGACAGGCAGTTCTCACACAGGCAGTGTGAGAGTGCATCCGCGTCCATCGCCAGAGCCAGGATGCGGTCAGCCTTGAGTGCAGTTTCACTGATAGTGGCTTCAGGCAGCTGCTCGGGCAGGTCTGTAGAGGGCAGCAGCGGCCCGGACCCGTTGGAAATGGAGATAGGGTGTTTGCAGTCGTAGCACACTAGTTTGGAGGCCTCCATGGAGAGATTACTCTAATGCACGCTTTTATGCACAATGTGTGTATACTAGACAGTGTATTAGGGAGTTTATATGAGTAATTCTACCGGATTACAGCAAATATCACTCGAATTATGGGAAATTAGCATAAAGCATTAATGCTGCTTCTAATCAACTGGTCTAATATAGTATGCAGCTGATGTCCTTCGAACTTATTTACCAAATAATCAGTCCAAGAGCCAATACCGTGTCAGAATGAAGGCTTCTAGAGCCTTCCATCTGATTAAAGCAGTCTAGTCTGATTATACTAGTGTGCTTACTGCCAGAAAATACCTTTCCGCCAAACCGCCCTGCACCATAACTAAGTCAGAAGACAGAATTGTTGTTCATGGAAGAAAAAATACATCGCAAATCGCTCTTCCCAAACACTCCTTTAAATCCATATACTTGCACCTTATTTCTAACATGTGCTGCAAGGAGGTACGAGAAGGCAAAGACACTCACTTGGGAGATAGGCCTTTTTCATACACAGTGGAATCCGCCGTATCCAGTTTTGAGGTCGACTTTATTGATTTAAGGGCTTGGAACCAATAACTACATAAAGCTACTGGCTAAAGTTCATAAGCGATGCAAAAACTTCGATTTCTCTATTATGTTCCTGCAAGAAATCATACGTGGATATAGATAAAAACCGACACCTAGTTTCCTTCAAGAGTCCTAGAGAGAAGCAGCGCTATTGATACTCTTACTCTGGATACAAACTCCGAGGAGTATATATATATGAAGGGGGAGCTGACGTGTATTATGCACCAGGTTGAGAAGCACTACAGTAGGCACCATTTCTGGCTCAGAAGACGTTATTTTCGAATTGAGTACACCGAAGTGCGAGATAAGGGATTAACTTTAGGTAGGATTCCTAGATCTGCAGGTATAGTAAGGCAGTCCTAGTACCAGGCGTAAGAGGGTGTTGATAATGTATG
>Ga0247837_1007433_pt1 | contig 14537 bp, 9 predicted proteins | sample LaCtaG_2_FD_187115 | JGI IMG/M metagenome (GOLD analysis project Ga0247837, IMG submission 187115) | Freshwater microbial communities from meromictic Lake La Cruz, Castile-La Mancha, Spain - LaCruzMarch2015_14.5m | ecosystem: Environmental > Aquatic > Freshwater > Lake | place: Spain: Castile-La...
CAAGCGCCTTCAAAAGATGCGAGTGCCCTCCGAAGCCATCCTCGACGGGGCAGTGGCTAGCTACATGGGACAGGTGGATGCAGTGGTGCTGGGGGCTGAGGCGATAGTGGAGAGCGGAGGAGTGATTAACCGTGTTGGGACTTACACAATCGCCCTGATTGCCAAGCAGTTCCAAAAGCCTGTCTATGTCCTCGCGGAGTGCCTCAAATTCGTGCGTATGTACCCACTGAGTTTAAGCGATATGCCTGATGAGAACTTCGCCGATTTCCAGGCCTTGCCAGGAGGCGAGGAGTTCCAGAACACGCGAATGCCACTGTGCGACTTGACTCCTCCGGACTTAATTACGCTGCTCTTCACTGATTTGGGCATTTTGACGCCGTCTGCCATTTCCGACCACCTCATTCAGCTATATAATGGCTAGACCTAGGTAGAGTAATTATACGAGGAATTGGGAAATTCACTGCTAAAAGCCAACTATAGTGCATTTCAGCCTTAAATTCACTGCAGAAACTGCCACTTTAACCTTATCTAAGTCGGCTACTTCGATAGTCTCTGACTCATTATATCGCCCACTTCCTGCACGTCTAAGTTAGCCCCCCCAGACTGTCGCAGAATGCTGAGGAAGTACTCGCGCTCCTTCTGCATGAACTCCGCCCCCCAAAAGCTTTCCAGCTCAGTGAACATCTTCTGCTCTCGAGCCGTCATTTCCGATGAGGGGTGCAGACTGTATAAGGGGAAGTCTGGGAGGACTAGGGAAGGAGGGAAAGGGATGGATTGGGAGCATTCCAAAGGATTGAGGGGTTGTGGGAAAGGAAATCGAGGCCCGGCAGAGTCTAAAGGCCTGGGGTTTACTTGTTTAGGCTCGGGTAAAGGCGGGGTGTCTTCAAGTTCAATTACCAGTCTGTTGGACAACTCCCGGCCCGCTCGTTTAAACATCACTCCGACTTCCCTCACCTCATACAGGTCCCTGCTCAGTCTCAAACTGACAGTCTGCAGGCCTGCCTGCACAGTCCTGACGTCCGTTTCCACAATGCCGGATTCATCCTCCACCTGCAGCTGCACCTCCTTGAAACTACCTCCTTTCAGATTCACCACTTTCAGCTGCAGGACGGAGTCGGTTATTGTCACTTCCGGTAAAATATGCAGGGGGAGAGATTTTCCGTATTGGTCTTCTTCGTATGAGTTTTTCGTTTTTTCGAGTTCTCGCAGGTCGGACTGGCATTTTTCCAGTAAATTGCTCAAATCGTCGATTCTTTTGCGGAGAGCTGCATGGCGAGAGGGCTTCTCTAGGCCTTTTTTGAGGGTTTCCAGGTCGCTGGTGAGAGGTTGAATGCTTTCGTGGCAGTCGTCTAGCTTCTGCAACTTGTCCTGGGCTTTCTTCCATAGTGCACTTTCGATTTTTTTCAGACGTTCCTCAGCCTGGGTCTGGGAGCGGTCGATTGCAGTGACCATTCGCTCTCGGAATTCGTCCAGACTCTTATTGAGCTCCGCTATGGCTTTGGGAGGCGCTTTGCCTGAGAGTGGCTTCACAGCAGCGCCTTTAAAGCCTCTGGCTTTCTCCATAACTTGCGTTTTTATAGCTTTACACGTTCCTTCCAGTCGGAATCTCGGGAAAACTTCATTTTTCGTCCTTAACGTCACACTAGAACTGGTAAAAACCTGCAGAACAGCCCAGGGATCCGCAGCATCTGAGTGCGATTCATATACAGCGGCCAGTTTCTGCAGCACAGTACTAGTTACAATCACTACCGTCTGCGTCTGACTCTGCAGTAAAGGCTGCAACAGGCGATTCAGGGCGATTTTTAAGTCCTTCGGGGGCCATTGGGCCTCCCACGCAGAGTCCTCACAGCTGGGTTTGCCTACTAAAGAGCATAGAGCCTGGGTTTGCGCAGTTCTGGCAGGGGCAGTGACTATGCGTAGACCTGCATGCAGGTAGTCGGGGTAGTCTCTTTGTAGCACTGCGTGCACTTCTTCCCCGGTCTGCTGGGAGTCCAGACCCAGGAGCACTATTTGGGCCATTTCAATTCTATAGATATAGGGACTGGGTGGAGTGTAGCAGTGCAAGTGCTCAGGGGTGCTGAGGCGGGGAAAACACTTGGCTCGGAATTGCTAGAAACATACCAATAACTTTAGATGCACTTAGTACTGACGGTGCCACTAGAGCCAGGAAATGTGTGTAAAGTGCCTATTTCCAGCCTTACACTAAAGTCCAAATCTGCAGCTCCCCTCCCTCTCGCCTGTCCTTATAATGGAAACTGAAATCGACACGAAGGAGTTCATAGTGATCGATAACGGCAGCGGTTACATCAAAGCTGGCTTCTCAGGCGAAGACTCCCCTCGCATAGTGATTCCCACTGCCGTGGGGTCCCAGCAGCCCTCTGAGCCCGGCAAACCGCTAATCAAGAAGATCGGCAATGACCTTGACTTGAGAATGCCCACTTACCCGGTCAGCTTTCCCATTGATAGAGGAGTCATTAAGGATTCGGAGCAGGATTGGGAGCATGTGGTCAAGCTGTGGGAATATGTGTTTAGAGAGTTAGAGCAAGAGCCCAGCACATGCAATGTACTACTGACGGACGCACCCAGGAACACTCGAGAGAACCGCATGCGTATGACTGAAATAATGTTCACTCGCTTCCGAGTGCAGTCTCTCGGGATTTGCTCGACTTCCGTCCTCGCCCTGTTCTCCACCGGCCGTACTAGAGGCGTAGTAGTGGACGTAGGCGACGGTCTGACCAGTGCAGTGCCCGTCTTCGAAGGCTACGCCCTCCCACACGCTATCAGAATAGGCAACATCGCAGGGAAAGACGTGACCGACATCATCCTCAACTCACTCCTACCGGACATACAGCCAACTCAACTCGACTTGGCGAGGAAAATAAAGGAGCAAATGGTAGTGGTGCCTGCGAACTACGAGGAAGCGCTCACTGGCCCAAGTCTGCTCAGTGAGGAAATGAGAAGCTTCGAATTGCCCGGAGAACGCATCATTCAGATCAATAAAAAGGCGCAGTTGGACGCTGCGGAAGTCCTGTTCAACCCTGCTGTCGTGGGTTTGGCTGAGAAGTCTGTGCCGCAGCTAGCCCTGGAAAGCATCTTGAAGTGCGATAACGACCTGCGGAACAACCTCTTCGCCAACATCGTGCTGGCGGGCGGCACGACCATGATGGCCGGCTTCGTCGAGCGCTTCGAGCAGGAGATACTTTCAGACCTGCCCCCGGAAATCCTCCGCAGTGACGTGCATATTGCGGCTGACTCCTTCAGAGAACATGCAGCCTGGATCGGAGGGTCTATGCTAGCCTCCCTTGAGACTTGGAGCAAGTACATGACCATCACCAAGGACTCCTGGGACAACACTGAGCCGGACAAACGCCCCAGTCTCGTGCAGAAAATTAGTTTCTAGTTAACTTAGGGCAGAGCGAGCAGGGAATCACCTTCGCGTGGCTATAGCATACATTATGCAGGCGGCACTCTAGGGGGAAAGTATCACAGAGAGACACGGAACTGCGACATATGACACAGTAGGAGAAGCAAAGACTGCACGGAACTTGTCTGCAGGGGGGACACAAGGAGTGGCCGCAGGACTGCTTCGTAACTTCCTGCAGGGAAAAGAGCCGTTTGCAGACTTCGCAGTGCGAGAGACAGAGCGGACAGCGCTGGATTTCGCCTACCTCGATGCAGCCTTTACACACCAAATGGCTGCAATCGAAGCGGAAAAGGTCATCGAATTTCACTAAGTTTTGACACTTGGCGCAAGCTTGAGCTTTCGGAAGTGCATCGAAGTTGTCGCATTTCGGACATCTGGCAGGGTAAGTAGCGTCCATTTCGCTCATACATGTCTGACATAAAGCGTGCGTGTTGCAGACCAAAATGAGGCTAATTGCCACCAATTTGACGGAGTTGCAGCGCAAACAGAGCACAGTGAGGCCGTCTATGATAGTATTGCGCAAAAAGGAGAATAAAATGTCTTCGGAAATGGTGGTGGAGCAGACAGGACAGCGAATTGGACCTGAAGAGTGGTTCTGCTGGCAGTAGGCGACCACACATTGCTCTGAACACACCCAGTGCTGCTCACAAAAGGGAAACTGTCCTGGGTTGCTGCAAATTGGGCATAAATTCACGCTGCTTTCCTGGATTTGGCTGTTAATTTCCTCAGGAATGAGGCAAAGTCTGCACATTTGCCTTGAATCCGTATCGAAATAGCAGTATTTGCATAATTGCCCGTGACATTCCACTACTTTGTACACTTCCCGTCCCTCAGCTATATGCGGACAAGCCTCAGTATAGGGAAAAGCAGAGGCCAAAGCTGCTTGAATATGGTTATAACTGGGTCTCTGGCTCTCCTCTGGCTCCAGCATAGCTGTGAGCAGTGCCTTTACAGTCTCACAATAGGGTAAAGCATTGATAGCAGATAGTAAGGAAGGCGCATCTGAGAACAACTGAGCAGGCAGGCCTAGATTACACAGGGAAAACAGCGTAACACCTAGAGAATACACGTCTGATTTGTAGGGGTTGTGCTGGACTGTGCCGGAAGTACTGTAGTTTTGACGTAAAATGGGGCTTAAATAGGCAATACTACCACAGATAGTGTGGTTTTGGGCTTCACTTGTGGTCATTTTGGAGATGCCGAAGTCGGTGACTTTGACTTTACCTTGGGTGTAAAGGATGTTTTGCAGCTTTATGTCTCGATGACAGATGCCATTCAACTCGCAATACGCCAAGGCGTCCACCAAATCATACGCCATTACCAGCACTTCATAGTCAGACCAAAGCTTTCCTTGATGTTTCCGCTTAGTCACAGCACCCATTAAGTCTGTTTCCGCTTTCTCCATTACAATCACTCCTTCCCAAGTCACAGTGGAGCTGTAGAACCAGAAGCCGCCGAGGCAGGAGACAATACCAGGGTGAACTAGCTTCTTCATGATTTCGATTTCCTGCATGAGCTCAGGAGCGGAGTCTCGAAGGCCGAATTTCTGGATTTTGAGGACAATTGGGACTTGAGAAGGGTTGTGCAGGGCTGTATGGACGCTTTTGGGCGGGTTCATGTAGATGCATTCGAGCAGTTGGATGCACTTTTCCTGACAGACCTGGTCGAGACTACGCACTTCCATAGGTCTGTTCAATATTATGAAGCTGGGAATGCTGCAGGTTTGGTGGGCCGTTTGGACCTTGGGAGTGGACTCCCAGGTGGCCTGTCCTGCTTATATGTGTCAGCCAGAGACGCTCAACATGAACCGAGCGACCTGCACCTTTTACCAAAACTTCACCTACTATTTGCAAGTCTGCGACTTCGGCTACTACTGCAATTTATCCCAAGATACCAGCAATTCCACCTGCAGGTGGCCTCCTGAGCCCATCAACCCTCCAGTAGTCAACTGGGTGGGCGAGTACTGCAACTACATGACTTTGTGCAAGCACGGGGTGTGCTACGAAGGACTGTGCAGAGGCACTGCACTGGATGAGCCGTGCAATGTGAATGCGGACTGCGACACTGGCACGTACTGCAAGGCAGGGACTTGCACAGAGCAGATAGAGGAAGGGGAAACAGGGTGTGTTTACGATGCTGATTGCGTCAATTCAGCGGGATGCAACCAAGGCACCTGTGCGCCTTATTTCTCCATAGAAGCCGGGGGAGGTGTGAGCAACTGCTGGGGAAACATCAACCTTCTATGCGAGTCTGCATACTGCCACCAGTCTCTTTCCACCTTCGTCTGTCTCCCCAGTCTCCAATCTCAAGCCCAACTGCCCATTCCGTGCACGTCAAACCAGGACTGTCTGTCAGCTTCCACGAAGTTGGGCGCGATCACTAGCAACTGCACCTGTGGCAAGAATGCTCAGGGCAGTGCGTACTGCTCTCCTTTCTTCGGCGACTCCCCAGGTCGCGACTACCTGAAAGTGCTGAAGTCTTGGACCAGCAGTGACCTCATCCTGACCTGCAACACCGACAGAAGGTTCGACCACACCTGCATGCAGAGCCACATGACAGTTAGCGACCTACACGAGTTTTGGTACTACTCGGACTTAATGACGTTTTACCCGCAAATCTACGATATGGACAACTGCACCTGGTTCGTGTACTTCGTGGGAGAGCAGGACATTCGCTATGAACTGGTATCGGGGGCGGTGGCGCTAGGCTTAGGACTGCTAGCTGCCTTAGTTTAACCATTGGGATTGAGGACTCTCTCAAAACGCTCTTTTTGCCTTTAAATTCGCTCCACTCCCTCAATTTTCTGCGCTTTTCCTCCTCCCCTCCCCATTTCCCTCTCTCTGAACACTGTTTTCCTGCAAACTGCCGGCTCTAGAGTCTTTCAGAGCCCGCAAATCGCTAATTTCCGCCTCCAATTCCTCTTCAGCCCTGCTAAAACGAGCTAAAAGTCTAAGAAAGTTGGTTTCCTGCTGCTGGATTTGACTGCGGTACAGACTTATCTGCGTATTCATAATTTCGACCAGGCGCACATCATGCGAAATAAGTGGAAATTCACTATCCATTCGCTCAATTTCCTCAATATAGTTCTGAATCAGTGCTTTGATAGCTGCAAATTGAGAGCTTTCAGCTGCAATTAGCTCGGATTTGCGTATTTTCATGTCGTGGATGTAGGGAAAGCGCTGCTTTGTTGCAAGTTGCCGCTCATATTGCAGGATTTTGCCCTGTTTCTGCTCATGCAGTCCGTCCAATTCAGTGATTTTGAGTCTTTTCATCTGCAGTGCAGCGGTCATTTCCCTGTTTTTCTCCCTCACATGGGCAAGTTTCTCCCCACTTTCCTTCAAACTGGCATTCAAAGCCGCGATTTCCTCGCCCACAGTGGCTTCCCTGCCCACCGATAAGAGCGACGGAGCCGTTGAAAGCTGCACAGAGGCTTCCGGAGACCTAGAGGCTTTCTTCCTTCTTTCCATTATAGTGCTATAAGGCTACTAGGGCTATTGGAACTGCTGGAGATCTCCGTTTAGGTGCATACCGAGCAGCTGTCCGCAGACACAGTTGGGACTTTGCTCGTAGTGGTGGCGACATACGAAGCAGCCGTTGGGACAGATGTTAGGGATGATTGTGCTTTTATGCGTATAGTGGTTGAATACACATAGAACTGTGTACTCAGCCCCGGGCTTTTTAGGCGTTTGGCCGACTTGTCCTGCGTACTGAGGCGCGTAGAAAATCAATTGGTGGATATCCGCTAACTCGTTTTCGGTGTATTCTCGTTGGCAGCTGGGACATGTGGGACTTGGCTTGGCCATGTAGGCAGTGTAGACACAGCTGTAGCACACACTTTCCCCAGGGTCAGGACACTTCTTGGAGAAGATGTCAGTTTCCGGCAGCTGTTTGTTGCAGGCGTTGCAGAGGACTTGGACCACGGGCTTGGTCTGCTGCTTGACCGGCTCCCAACTTTGAGCGTAGTTGACAGCCTTAGCGGACTGAGTGAGGGGCATTTGCATAGGGCCGGGCTTGTACTGCGCCATGCCTTGGTTTGGCTTTAGGGTGTTCACGACAGCGTGGGACACATTCATCGCTGTCCCCTGCGGAAACCCTTGCAAATAGGCCGCTTGCTGGGACTGAAACTGTCCCATTTGCCCGGGAAATTGCGCATTTGCGGGCTGCATTTGAGGCAGCAAAGGCTGCACGACAGGAGGCGGAGCCGTGCCCTGTCCTTGCATGCGAAAAGACATCAGAACCGGCTGGACTTGGGGAGGACTGAAAGGCTGCGCTGGGTAGTAGGCTGACTGCTGCATGAGAACTCCCGGGTTCTGAGGGAAGGCCTGGACTGGCGCTTGATTCTGCACATTTGGCGTGTACCCGGGCGCTGGGCCTGGATAGGCGTAATTGGGCTGGGCTGGAGGGCCAGCGAACTGCTGAGGAGCCACGCTTTGGCCTTTCACTGGCACAGGCGGGCCTGCGTACTGCCGGATGGTGAATTGCATGTAGGGGTTGGCCATGCTAAACTTATATACTGTAGCCTTTCCTCAGCTACACATATCCTCGCTTTTGCTAGACACAGTCGGTGCAGCTTTCTCAGACAATACAGAAGTAGGCGAATTGCAGAGGACTTATGCATCTAGTCCAGAGACTAATAGTGCTTATTTGGCTGAAAGCGGGTATCCGCAGTGCCATCTTTCGTGTGTGCCGAAGTAGCGAAGTTAGTAGTGGATCCCAACTCGGAGGGACAATATCATAAGTGAACTGACAGTACATTTCGCCTTCACCCCGTCCATAGGGACAAATAAAGCCTTATTAAGACAACAACCAAGGCAAAAAAACAGTCTGTCTATTAGGAACACTATCAGAAGGCAAGGAACTGCAGGACGGGGATATCTCGTCCCTTAGCAGTAAGCCATGACATATGGACTTTAGCCTGCAACACTCAACATGGACTGTTGCACCCCCTGTTCTCGCGACTCCCCTTGCATTCATATCCACGGTCCTAATTGACTATTTGCATTTGACTGGTAGAGGCGATTGTACTGTCCTTCAAAGCATTGGCAGGAGACTTGGCTGTACAGCGGCCTGCTGTAGGTGGCACTGATTAGAGCTAGACTGTGTAAGTTTGGGTGAGGGAAACAACGATGCGTCGAAATTGTTCCAGAAGCTTATAATATGGGAATTTCAGTAGCAAGCGTCTTGTGTCTCCTCACCCTCGCCCTTACAGTCAACGCCACAGGCGGCTTCGGTCCCTGTCCCTCCGTATCCGGGGTGAGCAACTTCAATATCGCTAACTACCTGGGCACTTGGTACGAAATCATCCGGTCAATAGACATGCCCTTCGAAAAAGGCACCTGCTCCCAAGCCCACTACTCCGTCCTCCCGACTGGAAGAGTCAACGTCACCAACTCCGAAGTCCGCAGTGGGGAGCTGACATACGCCTTTGGACAGGCCTATTGCGACAACACTGGATATGCCAATTGCCATGTCCGCTTTTCCGCCTGGTCTCCATACAGCGGCTACCAAGTCTTGTCCACGGACTACAGTCAGTACGCAGTGGTGTTCAGCTGCTTCTCTATTGGTGTTTACCACTGGAGCTTTGGCTGGCTGCTCAGTCGCACGCCTACTATTGACTCTGCCTATGAAGCCTTCCTACAGGTGCCAGGACTGGTGGATAGCGACTTCATGCACACGGCGCAGGACAACTGTCCTCCAAGGAACTACTAGGACTAAGCATAGGCTTAAACCCTTAGAGGGCATCGGCTGGAGAGGGGAAAAGACGAGTTATTTGCACTCACCGTTTATAGTAGGCGGAGACAGCTTCAACCTTTTTTTTCTCATAAATGCTCTAAGTGATGCAAATATACGTAATACAATTTCTCGATAATCTCTCAGCTAATCCCTGTGAAAGGCGATTGCTCGGTTAAAACGAAGCTCCACCTTCCCACTTGTCACTAAACTGAGAGTGACTACGAAACACAGGAAGTATATAGCCCTAAAACCACAACTCGGCATTATTTTCGCATACACCGCAGATAGCGAAAGACATTGTGGTGTTTGGACTTGTGAGGAGAAGAGGAAAACGCAATTAGGAGAGTGTGGGTCTATTCGATTTGATTTTTTGCCAGTAATGCGTATTTGTGCTTTATATGTATGAAGTTAAAAACTTGGCTGTAGAGAAAAGCGCGATACTAAATCAGGATAAGACGGCAGTTAGAAAGGCCAATTTTTGTATGTGGAAAGCTCTCCGGATCCAAAAATGTTCCAGAAGCTTATAATATGGGAATTCCAGTCACCAGCGTGCTGTGTCTCCTCGCCCTCGCCCTCACCGTCAGTGCCAAGGGCGGCTTCGGCCCCTGTCCCTCCGTATCCGGAGTGGGCAACTTCGACCTCACTAAGTACCTGGGCACTTGGTACGAAATCATCCGGTCCAAGGACATGCCCTTCGAGAAAGGCAACTGCGTCCAAGCGCACTACTCCCTGCTCCCGAATGGCAGAGTAAACATCACTAACTCCGAAGCCCGCAACGGGGAGCTGGTTTACGCCTACGGACAGGCCTACTGCGACAACACTGGATATGCCAATTGCCATGTGAGCTTTTCCGCTTGGTCTCCAGACGGCGGCTACCAAGTCTTGTCGACGGACTACAGTCAGCACGCAGTGGTGTTCAGCTGCTTTTCTATTGGCGTTTACCACTGGAGCTATGGCTGGCTGCTCAGTCGCACACCTACTATTGACTCCACTTATGAAACTTACATGCAGATGATACCGGGACTGGAGAGTAGCGACTTCATGCACACGGCGCAGGACAACTGTCCTCCAAGGAACTACTAGGACTAAGCATGGGCTTATACCCTTAGAGGGAATCGGCTGGAGAGGGAAAAGACGAGTTATTTGCACTCACCTGGTTTATAGTAGGCGGAGACAACTTCAACCACTTTTTTCTCATAAGTGTTCTAAGCAATGCAGATATATATGTAATAAACAATTTCTCGATAATCTCTCAGCTAATCCCTGTGAAAGGCGATTGCTCGGTTAAAACGAAGCTCCACCTTCCCACTTGTCACTAAACTGAGAGCGAATATGAGATATAGGAAGTATATAGCCCTAAAGCCATAGCTCGGATTATGTTCGCATACACCGCAGATAGCGAGAATTATTTAGGGTTTGGAATTGTGATTGGAATGAGGGAAACTCCACCAAAACGCAATTAGGAGACAGTGTGTCTATTCGATTTGATTTATTTTGCCAGTAATGCATATATATGCGTGAAAAGGCAGACTTTCTGCTTCATATAAATAAAATGAAAACTTGGCTGTAGAAAAGAGCCATTCTAGCTATACTAATTCAAGATAAGCCGGCAGTTAGAAAGCCAAATTTGTGTGAGCGGAAAGCTGCCCCAGATCAAAAATCGTTCCTGAAGCCTATAATATGGGAATTCCAGTCATCAGCGTGCTGTGTCTCCTCGCCCTCGCCCTCACCGTCAGCGCTAAGGGCGGCTTCGGTCCCTGTCCCTCCATATCCGGGGTGGGCGACTTCGAACTCACTAAGTACCTGGGCACTTGGTACGAAATCATCCGGTCCAAGGACATGCCCTTCGAAAAAGGCAACTGCGTCCAAGCCCACTACTCCGTCCTCCCGACTGGCAAAGTAAACGTCACCAACTCCGAAGCCCGCAACGGGGAGCTGGTATACGCCTACGGACAGGCCTACTGCGACAACACTGGATATGCCAATTGCCATGTGAGCTTTTCCGCTTGGTCTCCAGACGGCGGCTACCAAGTCTTGTCCACGGACTACAGTCAGTATGCAGTGGTGTTCAGTTGCTTCTCTATTGGCGTTTATCACTGGAGCTATGGCTGGCTGCTCAGTCGCACACCTACTATTGACCCCACTTATGAAACTTACATGCAGATACCAGGACTGGAGTGCAGCGACTTCATGCACACTCCCCAGGACAACTGTCCTGCAAGGCATTACTAGCGCTAAAATAGCCTAACACCCTGAAAGCGCGCAGAGAGAAATAGCCATATGCAGCGGTTTCGCCTATAGCGGAAAGGCAGATGCTGAAAACCACTCTAGAAGTCCTTAGAAAGAGACACTGTAGTCCTGTTAAAGGCAAAGGGTAATGATTGTTTCCCTTTTGTGATAGTACCGCTGGACAAATACACTAATGCACTGCTAAATAAACAGTTCTGATAATCCTAAAGGCTGTTTTCTCCATATGGCGCGAGATTTCTCTACTGAATGTGCCTTTTCTCGATTTCTCCGAGATTCGATATGTGCGTTTCCAGCTTCTTTGCACAAAATCAGGTTAATTCGGACTATTTTTGATCTATAGGCAAAAGGTGCATCCAATGCGTGGTTTTCTGCACATATATAACGCGAATTGAGCATTTTTTCAGAATTAGTCGAAAAAACCTCACTTTTCTCCTAAGAATTTCTAGTTTTCCCTAAAAATTCGCCTTTTCGCCTCTAAGTCCGTTAGCGACTTCAAATTTCCTCCCGCTTGCAGCCCCTTCGTAGTCCTGGGAGCTTCCTGCCCTGCTCCCTGTCAGCACAGTCGTCTAGAAGTGCATACAAAGCTTGTAATAATTGCATGAATCAACATCAGGAGTTACTGAGACGGAAGGAAATGCCGGCTATTGCCATCTCCGCACAGACTAGGACGAAGGCAGAGGTGGCGAAGCGGTACATCGAAAGCAAGTACTTGCGGCTCAAACAGGAAGAAATTGACCGCAGAAGAGACTTCCAGGCGCTGGACAAACTCATGACCTGCATGAGTCTCAGTGCGCAGGAGAAAAGCATCATCAAGAACGATATCTTCCACAGGGAAGCGGAGGCGCTCAGGCAGCAGCGTATCGGTCTGAGCATATACGACTTCGAATCCATCGCAATCATCGGAAAGGGCGCCTTCGGGGAGGTGCGTGTGGTGCGCAACAAGCAAACTAGGGAGATCTTCGCCCTCAAAAAGATGAAAAAGACGGAAATGGTCTATAAAAACCAAGTCAGCCATGTCCATGCTGAGCGCAACGTCCTAGTAGCAGCTGCCAGTCCCTGGATAGTGCAGCTGCACTCCTCCTTCCAAGACGCTTCCTACCTCTACCTCGCCCTAGAGTTCCTGCCCGGAGGCGACCTAATGAACCACCTAATGCAGCGGAACACTCTGCAGGAGTTCGAAGCGCGGTTCTATGCAGCGGAAATAACCCTGGCCATTGAGTCTGTGCACACTTTGGGGTATATCCACAGAGATATCAAGCCGGACAACATACTAATTACGCGCAGTGGACATATAAAGTTGAGTGATTTCGGACTGTGCAGACACTTGGGGGACTTGTCGGGGCCGGAAAGTGCTGTGGAGCTGTCTGCGGAGGTGGGGGAGGGCAGGCGCAGTCGCCAACTCGCCTACTCCACAGTGGGCACTCCCGACTACATTGCTCCAGAAGTCTTCTCCAAAGCAGGCTACACAGAGACTGTGGACTGGTGGTCCCTCGGAATCATCCTGTACGAAATGCTAGTGGGCTACCCTCCCTTTTTCTCCGATTCCCCAGCAATGACCTGCCAAAAGATCACTCAGTGGCGCCGCACACTCATATTCCCGAGAGACGCCATAATGTCCGAAGACTCAGAAGACTTGATTCGCAAGCTTCTGTGCGAATCTGATAGTCGATTAGGCCTCAACGGAGCGCAGGAAGTCAAGCGACATCCGTTTTTCCGCAAAATCAACTGGGAAAGCATCCGGGACATGACTCCGCCGCATGTGCCGGACCTGGCGGACGACGTGGACTGCAGCAATTTCGAGGATTTCGAGGAAAATGAGCCGTTTTACCCGGAGGAAAGGAAGAAGTTGTATAGGCGGGAGGATGGCAGCTTCATTGGATTTGCATTCAATAGGGTGGAGAACGACCCGAAAAGGAGCATTCGGACCACTTTGTCGGAGTTAGAGGGGAAACAGGCGAAAAAGCCGCAAGTCACCACCAATGCTACTACTGACTTAGAATAACACTGCTTAAATAGCCAGTTAGTGAAGCAATTGCGCACATAAGCGATCTAATACAGCCGTAAAAGCGACAGACGCTGAGAGGCACAGTATCCTTTCTCTGTGTGTAGCAGGGAAGGCTGGAATTCAGTAATGCAGGAGTAGGTGAGTTGCTGGCCTACATACAATTCTGCAACTTTCGGCCTAATTAGTTATTTCTACCTCTTGTAACTGCCAATTGCCTGATATTGTTAATGGAAATTCCCTTCGAAACTCTCCTTAGAGCCATTAAGTTAGCCTAAGAAATACACAGAAATCCTCGCTCGAAGCAGCATTTAACAAAGATATACTGATTCAAATGAGGAGTTTGTAGGGAAGGGATGGAAGAATCAAGGCTTTAAAGTCAAGGATTGAATCTGAAGGAATAGACAGAAACCTGCTATCTTAACTCTGCTAGAAATTCATGTTAACAATAAACTCCTATTTCCTCAGACTCCTGCATTCTCCCTGCTGGAAACTTATCTGAGAGCAGCCTACACTGCCTCAGTTGAACTTCTAGTAGTATAGAAAATATGAATCACTCACCTTTGCTTTGTATTAGTTTCAAGCTCCACCCTTCATCTTTTCAATTGTCCCAAAAAACGTTCGCGATTTTGTTGCTTTTTTCCTATAAGTTTAATTATTGCCAATTACGCCATTTTATTTTAGTGAGAGCGAACTGCTTTTACGCAGAGACCATCCAGCAATTAAAGTGCTTGGGCCATTGATTTGGCAAGTAATGCCACATCAACACTCCATTTCCGGTATTCCTGTAATAATGTCCCTTACACAGCTCAATCTATTCGTGGACATATACGAAGAGGTGAGTGGAGTGAAGGCTATTTACTCAAACAAGACAGTCAAGTGGCTTGTGTTTTGTTAGCTGCCCAGCTACTGGTTCCCAGGTTAGCAGTCGGTGCATTGCACCATTTCGCAGAAAGCCAACAGAAATGTGCTTGGTAATACGGCCTTCTGCGAGGCACTCAAGCAGTTGGATCTCTCCTTGTTCCTTCAGCAAGCTGAAAACTTGGTAAACTGCCAGAAAAGCTGTCGGATGAACAATTTTCGCAGATTTTTGCTGGAAATTTGTCCGATTGGTGGTAAATTTCAAGT
>Ga0247837_1007453_pt1 | contig 14510 bp, 9 predicted proteins | sample LaCtaG_2_FD_187115 | JGI IMG/M metagenome (GOLD analysis project Ga0247837, IMG submission 187115) | Freshwater microbial communities from meromictic Lake La Cruz, Castile-La Mancha, Spain - LaCruzMarch2015_14.5m | ecosystem: Environmental > Aquatic > Freshwater > Lake | place: Spain: Castile-La...
TTCTGCGGGAGTGGGCTTGGTCTGGAGGAGATTCCGCATATTGAATGGTACTGACTAGAGCAAGAAAGACAGGAATTGCAGGACTCTGAGGCTAATTAGGAAGACGCCACCGTTTCTCCTTCTCTAGTTCTTCTTGCTCAATTATCGCATTCTCCATGTTCGCCTTTTCAACGAGCGTCTCCATGTACGAATCAAAGACCTCAAGAATGCTGTTCTTGCATCTTTTGCTCTAACTTCCCACAATTCTGCCCGGTCTGAATCGCTCACTGACGGGCGAAGGTTGTCCTCCTCTTCCCACCCCTGAAACTTGTCCCTTTGATTTCCAGGCATTTATTAGTCCTAAGGAGTTTGTGCATCCCGACTCTGAGTCACTCCTTGGCCTGGCCGAGAAGAGTTTCCTTGCAGAAAGAGAGCGATAGCTTCTTTCTAGAGCTAGTACAAGCGGCTATCTTCCTATTTTAAAGCTGTGAAACCCAATAGTCCGATTTTCTCCTATCGCTAGTAGCAAGCATGTGTAATTAGCCTTATTTAGCCGAACTCCCATCTTCCCAAGCCAGAGTGGGTTTCCTCCATTACAATGGCAGGCCGTCTGCTTCTCAAGCGTCTCTTCAGTGTTGCGGCCCCGAACCCCCAAGTCTTCTTTCGCGTCTCTATCAACGATAAAGACGTAGGCAAGCTGGTATTCGAACTACGCAAAGACATAGTCCCCCAAACCGCCGAAAACTTCCGCCAGCTCTGCGTGGGCAGCGCCGCCAAAGCCTCCACCGGCCACCCCCTGGCCTTCAAAGGCTCCAAATTCCACCGCATCATCCCCGGCTTTATGGTGCAGGGCGGAGACTTCACACGTGGGAATGGGACTGGAGGGGAAAGCATCTATGGAGAGAAGTTCAAGGATGAGAACTTCAAGCTGAGACATACTGAGAGAGGACTGCTGTCCATGGCTAATGCTGGGCCCAACACCAATGGGTCGCAGTTCTTCCTCACGTCGGTGGCGTGTCCTTGGCTGGATGGAAAGCATGTCGTATTTGGAAGGCTGGTCTCCGGCGAAGAAACCTTGAAAGCAATTGAAGCCCAAGGCACAGCGAACGGCTCCCCTAGAGCCAAGGTGACGATCGCTGACTGCGGAGAAGAGCCCGCCAAGGCTAGTTAGACCAAAGAGTTAGTCCTCGACTGCCATCTCCTCGGTCTCCAGCTCTGTAACTCGGGCGTGGAACTTCGCATACATGTCCAGGTACTCAGACACTCCATAGCTCTCCAGCCCTTGCTGCTTCCTCAGCGCCAACTCCAAGCACTCCGCCATCTCCCCACTCCTCTCCACCCGCCCCAAACTCCCACACGCCCTGCCCACCGTCGTCCCCAGCATCGCCGCCCTTCTGCTCTCCTGCTCCGACAAAGGCAGCACCGCCTTATACTCCAGTCCTCTGAGAGTATTGACGATTTCCAGGAAGTACATCTTGTCGGCGGGAGTTTCCGGTACTCCTCGGGGCAGGAACTTTTGCAGGTCTGCGTCGGTTGAGATCATTTTCTGCGTCTTTGCGTAGGCGAGGTCCACTTGTTCCTTGGGTATTGCGGCGGGCCGCAGGTCTGCTTTGGCCACCACTAGTCGCTTGCCTTCGAGGACCTCTTGCAGGAAGTGGTCGAAGAGCTTGGAACAGGGAGGCAGGTAGAAGCCCAGTTGAGTCAGGCCGTTAATGATGGCTTCACTAGTCTGCGCAAATTTCGCAAAATACTCTTTAGCGGGCAGCTCAAACTCAGGCAAATCTGCAAGTCGGATCCGGCGCTGGGCTAGGGCTTGACTGATCGTCCTGCTGGGCTGTGCCTCCGGCACCCACTCCCACTCCAGTTTCCTATTGTACGGCCCAGCCAGCAGGTCCTCAACCCTCGCATACCGCTCCAAGAACTGAGCCGTAGCCGCGGCTTCCGAGGCCGCCAGCTGGTCCCTGAGACCATCGAAGGACTGGGAAATGCACGCAAGGCAGTGGGAGTGGAAGGAGGACAGGGCACTTTCCAGCCCGTGGTGCTGAGTTTCGTCCATTATAGAAGGAATGGCGGGGGTTAGTTGAAGGGAAAGAGGGAAATGAGGCTGATAGGACACTGGAGGGACTAGAGGAAGTGCGGATTTGAGCGATTTGGGACCTGAACGGGACTGAGGAGGGACGAAAGAGGCTGCAAATTGCTTGGGAAGGGTGGGGAAACAGGGCTTAGCAGGCATTTTCACTGTCCGAAAGGACAGCAGAGGGGTTTGCAGGGTGGTTTTTAGAGAAAGGCGAAAACTCGCCTGCCCACACCTGCTATTTCCGCAATCCAGGCTAGAAAGTAGGAATATCCTGCTGTTTTCTAGGCTAATATGCACTTCTGAAGCCTCATCTGCAGAAAACCATCAAGGAACAGCTGTAAACCCCCCAAAAGGCCGGATTTCCTGCTATAATTGCTGAGAATCGGTAATTCCTTCCCGTTATGCTCGACCAGAAGGGTTGAAAGGGCTGATTCCCAGCTATTACTCGCATACACAGTCTGTAGCAGGGTTTCAGTGTCTCCTATAGCTTTTGGGCTAGTCTCTCTTCCTTACAGAGACGATCCTGCTGCTGATTTTCCCATTGTCTCCAGTCTTTCCCCTTACATTTGCACTATACCTCCTACACACTCAGTCCAATCCCTCTATTTCATAGTCTCTTTCGCTGCAAGTAGCCAGGGACTGGGCTAAAGCTGCTTAGGCTACTGAGTGAGGGAGTGACTCACATACCTCACTGGACTTTCGGGCTTTTCTTGGCTCAGCTGCAGCTTGAGCAGGCCTTTCTGCGTCCTCACTTCCAACTCAAACAGAGCGCCTTCCTTCTGCACACAGCTAAGAGGCGTATACACAGTAAAGCGCTCCTTCAACTCCTCCTCCAGACTCGGACGCAGAGCCTCTGCCATTTGAAAGACGCGAATGCTTGGTACTGCGGCTGCCATTACAACGGCTACACTAGGAAGAGGGGTAGGCCGAAAGACCTGTGATGCGCATGTCTAGGTCAGGCGACGGACTCCGAGACGGCTCCCTAGTCTGCACCTGCACAGTCCGTTTATACTTGATCTGGTCCTCCAAATACACCAAATTGGCGGCGTACAAGTCATGTCTATACATCAAGTCCTCCTCCCTGTAGTTCATCAGGCCCTGGGTGATGGGGTGTTTGTACTCTTTCTTGGTCTTTTCGGGGGCTTGCAGCTCTGCTTTTGTGTTCTCGTCCTGGGAGGAAACCTCCGCTCCGAGCATTCGTCTGGGAGTTACGATTTTCATGCTTTCGAAGTCGCCTTCTTTAAGGTCCTTCCTGCTGGCCTCCTTAGCCCTGTTCACCTTGGCTATAAGACTTTGGAAAGTGCTAGAGCCCGCATGGGAGGACCGTTTCCTTTGGGGACTGAAAAGAACCGGCTTGGTCCTCATTTGACTGGTCAAGTAGGTGCGGAAACGGTCTAAATCCTGCACTATTTTGGCTTCACTGTGAGGGTCGTTTGGCCCGAAGAAGAAAAGACGCTCAATTAGCCGTCTGCGCTCTCCCTGGGCCATTAGGACCAGACGAATGGTATGGAAGTGGACGGATTTGTAGTCTTTTATGAGCGATTTGAAGTCGATTTCCAGGTCTCCGGAGGGCAAATGCATCCAATCCGACCTAGAATCGCAATACAGTCCCTCCAACTGAGTCAAAGGATACCCAGCCACACTCAAATCATACATCTGCAGTGTATACCTCGACTTACAGTCCCTATGCACATCCTCAATCAGCCGAATTGAGACACACGGCAGTCCGGCTTCGAAGTAAACTCTGGGATTGTCGCTGAAAGGACTCTGCACCTGTTTAGTGCACTGCAGCACTATTACTTCCGCAGCAGGGGAAGGGAAGCTCTGCACTGAGGACTCGGGCACAGGGAGGGGCTGGGCTTTGAGGACTGGAGGCAGGCGAGTGGGGGCGGGCAGGGGGGAGTCGCTGGGGAGGGAGGACTGCAGAGTGCTGTGGTAACGAACAGGGGAGAAACTCACTTTCAACTGCTCATTTGCCTCCGTTTCCCCCAGCGCCCGGCTTCTCCTCCTCCCAATTCTGGGAAAAGTCAGACGCACCTCCTCCCGTGCAGCTCTATTCCTCTCCGGACTGCCCTGCTCCCGACTGACCCACACCTCCTTGCCCTCTCCCTGCCTTTCCTCCAGTTCCTTCTTTGCATTCAGGATTTCAGGCTTCACTATCTTGGTGTTGCAGAAGATTCCTTCGTAGAGCTCTTTGGCCAGAGGCTGCATGATGTGGAAAGCGGAGGGGTTGCGCATGCGAGCTTTGAAGGCTTTCAGCTGAGGGGAAAGTGGGATGGAAGGGACTTTGGGAGTGTCCTCGACCTTCATTTCCAGGTGCTGAGGTCGGGGCTTCAGTGGGGCGTCGCTTACATACTTCCCAAGGCCGTAAATCAGATTGTCGAAGTCGTAGTCCGCCTTCAAGTCCCGTATAAACTTGTGCTTCCGCCCTGCCAGTGTCTTTGGGTCGAAGAAAGACCGCATTTCCACTTCTCTCCGGTCCACTTGCTGAAACTTCTGCTCCAGCGCTAAAAAGTTCATATTTTAGCTAATTTTAGAGGCTTTTAGGCTGAATTTAAGGAATATTTGTGGGAATTTAGGGGAAATGAGGTTATTTAGATGATAGCTAATTAGCTGAAATGTGCAGTTAGATGGATTTTACTGCCAAATTCACCATTTAGGATCAGAAAATACGTGAAAATGTGCACTTTTCTCTAATTTAAAACTTATTTTAACGCAGCAACGCGTGAACAAAGCTTTTCCTGACCGACTGGACTGTTTTAGTGCAATCTAAAGCGAAATTCGCCTTTTCGGAGTAGTGAAAACGCAAAATGCGACATTAACGAGAGTTTTCCTGGGGAAATAAGAGTATTCTGGTCTCCGTATACACAAAACTCTTATAACTTCCACAAGTTTATAGTGTAGTTCCCTATAAAACGCATCTTTCCACCTAATTTCTATGCATACTCCAATTAAATGTGCGCTTTCCCTGATTTAGTCCCAATTTCGCCTATCAATAGTCCGAATCCTCGCTTTTCCTCTACGATTGAGTCAGTTCCCTGGCCAAGTACATATATAAGATGCAGAAGTTGGTGGCGGAACGACCCCCGCTTCGACCAGCTTCCAATAAGGTGAAGCCGCTGGCTATGAGCTTTTCTCAGCCGCAGTTGGCAGGCATTTCTGCGCTGTTGGGGAGTAGCACATTAGCCTCCACTCCGGTGTCCTACCTCAAGCGGTTGCCTGAGGAGGTCCGTCCTGTGAAGCTGACCCACTCCTCCTCCCACCACCGCATCCTCTCCAAAGGCTCAGTGCGCTCCCTACAGAGCAAAACCCGCGACTACGAGTCGAGAGACGACTTCGCCCTTGCAGAGTACCGAAAGCAGGAAATCCGCAGAGCCCGCGGCATGGTCAATAGTCAATTCCCTTACTGGTTCATAGACTCCTGGCTGGAGGACGAAGCAGCTGATAAGAAGCTATCCCGGCTCTGCACTCCCCGCGGCGACCTCACCCTCTCCGGCCGCCACCGGCTCCAAAAGTGGTCGCAGGACCTTTCGGAAAAGCTGGAAATCACCAAATTCCGCGCCAGATAAGTCTCCCTGTAGCCTAGACCCTACTAGCTACTTAGAGCGGTTGAAGGGACTCAGTTCCGGAGTCAGTAGCAGAGCTCCAGGGCCGCCTAGGAAGGCCACTCTGCGCAGACGAGGGCGGAGGCCGCGGGCTGAACAGCCGGCTAGCAGGACCACGCTTGCAAGGAAGTTGAGTCTATAGGAGAAGGGCCACTGCTGCAGTTGCTCTCTGCGGAGGCTGCCTGCCCAGGCCCAGGAGTCGGACAGGGGAGCGGTAATTGGTCGAATAGTGTCCTTTGCAAAGTCTTTGGCCTCCACTGCTGTACTCTTGAGGCCTGCCGTGGCACTCTGCAGCCCAGAGTACATCCACTCCTTCAGACTGTCCGCCTGCTCTGTGGCGAAGCCAGCCACCTGCTCATACGCAGTGTATCCCGACTGCTGCAAGGACTCCCACCCCAACGAGTCTTTAAGGCCCATATTGCGGCTTAAACTAGGAGTCTGAATCGGAGGAAGAGGAGGAGGAAGAGCCGCGGTGTAGCTGAGGCCCGCGCTCCGCTTTGCTGGCCGCAATGATGCCGCCTGATTTGACTAGGCGCCGAGTCAGCGCCAGTGTGGGGAAGTTGTCCTCGGTCGATACGCCTTCGAAGCCCACGACTCGGTCCACTGCCACGCCGTTGAGGAAAATCACCACTGTGGGGAGGACCTTCACTGCCAGGCGAGCTATGAAGAAGGGCGCCTTTTCAGCATTAAGCCGCAAGAACTTGGTCTCCGGGTGAGTCTGGCTTATCTGCTGCAAGTGCTGGTCAATGACCCTGCAGCGCTGGAACTCATCATGGTAGAAGTGGCAAATCACCAACTTGTGACTGGTGACTTCCGGCAAGAACTCGTCCTGCGTGATTTCCCTGTAGTCCCCAGTTATAGGTCTGTCGTTCTTGCGGATCAAATCGGCTCTTTCTCGCTTTAGTTCCTCGATTCTTTTTTGTTCCCACTCGGCCATGAAGTCGTCGTCGTCTTCCCGCCCGATGGGGTTGGACTCGCTTGCGACTGAGTCGGCTGCGGCTTGGCTTTGAGCCATAGACATGACGATTGAGGACATTAGCTTGTTCTGCTCCCCTCTCCCATCCCCCTTGATCGTCGCCATTCCAATATAACCCTCATCCCAATGGCCGAAGACATCCTCATGCTCGAGTGCCGAAACTGCCGCATGAAATTCGACTCCCAGGAAGCCCTGCACAGCCACGTGACCAAGTTCTGCAAAGAGTCCAACTACTCCGACTTGGACCGACTCGACCAAAGGTTCAAAGAACTCAATCGAGCCAGGAAGGACGCAGACCCCTTCAAGACCAATTTGACCCTGGAGGAAATCGGGCGCTTCCTGCACGGGGATAAGCCGGGCACTCGCGAGGAAGCCATAGGGGAACTGAGTCTGCTGGACCTCCGACACCGCGTCAGAGACAGTGAAACCGAATTCGAGAAAGCCAAAAAGCAATACGTGGCCCAGCGAGAAGCAGAAGTCGTCAGTGAACTCGAGCACTTTCGACAGGAAAGACAGGTAGTCAGGGAGATGAGGAACAAGGAAGAGGCGGAACTCATGGACCTAGTCAGGGACTTGGAGCAGAAGAAGGAGAGGGAGCTGCAGGCGAGGATTGAGAAGGAGCAGATTGGGAAAGCGCTCAGAGAGCTGGAAAAGACGAAGTTGACTTCTTTGGAGCAGGAAAAGAAACGGGAGCTGAATAAGTTGGCGAATGAAAGGGAGGCTTTGAGGCTGAAGGAGGAGGAAATCATGAGAGAGGCGGAAAACCTTAGAAAGACTATAGAGGACCAGGAGGTGGCTTGGAGGGCTGAGAGGGATGAAACGCTCAAGAGAGGGGCTGCGGCTGCTCAGCCGAAAAATGCTAATGAGAAAATGCAAAGAGACCTCGCCCGCGACCGCGGCGAAAAAGTGGCCGAAATCAAGCTAAAAAAGCAAATGCTGGAGCAAGAACGTCTCCGCATCATGGAAGACCTGGACAAGGTAAAAAAGGGCGACCTCTCCCGAGTCCGCCGCAACATCTCCGGACTCCTCGCAGCCACTGCCATTACCAGTAGTCCAAACCCGAGACTCAGCAGTGAGAATGTGCCGGAGCATGTGAGGAGGATGCAGGAGCAGTTGCAGCAGGATGAGGAGCGCTTGGAAAGACTGCGCAGGGATCACCACGAAATGACGCAGGCGCCCTTGATGCCGCTGGATAAGGCGGAGAAGGTGAATTTCCCTGATGAAGTGGATGGACTGGTGAAGAGGGCGGAGCAGGACTTGCCGCCAAGGGAGCGGGCGAGAGTGTTGGGACATATAAAGGACAACTTGCAGGGAGGGGAGGGGAATCAGTCGGCTTCGAGGTTTGCGCCGACTGTGCAGCCAGTTAGGACGATTGACCCGCCTGCGTACTGGGCCCAAAGTCCTCCTCAGTTCGGCATTGCGGCTGTACCTAGAGCCGGGCGACTAGTCGATGAAATCCAAAGCTTACGCAATGCGCCTCCTCGCTATGACCCCATTCCTTCCTATCCGTCCTACCCCGCACAGCCTCCAGCTGACCCCCACCCTGCAGAGGACAGCGAAATGAAAGGCTTGAAGAAGCAAATCAAAAAGCTGCAAAAGAAGCTGGAAAATCGCGACCAGGACGAATTCCAGCAAAACATGCAGTCCACGCTGCAAGCTCTTCAGATGAAGTTGATGGGGATGGAGCCGCAGGGAGGAGCGGGGCAGCCTGTGGCAGGGCCGACTTTCGACTCTAAGGATTTGACTCCAGAGGAAAAGGCACTGCAGAACCTTAGTCAGCAGGAAGCGCAAGATTTGAGACTACTTGCTTCGATACCGAAAGACTCAGACTTGTACAAAGCCAAGCTCGAGCACTACCGCGAAATCACGAAGGAGCGGGCCAAGATGGAGTCAGTGCTGTCTCAACTGGGTATGGAGCGCATGAAAAGGAACTTCCAGCGGGAAATGGAGCTGGAAGAGCGCAAGCTGCAGAGCGACAAGTGGGTCGAAGAGCAACGGCGAGCGCTGATAATGAACAAAATGAAGGGGGAAGAGACCAGACCGCAGGCAATGTACGCCTCCATGGCATATAGTCCGGAAACAGGGCTTCTTCTCTATTGGGACTTTATATCAGGACTGCCGACCCGCTTTAGCCATGTTCAGCTCGTATATGGCCTATTTGAGCGAGGGGAATCAAGGCTGCCGGGCCGACTAGTCCCTGCGGTTCCCTTGGAGCCGGATACTGCCAGCGGCATGCAGAGCAGGGGCGTGTTTGCCACTACTCAGGATATCACCAAGATTCCTCCGTATCCGCTGATTAACTTGGTGGTGGAGGTGCAGGCTATTGGCAGGGGGCTTGGGGACGAGGAGGAGGAAAGGACGAAGCCGGTGGGAGTGGGGTGGACGGTGCTCAATTTGTTCACTGCTGGGAGGAAGCTGCAGGAAGGGGCCTGGAAAATCCCGATATACCGCCAGCCCACCGACCCCGCCATTGAGCTTTCCTCCATCCCTCAGCTCCTCCCCATTTCCAACATGTTCCTCTACATGCGTCTCGTCTCCCCTGACAGTCTCAACCAGTCCCTGCTTTCCCTGCCTGTCGCCCCTGATAACAAGTCCCAATACGTGGTTCCTCTGCCACATCAACGTAGTGATATGGGCTTTGCACCTCCCGGGCAGATGGACGAGCCTAGGGACGTGCCGCAGTCCCGCAGGTCCAATACGATTAGGACTGATCAGCCGGGCCCAGCAAGGAACAGCAACCCTATATCCAACGTCGGTATCGGCGTGCACCTGGAAAGCCTACTAAATTTCCTATCGAAAAGTACTCTGAAGTTCATAGTGTCTATTCAGGAAGGGCAGAAGTTGGCACTGGATGATAGAGGTGCAAACTGCATTTGGACGTCTGAGGCTATTAGTGGGCTGAAAGGCGATAGAGTTTCTGAGTCTGGGGCGGGCAGAGTTCGCATCCCTGGCACTAACATCCGGGCAGACCCTAGAGGCGCCTCTGCTGCTCGCGAGGGGTTCGACTTCAGTGGCGGCCGACCCGCCGTGGGCTCCTCCAACAACTTCCTGGAAATCCAGCAAAGAAGCAGCTTTTTCCAGAACTTCTACCACACTCTGCACCAGAACGACTGGAGAGACCAGGTGTACGTCATCATTCAAATCGCGGAAAAGCAAAGTGAACACGTGACTACGCTGGGCTCGCAGGACGGCAGAGTCAGGGACACGGACTCTTTCATCCCGGTGGCTTGGACTATCTACCAGGTCAGTAACCCGGAAACTCGCCAGTTGCAGTTCGGGTCAGTGGACCTGTTACTGTATCGTCCGCCCATAATAGTCCCAATATATGACACTGACCAGTTAACGCAGGCTGACGGAACGCTGAAAATCACTGTTTTTGAGCCTTCCGCAGAGAGATACATGCAGCCAGCGTCCCGCAGGTCCAGGGGCACTGGAGCTCCTGCAAGGGACGAGCCGCCCGCAGGCCGCAGAGAGCCGTTCATCGAGAACCAAACCTCTCAATTCGATGATGGGAAGCTGTTTGAAAAGGGTGACGGGGTGGATTTCTATGTAGATGCAGCCCGCTTCCTGCCGGATAACACGACCTGCATCAAAATAGTGGTGAAAGCATTCACGTCGAACCTGGAAAAGGTGGGAACGCCTATTGGCGGACTGCCGGAGCTTAGTTCTTCAGTCTATTCGCCGACATTCGGCTTCAGAACTGAGCTAAGGATGCAGATTTTCGACCCGACGACCATGGCAGTGGTGGCCTTCCAGACCATTGACAAGAGTCAAGGCGAAGTGAGGGTGTTAGGGTACGCTGCACTCAACCTCTTCCTACACCGAATCCGCAAAGACCAGCCCGTGACTGCCAATGAACAGGACTACATCATTAACAAAGGCGCCTTCCAGCTGCCCATTTACTGCCAAGAGCCCTACCGGAAGCCGCCGTTCTCAATGGCGTCCTTTAACAAGCTGGAAAGGATACCTTGCGCCACTGTCTTGGTGCGTATCCGCGCAGCTGCTAAGTCAGATGATGGCTTGCGTACATTAGGTGTGAAGGATGCACTGCCGAGTGAATGGCTAATGCGCGGCATTGTGGTCCCTCCGCCTAAGTATGAAGACCGAGTCTACAACACTGCCTTCTGCACTCCCACCGCCACAGAGAAGTACCTGTACATGGAAAGAGTCAATAGGCCGGATATGACTGTGCGAGACGCGACGAAACTAGTGCAGCAGCAACTTGGGTACCAGTTAGAGCTGAACAACGAGGAAATGCTGGACTGGATTGACCAGAGACTGCAGGTGACGCCGAGGACGGGGATGCTGGATATGAAGTATTTCGCTCAGTACAGTCCCAAAATAGGGTTTAAGTTCGTGGTTGATTGTGTGCATAATGTGCCCAGTGGGAATGCGCATGTGGTGATTTTCAGCTTGAACCCTCCGGGGACGCTGTATCAAGGCGGGGTTTCGTCGCAGGAAGTGCATTTCACTACGAGGATTGACTGGGACTCGACAGTCAAGACGCAGTGCTATAAGGACGGATTCGAAGTATTCAGAAACATCATGTTCAACCGCAGTCTGCACATGATCGTCGACGTCCGAAGTGTCAGTTTCGCCCGGCAAACCCCAGAAGTCACCAACGTGGGCTGGACCATTCTACCCATATTCTCAGACGACGGCTATGTGGAAAGTGGCGTGTACCAACTTCCCTTGTTCCGCGGAGCCGTCCCAGTGCCGATTCTGCAGGACTTGGCCACCAACAAGCCTTGGGAGTTCCTCACGAACCTCATAGGCAAGCGCAACGGCCCTGCTCTCCTCACCCCTGTGAGTGTCATTGTGAGACTTGTGGATGCGCAGCGGGAGGGCCATTTCAATGCTCCGATGGAGCTGCAAAGGCTGAATTACAACTATATCCCAAGCAATGTACTGAGCAAATTCAGCTATAATGCTGCAGCGCTGGCTAAGATGGATGGGCAGAAACGCCTGAAAAGTATCATTCCCAACCAAGGCGCAGAGGAGCCGTACCAGAAGAAAATAAACCAAGGCATGGCCAATCACTTAGGCCTGGACCACGTAGTCACTTAGGCTAGACCTATGCCATCATTAGGAAGGAGGCCGTTTTCACTGTTGTTGGCTTTATGGCCTAGGTCTCTACTGATGCGTCTTGTCCTTCCCTGCACTTCCGCCCCCCTGTGCCTGCGGGCCTGTTGGCCGGGTATACGCATCTAGCACCGAGGCCGAAATCCCATCTCGCCGCACTCTTCCCTTGATGACTTGCGGAGAAAGCTGCACCAATTCCTCGATATTCGCCCGCTGCTGGGGACTCAGCACTTTCCGCTCCTCTGAATCCTGCCCACTTCGTCTATGGTCCATATTATAAGAACCCTACCTGTATGGCTATTAGTCTGCCGGGAAGTCGACGCTGTTCCAAGGTAGTAGCAGGGCGAGATAGAGCAGAAGCGGGTGCATGTGGGCGCTTAGATTGCCGCGAATCCGGGCAGGCCGCTGCACAGCGCCTGCAGCTAAGAGTTCCTCAGGCACAGCAGTGTGGACAGTCTCTGAAAACCTGCCTTTGTCTAGGCCGGAGTAGCGGTCGAGGGAGAAGGGCAGGTCAACCCAGCCTTTCCACAGGCCTAAGTCCTGCGGTTCCTGGGCGCATAGACTGAACCCCGCTTGCAGCCAGGCGGAAATGCCTTCGCCTTTCCACAGATCTCCGCATCTTTCTGTGTATATCAGAGCTGTATTCGTCATATTGCCGATTCCTAAGTCGGCCTGTGGGGGCATATTCGCGGGCACCGATTTGGCCAAGCGCTGCAAGAGACGACAGGCGAAATCCGGATATAGGGATATTGCAAGGGCTAAAACGACGTCTGCCGAGGCCGAAAACAGCCCTTTCCAGTCTCGAATAGCCGCCAAATCCGCCCTTGTCTGCGTCGAAACAGGCGCTGGCCGGTCCGGCTGTGCGCCAGTAAGTACCTTCACCAGTGCAAAGCTGTATATGTAGTTAGGCATCCATATCAGACTGCCGTGGCCGTGCACTTCCCCACAGAACTCCCTTACTAGTCTGCAGAAATACTCGTATTTCTTGCATCTCAGTGAGAAATATTCAAGCAGGAACAGACTCCCCATAGGGTCCTGCCCGGGGTCCAGGGAAAGCAGCAACTTGGAGACCTCTAAAGCAGTCCTGCTGCATCCTTTCCGGCCTAAGATGTCCACATGCATGAATAAACTTTCACAGAATAGGCGGTTGTACAGGGAATCCGAGAGGATCAGGCGTATGTCTGGACTGAGGATGGAGAATTGGTGGTGGAAGCTGAGTTGGAAGACGTACAGCAGACGCTCGAGCAGCAGGGCAGTTTGCTCGTAGTTGCTTTGCAGGAGGTAGAAGAGGCAGCCTTGGAAGAGGGCTTCGAGGTGGAAAGGGTGGGCTTGGAGGAAGTGGAAGAGAGACTGAGGGTCGTTGGTCTCGACGCTGGACATGTAGTCGGACTGCAGCTTGAGGTAGCTGCGAGAGGCCTGGAAGCAGAACACAGGCTGGGACCCTCCGCTCACCATCTCCATTTCCAGTGCGTACTCCACCGAAGCAGGCCAATTCCACGCATTAGGCGTGAGGAGTGTTCTTTTGAGAGTGCGGGTGGAGTGCGTGCGACTTTGCACTGTGGCTGTTTTGAACTTCTTAGAGATTTCCCAGTCGGAGTTGAAGTGCTTTGCCTCTTTCCGCAGCAAAGGCCCAGTAGATGGCTGAGAAACCGGCCCTTCCACTTGCTTTTCCGGCCCAAAGTCCCTCAAAATTGCCGCCAAGTCCTCTTCCTCAGTCTTAATTTCCTCCTTTTCAGTGCTTTTGACGGGTTGCACAGGCTTTGGAGGGGACTTGGACTCTTCTCTCGGGTCGGAGTCGCTGTCCTCCGTCTGTTCAAAGGAGAATTTGTTGCGTTTGACAACGAAGTGGTCGGGCGGGGACTGAGAATGCGCTGGAGAAGCCACTGGCTGGGACTGCTGCGACTGCACCTTTCGTAAGTTCCTTCGGGACATATTAATAGGGTCTAAAGCAGGGAGATAAGGGGTTTCAAGCTGCTAGTAGGCAAATACGAAGGACAATTAACTATTTGGCGGGTGATTATGCAACTAGCTGGAAATGACACTTTGTGCTGGGAAATGTAATTGAGGTAGTCGAGTATTGCACTGCAAATCGCCTATCTTAATAATATGGGTGTGGGAGACAGTCCTGGCGGTCTGCATATAGACCTGGAGAACCCCCAATATACTTGCAGGCAGCGAAATCACAGGTCTCGTGCGTCTCTTAGTGAAGGAGGCCACTCCTGCTCATAGTGCTACTGCTGAAAGGCAAGGAAACCACTCACTGGCAAGTGAGGGTCAACAAGAAAACGGAACTTCACTACGGCACTAGGAAGTTTCTGGGGTGGGAAATGCCTCTGTTCGTGTTCAGTGAAGGCTGTTTGCAGCCTGGACACTACAGCTTCCCCTTCGTAGTGTCTGTGCCGGGGGCCCTGCTGGCACCTTTAGCTTCGCGGAGGGTTTCTTTAGCAACAGGAAATCCAGTGCTCGGGTGATCTCTAAGCTTGGGGTAAGGGTGATAGGGGAACAAGACCGTCATTCCTCTTTGTAATCTCTCAATTCACTTGTAAGGAAGAGAGTGCTGACAGTCTGCAGACAACTGCAAGGATATCGACTTAATGCTGTTTAGACAAGTTGTAACCTCCTTACTCGACCACCTATGAGCCACTCATTGGCTGTAGGTCCTAATTATTGGCATTCACTAGGAGCTAACCGGCACTGAAATGTGTGAATAGAGAGATATCTTGCCCACCAAAGACCCAATTCGGCAGAAAGGCAGTAGTTTTTCTATGCACTTTGGACGTGGAGTAGTACT
>Ga0247837_1007458_pt1 | contig 14499 bp, 4 predicted proteins | sample LaCtaG_2_FD_187115 | JGI IMG/M metagenome (GOLD analysis project Ga0247837, IMG submission 187115) | Freshwater microbial communities from meromictic Lake La Cruz, Castile-La Mancha, Spain - LaCruzMarch2015_14.5m | ecosystem: Environmental > Aquatic > Freshwater > Lake | place: Spain: Castile-La...
TTCAAATCGATATACATCACACTCAAAGGCACAATAAAGAACAAAGACAGCGAAGGCATTAGGCCGGATTGGTCGAAAAAGACCGCAATCCATAATAAGGCAGACTGAAAAACCAGCAAAAGTCCCTGAAAAGCCGCTTCCACGTTTAGCATATGTTGGTGATAGGGCAGTTTTCGATACACATATAGGAATTTGAACAGGCCGAGGAGGGCTGCAAACAGCAACAGATAGGCTTGAGTGTGGGCAAAGGACAGGAAAGACAGTAAAACTGCTGTAAGGAGGTCTAAACAAGTGATGATAAAGCGGTGTTTTGCACTGCTGAGGGACACACCATTCAGCTGCCACTGCAGGTCGCAGGTACCCATGCGGTCCAGGACTATGAGGAGTAGACAGGACGGCAGCAAGATAGAGGCGGATAGGAAGGCCCAGGGGGACTGGAAGCAGCTGTTTGGACCGGTGCAGGCCAGGGAATTGGTGCAGAAGGCGAGGATTGGCCGCCACATCACCCAGGTAAACACACACAAAGTGACCTTATCCACTACCAAAAGTCTCCTACCCCAGTAGTTCCCACTCTTTCCCGCTACCAAAGAGCGATATTGGTGTTTATTCAGCAGACTTAGGTACAGAAAACAGCCTGCAGCAGTCACTAATCTCAGAGCAAAGACCACAATCAGACATATAAGCACTGTTTCCCCAGACACAGCCAGCATCACCAACAACTGATCCGGCCTCGCCACAGCATTCAAAGCCTTCCAAACTGGCCAAAAGACAGAGTAATTCCACAGTGCCTGACCCTCAGCCTCAGCGGGAATCAGCAGAGTGGCGATTTGGAGAGAGGAGTAGAGGCCAAGACATAGGGGGAGGAGGGGACTACTGGGCGGGTGCAGCTGCAGGGAGGTGTAGTAGCGGGTTAGGAAGTTGTTGCTGTGGCGCTTGGGCTTCGCGGAGACGTCTCCGACTTCCATTTCACTAATGCTAGCAGCTAAAAGACGAACAACTTAGCTCTTCGAATGCTCCGCCAGCCCTGCGGTACTAACCTTAGAAAAGTGCTCTAACACCCTCAACTCCCTCAAATACCCCTCCCCAGTCTATATAGCCAGTACCTTCTGCACCCAGGGACACAGTCCTCCCACCACCAGCACTGCCCCCAGCACTCCCACCCAGATACACAGTTCCCGCATCCAGCCGCTTACTGCCAATAGGGAGCTTTCTGTGTCGCTATCGAACTGGGCTACGGACTGGGCTAAAGCGGTGGTCAGCAGGGAGGTGTATTTCTCCAGTTTCTTACCAGAGCTGTAAGAGCTGGGGATGCCTTGGCGGAGTTCGCTGCGGAGAGAGGAAGAAAACTGGGAAAATTCGTGCAGAAGAGGACGAATTCCGGCTTTTAGAGGAGTGTCTGAGAAGTTGAGGCCGCTGTAGAGGAGATCGATGTGGGTTTCCGAGGGAAAGAGCGTATTTAGTCCCTGTGAGCATCCGAATTCGAAGCAGTTCTCTATCGAAAGCGACAGCGCGGCATTATTTTCCCACGAATCCAGCATATTCGCGAAAAACTGCCCCTCAGGTAGTACTGTTGAGTATGAGAAACTGCCCGCAAGCCAGGCTTCCCTCATCAAAAACTGACATATCACCAACAAAGACCCTCTTTGCTTCAGCAAATCCAGGTACTCAGCCTTGTCCTGCAGCTCTGCGCCCAAAGCATTCACTCCATACAGGAAAAGGCAGAGCCCGGATAGGGAAAGGACGCTGCAGACGAGGATAAGGACGATAGTAAGCAGGCAAAAGGAGGGTTCGGAGTGGTATTTGGCTTTATCAGAAGGACGGGAAAAGGGCCGATTTGAGTCTTCTTGGTGCAAAGTGCTGAGACGGGTATAGACGATTTCCAAGGATTCCATGAGAGTGGAGTGCGGGAGGAGCAGAATCAGGGTCCAATAGGACTGTCTCCAGTGCTCCAGCAGGGCTAGAAGGACTACAGCCCCTGCCAAAGCCAGCACTAAGCAGCACAGCGGCCCCAGTGTGGCTACCAGAGTCAGCACATTCGTGACCTGTTGCTTCTCTGCTGCATATGACTCCGAGTAGACATGTGTGGCGCTGTTGAAGGCGCTGTGGGCTTCGCTCGCCCCATTGCGGTACAAAGTCATGAAGTCGGCATTTGCCTTTGTGATGTTCCCTAATTGGTCCAGGGCCAAGTCGCCGGCTCTGCGAGCGATTTCGTCCATCATATCCAGCAGCGATATTGTGTACATGGTGAATTGGTTATTTTCATACCTCCAGAAAGGGTAAATCGGCTTCGTCAAAACCCTCCTAAAGTCTTCAGAAACAAGGGAAATATTACCGTAGAAAATAGCTCTCATGTCGCTTTGGCCCTGGGCGACTTTCAGCAAATCCTCCCTGGCTTTCGTTTCGTTTCCGTATAGGGAGAAATTGGAACTCAGGAGAAACAGCTCTTTGCTGCGATAGGCAGAGGTGATGGACAGGTTGCGGAGGCGATTGGAAGTGATTAGGGCTGTGCTGCGGGTTAGAAGCAGTACATTTGCAGCGAACAGTTCAGAAGCAGCGACCATCACCGCCACTCCCAACACAAGCACTGCAAGCAGTAGTATCAGCAGGTATTTCCGGTACTTCTGAACCCTGTTTCTAGCCCTACTAAGGTGGAAATGAATGGTCGCTAGACTGGCTTTAGCACTGCCGTTCCCGACAGACACATAGGACTTCACAGTCTCTTGTATGTTGGCTTTGGTAATGCGGGATAGAAACGTTTGATTGGAGTCGAGGCGAGAGGAGCAGACCTGGCTGGACCAGTAATCCCCCTGGGGCACTAGGCTGATATTGGCCTTCCGTAGGGCTCTTCCCCGGAGTCGAAACAGGGAGAAGCAAGGAAGGACGAGTCGGTCTGCCAAAGTCCAGTTATCTCTGGATACTATCATAGTGCTTTCGTTCCACTCTCCCCTCCAAATCACGTTTTCACTGGTAAAGTCCGCACTGCAAAGGAAGTCAGAACTGCGGGCGAATGCCGCAAAGCCCGGCGTCACCTCCGCCAACCTACCATTCAGGTCAATCAGTGCGAATTCCCTATCCGCAGGCTCTACTTTCAATGTAGCAACCGCTGTGAAACAGCCGCTTTCCCTATCCGTCACCGCGAATAGTTGCCAAGACCCTTGCATTAACTCTCTGTCTTTATTGACCACTATCATTTGGCTAACACCTTGAAATATCCTCGGCACACTTTGCCTGTCCATCAGGCTTTTCATCAGTTCCAGGTGAGCGCTTCGAAAGCGGAGCGGAAGTAAGACGCTGAAGTCCACCCCTGCCAAGTCCTCCTCTGAATACCCCAATAAGTTCGCATTCACACTCCAGCGAACCTTATAAGCGTTTCTGCCACTCAGGGGCACCACTATAATGATGCACTTTGGGTCGTCTGTGAGCAACCGGTCCGCAGCAGTTAGTTCCTTTTTCCGCCTTCTTTGCGACAATTTGGCAATTAGAGCCGCTGTTTTCGCTGCTTCTCGGGATTTCCCAGTCATTTCGAGGAAACTGGCGTAGGCCTGCAGGAGGGTTATTTTCCTTGGAAAGGTGTCTATTCCGGAGTGGTACAGGACGTTAATGCGCTGTAAGTGGTCACTTAGACGCCTGGATAGTTTGACTAAGTAGCTGAAATCGGCTCCTTTGCGAGCTAAACACTCGTCGAAGTCGCGGAAAAGGACGGTTGAGTGGTAATCCAAATCCTGCAGCTTCGAGTACAGCTTCTGCAGTGTGAGAAATCGCTGCAAAGCCAACTCATCACTGCTTTCCTCCAGTTGAATATGTGCTCTGAGCAGACAGACTCGCTTTGCCACTTCTGAAAGGAAGGAGTGGGCCCTGGCCTGTACATTTGCTATAGTAATTTTCAGGAAATAGGCTTCTTTTGTATGGAGAAAGTAGTAAATGGTCCATAAAAGCGGGTGAAGTTGCAGGTTTTTCAGAGGGAATTGCTGCAAGTACGGGTGATTTGAGAGCACATCGTGCACTATGGGCCTGGAAACTGCGGTTTCGATACATTCCTGCAGATATTTCGCCTGTTTCGCCTCAGAATCGACTCCACAAGCCCTCATTTCCCTATCTCTCCACCTAACAACACCAATATTTAGCGCGCACAACAAAGGAAAGCCCAATACAAGGACCAGGTCAGGGGCCACAGTAGGCTGACTAAGGTTCCTTCCAAGGGTTAATAGTGCAATTTGCCATATGAGTATAGCGCCTTTGAGGCTTTCCAGGCCGTTTCTACGTATATTGTGATAGGGCAGGGCGCGGTGTATGGCTGTGAGTTTGAGGACGCCGCAGACTAAGGAAAGGGAGCGGAAGAGGAAGTCGTGGTCTGCGAGAGGGTACAAAGGGACGAGGACAGTTGCGGTTAGGTCGCTGGCGACTGTAAGGAGTTCGTATAGGGGAGTTATCGGCCCTTCATTGTCCACTTCCCATTGCAAGTCCACTGTATAGACCCTGTCCAGCAGCACTATGACCGCTGTTAGCAAAAGGAAGCAGAGGACTAGGGAGCGAGTGGGCTCAGCCAGACAGTAGGGGAAGCAGGCGATGGCCTCTGCCATTGCACCTACCAGCGGCACAGCGAGTAAGCGCGACACTAGGAAAATAGCTACATTATTCGCTCGAAACCACAAATTCCATGGTAAATCGCTCCTTTTCTTCACAGTTTCTTCTCGAAAAGTGGCCTTTTTAGCCCGGTAATACAGCGCTATACCCAGAAAAGCAAGGGTCAATCTACAGACCACCAGTCCAATTAAGCAATATATGAATAGGTCAGCTCTGCCCATAGCCAGCACAATTAGGCGATCAGGCCTGCCCACAGCGTTAATAAGGTAGTAAACTGGCCAGAAGAGAGAGTAGTTCCAGTAGTACCCGGGCTGTGCGGAGGGCGGCACCATCAGTGCCAGAGTCTGCAGCAGGGAAGCGAGAGACAGGAACAGGGTGAGTCGGTGCGAGGACTGATAGTGGAGTTGGTGGAGAGAGTAGTACCGAAACAGGCCTTCTGCAATACCACTGTGTCTTTTCCCCATACACTCGTAGTATTTACTGGATATTTAACTGCTTTGAGACTGTGCGAGTCCCTAAATGGCTTTTCAGAAACTAAGGAATACCCCGGATCTAAGCTATTCCTGCTCGCTGGACTGCTGTTCCGCCTCCGAGTACCCCTCCCCGTCCTCCAGCTCCAACTCCATTTCCTCCTCAGACTCGCTCCTTAGGTCTCTTGTGTTTATCGTGATTTTCAGTCCTTCGTGCGGCCGCTGCTCTTCCACTGCTGCGTCACTATCGTCCTCTGCGTAAGACGCTAACTTCCTCATTCTCGCGCCTCTACTCAACAGGTCGTAGTCAGGAATCGGACAGGGCTGGGAGTCGCCCGGGATATCAGGACTCAGCCAGTAAGGCAAAGCCTTGGACGTCAGCAAGCGAGTATCCGGCAAGTCCCCATACGGCTCCCGAGCCAAGCGGTCCGCATCCATGCGCTCAAACAGCTCGAACTCCGCATCAGTCCTAGCCAGCACCTGGTTGATTTGGTAGTCGGAGAAGACCGGCTGCTCGTCATTATCCTCATCCTCAGCACTGCGCAGCATGATTTTCAGCTTGTCCTGTCTTTCCTTGTCCGTCGACTTATTGTTGAAGAGTCCTGCTTGGATCACTCGCCCGTCCAGTCGCTTTTTGTAGGCGGCTTTGCTGAGTATCGCTTCTTCGATTTTGGTGTTAGTGACGAGACGATAGACGCGCACTTCCCGCTTCTGCCCAATTCTATGCGCCCTGTCCTGCGCCTGCAAGTCCACCTGCGGGTTCCAGTCCGAGTCGAAGATAATCACAGTGTCTGCGGCTTGCAGGTTCAAGCCCAGCCCGCCGGCCCTCGTACTCAGCAGGAAAATGGGGTAAATGGACCCTGGCTGGTTGAACAGCTCCACACACAGGTCTCGATCTTCAGGCTTCGTAGCCCCGTCCAGACGCAAGTGGCGTAACTGTCGGTATTCGAAGTAGCGCTGCAGGATGTCCATCAACTGTGTCATTTGGCAGAAAATGAGGACTTTATGTCCCGAAGTCACTACCTTCGGCAATACTCTGTCCAGCAACTCGAACTTCCCCGAGCACCTCCAAATCTCATCAGTGGTGTCCAGGCTCTGGTAAGGGTTGAAGAGGTAGGGGTGGTTGCAGACTTTGCGCAGCTGCATAACGGAGTTGTGTAGATTTCGCACTCTGCCAGTGATCGGGTCACTGCCCACGAAGCCGTTTTCTTGGATTGACTTGTAGAGTGCCTTTTGCCAGCTGGAGAGTTCGACCTTGAGGACGCTTTCGACCTTGTCCGGAAGCTCGGATTCGACCTCTTTTTTGACTCTCCGCAATAAAAACGGCCTCAAAACCTGATGCAGGCGGTTAGTGATCAGCAAGGTCTCCTCCTCATTCAGCTCAAACTGCCTTTCCTCCGTAGTCGTGCCTTTCAGCGGCTGATTGAACCACTTTTCGAAATCGTCCATGGAGTGGAAGATATGCGGGAGCAGGAAATTCAGCAGAGACCAGAGTTCTGCAAGGTTGTTTTGCAGGGGAGTGCCGGTGAGCAGGAGTCTGTGGTCGGATTGGTACTGCAGGCCGAGGATTTGGGCGAATTTGGACTTGGCATTTTTCATGCGGTGGCCTTCGTCCACTACGATGTAGCACCAGTGGATTTTGGCAAGGACGTTTTTGTCCTTCATGATGTACTCATAGGTAGTCAGCACAGCGTTAAATTTGCGAGAAGTGAGCGCCTGCGTGCACTGTCTGCGAGCCTGCGGCGGGCCCTTGTAGACCACTTTCTTCATGCCAGGCGCCCATTTGTTCATTTCCATTACCCAATTGGACAGAGTGGACAGCGGCACTACCACCAAAAACGGACCCGTCACATTCTTGACCTCCATCAAGTACTGAAACAGCGAAATCGTCTGAATGGTCTTCCCCAGACCCATTTCATCAGCCAAAATGCCGTGCAGGTTATTGTTGTACAGTGACACAAGCCACTGCAGACCGTGCAGTTGGTACTGTTTGAGCTGGCCGCCTTCTACCCCTCTGGGCTGTTCTTTGATTTCCTCGGTGATGGAGTGGGTGATGGTGTAGTACATGCGGGTGGAGCTTTGCAGACTTTCGGCGATTTGCTCGTTGGAGAGCTCTTGTTCTGGCAGTTCCACGAAGTCAGAAGTCGCTTCACCCTTCTGAACTCGCACTTTCGCCCCCAATTGCCGCAGGAAAGAGTCCGTTTGCTTCAATATTTCCAACAAACGGTTGTTCTTTGCGGAACTGAGAAGCTGTAAGTAGGTGTCGAAGTCGTTTTCTTTGAGCGCTTTCATACGTTCCTTTTCCATTTTGTCCTTCACGGACTGGCGCTTGCGGTCTAACCACTCTAGGTGGTTTTTGGCAGTGTAGACCTGCTTTTTGAGGTAGTGCGCATTCTTCTTATGGAACTCCATAAACTCATGCTGGTAGTTGATGATGCTGGGCATGAGTTCCCTCATCAGACTCTGCCGTCTCAAGCCGATATTGACTCTATAGGCCAGTTCGAGTTTGAGCTGAGAGCGAGAGTCCTGCTTGTAGCGCAGACTGAAGGGGATGGCGGCTCGGCGGTAGAAGTCCCGGTCCAGGATTTCGGTCTGCAGGATGAGGTGGCTGGGCTCGCGGTGCAGGGCGATTTGCTGGGATTCTTCTTGGAGGAAGTTCTGGCGGATGGCTTTCTGCAGGTCTTGTAACTCTACCTGGTCACTGTCTCCAGTTTTCCGCTTCTTGACTGGGTGGTCCCCATTCGGCCGAGTCGCGGGCATGGACGCCTGGATCATGCGCAGATCTGCCTGGGTGATGTGCTGGGCGAGGCGTAGCTGCGTGGTAGTCAAGTCTTGGCCTTGCTTGAGCAGGCGAAAGGCCTTGATTTGAGCCTTGAACTGCATGGTCTGGAGCTCGGACATGCGGAGAGAAGCGCTCAGCACCACACGTTGGGGGCGGGGGGGTCCCGAGGTCGGCGGCTCGGCCTATAATAGTCAGAACTCAGTTCTTTGGGCGTATTACGCCCAGAGCGGGGTTTTACATTAGATAAATTTTGCCCGTATTCTGATCGCTCGGACATCCTTTCCCTTTTATTAGCCACCGCTACTTTGGCAAAATGGACTAGAGACAGGGCCTCTGGCTCGCCCCTACTTCAGCACTGCGGGCCGCTGCAGACCTCTGTGTAGACCTCCCTGCCTCCTTAATTCGCACTCAGTTGGTCTCTGCGGCCTCTTTTCCTGCAGAAACTCCTCGGATTTCCAGGAAACGACGCCTTCGCCAGGCTGCACAGACCCCAGCCCTGCATATTGAATAGGCAGTCTACCATTGAGCTGCAGCCTGCATTTCCCACAATTCACATATATCAGTTTCCTTCAATCCCACAGTTCTCGCCCTTCCTATATAGGACTCAGAGACCCAAGGCCAGTGTAGACATTTGCAATGGCGCTGCGTCGCGGATTCTGGAGTCTCGGCACAGAGGCGCAGTCCTATAAGACAGTTCTACGCTTTTCCAAGTCGCCGCTGTTCGTATACCAGCAAGTGACGGATATCGCCCAGTACTCGCAGTTCCTGCGCTGGTGCACGAGTTCCAAAGTACTGCTGAGACGGGAGGACTACTGTGAGGCGGAACTTACGATAGGCTTTCCACCGCTTTCCCAAAGCTATGTTTCACAGGTCTACCTCAAGTCCCCCTCATCCGTCCTCTCCAAAAGTCCCAAAAACGCACTCTTCGAAACTTTAGAATCCTCGTGGGAACTACACCCGCCCGCAGCAGCTCTCCAGAGCAGCGCAGACCGAGTGGAAGTGACCGAGTGCGAAGCGCACTACTCCCTTACCTTCCAATTCGCTTCGCCCCTGTATAACTCCCTATCTCGATTGGCGTTTGACATGGTTTGTGTGGAGACTTCCAAGGCCTTCTTGAAGCGAATCGAAGCCATGCCTGGGAACGCGAAGTGCGCATATAGTCCGAAGTCGGGCAAGTACGTGGAGTGACCTTGGCAGTACATATATTAGCTAGGGTAGAGAGGAAGGAATGAACTGCGCTGTACTTGCCATGCACTCAACTAGCACTTAGAGGAACTCCCTAAGTCCGGTGCCTTAGATTAGATACCTGTCAGACCAGTAGGTCTGTAAAGCCCTGCCGACCATAATAAATGCGGCGCTGTCTTCGCCTCTGGAAGAACGCGCACCCTCTGAACCTCGCCCGGTCCTCCGACATGCAAGTGAAAGCCTCAGGGCTGAAACGCCACTTCGTGCCGCGCATAAACTACAAACAGAGGGTCGAGCTGGGCGACTCCCTGCCCAAGCTCAGTCCCTACGAGTCCTATCTCAAGGCTATGAACGAGACTTTCCCCACCATCGAGAAGTCCATAGAGCAAGACATACTCACTCACTATAAGGACCACTTGACGCCGAAGGAACAGTTTGAACTTGAAATGGCGTGGAAAAGGAGACAGCAGGTGACGGATGAAACAGCTCGGAAGCCGAGAGAGTACATCGCGCCGCCGGAAGAGCCGCAGCCGGATAACATTGAAATGATTGAAAAGGAACTTTACCTGAGTGCGGAGGAACTGGTGAACATGTCCATGAAGGATGTGGGCAGATATGTGGAAATCCCGGAGGCGGCTGCCAGGGTGCTCTTCCGAAACGGCCTCTGCGGCAGGTATATGACCGACGACTTCCGCCACCACCGCCTATTTGCCTTCATGATCAGAGAAGAAACAGTCAAAATCGTCGACGGACTGAAAATGAGCCAAAACATAGGCGGCTCTGTATACCACGAAGCCGCCCGTAAGGCCAATTCCGACATTTTACCATCTCTAACCGGTCTCCCGGCCCACGAACAACTGGGAAAACTCCTGGAAAACGACCTTTCGACCTATTTCCTCCTGATGAACCGCACCTCCAACCTGCTGAATGAACTGATTCTCGAGCGAAAAGACCCTCAAATCGACACATTGTTCAGGAATAGTCCGGATTTATTCGACGTGGCCTGCAATTTGATAGTGTGGAAGTACCAGGTACCGCAGCTTTTCGACTATATATTCCCAGGCCAGGGACTGGACCTCTCCAAAACTTCCCTAGAGACTTTATCCGGCCTTTTAAACGCTGGAAAAGGGCAAATAAAGGAGGTTTTGGCCTCTTTTGTGGACTTTTGTAGGAAGAATTTGACTGAGGAGGACATGAAAGGCCAGGTGAGTATGTACAAAGTCAGGGAATATATCGCGAAATCGATAGAATTGCGCTTTGGGACGAGTTCTGTGACGCTTGATATGGCGGGGTTTAAGAAGTGGGAGGACTACCACCCTCGTCCTGCAGTTCTAGACTCCGCCTTCCCCAAGTACTCCGCCTTCCGCAGCACCACCATCCTCACCGGTCCCTCCGGCCGCGGCAAAAGCAACATCCTGAACGCCGTCGCCCTGTGGGCCCTCGCCGAAGGCTCCTGGGTCGTGCTAAAAGTGCCCCGCGCCTGCGACATCACCAGCAACCCCTCCACCCTAGTCTGGCACCACTCCGGATTATACCTCCAACCCGAAGTCGCCTTCGACTTATTGGCTGATTTCGAATCCGCCAATAAGGACAAGCTTTCCGCTATCCCTGTGAAAGCGGAATTATATGGAAAGTTCAATGTGGCGGGACTGCATGATGTGAAGGACAAGGAGTATGTGCCTTTGCCGGCGCAGCATAAGTGGCTGGAGCATTTGCAGGTGTTTTCGGACGATTGGAGGAGACATTATGACGAGGAGTTGATTTTGGATATGGAGCATAAGGTGCAGGAGTGCAACCTGCCGCCGCGGCATACGCGCATGGACTACGAAATCGGCGTGCTGACCGAAATGCCAGTCCCTCCCGACATCGACAAGCAAGCCTCCTACCCCGAAGGCTCCGACTCCGACTCCGAAGACACTCTCAACACCCCCGAAAACAGGTCCCCAGTAGAAGAAGAAACCGAATCCGACGAAGAAAAGCCCTCCGAAAAGCAAGCAATGAAGCACCTAGCGAAGAAATTAGGCTTCACCGAGGACGATACTGAGGAAGACGGGGAGGCGGGAAGTGAGGAAGAGGACAAGGAGGAGGCCCAGGGAGACACGGGAGAGGACGTGGATGGGCTTTCGGATGTAGAGCCTGAACAACTCGTGCAGGTCAACAGTGCGGCCAAGCGGTACCCGAGGAAGATCAAGAACCCGAAGTCAGGGGAGGAGACGCTGATTTATAGGGACAAAATGAAGGAGATTTTCCCACAGGACTTGACTTTGACGGAAAAGGAAGAGCTGGACGAGGCGCAGTTTAGAACCGAGGAAAGCAGCTCTGACTCAGATGCAGAGGCAAAGGGGAAAGGCAAGGCGAAAGCGAGTGAAGATTCCAAGGAAAAGAAGGCGGAAGCCGGTAGTTCCAAGCCTGTGTCCAGCAGCAGTAGTGAGTCTAGCAGCGACTCCGACATCGACACTCCAGAGCTCGAGGCCGACCCCGACATGTACAAGTTCGCTGACTACGCCGCTGAGGACGACCCTATCGCCCCTGTCGCCACTCGTATGAGTGCCCACCTCCCCGCCCCCAAGACTCTCGAGGACATTGTGATGTTCGGCCTGCGCAACCACACCTACTGCACCAATGCAATATGCGAGGTCCTGGAGCAGCTGCAGAATGTGGACAACTTCAATACATTGGTGCTGGTTGATGACTTTTCGGAGTTTTTCAAGCCTTCGAAGCAGCCGAGTATCAGATATGCGAATTACAAGGAAATGGGGAGCTGCATTCCGCCCTCTGATTTGGCTCTGGGCAGGGCGTTTATGAGGCTGGATGGACACAGGTTTAAGAATGGAGCGAAGGTCGTGGCGTCGACGGAGTTCAGAAACCCGAAGAAGACGTTTGACTTTAGGAAGGTGGATGTGCTGCCTCATTATTTGATGCAGGTGGAGCCGATGACGCTGAATGACTTTAGGATGATGTGCGTGTTTTATAAGTCATCCGGCGCCCTAGCCCCCATGTTCTCAGAGAGTGACATCCAAGTGACCTACATGCACAGCCAAGGCAACTGGCGCTGCGCCCACCAGCTCCTGAGGAACTACGCCCCCATTCACTTCTAATATTTAGGTCTTCAAGTCTGCCCTTCGCTGGCTAGCTAGGGAGCACTAGAGGGCTGAATTGCTGTATCAGTACTTTCGATTAGATAGGAAAACTTGTATATGCATATTGAAGGAATACATCAAAAGGTCCAGAAATAGTCGATTTCAGTCTATTCGCAGGTCTAAAGAGATAGCGAAATTCCCCACGAATTCTTCTTAATCTGAGAGAACTGCATTTTCCCTCGTCTTTAATAAAGTCCCCATGCTAAAGCTGTTCTACCACCCTCTCTGCCCCTGCACGGGCAGTCCTAATCTTCCTCAAACTCACAAGCCTTCCGCACCGAGTGGTACCTGTGGATTTCATCAAAGCGGAGCACACAAAGCCTCGTTGCTTGGCAGTCAATTCCATGGGGCAGCTCCCTGCGATTGATGATGCGGGATTCCAACTAGCGAAATTCCAGGCTATAATGACGTACACGGAAGTCGGAAATGCGCAGATGAGCTGTACCCAGTCGACTTGAAGCAAAGAGCCCTAATAGACAGACACTTGCATTGGTACCACACGAACATCCGCCTAGGCGGGTCACTATTCCGGAAAACAGGCAAAGACCCGGTCCGCAACGCTAGAGTAGCAATTGGCTCCCCTGAGGATACTCGCTTAGTACTGGTTTGGTCTCTGACACAGATGGAAAAGTGGCTGAATGCAGGGAACTACATGGTCGGCGATAATTTGACAATTGCAGATTTTGCGACTCACGCCTTTTGCAACCAACTAAACACCATAAAGGTCAACTTCGGCAGTTCCCGAAAGTGACCGACTGGATGGCTCGATTGAATTTGATATTAGAAGTTAGGGAAGTCACTGAGCCGTTCTATGCCTTTTATTGCTTCGAAGCGCAGAAAGCACTAATATCTAGGCGTATGGTCTGGTGGCACTTGTGGAGATGGAAATTGAGCAGGAAAAACTGCAATGTTTATTTGTAACTGAATTTTACTGTTTTGAGTGTATTCAAATATAATTTATCAGTACTCAGTCCTTTATAATAGCATAAATATCGAACTATATAGTAGCTATTTGTAAAATCCGATTTCACTGATCTCACACTTTCCCTGTATAGAAAACTTGCAAGGAAGAAACAACCATTCATATAAGAAAAAATGCTTGGAAATCTCCAAAATATGCTAAATATGAGTCTATAATTAGAGGGGTATAAGCAAGGCCCTATAGGTTGTAGGGCGAAACTTCCCAAGTGTACGTGGAAGTGTTAAATAGACCTGTAAGTAGACAATTTCTCTGAGTATGTATGAACGTGCAGTGGTTTTATCCGTAAATTTGCCACTTTCAAGTTCGAGAAAGGCACTTCAGCGATTTCCTCCCCGCAGGGCTGGCGGATCATTTAAAAGCAAAATTGATTGCCTTTTAGCTGCTAAGACTTAGTGAAATGGAAGTCGGAGACGTCTCCCCCAAACGTCACAACCGCCACTGCCTAACCCGCTACTACACCTCCCTGCAGCTGCACCCGCCCAGCAGTCCCCTCCTCCCCCTCTCTCTCGGCCTCTACTCCTCTCTCCAAATCGCCACTTTTCTGATTCCCGCTGAGGCTGAGGGTCAGGCACTGTGGAATTACTCTGTCTTTTGGCCAGTTTGGAAGGCTTTGAATGCGGTGGCGAGGCCGGATCAGTTGTTGGTGATGCTGGCTGTGTCTGGGGAAACAGTGCTTATATGCCTGATTGTGGTCTTTGCTCTGAGATTAGTGACTGCTGCAGGTTGTTGTCTGTACCTAAGTCTGCTGAATAAGCACCAATATCGCTCTTTGATAGCGGGAAAGAGTGGGAACTACTGGGGTAGGAAACTTTTGGTAGTGGATAAGGTCACTTTGTGTGTGTTTACCTGGGTGATGTGGCGGCCAATCCTCGCCTTCTGCACCAATTCCCTGGCCTGCACCGGTCCAAACAGCTGCTTTGAGTCTCCCTGGGCCTTCCTATCCGCCTCTATCTTGCTGCCGTCCTGTCTACTCCTCATAGTCCTGGACCGCATGAGTACCTGCGACCTGCAGTGGCAGCCGAATGGTGTGTCCCTAAGCAGTGCAAAACACCGCTTTATCATCACTTGCTTAGACCTCCTTACAGCAGGTTTGCTATCTTTCCTGTCCTTTGCCCACACTCAAGCCTATCTGTTGCTGTTTGCAGCCCTCCTCGGCCTACTCAAATTCCTATATGTGTATCGGGAACTGCCCTATCACCAACATGTGCTAAACGTGGAAGCGGCTTTTCAGGGACTTTTGCTGGTTCTTCAGTCTGTCTTATTATGGATTGCGGTCTTTTTCGACCAATCCGGCCTAATGCCTTCGCTGTCTTTGTTCTTCCTTGTGCCTTTGAGTGTGATGTATATCAATTTGAA
>Ga0247837_1007464_pt1 | contig 14493 bp, 15 predicted proteins | sample LaCtaG_2_FD_187115 | JGI IMG/M metagenome (GOLD analysis project Ga0247837, IMG submission 187115) | Freshwater microbial communities from meromictic Lake La Cruz, Castile-La Mancha, Spain - LaCruzMarch2015_14.5m | ecosystem: Environmental > Aquatic > Freshwater > Lake | place: Spain: Castile-La...
ATCCATAAATTGATAGTATTTATTATTTATTATTTATTATTTATTATTTATTATTTATTATTTATTATTTATTATTTATTATTTATTATTTATTTTTTAACAATAGTATAAATTATTACTTAAATACTATTAAATTATAACTAATAATATGAGTCAAATTATTGATACCCAAAATGATATATTACTAAATAAACTACTAATTTTTTATAAGAACACAGAACATTTTGATAAAATGATAAGCATTATAAATGGAACATCTAAAATCTCTCTACGAATAGTGGACTGGTTTGTGACAAATTATTCTAAAAAAAATTATTGTGTTATTGAGAACGAAGATACTAATGTGCGTTTTAAAGTGTATAATGATTATAAACTAAAACTTAAAGCATATAGCAAAAAGAAATTTGACCCATTTTGCAGATGGGATAGAATAAATGTGCCGTACAAAGATACTATGTGTGTACAAACAACATTAGGACAGTTAAATTTTTTTAAATGGACTATTGAAAATAAAATATTAGAGTATATTGAAAATAATTATAGAACAATTGAAAATGATATGAATTTAAGAAATAGTTCAACAAAAGTGAAAAATACTTCTATAAATTCAAATACTTCAACAGAAAGTTGCGATTCATATTCATCTAATATTTCAGATGAATCAGAAACATCCGTAATATCATCTATTAATTTAAATAAAACGCGAAAAAAACGCGAAGAATTGTCTACAAATGCTTCTAAAATTATAAAAAAAGAGTTTATAAGTACAACATTAAGTTTTAATTAATAAGTTTTTTAGTTACTAAAATATAAAGCTAATACTCATAGTACTAATAACTATATGGGAGTCAATTACAGTATTAACAAAGTCAATTTTGAATATGTTCAGAATTATTGTAACTTCAAAAACGAAAAACTATTGCTAATTAATACATTAGATTATTCAAAGCAAGATTGTTTAATCAAAAATACAATAGCAGCATCACAAGAAGAAGATATTTTAAATAGTTATTTAAAGAAAAATAAAGCAATTATTATTTTAATATATGGAGAGAATTGTAGTGATAATAAAGTAATTGCAAAATACAATCAGCTTTATAAACTAGGATTCACAAATCTATATGTGTATATTGGTGGATTATTTGAATGGTTATTATTACAAGATATTTATGGCGAAGATGAGTTTCCAACTACATCCAAAATCTATGATATATTGAACTACAAAGGTAAAAATGTTACCAAATAGTTAGTATTAAAGCAATAAAAAAATTGATTAACTATTATTTTATACTATATATTACAAATATTAAAGATGAAGACTATTATTAATATTATCATTAACACAATTACACTTGTTCTTGCTATTCCTATTATGTCTCCTACCATTAAAGATATCAATCCAACTAGCGATGTATTTTTCATTATGAAGCAAAACTTAACTAGAGAATCAAATACAGATCAGCTTGTTGGTGTGACGTATATAATTCCCGAAAATGGATATTGTATGGTTAGTATTGAAAAAGTGTTTTATTTTGGCAGTTCTGGTCCTTATCAACTTAATCTGGTAAAAGCATATTTTAAGACATTAGAGCGTGCACTTATTTGGCAAAACAATGAAATTAAAAAGTATGAGTTGTTTGTTAATAATACTACTATTGATATACTACGTGGAGGAGACACTAAAACATCTCGCGATTTAGATGATTTACTTACTAGAGGAGACACAGAAGGAAAAATTGCTTTAGCAAAAGCAATTAGTACAAATACAAAATATATTGGATATGTTGATACTTACTTTCCATTGATTACCACATATTTAAAAGAATATCGAGAACACGAACATAAAGATATTAGTTGCTTTGACCCAAATCAAATCAAATAAGTTATAGTAAATTTTATCTTATGTTAAAAAATTGATTAACTATTATTTTATATATTATATTTTACATATTATATATATTCTATATATTACAAATATGTGTGATGCTGTTACTCCGTATAATACACCGAATAGTATTACACCGAATAGTATTACACCAAATAGTATTACACCGAATAGTATTACACCAAATAGTATTACACCAAATAGTATTACACCAAATAGTTCTAATAGTTCTATAGAGTCTATTATTAGTTTTAACGTAAATTTTAGTAATAATATACCAAAAACAAATACGTTAACAACTAGTCCATTGCTATTATACACATGTAAGTTTTGCGAAAATAATATTGGTAAAAATACGAATATATATAGAGGCTATAACCATTCCTTTTGTAGTAATTATTGCCGTTCTAATTATTCACAAAAAATAGCACTAATAGACTATTATTTAAATAACTATGATTTATGGTTATAAAAGTATTAGCATTTATAAAACTTTGTTTAACAAAATTTAACAAAATTTAACAAAATTTAACAAAATTAAACAAAATAAGTTTTGTTATTCTTTTTTTATAATTGTAAATTATAATTATGAATATTGACACTTTATTATTAGATTTAGAAGTAATTAGACAAATAAATGAAAATGATAAACTTTCTGTAATCAGTTTGATTGGTTCTACTAGATTAGCCGTAGATAGTTCAAAATATACTTCCGCCTTTACTAGATACTATTATAATTATAATAGAGAAACAACAATTTCTTATTTAGAAAACTTAACTGGAGCTATAGAAAAGACATCTGAATTTTTAATTAATGGGGATCACGGAGAAGAATGCGAAACTATTTATGCTGCTCTACTAAATGCGTTAAAAGGTTTAGCAAATTTAAAAATAACATACATAAGCGATTCAATAATTGTCGCTAAACTAACATTAATAATTAATAAGTTTAAAGCTACTGCAAAAAAATTGGACACTTGTTTAACAAATAGTGCTAACTTTATTAATGATTGCGAGTCATCTTCAAATAGCAAAACAACAATAAATAATGAAGATTAGAGAGATTTAGCTGATTTATTTAGCTGATTTATTTCTTTAATTTAATTTAGCTGATTTATTTAGCTGATTTATTTAGCTTATTTATTTCTTTGATTTAATTTAGCTTTTTAATTTAATTTAATTTAATTTAATTTATTTAAATTAAAATAAATTAAAATATCTACGTTATATATAAAATGACAGAAGCCGAAGAAGAGAAAGAAGAAGAAAATACTATAATTGGCGGTAGAAAACGCAGAGGTCGCAGAGGAACTAAAAAAGGTTCAAGACGGGGTTCCAGAAAACAGAGAAAAGGAACAAAAAAACGCAGTGCAGGAAAATGGATCACTCACGTTAAAAAGTTTGCCAAAGACAACAAAATGTCGTTTAAAGACGCTATGAGCAGTTCTCAATGCAAAAGTTCGTATAAAAGAATGTAGTAAAAATATTTAAAAATACTATTTTCATATATGTTCTTATATTTTAATATATTATATATATTATATATAATATATATAATATATATAATGAAACAAAGTGCAAGAAAAAGACACAAAAATAAAAATATAAACATAAGTAGAAAAAGACACATAAAAAAAAGATACACACGTAAACTGTACAAGACTAAAGCTTCTGGTTTGCGTGAAGATAATGAGAGACGTAGTGAATACGAAAGATTGCTACAGAAATATAAAACCGAACTTGCAAAATGGCAGGCTATTTTAACGGCAGCAGAGGCATTAGTTGCTAATCAAAGTCTAAGCTCTGAAATGCATGCGCACGCGAATGTGAAGGCGCGTGTGGCAAAAGAAGCAGTAAGGAGGTACCAAAGGGCGGTGGTGGTGATAGAGCGGAAATATACGGAGGCAGTTCAAAAGTCTACATCGCAAGCAGCCACAAAAATACAGGCTGCTACAAGGGGTAAAACTACCAGGTCTAAGGTTGCAGCAATTAAGATAGAGGCGGCTGCTGATGCAAAAGAGCTTGCCGAGGCGTTAGCAGCTATAGAGGCGTTAGAGGCGTTGGAGGCGATAGCTGTGACTAAAAAGGCTGCGACTAAAAAGGCTGCATCAGTAAAATCTTTACTATCATCCTCACCAAAAGATGTGTCAGAGATTAGTGATACATTTAGTTATATCAAAGGTCTCCTAACAACTAAAAAGACTAAAAATATTGAGGCCTATGGGAACCGATATGACCCATTGGGAAAGCAAGTATTATTCTTGACTTTTCAAAAGTATATACAAGAAAATGGTGGAAGATATGCAAATACATTTCTAACTGCGCTGGAGCTAACTATCGATAAAGAGTTTACTAAAACAAGGCTAGGTGTGGACGTAGCTACTTATATTGAGTTTAATATTAATATTTTATGTCCAGTAACACAGTTACCTATACAAACAAATACTAAAGTCATACCTTTTTGGACAGCTCATATATCAATGGTTGATGATGGTAAGCTAGGAAAAACAGGTGGCGACCCAAGATTTCTTAGCCATATAACATTTATATATTGTATTACACCATGCAAGAATGAGTCATCTAAGCTTATAACTTTGCATGTGTTCCGTAACACCATAATAGAAGACCCTTTGCCTAATGAGTTAAAAAATTTGCCTTCAGAAATAGATAGAAAACGTTTACAAATATTTAAAGATCTTGTATTTAGTTTCTTAGATAATCACCGCACCCAATTGACAGAGGCTTCTAACCAAGACAAATACGAGAAGTCAAAAAAAAGTGATAAAGAAAAATTTGACAAAGAACGCAAAGTATACAGTGCAGTTCCAGTAACTTCGTCAAGAAAAGCAGTGACTCGAAGTGTTAGTGGACGTTTTAAGGAGGCATTGGGTCGTAAGTTTACCTTAAAAACATCATCGCACAAAACACGCTATGATAAGAAAAAACGTAAAACTATTAAATCCACACAAAAAAATAAACGAAGAAAATAATAAATAATAAATAATAAAGCACTCAATGTCATATTTTAAACTAAGTTATGTAAATTTCAAATAATACTTTAAAATTTACATAAAAATAAGAACATTGTAATATTTATAATTTACATAAAAATAAGAACATTGTAATATTTATAATGAGTGTCCTACGCGTTTAGTTTTGCGTGTAGAACCATATTTTGTTTTATCTCTTGTAAAAGACCTTGTTTTTTTTGTTTCTTCAACTATTATCATCCATTTTGGTTCATAATTATATATTATTTTTATACTATTATTTAAAGACTTTAAACCTTGATTTAATGATTGTATAATAGTTTCATTTATACTAATTTTATAATAGTGTAATTTGACTATTAATTTATTTAATTTACGTACATAATATTCTATTACCATTAGTGGAGTAATAGTAATAGTTTCTGGTATTACTAAAGCAGACTCGTCATTTGACCAGAGTTCATTAAATGTTAGTAATTCATCTTCAATTGCTACCTCTTCTATTAAGTCTTCGTCTATTATAATATCTAATATAGATGTTACTGGTTTAAAATTGGTAGCTCTAAGTAAGTTTCTAAGAAATAAGTCTCGTGCTATTTTTAAAGTATCTTGAATACACCAAACACCTTTATAACACGGCAATAAAACATTATTAATAAGGGCATTAATTTTTAATGCTTTTGCCGGTGAACGTCCTCTATCTAATCTGAATTTGCTCATTAAAAAATCATAATCGATTACAAAAAAAGTATCGGCAACTAATTCCCTTTTAAATCTATTTATTCCAATTAGCTCCATAATTATGTCTCTTGAACCAAGTTCTCTTTGTTCGACAAAATCTCTCATATTAGTTTTAATAAAATCTTCTGCTTCGGCATATTCCATATTATATTTGTCAATGTAAATAGGACCAATTAGTTCTGGTTGATAGATGCCTGTATACATTAATGGATAGTTATATCTGTGACGCAAAGCCGAATATGGATCACGAGGCGGTCTAGGTTTTGCCCTATTAACAAAATTTGTTGGTAGCTTCAAAGACATACCATATAATATATTATTATTATAACATTATTAATGTTATAATATTAATGTTATAATATTAATGTTATAATATTAATGTTATAATATTAATGTTATAAATTTATAAAATAGTTTATATAGATTTTATACGCCTTGAACTTTTTTTAGTGGGTGAATAGCGTCGAGCAGAATGTGGTTTATTAGTATGCTTAATAGTTTTATTTGAACTGCGTTTTTCAAATCGTTTATTGGCATGCTTCATAATTATACTTATAACTCGTTCTTCAAATTTTGCGTTTGCTTGCATTGGATTAGACGGGTCGGGATTTACCAAGAACTTGTTTATAGCATCCAGTCTCTCATTTAATTCTTTAACTACTTCATTGTTTATTATAATTTTATATTCTTGCAAGTTAGTTAATCTGTTATTTAATTCATTAATATAGACTTTTAATATATTAATTGGTTTATTAAAAGGGTCTGGTAAATATTGTATATCTAAATACATATAGGCATAATCTTGTGAAATAATATTGACTTTTTTAGTCTTTATATAATTTTCTAAATATGTTAATACAGTACTAATTACATAGTATAGTGTGTATGTTGGATATAAATGTATTATAAAAAATTTACTAATTTGTCTTCTTTTAAATTCAGCATATGAGTCATATATAGCACTATTAGGGATTGTATGTGTAAATTCCGGCTGAGGTCCATAATCACCTCGTCTCCAACCCTCTTCATCTCTATATTGAGCGCGGTCTTTTAATTGTTTAGCATCTATTTCAAACTTCTTTGCTAAATAACTATAATCTCTAATAAAAAAAGTTGGACTGTATAAAGTTCTAAAATGTTTTGCTAGTAGTGCTTCTCCTAATCTAAGTCGAACATTAAAACCGTTTACTGTTACACGAAACGCGCTATTATTAGGATGTAAAATCATAGGTTCAAATATTGATTCTATAAATCTTTGCTCATAATCTCTGTCTTCCATTGTTTCTTTCATAGTATATATTTTTCCTACTAAATCAGGCGGTAGTGCTTTTGCTATTGGATGTTTTAACTCATAATGTAAGTAAGCAGCTTGTTCTGGTGCAAATTTACCTTTTATTACTCCGTTTTTTAATAATCTATTAATTATTGCATCCTTTGTTTTTCGCGTGCTCGCGGTTTTTTTACTTGTTGTGAACGAATACATATTATCCATTTTAACCAACGTGTTATAGTCCATTGCTTCTAACTCTTCTTTTGTTAAAAGAAGTTGCTCTGCTGGTTGTAAAACTTGATTTGACGATGCTGCCATTTTAATATTATCTTATATTAAAATATCATATTTATAGTAATAAATTTAAATATCATATTTATAGTAATAAATTTAAAAAGATTTTCTTTGCTGTGAGCGGATAGAACGTTGTTTTTTTAAAGTATACGAATGTGAAATATTAGCATAGTCTATAAGTCTTTCTGTAAATTGTGCATTTGTTTGTCCTACAATTGTATAATCTCGTTTTACCAAATGAACATTTATGTTATCAAACCTTTTATTTAATGCTTTTATTATACTACTATTTAATGTAATTTTATAGGTGCTTAATTTTTGTAATTTTTTATTTAACTCAGATATATAAACTGTTAATATAGTAATGGGCACATTTTGGTAAGCAAATGGTAAATAGCGTTCTTTAAATTGTAGCCTTGAAATATTAAGAGGATATTCCACAATTTTGTGTGTAAAAAAATAGTCTTCCAACGACTCAAGAACATCATCAAGTACAGCATACATCACATATGCCGAAACAATATGTTCCCCAAAAAAATTCTCTATATGTATTTTTTTAAAGCTAGCATAACTATTATATATACCCCGACTTGGTTGATGTTGGTAGCGCCCTAATTCAAAACCTTTTGTGTCTCTATATTCAGAATTATCACGTAATTTGTTAGCATTTAATCCAAATTTTGTTACCAAATAATTATAATCTTTAATAAAAAAATTGGACGAACTTAAATTTTCAATATGTTTTAACATTTTTGCCTTATCGGGACTTAATGTAATTATACTATTTAACATAACTGTCTGTAATACATATATCATGTTAAATGGTTTTTTTTTATTGGATTCAAATATATTTTTAATAAACGCAATTTCATAGTCCCTATCTTCAAGTTCTTGTTTCATAGCATATATTTCACCTACCAAATAAATTGGTAATTTATTAGCTATTGGATGTGTTAATTCATAATGCAAGTAAGCTGCTAATTCTGCTTTATATTTACTTCTCGGAATGCCAATTTTTAATAATCTTTCAACAATTGCATTTTTTGTTTTTTTTGTTTTAATAGTTCTGCGTCTGCTTTTAAATGAGTATAAAGTATCAATTTTAACTAAATGCCTATAATCCATTGCTTCTAATTCCTCTTTTGTTAAAAATTCTTGATTACTTGCCATATATATATATATAGTATAATTAAAGTATTATACTATTTATTATTTTTATTATTTTTATATTTTATTTTATTATTTTTAGTATTATTTTAGTATTATTTTATTATTTTTATTCAAATAACTGCTTTATTGTAGAATTTCTTTCTGTAATATCAAAATTGTTAGTATATTTTAAATAGCATCGCAAAGTCATGGCTACATCAATAAGCGAATTATGTAAATCATTAGGTATGGGGTCATTTGGAAATAATAAGCTATACAATTCGCTTAGTTTAGGTTGTTTATTATAGACTTTATTTGACACACCTAATCTCTCTAGCTTACAAAACTCTGTAGTATTTTTCATAGTGCAAAACTCTGATTTGTGTATTTGTTGGTTATTTTTAAATTGTGTAAAATTTTGACAAATATTATGTCTGAAACATTCTACAAAAATGAGACGTTTATCAAACGAAATATTATGACCTACTACAATATCACATAACTTTAAATAGTTATTAAATTCTTTTAATGCATCAACAATATTTATACCCTGACTGTCCAAAATATCTCTACTAATGTTATGAATATTGAAACTCTCTTGTGAAATAACAATTGAATTATCTAATTTAATATAATTATTTTTAATAAAAGTGCTATTATTTGAAATATCATATAAAATATAGCTTAATTGAATAATATATGGCCATCGCGATTTATCATAAATGGAAGCTCCTTTTTCTTGCAGCCCAGTAGTTTCAGTATCAAATACTAATATTTTCATTACTAAAATATTTTATATATTAGTATTATAATAGTATATTAGTAATATAAAAAACAATTATCAATTTTTACAAATTATTAATTTTTACAAATTAATATAGTATAGTTATAATACATAGAAAAATAATGAGTACTGAAAGAATACTTCCAAATAATATTAACTTTGTTCGTGAAAGATTGTGTAAAATAAATAATTTACAACATGATATAACTGGCGAGTTAATAACCCTTAGTAGCCCGGCACCACAAGTTGCAGTTAAAATTAACGGCGCTAAACTTTTAGATAGGCTTATAAACACACTAACCATTGCAATAGATGATATTTCTAACTATTTAATAATGTATACTTGGATGCCGTATACTCTTTATTCTTACCCTAGATTTTTAGCTGAAATAGGCGCTTATTGTATAGTTTTAAAACAAATCTACACACAATGGCATGTTTTTTATAGTACATTATATAATATAAGTCAAACAACACCAAGCAAAAATGTAGAAAAAATTGTAGGGCGTAAGCCTCCTATACCAGCAACAATATTTCGTGAAAGAAACACACTGTGCTCTAGCGCAAGTTCATCAACACCAGATTTAAGAAGGCAAATAGGAGCACCTGTTTGTAGTGCAGACACACAAGGACAAGCACCAGCATCTGGACAAGCATCAGCATCTGGACAAGCATCAGCATTCGGTCTGAGACCAGAACCAGTATTAGACCCAAGACAACAAATTGGAGAACTTGACGCACGAATCAATTATCTTGACACTATAATAGATCGTACACAGCATGGACGGACGCCACAAGGACGACAAGCACAATCAGCACCGCCAAGAGGACAAGCCGGAATCCCCAACGCGCAGTTATTTACAACGAGCAAACTAGATATGCAAGATATTGCACTTGCACGTGACCAATTCAGAGAAACTGGCTATCATTACATGCAATATGGAATATTAGCCTCTTTTTTGTCACTGCCTTCTCAGGGCGCAATACCTCGTTTTGCGGCTAATCCTCTAGAACCACAAGATATATATTACACGCAAAACGATGAAGACCAATTCTTGCTCTTAAAGTTCATAAAACACTTACCTAATGTAAAGCAACTATTAAGTGAACACACTTCATATATAGGAAGTACACTATTAACTAACTACAATCCAAGTAATCAAACAGAAACAAATAGTATTATTGAAAAAATAATAACACGAGTGAGAGAAATTAGAGGTAAGTTAGAAGACTCCAAACGAGGGTTAGTTTTATATATAAATATGATGATACGAAATACAAATGCAGAAATTGCTACCCTTCATACTAGTCCTAAAAAACATATAGAGGTACTTAAAAGAATGGCCAAACGTATTTATATGTTTGCAGAAGAATTAGCTAATATTGAATTACATACAGATGCTGTGGAAGCATTAGTAAAGATTTTAAAAGAACTACTGGCTCTTTTAAGAATTCATATTACTAAGCTACAAGCTGATGATCCCCATGCTAATAAACCACAAGCGTTGGATTACCGTTCCGGTAGAAAACCAGCTAGTCTAGAAGACTTAATACCCAAAGGTATAAATATAAAATATTATACCATACAAGCTGAAGAGGAAGAATTCTTGAAACGATTTTTCCAAATAACTCTAGATGATGTTAACATAGATAAACCAGGTATACATCGTATGTACAATCCACACAACCAAGATAATGCAAATACAGTTATTACAGCTATAAAAAAGTACTTTTTACAAAATCAGAATCTAGAACAATTAGACATGACTATTAAAGAACAAATAACAGATATAATAACTGATACTGAAACCGCAATTAACCATTCTATAAGTAACCCAAGTGTCACTAAACAGAGACTCATAGAACAGGTTGAAAAAATTTATAAATTAGTTATAACATTATCTATAAGGCTCAATGTTAGTATGACTACACAGCATATAAATGCGGAGTTAAAATCCGAAATTAAAAACTTAGTAGGAACGACTTTAAAAATGCTGTTGGTTCTTTTAAGAACTCATATTGATAAAGATGAAAAATCATCAACATTAGAACAAGAAAAACCACATGTATTAGGAGAAGCACAGAGACAAGTACCAGATGTTAAACCAAAAAACCCCTATATAATTGATTATAAAACTATGGGTATAAAATTACAAGACTTATTCGAGTCTGCATTTGGGTCTACAATATTATCCGATACTCATACAATAGACATAGATTATGATGTTCTTGGAAATGTAAAATATGATACAAAACAAGATAGTCATACAGATGAAGTTATAAATTTCTTAAAGGCTAAAGTTTTACCAATAAAAAAAAAAATGCAACCCCATCTAAGTATTTATAAACCTCTGAACTATTTTAAAGAGTTAGATGATGTAATAGATAGAACACACGAAACCATTAAATCTAATAAAATAATACCTAATAACGATTTACTTGTAACGACGGCTAATGAAATTTTAAACTGCGCTGAGAAAGTTGCTAAAAAGATGAAACAAACGAAAGATCAATATAAGAGACAAAAAATTTTTTCAAATGATGATATAGAAACTATATTAAGAATTTTTAAAGTACTACTATTGTTAATAAAAACTCATACTCCCGCATTTTTAGTAGAGATTGGTGGGACAGGTAAAAAGAAACGCTATATAAGAACTACTAGAAAAAGACGCAACACAACAAATCGCAAAAAAAAGCGTAACACAACAAATCGCAAAAAAAAGCGTAACGCAACAAATCGCAGAAAAATATACAAACATAAATACAAAAATAAATACAAAAATTAATTATATTTAATTAGTTAATTGTAAATTAATTATATTTATTTACTATTTAATATAAATATAATTAAATGAGTAGTTTTTCTAATTTAGATAGTTTAAATGCTCAAATAGAAATGAAAGGAGCACGTGTTGGAACTTTATTAGAACACGCTACTAATGTATACATGACATCTATTGGAGAATTTATCATTGCTACATTAGAAACCCAATTTTTGGCTACCGAGGTTGATAACCTTATTTCTATATATATACAAGAGGCAAGAAGGTTACCCTCTGTCACAGTTCCACAACACTATACAACATATATATACTACATACAAGACGTAATACGTAAGTGTAAACAATTACTTTCTAAACCTATAACTAATCCCGAACTAATGTTATTAGTTCCGGAAAAAATGCTAGAACGGGCACAGCAAACTATGTATAATTTACTCCCGGCTGTTCCATATGACTACAGACACGGTGAAATGGGCGTCCCTATAGAACACTACACTACTTGTAGTGATTCTATGTACAACAATGACTATGCTAATTTAGCCATTTACGCAAAAAAAGCTGCAGACGATATAGAACTTATACCAAATGTACTAAAAAGCTTAAACCAGCGGCGTGATGCAGAAGATGCGTCAAGGGAAAACGCAAGAGCAGCAGCTGAAAAAGCTCAAACCGAAGTACTTAGGCAAAGAATCGAAGAATACAGAACAGAACAGACTCGCCTAGCGACTACCCGAGAAGTTCAACGAATAATAGTAGAGCGCAGAGAGCACGCTAATTTAAATAACATTTATAGGAACCCTTTCGACGCACCTGGTTTTCAAAGACAGACGTTAGAAGAGGCACAGGTGGAGGCGAGGGATCAGGCGGTGCGGGAGGCGAGGGATCGGGCGGTGGCGAGGGCGGAGACGAGGGATCAGGCGGAGACGGTGGATCAGGCGGAGGCGAGGATGAGGGCGGTGGCGGAGGCGAGGATGAGGGCGCTGGCGGAGGCGAGGGTGAGGGCGGTGGCGGAGGAGAGAGATAAGGCATTGCACGAAGCAAGGCGGGCTGCGCAGGTAGCAAAGGCTGGGGTGTCAGCCGAGGAGTCCAAGAAAGATGATACGGTATATAAGAGTGAAAAAATCCCACGTTTTGTTGATGAAGAGTTTACTAAACCTCAAACAGTGAAAGTAGCTATTCTCAAAAAATTAATAGGTAGAATGAACGGAACAAAATCAATATCAGATGATCAAATTAACGCTGGCCAAACACCAGAAACTATAAATATTGCAGAAGAGATTAATAAAATTGTGCCCGAATTAGGAACCAAAGTAGTAATAGCATTACAAAAGACATTACACTTGGTTGAAACAGGCGATCCAGAACGCGACAAGGAAACATGGGCTAATCATAAGAAAGAAATATATGAGATTTTAACCGGAGAGATGATTGATAATCAAGATGAATTATCAAAAGATAGAGACATTTATTTTAAAGTTCCAGTGGAGTGTTTAATGCAAGCGGGAAGGTTTCTAGCACTTACACCTTCGACGGCGATGGGTGGCCATCACAAAATACTTCGTAAACAAAATTTAACAAATAAGCAGAGCAAAAAACATAATATCACAAAACATAGAAAAAAAATATAAACTTACACTAACACACAAAAACATGTGTCAATTTCATTATCCCATATAACATTAGAACCAATATACTTTCTTATAGGATTTAAACCATGTTCAACATAAAATACTTTATCAACAGCATCATAATCGGTCGACTTATAAAATATTTCTAATTCGGCATAAGTATTGCCGTTTGCTAATGGTCCATTTGAAACTTTTATATTAATTATAAATGTATAATAACAATCAATAACGTTAAACGTGTTACTTATTGTATCATAAGAAGTAGACATATTTATATATATTTTTATAGTTATATATATATATAACTTTAACACTAATATATTATTAAAAAAAACATAAAAACAAATTTATAATGTTATATATATATATATATATAATAACAATGCAAATTTTCGTAAAAACACTTACCGGAAAAACTATTACATTAGAAGTAGAGTCATCAGACACTGTTGATAATATTAAAGCCAAGATTCAAGATAAAGAAGGTATTCCTCCCGATCAGCAACGCCTAATTTATGCGGGAAAACAGCTTGAAGATGGGCGCACGTTAAGCGATTATAATATTCAAAAAGAAAGCACACTCCATCTTGTGTTGCGTTTAAGAGGGGGATTTTAATAACTGACTAAGTTAATTTATTCTTGCGTTTTATATTTTATGTTTTCAAATATAAAATATAAAATATAAAATATAAAATATAAAATATAAAATATAAAATATAAAATATAAAATAAATAATTTAGGATTTTTATAAATAATATATATATATATATATATATTATAAAAATATTGTGTATATTAAAAAGTAAGGATCAAGTAAGAGAATAAATGTAAACATTTTTTAAAAATTGTATTTAAGGTTATCGTTGTTTGTTGGTGGAGGGAGAGCCAGGGGTGATGTTGGTGGGTAAAATTTTATTTTGGGACTGGTGGTGAAATTTCACGCCAACTGGAAATGTTGCCGAAAT
>Ga0247837_1007466_pt1 | contig 14490 bp, 10 predicted proteins | sample LaCtaG_2_FD_187115 | JGI IMG/M metagenome (GOLD analysis project Ga0247837, IMG submission 187115) | Freshwater microbial communities from meromictic Lake La Cruz, Castile-La Mancha, Spain - LaCruzMarch2015_14.5m | ecosystem: Environmental > Aquatic > Freshwater > Lake | place: Spain: Castile-La...
TCGTCTTTCGCCGTTTACTTGAACAGCTCGCCAGGACCGACCAGGTTCCCGAGAAAAATCTCATCCATGGTTACGATTGGCGGCTACACAAGATGTAGGGCAGGAGGAGCTAACCGCCCACCCCATTACCACTAAACGTACGGCTGAACACCTGTGGGAGCGGCCTCCGGCCGCGATGGGGCGGCGCGGTGCATGCTGACGCCGTGGCCCCCTGCGTGGACGCATCGCGGCCGGAGGCCGCTCCCATGGGGGACTGTCATGCCACCGGTGCCGGGCGCTTCCTTCACGGTCGGCAGGCTCAGTGATCCCGCTCCGCACCCGCCCGCGCCAGCTCGCCGAACAGGCCCGAAACCAGCAGCACCGAGGCGCCCGCCGCCATGACCGGTACCGCGAACAGCGCGATCCAGGCACTGGTGCGCCGCCACAGGATCAGGAACAGACCGATCGCCATTGACGTCCCCAGTAGAGCCGGCACCCACCGGGCCGCGGCCGGCTGGCCGGTCGACCACCAGGGGATCAGCCAGGCGGCGAGCAGGCCGTGGGGGATGAGCATAAAGGCCAGGTTGGACGAGGCGAAGGGCCGGTAGCCGAAACGCCCGGCGGCGTAACGGTCTACCGCCTGCACCGTGATGATCAGGCCCATGAAGGCCAGGAAGGCGACCGCGAGCGTGAGCCAGTCGGGCATGGGGGACATCGCGGGCGCCGGACTCAGGCGCCCACCAGACCCTGCGCCTGGCGGTCCGCGTGGTAGGACGAGCGAACCATGGGGCCGCTCGCCACATTGGTGAAGCCCAAGGCCTCGCCGGCCCGCCGCAAGGCCGCGAACTCCTCCGGCGTCCAGTAGCGTCGCACCGGCAGATGATCGCGGCTCGGCTGGAGATATTGCCCCAGGGTCAGCAGGTCGCAGCCGTGAGCACGCAGATCCGCCATCACCGCCAGCACCTCGTCGCAGGCCTCCCCCAACCCGAGCATGATGCCGGACTTGGTGGGCACCGCATCATGGCGCGACTTGAATTCGGCGAGCAGATCGAGCGAACCCTGATAGTCCGCCCCAGGGCGCGCCTGGGCATAGAGCCGGGGCACCGTCTCCAGATTGTGGTTGAACACATCCGGAACCGCCGCGCCCTGGAACTGATCCAGAGCGACCACCTGACGCCCGCGAAAGTCCGGCACCAGGACCTCCAGCCGGGTTTCGGGGCAGCCGGCACGCACGGCGCGCAAACAGTCGGCGAAATGTCCGGCGCCGCCGTCGCGCAGGTCGTCCCGGTCCACCGAAGTGATGACCACATAACGCAGCCCCATGGCCGCGATCGACTGCGCCAAGTGCCCCGGCTCCGCCGGATCGACCGGCTGGGGACGACCATGAGCCACGTCGCAGAAGGGACAACGGCGGGTGCAGACATCGCCAAGAATCATGAAAGTGGCGGTACCCTGGTTGAAACACTCACCCAGATTCGGGCAGTTGGCTTCCTCGCACACGGTGGCCAGCTGCGCCTCGCGCAGCATGCGCTTGATCCGCGCCACACCCTCGCCAAGCGGCGCCTGGGCGCGGATCCAAGAGGGCTTGCGCAGCACCTCCGCGACCGGCTCGACCTTGATCGGGATACGCGCAACCTTGTCGGCACCCCGCTGGTGCGTATCCGGGGTGGAGCGCGAGGGGATATCAGTCATGATGCAAAATCCGTCTCGGGGGCAGTGATCGGGTGGCCAGGTGGAACCGGGGCTCAGGGTCAGACAACAGCATGTCAATTGGGCAGGCTACCGAGTGACGGCGCCGTTTGCCAGCGATTAAGACCACGCAAAATACCATGTAGAAGCGTCATCCTGGCGCTTCGAAGCGGCTGGAAGCCGCTTCTACGGCCATTGAGGCCCGCCTGAGGATCAGCCATCACTGTCCAGGAATGGGTTGACCGATTGCTTGGGCGCCTTGGGGGCAACCACCGGGTGCGAAGCGCCCGGATGGGTGCCGGAAGCGGCGGACGTCTTGGCACCGTCGGCCGCGGCATGACTGGCCGAAGCGTGCTCGCCCGCGGACTGCTCCAGGGGTGTCGCGTCCGCCACATAGGCATCAAACCGGCGGCGGGCGTCGATCACGTCGAAGTGCCGGGTCTCACCCTGCTGCGCGAGCAGCCCGGCCAGATTGTGGAAGCGGGCGTAGACCACACCCTCCGGACCGGCGGCGGTAGCCCGGCCCTTGACGCCGACCTCGAGCTCGCGGCTGCCAAGCAGCAGGTGCGGCAGTCGGGTGCCCGCTTGATCGATGGCCAGTTCGACCCGACCCGCCAAGTCTTTGACAGTCAATAACTGATCAATCCAATCATGTTTTCCGCGCTGCTGATCGAGCACGGCAACGAATGGACGGGAGTCGGCAATCATGATGTCCGCCGCCAGATCCAAGGTAAGCGGCCGGCCCCACTGCACCTGGGCCCGTTCCGCCTGCACCAGCGCATGCCAGTCCGGTTGCCGGTGCGTCTGCGCATTGCCGGTCACCTGCACCCGGTGCAGGCGCAAGGCGCTGCCGGCGATGTTGAAGCGCCGCTTGGCGACATCGCCGTCGCGTACCAGGACATCCAGGCGCAGATCGGTCGTGATGTCCTCGCCGGCCACTTGCATCCGCAGCCGCTGGCCGTTGAGGATCGCTTGCCCTTTGACCTGATGGGGCGCCAGGGACAGGTCAGCACTGACCTCGGCCTCGCCGGCAACGAACCGCAACGGACTCTGCGGCGGCAGATAGGGATTGTAGACACTCATGTCCCTGACCCGCGCCGTCGGCACACGCAAATCGATCGTCGTGATGGCGCCCCGGCCGTGCGCATCCGGATTGCGTGCCCGCACCGCGAGTTCGAAGCGCGCCTGTTCCAATTCCGGGCGCTGTGCATCCGCGGGCCCCAGCCGGGCGTCCGCCAACCGGGCGTCCAGCGCCAGCAAGGGATGCCGGCCGCCCTGCTCGACCTTGAGCGTGACCTCACCAGCGCCGGTCGCCGAGTGGTCCAGGAGATCGATACCAAGGTCCTGAGTCTTCACCGCAAGTGCGCTGTCGGCGCCAAGCAGGCCGTCCGTCATTCGCAGGTCAACATCCACCGCACCGCTGCCGCGCAAGGCCAGACCCATGGGGTGGTGGATCAGCGCCGCGATCCAGTTGAGTTGCGGCGCGTCGAACCGTGCCCGCAACCGCGCGTCGTCCATTTCCAGGAGAACGGCGGCGACCCCGTGGTGAGCGCTACGCTCGGCCAGGGCCAGCACGGCGCCGTGAGCCAGATTCGCACCGGTGAGCGGTAACTGGAAATGACCCTCCGCAATGGTGAGAGCGGCCTGCCAGGGACGCGGTTCGGCTTGATCCGGCAGGCTGAGCCGGGCATCGTCCAGACTCAGGCGGGTGCCGCTGAGGTCCAGCGCCACCGTCGGCTTGGCCCGCCGTTTCGTCCGATGGTTCGGTGCCCTGCTCTCCCCCGCCGACGGCTGCCCCGCGACTCGCAGCCGCAGATCCAGATTGGCACGCAGCCGCTGCTCATGGTAAGCGAGATCCGCACCGGCAGCCGTCAGAGCCAGATCCAGCAACAGCGTGTCGCGCGACAACTCGGCGCGTCCGGACAACCGACCCTGGCCCCCATGAAACGCCAGACCGGCCTGGGGCGGCAAGAACCGCTGGTACACGGACAGATCGGGCACTGCCAGTTCCGGGATCGCCACGATCAACCGGGTGACGTCCTGCTTGCGGTCCGGCGCTGCCAGGTGCAGCGTCAGCGACACATCCTGCCCGCGATAGAGCGGCTGCACGGCGGCCGGCACCGGCTCGCCCTGCACCGGAGTCGCCGGTTTGCGATCGGACTTGGGCCCCGCCCCGTCTTCAGCCAGTTGCACCTCCACGGTCGCGAAGCGCACGACCAGGTCTTGCTCATCCTGCGAATCGACCCGCAGTTCCGCCGTGCCATGTCCAGCGAAGCCGAACCGTCCGATCCCGGTGCGCAACCGATCGGCGTCAAGCACGAGATCGGTGTCGTCACGCAGGTCGCCGTGCTCCAGATGCAGCCGCCCGTGCAGCCGCCCGCTGCCGTCCAGCGTGAGGCCGTCCAGATGCAGCAAGTTGCTCAAGGCGTGCAGGCGCTCGACCGGCAGATCGACCTCGGCATTGATCATCAGCAGCCGCAGTGCGTCCAGGCCGCTGATCGCGGTCATGATAAAGGGCTGCACCTCGATCCGGCCGCGCACCGCCGCGTCCCGCAGCAAATCCTGGTCCGGGCCGATCGCCAACGCCGGCAACCGCAGATCAAGGTCGGCATTGGCCAGCCCCACCGCTCCGGTGCCGGTATCCAGACTGAAGCTGCCGCCCAGGGTTCCGGTGAGGGTCGTGCGGAGGTGGCCGATCCAGGCTTGCGTCTCGCCGGTCAGGCGCAGGTTCTCCACCGCCAGCACCAGCGGGCCGCCGACCGGCGGAGGGGGAGCGGCGACGGCATTCGGGTCACGATGACGGATCACCGGGTAGAAAGGTGTGAGGGCGAGGTCGTCCCGCCCCGGCTTCAGCTTCGGCCGCGGGCGCAGATGCACCTGAACGTCATTGAGGTCCAGGTCATGCACGCGAATCTCGCCACGCAACAAAGGCACCAGCGAAACCGAAGCACCGGCACTGCCGGCATCCACCTGCCATTGCTCAACCGCGGTCTGCCCATCCGCCGCGAGCCCGCGCACCTCCACCCGCAACGGATACCAGGACCAGGCCCGCTCCCAGGTCAGCGCCAGTGCGTCCGGTTGCAGACTGTTCAGCCACACCTGGGCCGCCGGCAGATTCAGCAACAGGTTGACCGGGATCAGATAAAGCCCGGCCAGGATGACGGGGGTCAGGAGACTGCGTGAGATCGCTTTGAACATGAGCGGTCCTGTGGTCCGGGACGGTTATGGACGCGGAGATAGACCCGAATCCGATTGAAGTGGACCCGTTCAGTGCGAATGCCGTCGGCGGCCAGCGCCGGCAAGACCGCGACGAGATAATAGAGCAACACCAGCGCAGGCGATCTCATAGCAATCTCATGGTGCAGTAGGACCCTCGACGACCATCAGGGCGCGCCATGGTAAAGCCTGTTCGGCATTCCGGCAATACCAGGGTATCTATGTCAGGAATTTCCCGACAAGGCCGCCGCTCGATAGCAGCAAGGTGATTTCCGGGAAAGGATCTACCGCCGTGTAGGGGCGAATCCATTCGCCCCTACAACCCAACAGGCTTTCTGCGCATGCGCAGTCGGGATGCCTATTCACGGAAATCGCCCAAGACCAGAAAAGCCGCGTCGCCGAAGCCCGCCTGGGAAATCGCTGGAAGTCCGCCGGCTCGCGGGTCGAGTTGTCTTGCCCAGTCACCCCGACGGCGACTCGATCTCGATCCCGTCAGCCGCGACGACCTTCGCCAGAGCGGCTTCCATCGTGGCCCGGGCATGGGCGGTCGCGGCGTGCAGGTAGGCGTGCAGGGCGGCGTCATCGGCATGCCGGACTTCGCACTCCTCGCTGTAGGCCTCAAAGGCGGACAGGGCCGAGACCAAATCCGCCAGATGATGCGGACACTCGCAGCGCACGGTCGGTGAGGCCATGGCGATACAGGCCAACTGGGCATCGGCAAAACGCCGGGCGGGGATCGGCTGCGACAGATCGACATCCAGGCCGGCGGTCCCGTCGGCCAAGCGCTGCGCGCCCGCCTGCCGACCCGACGGCCCCTGATGCAGAGCGATACACCAGCGCCGCAATTCGGCGAGTTCGAGCGGTGCCCGTTTGGTCGTGATATGCCGCGCTTCGAGGCGCTCCAGGGTCCCGCGCGAGGCGAAGTGATAGACCAGCAGCGCCCGCGTGGCCCCGGACTGGGCCAGCAGGTGGCCGATCTCGCGCACCTGATCCGCGTGCACCGTGGGATACTCGAGCAGCAGCAAATCCGGCGCATCCGCGCAGACTCCCGCCAGCAAGGCTTCCGGCCGCTCGAACAGGCCCAGAATCTCCACCCCCGCAAGGTCAAGGTCCCCGCCCCGCAGTCGACCCACCAATCCCGCCCCCATGACAGCGATCTTGCAGGGCCGCTCCCAGGCCGGCTCAGGGGTCGACAGATCCGCCCCGCTCACCCGCTCACGCAGTTGGGCGAGACTCAGTGAAGCGACGCTGCTGATCGCATCACCCCGCTCCACCAGGCGCTTGATCAGGGTCAGGCGGCCCACATCCTCCGCGGCATAGAGTCGCGTACCGGCCTCCGAGCGGATTGGGGTGACCACGTTGTAGCGGCGTTCCCACACCCGCAGCGTATCAGCCGGAACCCCGGTCAACCGCGAGACCGTGCCGATCCGGTAGGTCGGCGAGCTTTGCGTGTCCATCTCAGTCAATCGGCCAGCCCTCGATAAAGGTGATTCTGTGACCCAATATTCGGCTAGATGTCCAAGCCTTGTCCAGGCATTTGTCGGACAACCGATCGGACCATCGGTCGGACACTCCGGGAGACCCGTGATCAGCGGGATATTCGTGGGCCGCGTTTTGCAGTAGGATCGCGATCTTCCGCGCACACGCCCGCGCGGCTTCCATGACGAACCGTCCTTAGAGCTTCGACCCTTTGACTTGGGAGAGACACCGTTGCCTAAATTCACCGCCCTACGCCTCGCTCTGCCGGCCCTGATGGCCGCTCTGCTGTCCGCAAACACCCCCGTCAGCGCCGAAGAGACGGTTCATCTTTACAACTGGAACGATTATTTCGCCGAGGACACCCTGGCCAAGTTCCAGGAACGCACCGGCATCCGCCCGGTCCTGGACCTCTACGACGCCAACGACGTGCTGGAAGCCAAACTGTTCGCCGGCAGCAGCGGCTACGACGTGGTGTTTCCCACCGCGCGGCCGTTCGGCGCGCGCCAGATTCAGGCCGGAATTTACCAACCGGTCGACAAGTCCAAACTGCCGGGCCTGGCGAAACTGGACCCGGCGGTCTACGCCACGCTGCAGGACATCGACCCGGACAACAAGTACCTGGTGCCCTATCTTTGGGGCACCACCGGTCTGGGCGTCAACGTCGCGAAGGTGAAGGAAGCCTTGGGCGCGGACGCCCCGACCGACACCTGGGCCATCGTCTTCGACCCCAAGCAAGCCGCCAAGCTCAAAGAGTGCGGCATCAGTATGCTGGACGATGCGACCGAGGCCTTTTCCGCGGCACTCGCCTATCTCGGCAAAGACCCGAACAGCCGTTCGGACCAGGATTTGGAAGCCGCGGCACAGGTCCTGAAAGACGCGCGCCCGAACATCCGCTACTTCCATTCGTCGCAGTACATCAGCGACCTGGCCAATGGTGACCTGTGCGTTGCCCATGGCTACTCCGGGGACATCCTTCAGGCCAAGAACCGTGCGGAAGAGGCCAAGAAGGGCGTCGAGGTCGGCTATCGTATCCCGCGGGAAGGGGCGGTACTGTGGACCGACGTGATGGCGATCCCCAAGGATGCCCCGAACCCGGCGGCGGCCAACGCCTTCATCGCCTATGTCCTGGAGCCGCCGGTGGTGGCCGACATCTCCGACTACGTGATGTACGCGAACCCCAACCTGGAGGCGACGGCCCTGCTCGACGAGGCGGTGCGCACCGATCCGGGTGTCTACCCGTCGGCGGCCGTGAAACAGAAGTTGTTCGTGCTCAAAACCCCGACCGACAAGGCGCAGCGCAAGCTGAACAATCTGTGGACGCGGATCAAGGCCGAGCGCTGATTCGACAGGAACCGGAAGTACTATGACGAACCCCGCCGAACGGCGCAAACTGGAACCCTGGCAGGACCCCAAGGCCGCACCCTATGTGCGGATCGACCATGTCACCAAGAAGTTTGGTGACGTCTACGCGGTCGATGATGTGTCGCTGGACATTTTCCAGGGCGAGTTCTTCTCGCTCCTGGGGAGTTCCGGCTGCGGCAAATCCACCCTGCTGCGCATGCTGGCGGGGCTGGAGCGCCCCTCGGCCGGGCGTATCTATATCGACGGGGCTGATGTGACCGATATCCCGGCCTATTCCCGGCCGGTCAACATGATGTTCCAGTCCTATGCCCTGTTCCCCCACATGACGGTGGAGCAGAACGTGGAGTTCGGCCTGAAACAGGACCGCATGCCGCGCAAGGAGCGCGCGGAGCGGGTCGGCGAAATGCTGGCGCTGCTCCAGATCTCGGAGCTGCGCCGGCGTAAGCCGGATCAACTCTCCGGCGGCCAACGCCAGCGCGTCGCGCTGGCGCGCACCCTGGCCAAGCACCCCAAACTTCTGCTCCTCGATGAACCTTTGGGTGCACTGGACAAGCGCCTGCGCGAGAGCGCGCAATTCGAATTGGTGAACCTCCAGGAGCGCATCGGCATCACCTTCGTGACCGTCACGCACGATCAGGAGGAGGCGATGACCATGTCCACGCGCATCGCGGTCATGAATGCCGGGCAGATCCTGCAAGTGGACACCCCTACCGCCATCTATGAATATCCCGAGTACCGCTTCGTCGCCGATTTCATCGGCCTCGTGAATCTGTTCGACGGCAGAGTGATGGAGACGCAGGACGACCAGGTGCTGATCGAGTCCAGCCTGGGTCGGCGACTGCACATGCGCGATTTACACCCTCATGCCATCGGCACCCCGGTCACGGTCGCAATCCGTCCGGAGAAACTGCAAATCTGCTCGACCTATCAAGAGAACGGAATCAATCAGGTCAAAGGTGTCGTCGAAGACATCGCCTACTTGGGGGACGTGTCGATCTACCGCGTGCGGGTGAGTCCGGAAATGCTGGTAGAGATGACCCTGACCAATGTCCACCCGCGGACCGAGCAAGCTCTGACTTGGGGACAAGAGGTTGCGATGGAGTGGTCACCCACCAGCGGTGTGGTCCTGACGGAGTAAGGCGAACGACAACGATTGTATTCATGTTTAACTTATTTCCGACTCGTTATTAACGGAAGAACGCTATGATTCAGGAGCTGTTCAAGCGGCTGCACCTGCGCGACCGGCAACTGGCACGGGTGGTGAACATCGGCACGCCCTATCTGTGGCTGGGGCTGTTCTTTCTGGCACCCTTCGCCATCGTGCTGCACATCAGCCTGGCGGAGACTGCACTCGCCCAACCCCCCTACACCAGTCTGTGGGAATGGGTCGACGATGGCGTGCTGCAGGTGCGGCTCAACCTCCAGAATTTCGTCACGGTCTTCAGTGATGAACTCTACCTGGCCGCCTTCCTCAATTCACTCTGGGTCGCCCTGGTCTGTACCATTCTGTGCCTGCTGATCGGCTACCCCATGGCCTACGCCATCGCCACCGCGCCGGAGCGGCGGCGGGTCATCCTGCTGATGTTGATCATCCTGCCGTTCTGGACCTCGTTCCTGATCCGCGTCTATGCCTGGATCGGTATCCTGAAGCCGAACGGTCTGCTGAATAACCTGCTGCTGTCGGTCGGACTCATCGATCAGCCCCTGACCATCCTGCACACTCAGACCGCAATCTATATCGGGGTCGTCTATTCCTACCTGCCCTTTATGATCCTGCCGCTCTTCGCCAACCTCACACGGCTCGATTTCAGTCTGCTGGAGGCGGCTGCCGACCTGGGATGCCGACCCTTCAAGGCCTTCCTGAAGGTCACACTGCCCTTGTCGCTGCCCGGCATCGTGGCCGGCTCCATGCTGGTGTTCATCCCGGTAGTGGGAGAGTTCGTGATCCCGGATTTGCTGGGCGGCCCCGACAGCCTCATGATCGGCAAAATGCTCTGGACTGAGTTTTTCAGCAATAAAGACTGGCCGCTCGCCGCCGCGCTCGCCATCTGTCTGCTCGGCGTTCTGGTGGTTCCCTTTGTGATGATGCAGCGCCTGGAGCACCGCATCGGAGGTGACGAGCTATGAACCGCAGCCGCTGGAAGCTGTATCTGTTCCTGGCGGTGGGGCTCGCCTTCCTGTATATCCCGGTCCTGCTGCTGGTGATCTATTCGTTCAACGAATCCCGGCTGGTGACCGTGTGGTCCGGCTTCTCCACCAAATGGTATGGAGAACTGTTGCACAACCGGCAACTGCTGGACGCGGCCTGGCTGTCGGTGCGCATCGCCGCCACCAATGCCACCTTCGCGGTGATCTTGGGAACGCTCGCCGCCAACGCCCTGGTGCGGCATGGCAACTTCCGCGGCCGGACCGGCTTCCAACTCCTGCTGGCCGCACCGCTGGTCATGCCCGAAGTCATCACCGGCCTGTCGCTCTTGCTGCTCTTCGTCACCATGGAGCACACGGTGGGATGGCCGGCCGGGCGCGGCTTTACCACTATCACCATCGCCCATATCACCTTCAGCACCGCCTTCGTGGCCGTGGTCGTGCGCTCGCGCCTGTCGCAGATGGACCGCTCTTTGGAGGAAGCGGCGATGGACCTGGGCGCCCGCCCGCTACGGGTCTACATGAGCATCACCCTGCCGCTGATCGCCCCGGCACTGCTCTCCGGCTGGCTGCTGGCCTTTACACTGTCATTGGACGACCTGGTGATCTCGAGCTTTGTCGCCGGCCCCGGCTCCACCACGCTGCCGATGGTGGTTTATTCCAGCGTCCGCATGGGCGTCTCACCGCAGATCAACGCGCTGGCCTCGATCGTTGTGTTGATTGTCTCGGTGGCAGTCCTCGTCGCCGGGCTGTTGTCCATGCGGCAGCAGCCGGCGGCCAAGGCGAACTGAGCGCAAAATCCAAGGCTTCCGCCTTGGATTGACGTTTCGCGTGTTCCGCCGGAGGCTCAGGTGTTACTTTGTGCCGCTCAGGCCGGCACCCCACCACCGGCCCCGCCCGTTGACATCTCCGGAGAACGTCCATGAACTATGTATTTGGTGTAGAAATCGACCTGCCTTTCGACGCTGCCCTGGAGCAGGTGCAGGCCGCTCTGGCGGCAGAGAAGCTGGGCATTGTGAGCGACGTGAATGTCGCGGCGATCCTCAAGGCCAAACTCGGCGAGGAGACCGGCGCTTACCGGATCCTCGGCGCCTGCGCCCCCGGCTTGGCCAAGCGGGTGATCCAGTCCGCACCTGCCGCCGGAGTGCTCCTGCCCTGCAATTTGGTGGTTCGGGAGGTCTCCGCCGGACGGACCGCGGTGGATTTCATGGATCCGATCACGGTACTCGGGCTGGCCGAAGATGCGGCAACCAACGCGGTGGCCGCCGAGGCGCGTGTCATCCTCGACCGCGTCGTCGCCCGGCTCGGCGGCTGACCCTCACGCACATTCCCGCATCACCCGCGCCAGGGTCTCGCCCAGGACGCGGGGTTTGACCGGCTTGGTGATGACGTCATCCATGCCGGCCTCCAGGCACAGTTGGCGATCTGACTCCAGGGCGTGGGCGGTCATCGCGATGATCGGCAGGTGCCGCAAGCCGGAGGTCGGCTGGAGCGCTCCCGCCTCCTCCGCCGCGCGGATGCGCCGGGTGGCCTCGAGCCCATCCATCTCGGGCATCTGGATGTCCATCAGCACCAATCGATAGGTCTCGCGGCCCACCGCCGCCACCGCCAGCGCGCCATTGTCCACCGCATCCACCTGGTAGCCCAGCTTGTCGAGCATCGCGAGCGCCACCTTCTGATTGATCTTGTTGTCCTCCACCAGGAGGATCGACGCACGCTCGCGGTCCGGCACCGGGATCGCGAGCGGATCCGCCGGCGGCGCCTCCGGACGGCGCAGGCCGAGCGCCTCCAGCAAGGCCGCCCGGTGCACCGGCAGGGTCAGGACGCGCACCGGGATCGCTTCGTCCAACCGCAGGTCGCGACGCCGGGACTGCGCAACCAGGACCAACATCCGGATGGGTTGTTGCCAGGGCTGCTCGGGTAACAACTCCAATAGCCGGTCAGCCTCGCCCGCCGGTTCCCGCAGGATGATGACGACGTGCTGATACGGCTCACCACGATCTTCCGCCAGCAGCAGTTCATCCATGGCGGCCGCGACCTCGTCCACGGCGACGGCCGGGATTTCCTCATAGGCGAGGGTCTCGATGACCGCTTCGCGTGAACCGGCCAGCGTGTCCATGATCAGGACCCGCGCTCCTGCGATCGGCGGCGGTATCGCCAGGCTGCATCCCGTGGCCGGCCGGCCCGGCAACTCGAACCAAAAACGCGAGCCATCCCCTTCCCGACTCTCCATGCCGATGGTTCCGTCCATCAGTTCCACCAGTGCCCGGCAGATGGCGAGCCCCAGGCCGGTACCGCCATAGCGGCGGGTGAACGACGTATCGACCTGCGAGAATGACTGAAACAGGAGGCCCTGACGATCCGCGGCGATGCCGATGCCGGTATCCCGCACCTCGAAACGCAGCCGCGGCGCGTCGCCGCCATCGGTTGCGAGACTCACCCGCACTTCCACCTCCCCCCGTTCGGTGAACTTGACTGCATTACCGATCAGATTGATCAGCACCTGGCGCAGCCGTCCGGAGTCCGCGTGCAGCCAATCGGGGACCCGCCGGTCACAGATGCAGGCGAAGCTCAGTTCGCGGCCTTCAACCTTGTCGGCAAACATGTCCGCCAGTTCTTCCATCAGGTCGCGCAGACTGAAATCCGACGCGTTCAGACTGAGTTTACCGGCCTCGACCTTCGAATAGTCCAGGATGTCGTCGATCACGTTGAGCAGGGCGTCTGCCGAGTTACGTACCACGTTGACGTATTCCTGCTGCTCCTGGTTCATGCGCGTTTCCAGCAGCAAATTGGTCATCCCCACGACGCCGTTCATCGGGGTGCGGATTTCGTGACTCATGTTGGCGAGAAACTCGCTCTTGGCCCGGTTGGCGGACTCGGCGGCCTCTTTGGAGTCGCGCAGTTCGCTCTCCACGCGCTGCCGTTCACGAATCTCCTGTTCCAGTTGCAGGTTTTTTTCCTGCACCGCCCGCTCGCGCAACCCGCTCTCGCGCAGGTGCGCCTGCAACGCCACCGCCCGGATGTTGAGCCGCAAGATCAGGAAAACCCCCAGCAGCACCACCACCGCCAGGCTTGCCATGCCGAAGAACAGGTGCCAGGGCTCCAGCCGGCCGTAAAGTCGGACCGCGGACATGATATCGAGCAACACGAAGTCGGTGTCGGGGATGAGCCGGGCCAACGCAATCATGCGCTCACCCTCGCCCGCCGGGCCGTCCCTGAACTCGAACACCTTCCCGTCCACCAGGTCGGGAGTCAGCACGAGCCGGCTCAACTCGGGGTTCAAGGCACCGCCCAAGCCCTGCAGGGTGCCATTGACGATGGTCGCCACCGCGGTATCGTCGCCGCTCCGACCCAAGTTGAGGACCTCGCGCACCACCAGACCGGCATCGAGAAAGGCGAGGAGCTGGCCCGCATAAACACCTTTGAACTCATGGGCGAGAGATACCACCAGGGTCCGTCCGTTGTCCAGCACCAGGATGTCCCCGTGCTGGTGTCCAGGGCTGAGCAGGGACTTCCAGGAGCGCTCCTGCGGGTCGCCCGCACCCTGATCGACCGCATCGACCAACACCGCGCCGGACTCATCGAGCAGAACCAGCCGCTGGTAAATCGCCTGACCCCCGATCCGTTTACGATCGATCAGTTCGGAAAACCGGGTGTTGATGGGGACCAGACTCTGGCTGAGCCCATAGCGCATACTCATCCCCAGCGCCCGATTCTCGAAGAATCCGGCCACTTCGCGGGACAGGGCCAGATTGGCCAGATCGTCGCGCCGTTCGCTGAAGAAATACTGAAGCGCCGCCACCCGGCGCCCGCTCTCCAGGCGCCGCTGCTCCTCCATTGTCTGGCGCAGGTTGGTGGCTGACCAGTAGTTGGCAACCAGGAGAAAACCGACGTAGAGCGTCAGGACGACACTGATCAGGATCGTGGCAACGCCATACCTGGGTCTCAGATGACTCAACGGACCCCGTGACTTGGGCTCGTACATACTCGTTGTCGCACTCCGGCACGAATGGCTGTTCGTCGTCGCTGAACGCGGGGCAAGCACGGTCGCCGCGTCGGGCCGACATCCACCCGTTGATACCGGGGGGCGGCCTGCGACACCAGGCTAAAGCATAACCTCAAGCGATGGCGATCAGGTGCCGGATTGGCGGATTCTTTCCCATCAGGGTGTGCCGCGCTGAGGCGAATCCGTGATCACGGGACGCGGGCGGACGGGGGAGCGTGACGGACCACCGAAAACCGGAACGGGGCCTCAAGGCGATTCCCGAAGAATTTCGTACCACGCGGGCTCAACCGCCGGGGACCCGGGCGAGGCGACAGGAGGCCGACGCTTTAGCGGGCGGCGGTGCCGCGTCCGGCTGAAGCCTCGACCTCCGGTCTGCGGCGGAGCGGCCAGTCAGTCGGTAATCGCCGCCGGCGATTCCGGCAGATAATCGGGGAAATAGTCCACCACAAAGGGGTAGTAGGCCAGTGCCATCCGCCTGAACTCCCCACTTGCCTTCAACTGTGCCAGGAAGTGATTGAAGGCGTCGCGCAAATCGTTGTCGCCGGGCCGAAAGGCCGGAGCCATGTCCTGACGCTCACTCACCGGTCCGATGACCTTGATCTCCCCCGGCCATT
>Ga0247837_1007468_pt1 | contig 14485 bp, 10 predicted proteins | sample LaCtaG_2_FD_187115 | JGI IMG/M metagenome (GOLD analysis project Ga0247837, IMG submission 187115) | Freshwater microbial communities from meromictic Lake La Cruz, Castile-La Mancha, Spain - LaCruzMarch2015_14.5m | ecosystem: Environmental > Aquatic > Freshwater > Lake | place: Spain: Castile-La...
TGGAGGGTTGCGACTACTGGAACAGCCTCAAGAGTGCCTTATTCACGTTATTTCTGGTCTATAATGAGACTGTTGGAGTACTGCGAGAGACAGAAGGAGGAATTAGGGAGAGATGAGCGAATTATATGGAAAATAGGCAAACCATTTCTCATTAAGGCCACTCCTCTAGCCGGTTTAGTAGCTGTATTTGCAGTTATTTGCCCTGGATATACAGTCAATCAGAACTCAATTTGCAGCCAGATATCGACTACTTCCTAGACTATATATTTCACACATCTTAGCCTTATTTGCCCTATTGGATACCTCCTGAATCGAAGGAAAAAGGTGATAAAAGCTCTATTAACTCACAGATCTACACAATTGCCTACGACTTAATCCTATTTCACACCGATGTGTTTGTACCAAAGCCACATCTCAGTGTGAACTGTTTGGACTATATTTGTATGATTCTAAGGTGTTAATAGCCCTCTGTAAGTACATCCTAGGTCTATTCCAGCCCAATAACGATACTGAGAAGCCTGCATAAGAGAAAGACAAATGTTTCTGAGCCTAGCGACTAAATAACTTCCTCATGCTAATGGGTCTGATCCTATAGTTTTCTAAGTAGGGATAGCTGCTTCACTAATTCTTGCTGGGTCTGCAGATAGGCGGAGTAGGTCCGTTGCTGGAACTGTAGTGACTCCAGCTTTCCAGGCTGCCCAATCCACAATGGTATGCTGAGTGTTGGCTACCTAAGTAAGTCTGGTGGAGTCACACCTAATCCTGAAGCACTGACTCTGTTTGATTCGTGTTGTTATGCTCCAGTCAGCTTTGTTCATGCCTTGGATTTTAGAAAGCCTCAGTAGCCACCCTGGCAGTGCACAGAAGGGCAAGTCGCTGTTTTCACGGGCTGGAAACACCTCTTTGACAGTCCTTGGTCAGAATATCGGGGTTCACTTTCCGTCTGCCTATCTGTTGTTGCAGTCAAGTGCCCAAATATGCCCCTCTAACCTTATCTTTAATGGTAGAGTTCGGGAAAAACTGGTGGCTACCTTCGTGATGATTCTGTTTATCCTGCACACCACTATCACAAAGACAGAGTTCGCAGTGCTTTCCTGCAAGGAACTGAAGGCTGAGGAGTTGTGGCTGGAGCGGGACTTGGACCAGCGCTGCTGGACTGCACTGCACCTGCGCTTTATGCAGACAGTGGCTCTGCCTTGCATTGTGGTGTGGGTGGTGGGCCTGCTGAAGAGGGTGGCCAACACCTGCTCCTAGTCTGTCTCCTCTACATCCACAGAAAGCGGATCTCGCTGCACAGTGCAGCAGTCCAATGCAGTACAACTTCCTCTACAAGGGCTACCAGCGGAGCCGCTATTTTTGGGAGTTTGTGATCCTGTACCGCAAAATCGCTTTAGTAGTGACTTTGGTCTTCCTCGGGTCTTACTCTGTAGCTATACAGGCTCAAACTATACTCGCAATCCTGCTTGTATCCGCCATTTTCAAATACACATCCAGCCCTTCTATATCTCTACGATTAACACTTTGGAAACTAAGTCCATTTTGGACTACGAAAGTGAGGCTCTGAGGACTTTGTATGTAGCCACGCCTCCCACAGTGTTGCTTTTCTTGGCCATTTTAGGTGCGAATCTCTACTTCCTAGGCAGTTGGGCGGCTCAGCACTGCTTGCGACTTGCATCAATTTCCTATCCCGCTGGAAGATGTATTACCAGAAGCAACGAGTGCCTGAAATGTACCAAGAAGAAAGCGTGTCTATTAGTGTATCCCGCTCCCAGGTTTCTGATCTGCAGTTTGGGCCTCCGAACAATACAGAGTTTTCGATGTTAAGCCTAGCACTCCCGAGTAGCCTGCGAAATAGTCATTTGCCCTTAGAATAGACTTAGAGTATGGAGGCGCAGTGTATTCATCTGACTTTTGAGGTGCATGGAAAGGTGCAAGGTGTCTTTTTCCGGAAATTCACGGTTCGTAAAGCCACGGAATTGGCACTCAGAGGCTGGGTGATGAACGCCCCTGAAAAGACCAAAGTCGTCGGCGAGGCTCAAGGTCCTCGGCCTGCAATAGACGCCTTCAAGCACTGGCTGAGGCACGAAGGCTCACCAAAAAGCCGCATCGAGCGCTTAGTGGCTAGAGAAAGACCTTGTGAACAGTTCACGTTCGAGGACTTTCAGGTGCGTGGAGGGCGCGACTAGACTAAACCGCAGTATAAATGGCCTCGGCGGGCGACTTCCACCAAGAAGCTCGGCACCTGGATGACTGGGTGCGTTGGATCTATCGAGAGGGCAACCTCGACCGTCTAAGCGAGGTATACCGCAGTCTCCCCAAAGTGCTGGACACTGTGTTTGAACAGTGGCTGGACTGTGACGACCCAGAGGTGCTGGCGGATGTGTTGGGCCTGCTGCTGCCCGGGTACGCAGACAACCTCTTCGCCGCACTCTGGAGAGAAGAGGCGAAGTCGCTGAGATATCGCTTTTCCCTGCGACAGCTGCCTGACTACTCCCGCTGGCTGTTGAAACGAAGGGCGGTCAAGTCTGCCGCTCCGCAGATATATGAACGGTACAAAGTGTCTTTGGAGGAGGGCATTGTGGACCTGCCTATGCGTGATTTCTACTTCTTTACCTTCCTGCACCATGCTACTAGGCGCAGAGGTCCGAAAGTGCCAGCTTGGTACGAAGGCCAGACCTTCCTCAGCTCCCTCTTCTCCAACCCCTATCTCATCCTTTTCTCGCAAATGCTGGTGCAGCTGGACCCCTCCAGTCTCTACACCCTCCTGGCCGTCACAGAGGAGTACATCATTAGTCCAGTGGCTCGCAGGCCCCTGGACTACAACCAGCCCTGGAGACTGCCGCTGAGACATGAGTGCGAGTTGCTGATAATGATGCTGTATGTCCTGCAGTCCCCACTCTATCTCCTCACAGAAAGCCACAAAATCCAATCTATCCGCTCAGACGCGCCCTTGCTGTCCTTGCAGGAAAGCTTTTACCTGTTTTTCAAAAACTCTAGTCTGCACTGGTCTTCGGAAGAGTCCTACCCGGCCTATATGGCAGAAGTCTGGCTGCGCTACTTAACCCCGTGGCGCTCTAGTCGCACTATTGACGAATTCCTCGCCTATGACTTTCTGCGGGGAATCAGCAAATTCGACGACCAGAAGCAGCAGTTCCACCAACACTTAGTCTACTACTCAGGCAGCGAAGTCTTTTGGGAGGACTACGTGAGTGAGAACTTGCTGTGCTACACAGAGCTGTTCGAGGTGATAATGAAGATGCTCTGTGGACAGCTGCTCATGAGGAGCGGGGACGTGGACCTGTTACGACGCATTTCAGACGTATTCGCTGTGGATCAAGACGGCAGGACGATCTGCGGACATCTGAATATATATACTCTGGATGAAATGAGTCACGGAGCCAAGCTAACCCCTGACCTGGCCAGTAGACTGAGACTGCACGCCTTGGACCCCCGAGTCCTTTCTCCCTTCATCAACCCTCAAGTCAAGTACATAATTGAAACGCTGTACTTCAAGGCTGGCCAGATGGGGTCGGGACTGACTGCCAAAATCGCGCAGAACTGGAAGCATGTGTTTCCTCAGGAGGCGATCCAGGGCGAAAACCCGTTTCCTGATGGGAACGATGACTCTGGGAAGTGGCGACGTCCTGGTGAGTTCCCAAGCACAACCATTCCAGTCTGGCAGCGGCCACTGCGGACTGACGAGTTCTGGATCCTGTTTCAACTCGCCTGGGGCCTGTCCAAGACAGTCGACCGCTGCAGAGGGCTGGAGGACTCCTGGCCTCAGACCAACCTCAGGTTCCTGGCTTCGTACCTGAACCTGCTGTATGCAGGAATTACGCTAGTGGCCGGGTACTGGCTACTTGCTAGTAACTAGGAGACAAGGGATTTAGGTCTCTATTTCCATCGTCTTGTCTAGGGGTCCAGTGGTAAGGCTAGCGTTCGCCTCTTCGTTCTTTCTCTGAAGACGCAAAGGGAAGGCAGTAACTGCGGCTCTGCGGGCTTTAGGAGGAATCTGGGCTGGACTGAGACGGATCAAGGCCCGCACTGCTTCTTTCTGCTGCAGGTTCAAGGGAGCTAGCGCCGCTTCCTCCTCTCTACTCATTTTTACCATTAATCTTTGATTCTTTGGGCTGATCACTGCAACTGTCACTCCTGCTTAACTCGAAATAGAGAAACCACGAAGGGCGTTTTCCTCATTAATGTCTTTTAAGTTAGGCCACTAGTGTGATTTCGATAAACTGCGGCTATGAATAACGAATTACAGACTTTCCTACTCGACACTAGTCCCCACAGAGACCATTATTTCTCCAAGCAAAGAGGTACACTCGTTCCCAAATTGGCCATTTCTTGCATTCACATGCAGAAAGACTTCCGAATTCCTGCCCTTGCACTCTATCCTAGGACTCCTCCAATCCACCGGCAGAACTTATCAGCACTAATTAGGCAACTAGTTGGCTTTCGGAGTGAGACTTTGGTGAATTGTGCGATGGCGCTTTTGGCTGAACTCCACTCGAATGCACTTGCTCGCAGAGACTTCATTCGCAAGCTCCACTCGAGAAATAAGAAAAGGAAACCCAATTCGTCCCTTCGAATCGCTCCGTGGCGACCCGCCCAGAGACCTGCTTTTCTCCGCCTTGCTCACATCCACCAGTTTTTCCATCAAACTCAAGTCTTTGAGTCTTTTCTTCTGAGTGTGTATGTTGACGACAGGCCGCGGCAGCAGACTTACGGACTTCTGATGTTTGGCTTCTGTGTGTTTCCTCGTCAAAATGGTATGCCAACTTAGCTGTCGCTTGGGTTCGGGACTGGTGGGTGTGGGTTCACTACTAGCGGCAGTGGGCTGTTCAGGGTATAGTCGGGGAATCAGCATGAAAGCAGGCTTTCGCCTTGCAGTTTCAGAGGTATGGATAGACCTGTCCTGGGGACTAAAGCTGCGCATAGAGAGCTGGACTTGCCGCCTTTCTTGGTCTGACTTGCCCTCGTGCAGCTGTCTCTTTGCCACTGTGAGCTGCCTCAGCGACCTGAGCGCCTCCTCACTGTTCATAGACTTGATGAAATCCTAGGTGAGAACTACCTCTTTGGAAATGATGTAGGCGACTAGGGATTCTGCGTGACAAGTGCAGGTATATGGGTAAGTCACTTCGTTCTCATGGCCGATTATTTCCCCTGTACGTAGCAAAGCCACTTGGTAAGTCTTCTTCACAGATTTCGGGGAGTTGCGTCGAGGACCACTGAGTCCGGGACAAACGAGTTCTTTCATCATTTGCGCTTCCCCACTTTTAATGATTATTACGTGAGTGATGGGCTCTCCTAGCCTGCAGATGACTTGCTTCCACGCGTACAGTTTCTCCTGGAACAGGTAGGAAAACTTGTGCATGGTCCAAGTGGTCCACTTGGTGAACACAGGCAGAGAAAGCAGGAAGTCAATTTTATGGTTCATTAGGTGTTCGTGGGCTCGAGACAGGGTGCGGGCGTAGTCCGCCTTCTCCAGCACTGCGAAATGCGTGAGTTCCCTGCACTCCACAGTGGCAGCCCTGGGTTTGTCATCAATCAGGCCCAGTTCCCCGAAGCTGTCCCCCCTCCCAAGCGTCCTCACTTCCTTCGTGTCCCCCCTTTCTTCTATCTGAACCACGCATATTCCTTCCAATATCACGTAAAACTTCGTACCGAAATCTCCCTGTTCGAACACACACTACATACTCTCTACCTGGCCTTCCCTGCAACTTTCATAAGTCATCACCAGGCAGCACTGCATAGCGACTTCTTCACTCACTTCCTCGATTAGCTTGCAGAAGAAGTTAGAGCGCTTGATGAATGTGAAGAGGGGGGCAACGCTTTGGGGGGAGCGAAGGGGTTGAGGGACTTGCAGGATTTCACAGTAGATGCGCAGGGCAGGGGCCTTGATGGGAGAAAGGCGGCGAAAGGAAGGCCGGGCTAGGGATTGCATATTGTAAGAATTGCTATAGGCTGTGTATCTGAAGAAATGGCCTGCACTGAAACTAAGTCCGAATTTGGCGCTCTGAGGACTCAGTCGAGCGATTCCAAGGCTGTCTGGTAAGGATTGAGAGGGAATTTGGGAAATTGACAAGACTGGAATAGCAATTCTTTGACTTCCAGATAGTTTTCCCGACTGTAGAAATGCAACGAAGGTCAATTATGTGAAATAAACGAGAGATCAAGGCTTCCAAGCAACTTATCCAGCAGGCCTAGACTGCCCTCTAACATTCAGCTGAAGTAGTGAATCACACTGCCAATTGCACAACTACCAAAATACCGACAAAGCAGTTTCTCAATACATCCTCCTGCCTCTCTTTCCCTAGTCTACCCACAAGGAGACATCCCAGTGTGTCGGTTCCAAAGTAGTAACAGTAATGCTAGATAAGGACACGCTGTGGAGAGGCCGGGCTTACGGCGCACCCCAGTACTCTCAGCCGTACTACCCAAGTCCGAGCAAGGCCGTAGCTCCCGAGGCTACGCCGCAACGGTCTGTACCAATACAGCGAGGAATGAATAACCGCAACTCTGCCCCGCCCTTCTCTGCCCTGGAACAGAGCCAGCCCTTCTCGGGTGTGGGCAGAACCGACTCTCGCTACTCTGGCAACAGTCGCTTCGACGACCTTATGCGCGAACGAACTCTCTCTCGCCACCAAGTGAGCCGCAGTGTTGTCCAAAGCAGTCTCCCGCCCTTCTCCAACGCCACTGTCTCCCGCGATGACCTGGACCGAGCCCTCAACCGCCAGCGCCAACAAGAGCTAATGTCCTCCTTACAACAGCAGATCCAAGTCAAACGACTGCAAGAGGAGCAGGAAGGTAGGGCCAGGCAAGAAGCAGCTCAGCAGCGACTGAAAGACTTGGAGCGACAGAGGGCTTGGGAGCAAAACACGAAGGATAGAAAGCGAGAAGTCGCTATGAACTATAGGAACATACTGGATGGCCAGTCAGGTGCAGCAGACAAGCAGCTGTTTGAAGCCAGTGCTAAGAAGTTCTACGGGGTGGATGAAGGCCCGAAGGAAGTTTCCAGCGAAATGAGAGAGGCAGCGAACCGCTTTTACGGAGTGGACGAGGGAAGTGCGTCTATGGATCTCAGCTTGGGCGGGTCTCCGGGCCGCTCCCCGTCTCGCCTCGCGAAGACTGTGCCGAAAACAGTGATGAGTGACCCTATAACGGGCGCAGTGCGCAATATCCCTGCTAGTCGCCAGCGCATTCAGTCCCTGGGCAACCAAAGGCCTGTCTTTGTGTCAGGGAAAATCAACGATGCGCCTCCCCCTCACAGTGTGTTTGCGGAGCAGCCGAACTTCGGCAAGAAAGTTCCGAGGAAGGTTTTCTTCAATCCGCTGACTGGGGAGCGGCGAATAGTGGGCGAAGAGTCTATGAAGGACGTGAGAAAGTCCCAGGACAACCCCTTCAGCTACCACTACGCAGACTCCGCCTACTTCGGCCGCTTCCAGGAAGACTTCGTTAGCAGATGAGTCGCCATTAGTTCTCTATGGGCAGTCAAATCGCCTACTTGCAGCCTGCGCCTGCCCATGACTTGCACACCTTTCTGCTGGAGTTCCCAGGACTCACGCCGCAGACTGACCAATTGGCATCCAACAAGTTCTTCAAGACGCACACCTGTCTACTGGACCGAGAAGGCAAAGTCGTGACTAAACTCTACGTGAAGCGGGACCCCTCCCTAGACAGCAACCTCAGTGCCTACCGCATGACCTTCGATTCCTTATTCCTCTACCACAAGGTTCTGCCCAACGTCTGCATGGGCCGCTTCTTCGAAACCTCCAAGGCCGCCTTCGTAGTGAGGCAGTACTTCTTGAACTCTCTAGTGCAGAAGTACCACAGACACCCCTTTCTGACGGAAGTCGACAAGCGCTGGGTGGGGTTCCAACTGCTGGAAGCAGTGCGGCAACTGCATGAAAGAGGCCTGTGTCACGGAGACATCAAGCCGGAAAACATCATGCTCACTAGCTGGAACTGGCTCTTTCTCACGTAAGCTGCACTCAGAGACATCTCCTACTTCTACAAGCCGCCCGGCATTTTGGAGGCAGACCTGACGTCGTTCAAGTTCTTCTTCCAGAGCGGCAAGCGGGAAAACTGCTACTTAGCCCCTGAAAGACTCTGCACCAAGGACCCTGCAAGCATCCAACTCAGTCCTGCTATGGACATATTCGCAGTGGGGTGTGTCCTTGCAGAGCTTTTTCTCAACGGCGACAGACTTTTCGACTACACGGACTTGAACCGATACCGCAGAGGAGAACTGCGCCTGGAAGTGGCTGTGAAGGCCTTAACTGGACAGGAAATCTTCCCTTTGATAGAGAAAATGCTGAGTTTGGAGGCGGAAAGCAGGCCGGACATTATGATTTGCTGCCAACTTTGGCAGTCCCGAGTCTTCCCGGCCTGCTTTAGCAAGGTGATTTTCCCTCTATTGTCCCCCATGATCAGCACGAGCATGGGGAAGTCGGACTCAGACGAGATCGTGAGTCTCCTAGTGGAGAATTCACAGCATATTTGGCGCTATTTACTACGAAAAAGCACCTGGGTTCACTATGAAACTGGGGAAATTCGGGAAATCACAGAGGCGGCGGACGAGGGACTTTCAGACCCTGAGAGCGTATTAGTGATTATTGACCTGATTTGCAGTCATATCAGGAACCTAAGGAAGGCCAAATACAGGGGACTGGCCATTGACATCCTTCGCAGTTTCATTCCTCATATATCAGACGATGAAAAAATGCATCGATTGCTGCCGTACCTTGTGGCTGTTATGACTGAAAAGGAGGAAAAAGGGCTAATAATCGTAAATGCTCTAAGGACTGTGGTGGATTTAATGGCGCAGGTGAAGACTTTGAAGCCGCAAGGCGCAGGGATCTTCAGAGAGTACATTTGGCCTGCAATTGCGTCGCTGAGACAGAGCAATTCGCTGCATGTGAAACTCACTCTGTGCAGACTGCTGCCGGATATAGCGAGGCAGGGACGGAAGTTGCTCGAATTGTCTCTCAACTTCACACATAGTGAAGGGTCTGGAGAGGCTCCAATTGCCTTCGATGCAGCCTTTTCCGAGCTGTGCACCAGCATATTTCCCATCCTTCGAGACCAGTATTTGCACAGCAATAAGGAATTTCACTCCATCGTGTGCTCAGTTCTGAGGCAAGTTCCGGCCATTGCAGGGTGGGATTTCGCTTTGGACCTATTTGCGAAGTTGCAGCGGGACTGGTCGAAATCCGGCGTGACAATTCAAAGGCGCTGGGCGGAACTATTGGCAGAGTTACTGAGTGAAGAAGTGCCAGATGCCATTAAAGCCATGGCAGCGGACATAGCTGAAACAGGCCTTTTCAGTAACGATGAGGCGTTTATGCACTACTCCCTGGTGATACTGGAGCGCGGCAAGTATGAGGAGAGGAAGACTTTGGAGCAGTTGCAAAGGTGCAAGGCCCTGCTCTTGCACCCAAACCTGTGGATTCGCGACACATTCGAAGGCATTGTTCGCAAAATCGCAGCTCACTCGAGTCCTGCGGATAACTACATTTGGCTAGTGCCAGTGCTTGCAAACATGCTCCAAACCCGGCAAAGCATCTACCAAATAACCCCGGAGTTACTAGTAAACTGTCTGGCGCCTGCTTTGCCGCGGTCTTTCCTAGTGGCTAGTTCCACTTCCACTCCCACAGGCTACTCCGCGGAAGCACTTCAAGACGTGCGCGACTTCTTCCACGTCGTAATCCCCTATGGGGAGCGGCTCTCTATCGAGCCCACACACAAGCCGCCCGCTTATGACGAGAAAATCACACAGTACTCTTTTGATGTCCAAATACCCGCTGTAGACCGTGCATCCGAGACAGTTAGTCTACCCACTACAACTTCGAGGTCTACTACAGTCAGTGAGGATTTCCTAACTGGTCGTCTGTCGGAACGGACCTCATTACTCAAAAGAACATCCTCTAGGCCGGCTTCTGAGGCTTCCAGGAACAGTTCCTTAGCGGAGCCGCCGGCTTTAAACGGCGGCTTGCTGCAAGTTCTGGCAGAACATACTAGTCCAGTGGTTTCTGTGAACATCTTAGAACTGCCAGTCACATACTTAGTGACTGCCGAAGTCCAAGGAATCGTGAAAGTGTGGAACTTGAACAACATACTGAGCCCGGAAGCTGCGGAAACAAAGAGCCACAACTCAGAGTCAATGGCCTGCACGAAGCTCAGAGCCGCTATCCTTCTCTCTAACTCCAAACAAGGCTTAGTCGCTGTAGACAATTACAAGTCCAATCCCTTCGAAGCAGCCAGCCACGGCTTTCGCCTGTGTTCCTTACTTGATTACCCACTAGATACTTTCTACCCACTCAGGGAGGAAGTGGGAGCGGCAGTGTCTCTCCAGGCCTTGCCTGCAGAGCAGCTGTTCGCCTATACCACTCAGAGCGGGGCGATAGGAGTGGGAGACCTGCGCTCTAAAATCACTGCTTTGGAGTGCTGTTTCGGCAGACAAATGGGACTGTTTACAGTTAGTGCAGTGGGGGAAGAGGGCCAATCCCTCATAGTCGGCTCCACTTCTGGGTATGTGTTGGTGTACGACCTCAGGTTTAACTCAGTAAGCAGTGTATTCACCTACTCCAAAAAGGGCTGCATTACCTCTATCTCCCCCTGGAAGCCTGACCGCCATGTCTGCTTTCCCTCCCTAATAGATAACGACCCATACATTTCCCTTTCCTGCGGCACAGGCGACACTGACCTGTCCCTATTCAGCCTGTCCACAGGGAAAAGCCTATGCTACTGCACAGTCAATACGATGAGTCCAGTAGTCCCTTACCTGCTTCCTGAGCCGATAGCTGTAAATCTAGGGCCTGGGACGCAGTATATGGAAAGTCCGCATACAGCCACTCTGAATGAGGTCTACTGTAGTAACTATTTCACAACTGCTGAGAACTATATAAAGCGCTCACAGGGACTAAGCCAATTGCTGAGTCAGACCGGGGCGAAGCAGCAACTGGGCCAAACCGGCATTAATCTGAAGAAAATGTATGAATCGAAAGGCACTGTGTCCAAGGTAGTGCCGCTTTATGCACCCACAGGTCTCCTTTCCTGCGGCTTCGACTCCAAAATCCGTCTCTGGAACCTGCAAAACCCTAAGCAGAGTCGAGACTTTGACGGCGGACAGAACATGTATTACCATCAGCAGGTAGGAGATACCTATGTCATTGTGGAGCAAAGCACCTTTCAAGTCTCTGTGCCGCCCCCAGCCGGCCCCCGTCCCAGCGAAATCAGCGACTCCAACACCTCTTTGAGGAGCGGAGACATACTTGACGCCAAGCTGTGCAAGGGGGGGAGTTGGCTAGTGACAGGCGGGAGAGACGGGACTGTGCGAGTGTGGGAATAACAGCTTAGCTAAGTAACTGTCTCATGAAGTCCCACTACTTGCACTGTGCAACTACTAATTAATCCAGACTGTATGCCGCTTGGACTCTAAAACATGCAGCAGGCGCAAGAGCAAACTCCTCCCCTTGACTGCTCCTTGCCGTCCTCTAACACACAGGGCTCTAGGGAGAAGCGGGGCCGTGGGTGTGCAGTGCGTGCACGAAGGACACTACTCTGCCGACGGTCGCTATGGCCTTAGGAGTGGTTACTATCCTGTGTGCCCTCCCGGTTGGCGGAAGCTTCTGAGATTTCCGAGAGAAACAGCGGCAGTGTGGCTCTTTTCATTTGCAGCAATCCATAACCAGTCACCTTAGAAGGTCAGGAAGACTTAGTCGCTATCCAGCAGAAGCTGAGAGAAGCGGTTTAATGGCTGTAACATGGAGGCTGCGGCCACTACTAGTCCTGCCTTGCTTCTCTATCAAAAGGCCACCTCAGCCGGCCTTTCCCAGGTCACTGCAGAGCACTCCGTCACCCACGTCCTCAACTACCAGTGCACAGGAAGGAAGGTCGAAACTGCGAGTAAAGTCAGCTTCAAAGGGTCGGACCAGCAACTCGCCGTCTTCAAAGTTTCGCTGGAAGGGGAGGAAAGCGAGGGAATTGACTTGGAGCGACTGGGACCTGCAGCGGGCGACGACTGCCCTGCGTTTGGGGTGTTTAGCACTGCGGATGGTAGTGAGAGAAGTCTGACCTGGAGAGCAGACGACAACAAGGTCTATTTACTGGACTTCTGGGCGACTTGGTGCGGACCCTGTCAGAAGCCTATGGCGCACAACCAAGAAATGCTGATTCGCAACCCCAACTGGTCCGGACTCGCCGAAATCCTCGCTATTTCCCTCGACGACTCCAAAGAAGAAGCCGAAGCCCGCATAAAAGAGCGGAGTTGGAGCAATGTGAGCAGTTACTGGGGCGGCCCGGGAGGCTTCCAAGCCACTAGTCCCACTCTTTTCCGTGTGAAAGGGATCCCTACCTGCCTCTTGGTCAAGAAGGGCAAAATCGTATGGAGAGGACATCCGTCAGAGCGGGATTTAGAAGCAGATATCACCCACTTGCTGAGTAGCGACAGTTTGCCTGCAAGTGCAAGTGAAGACCAAAGCAGCGGGCCAGTGTTTGAGGGCGAAGCACTGGTTGGAAAGCTGCACAGAGTGGAGGAAATCCTGGCTGAGTTCATAGCTGCAGGTCGCACTTCTCCCTTCTTCGTGTACGTTCTGACGACTAGTCACAGCGAGGCTGGGGCGAAGGCGAAGGGAACCGCTATATCGGGAGGGTCGTTTACGTGGGAACTGAAGGAGGAGGTGGAGACTGTGCTGGGGAAAATTAAGCGGGAGTTCCCAGTTATCAGCGAGAGATTTAGATTCTCCTAAGCAGGACTTCGCTCTCTGGCTGTAATGCTAGTCCACAGAGTTCATAGACAGGAAGCAGTAAGTGCTGTCTATTGGTACTGAGTTGGGTGCTACAGCACTAAGTGCACCTATGAAGTATGTATAGAAGTCGCGACTTCACTTATGATTAGGAAATTTTACGTATTGAGGCTGAATTTAACAAAAAAAAGTGTATAATATCGACTGAAAAGTAGAGATTTCGCGGAGTTCCTTGTCCAAGTGGACAGGTGTTAGCACTTTCTACGTACTATTCACATCCAAAAGAAGGAATTCAAGTACTCGCATTGCGTCGAAAGCGACACCTAGGCCATTTCTCCTTTAGGCACCAGAAGTTATATACAAAATGACACATAGAGACCACAGTTAAGGACGCTAAAAGACGAAATAAATAGAGTAATGCAGGGAAAAGCCGGTTATTTCAGTACCATTATAGTCAGTGTGGAGAGGAAAAGCCAAAGTCAGAGAATGACTCACCTGTCTCCACACTACTTTCAGCATTTATTCACACCTCTTCCTTCTCCGAAAGCCGAAATCCGCATTAAACTGAAAACTGATTGAAGGGAAATCGCCCATATCTGATGCAAGCTTGTGGGTAGTAACCGTGAATATGACCTCGCCTATTGCCCAGGCAGTGTATAGCAAGGCCCAAAGTGCAGGGCTGCGCACCGTATCAGTCCTTGAAAGTCAGCAGTACTACTACAGGCGGGGAGGAGACCGCATTTCCACAGGGTACCAGGTTTCTTTCAGAGGTACAGCTGAGCAAGAGGAAGCCTTCAAAGGGTCACTAGAAGGCACAGAGGCAGAAGACCTCGAATTCACTCGACTCAGTTTAGGCCAGGGGGAAGCTTGCCCTGCATTCACTTTGATGGCTACAGCGGATGGCACAGAGAGGGTATTTCCCTGGTCGACGGAGGACCCCAAGGTCTATTTGATTGACTTCTGGGCCACCTGGTGCCGGCCCTGCCAAGGACCAATGGCTCACAACCAGGAAATGCTAGAGCGGAATCCAGGCTGGGAGGGGCAGGTGGAAATAGTGGCGATTTCCCTGAATGAGGACAAAGAAACAGTGGAACAGTTAATCCAGGCGGTAGGCTGGACAAAGGTGAGTAGTTACTGGGCAGGAGACTTCAGAGCCCCGGTTCCTACTCTGTTCAAAATCGAGGGAATGCCCACTTGTCTCCTAGTAAAGAAAGGCAAGATCCTTTGGCGGGGACATCCCTCTGCAAGGAAGCTGGAGGAAGACATCCAGTACCTACTCACCCACGACTCACTACCCGTAGAAATCACTCCGCCTTCGTTTGTGCTAGCGGAAGAGGAAAAACAAGCCTCTTTGGACAAAGCCAAAACGCTACTGAGTACTTTGGAGGGACTGAGGATTTGCTCTGCTCCCTTTTTCTACTACATGGAAAGGGCGACCTTGACCTCCGAAGGAGTGATATGGCTGTCCAAGTCGACAACATGTGGAGGCTTTTTGGGGAAATGCAGACCTGAAGTGGACGCGGTATTCCAGACACTAAAGGAGACTTTCCCAAATGCTATAAGCAACTGGAGCTTCTACAAAGTCCTGCCGCCGATCCACAGAGGCGAAAGATGCAATATGTGTGAGCATATTTTCTCTCCAGCAGACACTCAGTACCTGTGTGTGCACTGTGAGCCCGCGCACTACCACTGTCAGGCCTGTGAGGACCTGCCTAGAGAGGGACACGGCAGTGCCA
>Ga0247837_1007471_pt1 | contig 14482 bp, 7 predicted proteins | sample LaCtaG_2_FD_187115 | JGI IMG/M metagenome (GOLD analysis project Ga0247837, IMG submission 187115) | Freshwater microbial communities from meromictic Lake La Cruz, Castile-La Mancha, Spain - LaCruzMarch2015_14.5m | ecosystem: Environmental > Aquatic > Freshwater > Lake | place: Spain: Castile-La...
CGCCGACAAAATCACCGTGGTGCGGTCGATGACCCACGGCGAAGCGGCCCACGAGCGGGGCACCCACAACATGTTTACGGGCTACCGACCCAGCCCCGCCCTCACCTACCCCAGCTTCGGTAGCGTGGTCTCGCACGAGTACGGGCCGCGGGCCAACCTGCCCCCCTACGTCGCGATTCCCGGTCTGCCCGCGCCCGACGCCCAGGCCGGTTATCTCGGCAGCGCCTTCGGGCCGTTCGCCCTCGGCTCCGATCCGGCGGCCGACAACTTCACCGTCCGCGACTTGTCGCTGCCGGGCGGTGTCGATGCCAGTCGCTTCGCCACGCGGCAGCGGCTCCGCGACGCCGTCGGCCGCCATTTCCAGCGGCTCGAAGACAGCGGCACCATCGCCGCGATGGACTCATTTTACGAGCGGGCCTACGCGCTGGTGAGCTCCGCCGAGGCCAGGGCTGCGTTCGACATCAAGGCCGAGCCCGACGCGCTCCGTGATCAATATGGCCGCAACCAGGCGGGCCAGCGGATGCTGCTCGCGCGACGCCTGGTCGAGGCGGGCGTCCGCTTCGTCACGCTCTCCTACGGCGGCTGGGACATGCATGCCCGGATCCGTGACGGGATCACCAACACGCTGCCCTCGTTCGACCAGGCCTTCACGGCGCTCGTCACCGACCTGGAGCAGCGCGGGCTGCTCGATTCAACGCTGGTGATGGTGTCGAGCGAGTTCGGCCGCACGCCCAAGATCAACAAGGATGCGGGCCGCGACCACTGGCCGAAGGTGTTCAGCGTGGTGCTGGCCGGCGGCGGAGCGAAGCAGGGCTGCGTCTACGGCTCTTCCGACGCGATCGCTGCCGAGCCGCAGGACAACCCGCTCACGGTCGAGGATCTCGCCAGCACCGTCTACCACTGCCTCGGCATTGTCGCCGACAAAGAGCTCATGGCGCCGGGCAACCGGCCCATCGAGATCGTCGACGGCGGCTCGGTGCGCAAGGATCTGCTCGCCTGACGCTTCGTCCGCGGCCCCCTCCTTTCGGCCCACCATGCCTCTCCTGCGTCTAGCCGTGATGTCTGCGATCGCCCTGGGGGTGATGGCTGGATCTCAGCCTGCCGCGGCGACTCCCTCTATCACCCGGATCGAGCCGGCCGGGGCCCCGCGGGGCAGCGAGGTGGAGGTGGTGATCCGCGGCAGCGATCTCGCGAACCCGCAGGAGCTGTTCTTCGAGGGGGGCGCGATCGAAGTCGTGTCGCTCGAGGGTGTCGACGGGGCAACGGTCAAGGTCCGGCTGCGGGTCAAGGCTGATTGTTTGCCGGGGCCCCATAAGCTACGGCTCCGCACCACCGACGGCCTTTCCGAACTCCGCTCTTTTCGCGTGGGTTTCTTCGAGCAGCAGGCCGAGAAGGAGCCCAACGGCGAGCTTGCCTCCGCCGAGCCGCTCAGCCTGCCGCGCACCATCGCGGGGACCGTCAAGGCCGAAGACGTCGATTGCTTCACGGTGCGTGTTCCGGCCGGCGGCCGGCTCGCCGCCGCCATCGACGCGGTGCGGCTGGACCAGCAGATGCTCGATCCCCACCTGGAGATTGTCGACTCCAAGGGCTTCGTCGTGGCCGCCTGTGACGACCATCCGCTGCTGGGCCAAGACGCCATGCTCGCGATCACGGTCGCCGAACAGGGTGATTACACGGTCCGGCTGCGGGAGAGCGCATATGGCGGGAGCGACAACGCCGTCTACCTGCTCCACGTCGGCGACTTCCCCATCCCCCAGGTCGCCTGGCCGCCGGGCGGCGCACCCAACGCGGCGGTTGAGTTCGAGTTGCTTGGCGACCCTGCTGGCCCGTTTCGCCAGCAGGTCACGCTGCCCGCTGCCGCCGGCCTCGAGGGCCTGGCCGGCGTCTATCCCGTCCGCGACGGCCGCACGGGGCCGGTGCCGCTCCCGGTGCGGGTGTCATCGCTGTCGGCCACCGTTGAAGCAGAGCCCAACGACGACGCCGGCAAGGCGACCCGGGCGACCGGCCCGGCCGCCCTCTACGGCCGGCTTGGGGTCGAGGAGGACGTCGACTGGTTTCGCGTCGAGGCTCCCAAGGGCTCGAAGTGGCACGTCCGGGGCTGGGGCCGCCGGATCGGCTCGCCGGTCGACCTCGTGGTCAACGTCCACCGCGATAACGACAAGCGCGAGCGGATTACCGGAAACGACGATGCCGAGGGCCCCGACAGCGCCGTGCAACTGACGGTGCCGGAAGAGGGTGCGTTCCTGATCCGCATCAACGACCATCAGCGGCGGGGAGGCGCGGAGTTCGTCTACTGGATCGAGGCGGAGCCGGCCGTGCCAGAGGTGCAGGTCTCGGTGCCCGTCGGCCGGTCGAACACGCAGGACCGACTCGTTGCGGTCGTGCCCCGTGGCAACCGCACGGCGCTGGTGCTGAATACGGCGCGGGCGGATTACGGAGGGGCGGCACGGATTGCCATCACGGGCCTTCCCGCCGGCGTCTCGGCCACGGTCCCCGACGCAGCCGGCAACTCGCCCGCCACACTCGCCGTCTTCGAGGCGGCTGGTGATGCGCAGCCCACCACGGTGCTCGCGGGGGTCCAGGTGGCGGCCGCCGACGACGGCCGCACGCTCGGCGGCCTCCGACAGAAGACCGACCTCGTGTTTGGCCAGCCCAACAACGCCGTCTATCGCGTGGCCCTCGGGGACCGCCTCCCGTTGGCCGTCGTCGACCCGGCGCCGATCCGCATCACGCTGGAGCAGCCCGCCGTCCCGATCGTTCGCCGCGGGTCGCTCGACCTGCGGGTCAACGTCGAGCGGCTCGAGGGCTACGAGGGGAAAGTTCGGCTGTTTTTCCCGTTCCGTCCGCCTGGAGTCGGAACCGCCGCCAGCGTCGAGATTTCGGAGACCAAAAGCGCGGGTCTGTATGAGCTTACGGCCAGTCCGGATGCGCCCGTCGGCGAGTGGCAGGTGGCCGTGACCGCCATGGCCCAGCCGAAGGCCAATTCGCGCGGCGAGGAAGAGGTGGTGGTGTCGAGCGGGCTGGTGACGCTCCGGGTCGCGGAGCCGGTCGTCGAGATGGCCGCTGAGCTGACCGGCGTCGAGCAGGGGCAGGAGACAAAGATCGTCTGGAAGATTCAGAAGCCCGGTGATTTTCCGGGCACGGCCAAGGCACGGCTCCGCGGCCTGCCGGCCAAGGCCGAGGCTCCGGAACTCGAGTTTGCGGCATCAGCCACAGAGCTTGTCTTTCCGGTGAAAGTGGCCGGCGACGCTCCGGTGGGCGCGCAGAAAAACGTGTTTTGCGAGTTCCGTGTGCCCCAGGGCGACGCCGTGATCGTGCATGCGACGCCCCCCACGACCTTGCGGATCGACAAGCCCCTGCCTCCCGACGAGGACGAGAAGCCCAAGCCTGAACAGCCCAAGCCTGAGGCGAAGCCATGAGCCACTCCCTCCGTTCACCACGCCGCGTCTGCGGGCAACTCCTGTGCGTAGCCATGCTGGCCGGGCTTGCCGCACCGGCCGCCGGCTTCGAGGCGGTCTCGATCGAGGTCTTCCCGCCCAAGGTGCAGCTCGACTCCTCGCTCGACCGCCAACGGATCGTGGTCCAGGCCCGGGCGGCCGACGGCCGCACGCTCGATGTCACGGCGGCCGCCGAGATCGCCCTCACCAATGCCGCGCTGGCAGCGGTCGAGCGGTCGTCCGAGGGCGTTGTTCTCAAGCCCGTCGCCGACGGTGATGGCGGGATTCGCGTGGCACACGCCGGCCACACCGTCGAGGTGCCGCTGCGGGTGGTGTCGGCCAGCTCACCCGCGCCGCTCTCGTTCCGGCTCGACGTGATGCCGGTGTTCTCGCGAGCGGGCTGCAACATGGGTAGCTGCCACGGTGCCGCCCGGGGCAAGGATGGCTTCAATCTTTCCCTCTTCGGCTTCGATCCGGCGGGCGACTACCACCGGCTGACTCGCGAGCTGCCAGGCCGGCGAATCGACCTCGCCAGCCCCCGGGAAAGCCTGTTGTTTCTCAAGTCGGTCGGTGGCGTGCCGCACACCGGCGGCAAGCGGTTCGAGCCCGACAGCGACCTGGCCAACCGGCTGATCCGCTGGATCGAGGCGGGCGCGCCCGACGATCCCGGCCCCGATCCGGCGGCCAGCGTGCCGAAGCTCGTGGCCGTCGACCTCTATCCGCCGACGTCGCTGCTCGAAGGGGAGAAGGCCGTGCAGCAACTGGTGGCCGTGGCCCGGTTTGCCGACGGCACCGATCGCGACGTGACGGACCTGTGCTGGTACGCCTCCAACAACGACCGCACGATCGCCATCTCGCCCGCCGGCACCACCACCAGCGGCGTCCGCGGAGAGGCGTTCGTGATGGCCCGCTACGACACGATTACCGCAGGCGTGCCGCTGGCCGTGATTCCGCCGAACCTCGAGTTCAGCTATCCCGATGAGCCCCCGCTGCCCGGCACGACCGAGGGAGCGCGGGCGATCGACGACCTTGTGGCCGCGAAGCTCGCGGGGCTGCGGATCGCGCCGTCGGCGGTCTGCGACGATGAGACGTTTCTCCGCCGCGTGACGCTCGACCTGGTCGGCCTGGTGCCGAATCCCGGGGAGCGGGCGGCGTTTCTGGCCGACTCGTCTTCCGACAAGCGAGCCCGCAAGGTGGACGAACTCATGGCCCGCAAGGAATTCACCGAACTGTGGGTGATGCGGTGGGCGGAGATCCTCCAGATCCGCTCCCAGGGCAACGAGGTCAGCCCCAAGGGCGCGATCCTGTACCACCAGTGGCTCGACCGGCGGATCGCGGCCAACCAGCCGGTGGACAAGATGGTTCACGACCTGCTGACCGCTTCCGGCGGCACCTTCGACAACCCGCCCACCAACTATTTCCAGCTGGAACGCAACACGCTCAAGCTCTCCGAGAACGTCGCCCAGGCGTTTCTCGGAATGCGGATCCAGTGCGCCCAGTGCCACAACCACCCGTTCGACCGCTGGACGATGGACGACTACTACGGCTTCGCTGCATTCTTCACGCAGATCGGCCGCAAGCGGGCGGCCGACCCGCGTGAGACCATCGTGTTCGACTCCGGGAGCGGCGAGATGCAGCATCCGGTCACCAAGAAGTCGACGCCGCCCAAGTTCCTCGGCGGTGACGTGCCGCAGGTGAGCGACCGCGATCGGCGGGAGGCGCTGGCCTCCTGGGTCACCTCGCCCGACAATCCCTACTTCGCCAGGCACGTCGCCAATCTGGCCTGGACCCACTTCTTTGGCCGCGGGATCGTGCACGAACCAGACGATTCCCGGGTCAGCAATCCGCCCTCCAACGGCCCCCTGCTGGCGGAACTCGGCCGACGACTCGCCGCCTCCGGCTGGGATTTCCGCGGCCTCGTCCGCGACATCTGCACCTCGCGTGCCTACCAGCGGTCGTGCGAGCCCAACCCGACCAACAAGCTCGATGAAACCAACTTTTCTCACGCCGCCATCCGGCGGCAGCGGGCCGAGGTGCTGCTCGATGTGCTCGCGCAGGTCACCGACACCAAGAACAAGTTTCCCGGCCTGCCGCTCGGCGCCCGGGCCGTGCAGGTGGCCGACGGCCGCACGAGCACCTACTTCCTCACGACCTTCGGCCGCGCCACCCGGGAGGATGTCTGCAGCTGCGCCGTCACGATGGATCCCAGCCTCTCGCAGGCCCTCCACCTCCTGAACGGCGACGCCGCGAACGATCGGATTCGCCAGGGAAATTTCGTCGGCAAGATGCTCGCCGAGGGGAAGACGCCCGCCGAGGTGATCGATGCGCTCTTCATCCGCTGTGACGGCCGAATGCCGACCGAGAAGGAGCGGATCGAGACCCTGATCACCGTCCTTGATGCAGCCGACACCAAGCAGGCCCTGGAGGATGTTTTCTGGGCCCTGCTCAACTCCCCTGAGTTCATCTTCAACCACTGATGAAACGCCTTGGCCTGATCATCATCGCGGCCTCGATGGGAGCGATCGGCGCGGCCGCCGACGCGCCGCCCAACTTCGCAGACCATGTCCTGCCGGTGTTCCGGGAGAAGTGCTGCTCCTGTCACAACCCCGATCAGAAGAAGGGGGGCCTCGACCTCTCGAGTTGGGGCCAGACCATGGCCGGCGGCAGTTCGGGCGAAGTAATCGCCCCCGGTGACCCCGACGGCTCCTATTTGCTGATGCTCGTGACGCACGCGTCGGATCCGAAGATGCCGCCGGAGTCCGACAAGCTCTCTGAGTCGATGGTCGCCGTGATCAGCAAGTGGATCGCTGGCGGGGCCCTCGAGCGCGACGGTTCGCAGCCGGTGGCACAGAAGCAAAACAACCTCGCCCTTGATGCTGCCGCCGCGACCCGGCCCGACGGGCCACCCGTCATGCCACCGCGGCTGTCGCTCGATGTGGTGACGCACGGCCGGCGACCGACCGCGGTCACCGCCCTGGCAGCCTCGCCCCACGGGGAACTGCTGGCCCTTGGCGGCCGACGCCAGATTCTCCTTTACCACACCGGTTCGCTCGAACTGCTGGGCGTCCTCCCCTTTCCTGAGGGCGTGGCCCGGGTGGTTCGGTTCTCGCGCAACGCCAAGCTCCTGCTCGCCGCCGGAGGAGAGGCCGCCAAGAGCGGCCGGGTGGTCGTTTGGGACATCGCCACCGGCACGCGACTAGCGGAGGTGGGCGAGGAGTTTGACGAGGTGCTCGCGGCCGACATCTCGGCCGACCAGCGGTTCGTGGCCCTGGGCGGCCCGGCCAAGGTCGTCCGGCTGCTCAAGACCGCCGACGGCAAGCCGGCTCACGAGATCCGCAAGCACACCGATTGGGTGACGACGCTCGAGTTTTCTCCCGACGGCAAGCGGCTGGTCACCGGCGACCGCGCCGGCAACCTGTTTCTGTGGGAGACCCGCGGCGCTCGCGAGGTCGCCACCTTCAAAGGACACACGGCGACCATCACGGCCGTCGCCTGGCGGCCTGACGGCAAGGTCGTGGCCAGCGTCTCCGAAGACGGCACCGCCCGTCTCTGGGACGCGAAGATGGGCGAGAACATCAAGAACTGGCCCGCCCACGGCGGCGGTGCGGAGAGCGTGGCCTGGCTGCCCGACGGCCGCCTCGTCACCACCGGCCGCGACAAGAAGCTCAAACTGTGGAAGGGCGACGGCGTTGCCGAGCGAGAGATGGGCCCGCTGACCGACATCGGGACCCGGGTCGCCGTCACCAGCGACGGTGGCAAACTCTTCGCGGGTGATTGGGCCGGCGGGCTCTCGGCGTTTGCCGCCGCGGATGGCAAGCCGGCCGGGTCGCTCGACACGAATCCCCCCCGACTCGAGCAGCGGATCGCCGTCGCCGAAAAGGCCCTCGGGGAAGTCGCGGCGGTCGAAAAGGCGGCGGCCGACAAGGCCCGCCAGGCCACCGAGGCGCTGCAGGTGGCGGAGTCGCAGATGGCGGCCGCCCGCAAGGTCCTGGAAGACTCCTCGACCGAGCTCGAGGCAATCAAGGCCCGCCAGGCCGAGGCAACCAAGGCCTTCGATCGCTGGAAGGCCGAACTCGAGTTCTCCCGCCAGCCCGCGGCAAAGTGACCCGTCAGCGGCTTGCCATGTCGCAGGAGATCCCGCCCGCTGCTGGCACATAGCACACGCGGGCATAGTCCATCACCATCCGGTGGGCGCTAAATCGCCAGGCGAGCGAACTGATCGAGTTCATCATCAGCCGGGTCCAGGCCCGTGGCAGGCCGTCGGCGTCGCGCTCGTAGAACAGCGGAATGACCTCCTTCGTCAGCGTCTCAAAGAGCGCCTCGCCGTCGCGGCGGTCGGTGATCTCGTCGTTGGAGTGGGTCTCGCCCCGGCCGATGGCGAAGCCGTTACGGCCGTCAAAGGCCTCCGCCCACCAGCCATCCAGGATCGAGCAGTTGAGGCCGCCGTTAAGCACCACCTTCTGTCCGCTCGTGCCCGAGGCCTCCAGCGGCCGGCGCGGGTTGTTGAGCCACACGTCCACGCCCTGCACCAGGTGGCGGGCGACGTTGATGTCGTAGTCTTCGATGAACACCAGCCGGCCGGCAAACCGCGGATCGTGCCGGAGGTTGGCGATCTTGCGGATCAGCCCCTTGCCCGGCTCGTCGGCCGGATGCGCCTTGCCGGCATAGATGATCTGGATCGGCCGGTTCGGATCGGCGATCAGCGCGTGCAGCCGATCGAGGTCGGCAAGCACGAGATCGGCCCGCTTGTAGGTGGCGAATCGGCGGGCGAAGCCGATCGTGAGGATGTTCGGGTCGAGCACCGTGCGGGCCTGCTCGACCGCCTCGTCAGACTCGCCCCGCCGGCGGCACTGCCGGGCCAGCCGCCGCCGCACGAACTGCAGCAGCAGGTTTTTGAGCGCGTAGTGCGTCTCCCAGAGTTCGCCGGGGTCGCACTCGTGGATCTTCTGCCAGACATCCGGCCCGCCCATCTGCCGGAACCAGTTGGCTGGGAAGATCCGGTCATAGAGCTGCAGCATCTGCCACGACAGCCAACTCGGCACGTGCACGCCGTTGGTGATGTGGCCGATCGGCACCTCCTCCTCCACCTTCCACGGCCAGAGGTTCGACCACATCCGCCGGCTGACGTGGCCATGCAGCGCGCTGACGGCGTTGGCCCGCCGCGAGAGCTTGAGCCCCAGCACGGTCATGCAAAACGGCTCGTCGTGGTTGTGGGGCTCGACCCGGCCGAGCCCCATCAGCTGGTCGTGAGAGATGCCGAGCGCATCCCGCATCGGGCCCAGGTGTTCCTCCATCAGCCCCGAGTCAAACCGGTCGTGGCCGGCTGGCACTGGGGTGTGGGTCGTAAACACCGTCTGCCGGGCCACCCGGCGGATCGCGTCGTCATAGGGATACCCGTCCCGCTCCATCCGCCCGCGCACGGCCTCGAGCGTGGCGAAGGCCGAATGCCCTTCGTTCAAGTGATAGACGCCGGGCACGATCCCCAGGGCCCGGATCGCCTTCACGCCGCCGACACCGAGAATGATCTCCTGGCGGATCCGGGTGCGGGTGTCACCGCCATAGAGCCGGCTCGTCAGCGGCCGGTCCTCCGGGGCGTTTTCCGGAACGTCGGAGTCAAGCAGGTAGAGGCTGCAGCGGCCGACCGCCAGCTTCCAGACCTTGGCGAACAAAGTCCCGCTCCGCGTGTCGACGCGGACCATGATCGGCTGTCCGTCGGTGCCGACGGCCGGCTCGATCGGCAGCAGGTCGACCTTGGTCGGCTGATACTCCTCGTGCTGGTAGCCGTCGACGTCGAGATGCTGGCGGAAGTAGCCCTGGGTGTAGAACAGGCCGACCGCGATCAGCGGGATGCCGAGGCCGCTGGCGCTCTTTACATGGTCGCCGGCGAGCACGCCGAGGCCGCCGGAATAGATCGGCACCGACTCATGGATGCCGAACTCCGCCGAGAAGTAGACAACCGGCTTTGAGCCGAGCACGCCGGCGTGCACCGTGCTCCAGGTGTTCTCGGCCGCCAGGTATTCCTTCATCCGGCGGTGGGCCTGGTTGATCCGGCTGTAGAGCACGAGTTCCGCGGCGCGGGCCTCGAGCCGCTCCGGCGTGAACTCTGCCAACAGCGCGATCGGGTTGTGATCGAGTTGCCGCCAGCGGACGGGGTCGAGATCCCGGAACAGGTTGGTCACCTCCGGATGCCAGCTCCACCACAGGTTGCCAGCCAGCGCCATGCACTTGTCGTACAGGTTTTGCGGCGACAGTTCGTCGAGCCGCGGGGGCAGATGGCCGACGTGGGGCGTGCCGTTGGTGGAGGCGGGCAAGGCGACGGTCATGCCCCGGGCGATGTCTTCGGCTTGGCTCATGGGTAAGGCTCCAGGTGGGATTCGGAGAGGAGGGGACCGCCGGCCAGAAGTGGCGGCAGTATAGCCGCACTGAAAGCGGCGTGCGCCTGGGCCCAAGGCCGCGTATGCTGACGCCCATTATGGCTCCGCGCCCCCCTTCTGCCGCCCCTGCCGCACTGCACTCGGCCGCCGAGGAACTCGCGCACCTCGCGGAGCAGTCCGCCGCGGAGGGGCCGTGGGCGAGCGGCGCGATGCGGGTACTCGCCCGCGCCGGAATCCTGGCCCGATTCGTGCCCGTCGACTGCGACGGCACGGCTGACGACGAGGCGGGGCTCGTGGAGACCCTCGCCGTCACGGCCACGGCCTGCCTGACCACGGCACTTGCGCTCTCACAGTGGGCCGCGGCCGTGCGAATCATCGCTGCCGGCCCGGCCCCGGTGCGGGCGACGCTCTTGCCGGGGCTGGCCCGCGGCGCGGCGTTCACGACCGTCGGCATTTCGCAACTCACCACGAGTCGGCGGCACCTGGGCCGGCCGGCGCTCGCGGCCGACCGCGACAGCGGCGGCTGGCGGATCGACGGAATCTGCCCCTGGGTGACCGGGGCCGACGCCTGCGACACGATCGTCACCGGTGCCCAGACGACCGGCGGCGGGCAGGTGTTCTTCGTGGTGCCGACGGCCGCGGCCGGCGTGGAGATCGAGCCGCCGCTCGAGATGCTCGCGCTCTCTGGCAGCCGGACCGCCGTGGTCCGCCTCACGGGCGTGCGGCCGGCGCACGTGATCGAGCCGCCGGAGCACAACGCCCCTCGCACAGGTGGCCTGGCGACGACGGCCCTGGCCCTGGGGTCGGCCCGGGCGGCGATCGCCGTGGTCGCAAGCGAGGCGACGCGCCGCGAGCCGCTCGCGCCGGTCGCGGAGCGGCTCGCCGCCGAGCTCGGCAGGCTCTTCGAACGGCTCACACAGGCCGCCCACGACGGGCTCGCGGCCGACGACCGGGACCAGCTCCGGACCGCCGCCACCGAGCTTGTGCTGCGGGCGGGCCAGGCGGCGCTGACGGCCTCGAAGGGAGCCGGCTTCGTCCGCGGGCACCCTGCCGAACGGCTGGTCCGCGAGTCGCTCTTCTTCGTGGTCTGGAGTTGTCCACCGACCGTGGCCGACGCGCTGTTGTGCGAGTTTTCCGGCGGCTGACGGCCCGCCCAGGCAGGCCGACACCCGCGCCGCTGGCTCACGAAAAACTCACGCCTCGAGGAGCAAAACTGGCCTTGTCCGGCTGGGGAGCGCACGCGATCCTCTGCCAGCTGGCCCCGGTATCAAAGCATGCTTGCTCCCCGTTCGATCGTCGTCGTCAAACTCTCGGCCATCGGAGACATTCTCCACGGTGTGCCGGTCGCCGTGGCTCTCAAGCGGGCCTTCCCCGAGGCCCGGATCGGGTGGGTTGTCGAGGGGCGGGCTGCCGACGTGCTCGCCGGTCACCGGGCCGTCGATCATCTGTTTCGCCTGCCGCGCGGTTGGCTCAAGTCACCGGCCGCGGTGCTCACGCTCCACCAGCAGTTGCGGGCCTTCGCTCCCGACGTGGCAATCGACCTCCAGGGCCTGCTCAAGAGCGGTGTGGCCACCTGGCTTTCCGGCGCGCGAATGCGGATCGGGTTTGCCCGGCCCGTCGCCCGTGAGGGCTCCTGGTTGGCCTCCACCAACCTGGTCAAGCCGGTCGCGACCCATGTCGTCGAGCGCACCTGCGACCTGCTGGTGCCGCTGGGCATCCGTGAGAGCCGGCCGGCGTTCGAGATGCCCAGTTGGCCGGTGAGCCGGGAGCGGGTGCGGCACTGGCTCACCGGCCTGCGGCTTCCCGATCCGCCCGTGGTGATCAATCCCGGCGCCGGCTGGGCGAGTAAGCGCTGGCCAGCCGAGCGGTTCGCGGCCCTGGCCCGCTGTCTGCATCGCCGCCATGGCATCCGGCCGCTGGTGGTCTGGGGCGGGGCCGCGGAGCGGGCCACAGCCGAGCAGATCGCTGCCGAGGCCTGCGGCGAGGCGCTCGTGGCCCCCGAGACCACGCTCCAGGATCTCGGCGAACTGTTTCGCCTCGCGCGGCTGGTGATCTCCGCCGACACCGGCCCCCTGCACCTCGCCGCGGCGGTCGGTACGCCCTGCGTGGGACTGTTCGGCCCGGTGCCTGCGGCCCGCAACGGCCCCTATGGCTCGCAGCACATCTGCGTCGAGCCCCCCGAAGGCCTGCGGCCGAAGTGGGACGACCGCAAGACCGACACGGTCTCGATGGCCGGCATCGACGTCGAACGGGTGGTGGCCGCGGTGGAGCAGCTGCTCGCCCCCACGAAGGCCGCGGCGTAGCGGCAGCGCACGAGCCCGCGCCCGAAACGGCACTGACGTGCCCACGCCCTGCCTGTAGCCGCGGGGCTCCGCCCCGCTTCGTAGCGACGGGGCTCCGCCCCGCCGAGCGCTCGTCGCCATGGAAACCGGTTTCCACGGACCACAGGCCCGCGGCTACTCCAGCGATCGGCCGCGAGCTCACTGTATAATCCAGATACCTCGCGCTGTCGGAGCATCATGCCACGCCCCCCCCGCAATCCGTTTTACGCCGTGCTCGGGATCGCGGGCTTCGCCTTCACGGTCACCGCCGCCGCGTCGTGTGTGGCCGTGCTCCGAGGTGTCCGCCCCGTGGCTGCCACCGGTGGCAGCCACGTGCTCGACGTCTTCATGGCCCGCTACGGCACGACGCTGCTCGTGGGAGAAATCGCCGTGCTGACGCTGGCCACGGTGGGCGCCATCTGGCTCGACCACCTGGCCGGTCAGCAGGTTCGCCACGCGCGGGCCGCCCGCGAGGCGGCCGATGCGCCAGGGGCTTCCACGGGAGCCGACGAGCCGTGACCGCCTCGGCCGCCGTCCGGATCACCCGGCTTCGCGACCAAATCCGGGACCACGACCGGAAGTATTACGTCGCGGCGGCCCCCGAGATCAGCGACCGCGAGTATGACCGGCTCGTCGCCGAGCTGCGCTCGCTCGAGGCGAAGCATCCCGAGCTCGTCACGGCCGACAGCCCCACGCAGCGGATCGGCGACGAGCCGGTGGCGGCACTGGTGAGCGTCGGCCACCGCGTGCCGATGATGTCGATCGACAACACCTACGGGATCGACGACCTCCAGGCCTGGGGCCGCCGCGTCGAAAAGCTGCTCGCGGAGGCCGGCGACGCCCGCCCGCCGCGGTTCGTGCTCGAGCTTAAGATCGACGGCGTGGCCGTGTCGCTCACCTACGAGGCCGGCCGGCTCGTGCTCGCCGCCACCCGGGGCAACGGTGTCACCGGCGACGACATCACCCACAACGCCCGCACGATTCCCGGCGTGCCGCTGGTGCTGACGCTGGCCGACCCGCCGCCGCTGGTCGAGATCCGCGGCGAGGTCTACATGACCAACTCCGACCTGGTCGTGCTCAACGAGCGGCAGGCGGCGGCCGGCCTCGCCCCCTTCGCCAACACGCGGAACGTGGCCGCCGGGAGCATCCGGCTGCTCGACCCGCGGGAGTGCGCCGCGCGGCCGCTCGAGTTTCTCTGCCACGGCGTGGGCGACGCGACGGGCCTGGGCGTTGATTCGCAGACGGCTCTCTACGCCTGGGCCGTGCGGGCCGGGCTGCCGGTGGCCCCGCGGACGGAAGCCTTCGACTCGCTCGACGCCCTCGTCGAGCGGGGCACGGAGCTGATCGAGGAGCTGCACGAGCTCGACTTCGAGGTGGACGGCTTCGTGGTCAAGGTGGACGACTTCGCCCAGCAGCGGCTGCTCGGGGCCACGGCCAAGAGCCCTCGCTGGGCGATCGCCTGGAAGTTCGAGAAGTTCGAGGCCACGACGCGGCTGGCAGGGATCCGCGTGCAGGTGGGCCGCGGCGGCACGGTCACGCCGGTGGCCGACCTCGAGCCGGTCGAGCTTGCCGGCACGACCGTCCGGCGGGCCAGCCTCCACAACGCCGAGGAGGTGGCCCGCAAGGATGTCCGCGTGGGTGACGTGCTGGTGGTGGAGAAGGCGGGCAAGGTGATCCCCCATGTCGTCCGCGTGGAGAAGCACCTCCGCGAGCAGCAGCTGCCCGTCTGGCACCCGCCCACGGAGTGCCCCGAGTGCGCGACGCCGCTGGTCAAGGATCCCGACGGCGTCTACATCCGCTGCCCCAACGTGGACTGTCCGGCCCGCTGCCGGGAGCGGATCCGGTTTTTCGCCTCGCGGGGCGCGATGGACATCGAGGGCCTCGGCGACAAGCTCGTGGAGCAGTTCGTGGCGTCGGGGCTCGTGAAGCACTACGTCGACCTCTACGCACTCACGCCCGCGCAGCTCGAGCCGCTCGAGCGGATGGGGAAGAAGTCGGCTGCCTCGCTCGTGGAGGAGATCGCCAACAGCAAAGACCGCGGGCTGGTGCGGGCGCTCAACGCCCTGGGAATCCGGCACGTCGGCCCGCGGGTGGCGGCGCTCCTCGCGGGCCGGTTTCCCACGATCGACGCCCTGGCGAGTGCCTCGGAGCAGGAGCTGGCCGCGGTGCCCGAGATCGGCCCGGCGATCGCGGCGAGCGTGCATGAGTGGCTCGCGAGCGACTATGGTCGCCGCACGATCGCGGGGCTGAAGGCGGCCGGCGTGCGGCTCGACGTGCCCCAGGCCGAGCGGATCGAGGCGGGGCCGCTGACGGGTAAGACGCTCGTGGTCACCGGCACGCTCGAGCGGTT
>Ga0247837_1007474_pt1 | contig 14479 bp, 17 predicted proteins | sample LaCtaG_2_FD_187115 | JGI IMG/M metagenome (GOLD analysis project Ga0247837, IMG submission 187115) | Freshwater microbial communities from meromictic Lake La Cruz, Castile-La Mancha, Spain - LaCruzMarch2015_14.5m | ecosystem: Environmental > Aquatic > Freshwater > Lake | place: Spain: Castile-La...
GGTTAGTCTTTTTTGGTTGGTAGGTTGTCAGGAGCAATCTAGCGTATATACTAGAGTAATAAGCGCGGGATTTCAAGCAAAAAAACAAGAAAACTAGATCACTGATCTAGAATAAACCAATCTCGAGAGCGGCGGTCTATGACCGTCGCTCGCTTTGCAACCTTGCAGGCATCGACGCTCAGAGAGCGACGCTACAACGCGACCGTGAGATATGCGGCCTACACGTGCTCCCAAGGCGGTGAAACACCGATCTGGATCGCGGCGATGGTCGGCATCCTTTACAACGAATTGAACCTGCCGGGATCTTGCTTGTAATCTGGCATGCGAATTGCTTTAACTTCGAATTGCCTCGCTAGCCGTGACCTAAGTCAAATATTTCATTGCCATCAATTCAACCCTCGCTATGAAGACCCTCGAAAACCAAGAAAACGAACCGATAAAATGAAAACAAAATTTGCGCTGATCCTTGTCTGCCTCGCCGGCATCATCATTGCTCCTGCGAATGCTCAGACCGCCGACGCAGCAGCTCGCGCTGCGATTGCTGCAGCTCTGGAAGAACAGCGCAGGGAGATGTCTGCACTGGCCCAAATCGAGGCGCAGCTTCCCGAGCCCGACCTGCATCTCCTCCCGGAGGAGCTCCCGCGAGAAGTCAAATTTTCGCCGAGAGGGGGGCTAAGGCCCGTTTCCCAAAACTAAACTAAACCCGAAAACGGCTGAAGAGGCCCGCGAATCATGCGAATCCCACAGAACGGGAAGCGCTTGCAGCTGGTCAGAGCAGGCTGCAATTTTCCGGCTGACGTTTTCCTATCCTCCTCATTTTATTCGCGTTCATTCGCTTTATTCGCGGGCAAAATCCGAATCCGGGCTAAAATGCGGAGGATTTCTCTTTCGGAATTTTCCTCCCCCGCCGTCCCGCATACGGATTGCAATGGGCTGGATCCTTCCGTATCTCTCGCAAGCAGCCGACGAGTGAAGGCCGGCCAGATCCGGTCCCACCGTCCGGGTTGTTCATCCCCGCAGCCGCGCCTGCCAGATCCACGACCAGGGGAGTGAGCCGTGGGAGAGCATCCAGTCGTTGAACTGGCGCATCGACCAGCCCTCCCCGAGCACGAGCCTGCGGTGGAGCTTTTCGACCTCGATGCGGCCGAGGAGGTAGCTCATCGGGACCGTCGGGCTCGATGTGTACCAGCTCACGTCGCCTGCCGCGCGGGCGGCGGTGAAGCCGACTCCCTTTTGCAGCCGTCGGGCCGCGGCGGCCGGGGTGAGGGATCCTTCCTGCAGCCCGCAGTCGATGACGATCCGATGTGCGCGCCAGAGGGCGTCGTGGAGCTGGATCAGGCGGGCGTTCGGAAGATCGACGAGCCCGTTTTCGACAGCCAGCTTTTCGCACCACATCGTCCAGCCCTCGTAAAAGACCGCGTGTTCGAAGACCCGCCGGAGTCGGCTGGGATGCCGGTACTGGACGACAAATTGCAGGTGGTGGCCCGGATACCCCTCGTGCACGCAGGTGAGCTCGAGGCCGAAGTGCTGGCGGATCTCGGCGGCTTTTTTTCGAGGGTCCGTCTCGGTGAGGCTGAGGTCGTTGACCCAGAAGATTCCTGTCTGGGTGCGGGCGAACGGCTGCGGCGGGTTGTAAGCGGCGGTGGGAAATTGGTGGCGCAGGAACGGCGGGACCGGGAGGACCTTGAGCGATTCGTTGGGCGGGAGCGACACCATGTCGCTGCTGGCGAGCCGGTGCTTGATCTCAGCGGTCGCGCGCCGGTAGTGCTCGAGCAGCGATCCTGCGGGCGCCCACGCGGACGCCGCCGCCTCGATCGTCTCGCGCGCGGACCGGCTTCCCAGCTTGGCGGCCTCCTTTTGGACCAGGTAGTCGTTCGCCGCAACCAGCCGCTCGCCGGCGGCCCGCGCCTCGCGGAGCGAGAGGTCCAGGCCGAGCCGCTCGCGGATGAGAAACTCGAACCGCTCGCGCCCGATCGCAAAGCTGCCTTCGCTGCCGGAGCGCTTTTTCCCAATCGCTTGCGCGTAGTCGTGGAATGCCCGCGAGGCTGACCTCACCAGAGACCGGGTCTTGGCGGGGTGTGGCGAGGCGGCTGCCAGCGTCGCCTGCAGCCCATCTAAAAACTCAACAGCCCCCTCGCACGCGCGCTCCGCGAGCGCCGTCCAGAGCGGGACCGGACGCCGCAGGCCGTCCGCTCCGGCAGCCAAAAAGTCCGGGATTTTTGCCAGCCGCGCCTCGATCGCAGGCAGCGATTTGGTGAGGTTGGAGGAACTGCGCACGAGGAGGTCAAAGATCGCCTCGACCGCGGAGGTGCAATGCGTCTGGGGATTCGTGCGCCACCGCTCGAGGTCGCGGGAAAAAAGGAGGTCCGTGCGCAGGCTGGCGAGGAACCCCCTGCGGTCCAGCCAGTCGTCCCCGTGAAAAGCCCCCTCCGGAAGCTCCTCGACGCGCCGCAGGGTGTCCTCGAGCAGCCGCTGGTGGCGGCGGCGAACATCCGGCGTATTTTCGCCGAGGCGGGACTCAAACTTTTTGAATCCCATCCGGCTGCCGGCTTCCGGAAACAGCTCGCAGGTTTCTTCGAGCCATCGCTCCCCGATCTCCCGCAGCGACTGCGCTGCGGAGCTGTCCACGGCAGAAAGGAATTTCATCGCCCGCTGAACTTGCCCGAACCCCTCCCGCGGGCAAGGGAAAAATCAGCGGAGCGGGATTGGCTGGCGGGAATTCAGGATCTCCTGCTCGGTTGGGAGATTGGGCGGACGGCTCCCCCAGAGCAGGCGGTTCGGACGCTCGGCCAGGTTCTTGAGCAGAAACTTCGAATACGTCGAGGTCACCTTCAGGTTTTCTGACGAGATCCGGATGCTGGCGAGCGATCGGTTCAGGTTGCCTTCGTTGTCGCGCATGATCGCCTCCCCCTTTTTCGCGAGCGAATCGATGGACCCGGCGGCCGAGTCGATGCGGACGACCGCGCGGCCGATGCGGTCCTTGTTGTCGGCGAGGAGTCCGCGCACGTCGGCGGCGGCAGCGCGGGCATCGGTCAGCGTGAGTCGGGCATCCCCGACCGCGGCGCCGGCCTCCTTCACGACCGGCTGCAGGTCATTCAGCAGTCCCTCGGTCTGGCCGACGAGCGCATGGATCCGGGTGAGCACGTTATTCGCGCGGTCCTCTGTGCCCCCGCCGAGCAGCTTCCGAAAACCTTCGAGCGTGCTGTCCAGGCTCCGGGTCAGGCGGTCGAACGTTGTGGGCGGAATCCCCTGCAAGACGGTCTCCGGCCCGATCGCCACCCCGGTGGCCGGATCGTCCTGGAGCAGGACAAACTTATCGCTGAGCAGGGTGTCGGACGCGATGCTGACCTGCGCGGCCTTCGTGATGGCCGGGACCTCCGGGGTCAGGTGAAGCGTGATCTCGACGAGGTTGGCAGGATCTGTCGCCCGCTCGGCCGCGGTCAGCATCCGGACGCGCGAGACGACCCCCGCCCGGGCGCCGCCATACCGGACCTGCGAGCTAACCCCAACCCCCGTGATGTCGGGAAAACGGACCGTCACCTCCCGGCCCCCGGACGAAAAAAATCCGCCGCTGAGCCCGAGCGCGAGCGCGACAAATAGCACGATGCTGCAAACGATCACGGAGACCGCAATCCATGCGTCCCAGGCGCTCTTTTTCAACGTGCGTGTTCCTTCATACCTGGCGAGATCTACCTCAAGTTCCCAGCTTTGAGAAGACCGATATCATGTTGGCCGGACCAGAATTTCCGCATAGGGTGGCCCCATGTCTGAATTCTGGGAAACCTGGCAGCCGACCGAACGTGCGACGCTCTGCTTTGTCATTCGAGGCGGCGAGATCCTTCTCATCCTCAAGAAGCGCGGCCTCGGGGCCGGAAAAATCAATGCCCCGGGCGGCCGGATCGAACCCGGCGAATCCGCGCTCGACGCCGCGATCCGCGAAACCCAAGAGGAACTCGGCGTCACCCCGCTCGGGGTCGAACAGCGCGGCGAGCTGCACTTCCAATTTGCCGATGGCTACGCCCTCCACTGCACGGTCTTCGTCGCCAGCGGCTGCCTCGGCGAGGCCATCGAAACCGATGAGGCCGTCCCCCGATGGACCCCGCTCAACGCCATCCCCTACCACGATATGTGGGCGGATGATATCCACTGGCTCCCCGGAGTCATCGCCGGGAAGACATTCCGGGCATTTTTTCACTTCGATGGAGATGCCATGCTCACAAATGACGTGATGTGGTCATAAAAGAATAATCACAAACTATTCAAAAAGAACAAATTATAGAAACATCATATTTTTTTGAAAAAAATATTTGCCATTTCGCCTCCGCCCTCTATTTTCCTACTCATTGAAGATTGTTCTGGGGGGAACAACAGCCCGTTGCAGCATTCGCTGCGGCGGGCTGTATCTTTTTATGGGTTCCGCATTTTCTTTTATCGGCCGGGCTTGGAAAAATGAGCCGGCGGTGTTAGGATCCTTCCCATGAGCTCTCCGATGTCGGTGGAAGAACTTCGCGAACTGGACCGCAGCCACCATATCCATCCCTTCACCCACCACCGGGACATGCACGGGGCCGGCACGCACATTATCAGGGGTGGCGACGGGTGCTTCTTGATCGACCAGGACGGGCGCCGGCTGCTGGATGGTCTGGCCGGGCTGTGGTGTGTGAACGTGGGGTACAACTGCGCGGCGATTGTTGAGGCGGTGCACCGCCAGATGGAGGAGCTCCCGTACTACCCCTCCTTTTTTAACAGCACGACGGAGGCTGCGATCCGGGTGGCCGGGTTCCTGGGCCGGAGGGCGCCGGCGCGGATCAACCGCAGCATCTTTTCGAATTCCGGTTCCGAGGCGAACGAGACCGCTCTCAAGGCGATTCGCGGGTACTACAAGCTCCGCGGGCAATCGCAGAAATCGAAGATCCTGTCCCGGACATTTGCCTACCACGGGGTGACGCTGGCGACGACGAGCATGACCGGGCTGCCGACCTGCTACGAGCCGTTCGACCTGCCGCTTCCGGGGTTCGTGCATGTCCCCGGGCCGCACGCGTACGGGGCGCAGTCCCCGATGGACCATGCGGCGTACGGGAAATGGTGCCTCGAGGAGACGGCCCGGATCATCGCGCGCGAGGGGGCGGGCACGATTGCGGCGATGTTTGTCGAGCCCGTGCAGGGCGCTGGCGGCGTGATCCCGCCGCCGGACGGCTACCTCGCCGAGCTTCGCGAGCTCCTGCGAAAAAATGAGATTTTGTTTGTGGCCGACGAGGTGATCACCGCATTCGGCAGGTTGGGCGACTGGTTTGCGAGCACGCTCTGGGACCTGGATCCCGACATCATGACGCTCGCGAAGGGCCTGACCAGCGGATACCTGCCGATGGGGGCGACGATGATCAGCGACGAGATCTCCGAAGCGCTCTTTGGCGGCGGGTATTTCGCGCATGGGTTCACCTATTCCGGGCACCCGACGTGCGCGGCCGCCGCGCTTGCCAACCTCGAGACGATCGAATCCCTCCAGCTGATCCCGCGCGTCCGCGACGATGTCGGCCCGTATTTTCAGGAGAAGCTGCACGGCCTGGCCGGACATCCGGCGGTGTCGGAAATTCGCGGCACCGCGCTCATCGGGGCCGTCGAGCTGGTGCCAAAGCCCGGGGCCGGGCATGTCCCGAACACCCTCGGCGCGCGGGCTTCAAACCTCATGCGCGAGGAGGGCGTGATCGTGCGGGGCATCCGGGATCTGATCGCGATGGCTCCGCCCCTGATCATCACCCGCGCCGAGATCGACCAGCTCTTCGACGGCGTGCGCCGCGGGCTCGACCGGGTTTGGTAGGTCCCGCCCAGAATTTTTTCTGGATTGCGGAGATCACCGGCCTCCGGCTTTACAAGCCGGGATACGCGGGGATGTATGTTCCCGAGGACGAGAGGTAGGTGCCCCGATCCTCATGCAGCGTTCGGGCATGCGCCCCTCTCAAAACCTCGCGAGAAGGGCCTTGATTTGTCAGGTCGATTCCTTCAGAAGCTGCGCATGCACACGCCGGACGGAGCCCCCCTTGAAAGCGGATTTGTTTCCACTGGCCACCTGCCCCCGGCCGAGCGGGTGGGGCGGTTGATCGCCGAGGCGCACGAGCGGTTTAAGAATAACACCGACGGCCAGAACTCCCAGGTGTATCCCGCCTTGGCGCGCGTGCCCTCCGACCTTTTTGGCATCTGCGTCGTGGGGGCCAGCGGGAATGTCTTTGAGGTCGGCGACGCCGCGTTCGAGTTTTCGATCATGAGCGTCTCGAAGCCGTTTGTCTTCGCGCTGGTGGCCGGGGTGATCGGCGTCGAGGAGGCCCGCGCGAAGATCGGTGCAAACGCGACCGGCTACGCGTTCAACTCGCTCGCCGGAATCGAGCGCCACCCGAAGGGCCTCACCAACCCGATGGTGAACTCCGGGGCCATCGCCACGACCAGCCTCGTCCCCGGTGCCACGCACGAGGAGAAATGGAAATTTCTGCACGAGGGATTGTCCCGGTTTGCCGGGAGGACGCTGCCGATGAACGACGAGGTCCTCGCCTCCGCCTCGGAAACAAATTTTCGGAACCAGAGCATCGCCCGGATGCTCCAGAGCTACGGCTCCATCTACCTCGACCCAGCCGCCGCCGTGGACCTCTACACCCGGCAATGTTCGCTCAATGTGAGTGCCAGAGATCTGGCCGTGATGGCGGCCACCCTGGCCGATGGCGGGGTGAACCCCATGACCAAGGAGCGCGTCGTGGCCGCGTCGGTATGCCACTACGCGCTGGCTGTCATGGCGACCGCCGGGCTGTACGAGACGTCCGGCGACTGGCTCTACGATATCGGACTGCCCGGAAAAAGCGGGATTGGCGGCGGCATCCTCGCGGTCTCTCCTGGCAAGGGCGGGCTGGGAACCTTCGCACCGCGGCTGGATGCGGCCGGCAACAGCGTGAAGGGTCAGCTCGCCGCCAGATTCCTCTCCCAGCAGCTGGGGATGGACCTCTTTGTTTCCAAACCGCAGTAAACCATAAAAACCCATATGGCCCAATCTTCCTCCCCCCGGGCCCCCCGGCTCCCTTGCCCTTGCCGCCATCATCCCGTGCGGGCGTCTGCCCGATTATCGCCCGGGCGAAGTCCCGGCTGATGCGGCCGGTCCCGATGTCGCCCGCGCCTGATAGGCTCCGGCGGCTCCCTGGTCCGGCTCTGGCACCGTCCACCCCCAACCCCCTTTTTCCAGTCGCGGGACGAGGGGTTTCGTTGTAGGGATATGGCTGACGTGAGAATAATTTCCTCTGGACTCCGGTGCTTCTGGGTCGCGCTCCTCCTCGCGGGGACCGCCGCGACCGGGATTTCTCAGGTCCAGGAGCGCAAGCTGATGGACCGGGTTTTGAAGCCGGACATGGAGCTGGGCAACCCGCTTCAAACAAAGTCCTTTGCCGAAGACAGCTCCGTCGCTTTGCGGAAAGCCAGCGAGTCCAAGGACTCCTACGACGGCGTGCGCGATGCCTACATCAAGGACTTTGCCTACACCCGGTCGTTTTTCGGCATCAAAAACCCCTGGCTTGGAGGGAAGGTCTACGATACTGCCGCCGCCTCGCTGCTGACCAAGTCCGCGCTCGTCAATGCGGACCGCGAGGTGCCGGTGAAAAAGGCGGAGGCGGTCGGGTTTTACGACGCAACCAAATCTGCGAGCTACGGATCTCCGGTTGTGCCCGTGCGCGGGTTCATCCCCTCGCCGGCGGCGCAGGGATCGGTGAGCGGGATTTCCGATAAGATCAACGACAAGATGACGATTGACGAAGTGCGGGAATTGCTCAACAAACCCCGGTGATGTCCATGCTATCTGATCTCACCCGGGGCTGCGCGAAGGTCCTCAGCGAGGCCGAGCTCGCCGCCAAGCTCGCGCTCGGCCGGCCGCTGAAAATCAAGCTGGGAGTCGATCCGACCGCGCCGGACATCCATCTTGGCCACAGCATCGCGCTGTCAAAGCTGAGGGATTTTCAGGATGCCGGCCACGATGCGATCCTGATCATCGGCGACTTTACGGCGATGATCGGTGACCCGAGCGGCCGCTCGGTGACCCGACCGCAGCTCACTCACGACCAGGTGCTGTCCAACGCCAGGAGCTACCAGGAGCAGGCGTTCAAGATCCTGAACCGCGAGCGGGCGAGGATCGTCTTCAACGGCGAGTGGTTCGAGGCCATGAGCTTCGATGAAGTCATCAAACTCAACAGCCGGGTCACCCTCCAGCAGATGCTCGTCCGCGACGACTTTCGCGAGCGGCTCGCCAAGGGGCAGCCGATCCGGGCGCATGAAATCCAGTACCCGATCATGCAGGGGTGGGATTCCGTGATGGTCAAAGCCGACGTCGAGCTCGGCGGGACCGACCAGCTCTTCAACATCATGGTCGGCCGCGACCTGCAGCGCGAGGAGGGCATGCCCCAGCAGGTGGCGATGACGATGCCGATCCTGGAGGGCCTCGACGGCCGCCAGAAAATGAGCAAGAGCCTCGGAAACTACGTCGCGCTCAACGAGCCGCCGGGCGAGATGTTCGGAAAAATCATGAGCATCAGCGACGAGCTCATGGTCCGCTATTACGACATCCTCCTCCACGAGCCGGTCCCGCCCGGCCTGCACCCGATGGATGCAAAAAAAGCTTTGGCGCGCCGGATTGCGGCCCGCTTTCACGACGAGGCTGCCGCCGCCCACGCGCTGGACGGGTTCAACAAGCGCTTCAGCTCGCGCGACCTCGCATCCGCCGAGTTGCCCGATTTTGTCCCGGGGCCTGCGAGGGATTTTCCGAGCCTCGTCGTTGAGGCATATGCGCAGTGTTTTGGGTCGGCCCGTTCGCGGTCCGACGCCCGCCGACTGATCGACGGGGGGAGCGTGCAGTGGCGCGGAGAGCGGGTTGCCGATGCGAAGGCCGCGCTCCCGGCGGGTGAGTCCGGCGTGCTCAAGCTCGACAAGACCCGCGCGGTCCGGATCGCCGGCTGAGCTGCGTCCGGCTCAGCCGGCGTCTTGTTTCGAAGCCTCCAGCGCAGCCCGGCGGGCCTGGATGCGCGCTGTGAAAAAGTCCCAGAGCAGGAGCGTTAGCGGGTAAACGATCAGCGAGAGGATCGCGGCCGCCGGGAATGCGCCGACCAGGAACGGGACCGGGGCCTGCTTCAGGAGTGCGATGATGTCATGCGTCGGCACCTCGGACGGCCCATGGCCGAGGATCAGGCAGCCGAGACGGTATTGGGCGTAAACGAACGGCGCAAATGTCAGCGGGTTGCTGATCCAGGTGGCGGCGATCGCGGCCGGCACGTTCACGCGGGTAAAATACGCGATCAGCCCGGCGGCCAGCATTTGAAATGGAGCCGGCATGAGGGCGAAGAAGGCGCCGACTGCCATGCCGCCCGCAAAGCGCCTGCGGGTCGGATGCCAAAGCTCGCCGTGAAAGAGGCGATCGCCGAGCCTCCGGTGCAGCCACGTCCCCCGGATGTGCTTCACCCGGGGCAGGTGGCGTAGGTACTTGCCGAGGTAGGAGCGTCGCCAATGGATGGGTTTCATGTGTTTTCACGATCAAAGCTTGCCAAATGCCCGCAGGCGGGTTCTAAATGCACGCCTTATGAAGAAGATCGAGGCCATCATCAAACCCTTCAAAATGGAAGACGTAAAGGAAGCACTTGCCGAAATCGGGATCGAAGGCATGACGGTCACCGAGGTGAAGGGCTTCGGTCGCCAAAAGGGCCACACAGAGATCTACCGCGGCAGCGAGTACACGGTTGACTTCCTCCCGAAAGTGAAGTTCGAAGTCGTCGTCGCCGACGCGCTCGTCGAAAAGGCAATCGCCGCCATCTCGACCTCAGCAAAAACCGGCAAGATCGGGGATGGGAAAATTTTCGTCCTGCCGATTGAGAACGCGATCCGGATCCGCACTGAGGAAGTCGGCGAGAACGCGATCTAGTTTTTGTTTCCGGCGCTTGACCCATGGACCTCCTTCAGGCGCTGATCCTTGGCCTTGTTGAGGGGCTCACAGAATATCTGCCGGTCAGCTCGACCGGTCACCTCCTTCTTGCGCAGCGCCTGATGGGCATCGCCTCGAGCGATGCGGCCGACGCCTTCGCGATCTGCATCCAGGCCGGCGCGATCCTCGCCGTCCTGGGCCTGTACCGCCAGCGGGTCGGCCAGATGGCGCTCGGCATGCTGGGCCGCCAAGAGGAGGGCCGCCGGCTCGCGCTCAACATCCTCGCCGCGTTCATCCCCGCCGCAGGACTCGGGTTCGTCCTTGAGAAGACGATCAAAAAGTTTTTGTTCGGAGGCGAGGCATGGGGTCTCTGGCCGGTCGTCGCCGCGTGGTTTGTTGGCGGGCTGGCGATCCTGTTGGTCTCGTATTTCCAGAAAAGGGCTGGCCGGGAAAAGCGAATCGGGCTCGGGTTGGAATCGTTGACCGTGCGCATGGCGGTCATCGTGGGCATCGCCCAGTGCCTGGCGATGTGGCCGGGGGTGAGCCGGAGCCTGATCACGATTGTCGGCGGCCTGATCGTCGGCCTCTCGCTGCCCGCCGCCGTCGAGTTCAGCTTCCTGCTCGGCGTCCTGACTCTTTCCGCCGCCACCGCCTACGACGCGCTCAAGCACGGCCGCGAGATGCTCGAGGCGTTCGGGGCGGCCCCGCTTCTGGTCGGCTTTCTTGCGGCCTGGGTCTCGGCGGTGCTCGCCGTCAAGTGGATGGTCGGCTACCTTAACAAGCACAGCATGGACATCTTCGGCTGGTACCGGGTCGCGCTCGCCTGCATCGTTGCGGTCTGGCTCTGGAAGTTTGCGCCCTGATCCTCCGGCCAGCCATGCGACACCTCCTGGCTGCATTGCTTTTTCTCCCTATGCTGACCGCCCGCGAGATCCCGTTTTTCATCGGCACGTACTCCGCCCCGCACAAGGAGTCCGGGATTTTTTCCTGCACCCTGGATTCCGAATCCGGCGCCTTCTCCGACCCGGTTCTGGCCGCCGGTCTGCCGAGCCCCTCGTTTTTGGATGTCTCCGGCGGCGGGCAATTTCTTTTTGCCGCCTGCGAGCAGGCTGCCGGTGCCGTGGCGGCATTTCAGATCCGCGATGCCCGCGAGCTGGTGCCTCGGAACACCCGGCCGTCCGGCGGGGAGGGGGCCTGCCATGTCTCCTCGCAGCAGGGGCACGTGCTGGTCTCCAACTACTCAAGCGGGAGCGTGACCAGCTTCCCCGTCCTCGCCGACGGATCGCTCGGCGAGGCGTCGGCCAGCATCGCATTTTCCGGCTCCGGCCCGCATCCGACACGGCAGAAAAAACCCTACGCCCATGCTGCCGTCCTGAGCTCGGATGCCAAATTTGCCTACGTCTGCGACCTGGGAACCGACCAGGTTCGGGTTTTCCGATTCGATGCGGCGACCGGCGCGATGGAGGCCGGCGAGCCAGGATTCGTCCCGCCCGGCCACGGACCGCGGCATCTCGTATTTTCCCCGAGCCAGGATTTTCTTTACGTTAACAACGAGATGGGCCTTTCGGTTTCCGTCTTCGAGAGAAACCCGCAAACCGGAGCGCTGCGCCACGTCCAAGCCATCCCGACCCTCCCGGAAAATACGCCGGAAGAGGGGGTGACAACGTCGGGGATCGGCATCCACCCGGACGGACGCTGGCTCTACGTCTCAAACCGCGGGCACAACAGCATTTCGATTTTTGAAGTTATTGACGGCGGCCAGCTCCGGCTGGTGGGAAATGAGCCGGCGACCGTCGATACCCCCCGAGAGTTCTCGATCGACCCGGGCGGCACGTGGCTTGTCGTGGCCGGGCAGCGGGACGGGGTGCTCGCTTCGCTGAGGATCAATCCGGCGGACGGCTCGCTGACCCCGGCGGTGCGGCTGCAAACGCGCACCGTACCGGTTTCAATCGCCTTCGCCCCGCCATCCCGCTGAGCTTGAATTCGGGTGGGGAGCATCTCCGAAAGTTGCAGCCGAAGCGACAGGACCCCAGGGAGCATGGGCGCCCCGCCCGTGTGGGCATTGGTTTGGCTGCCAGTCTCCAAACAGGCGAGACGCCTTTTCTCCCTGCTCTTTGCAACTTTCGGAGAGGCGTCGAATTCGGGTTTGCCACCCGCAGGATTTGAGGCCAGAGTTCCGCTGTAAACAACCGAAAGGAGCACCTATGGAAATTTCTACCCCTATCGCCCCGATCCTTGACGCCAAGGGCCACCAGATCTGGTCGATCGAATCGTCGGCAACCGTCTACGACGCGATCGCGCTCATGGCCGAAAAAAATGTCGGAGCCCTGCCGGTGATGGATGGCAAGGCCCTGCTGGGAATGGTCTCCGAGCGCGACTACTCGCGCAAGGTCATCCTGCATGGGCGCGTCTCCCGCGAGACCCGGGTGATGGATATCATGACCCGCAACGTCATCACCGTCACCCCCGAGGACTCGGTCGAAGGCTGCCTCGAGATCATGACGAAAAACCACATCCGCCACCTTCCCGTCCTTGCGGGGGACCAGTTGCTCGGGCTGGTCTCGATCGGCGACTTGGTCAACTGGATCATCCTCGCCCAGTCGAGCAAGATCGACGACCTCGAGCGTTATGTGACCGGCGCGTATCCTGCCTGAGCGGCGAACAAATGCCGGACGACATCATCCCCGACCTCCAGGCCTGCGTGCTCTGCGAGGATGTCCGGCAGGAGGCGAGCGGCCAGCAGACGCTGATCGGAATCATCGGCATGATCCCGGCCCCCGTGATGCCGATCGGCTTCTTTAAGCTGTGCCTCTGGACCCGGTGGTGCGGGGGATCCGGAACCTTCCTGCAGACATCCCTGATCCTGAATCCGGATGACGACCAGCCGATCGCGCAGAGCGAGGTGCAGTTCTCGCTGCCATCGCTCGAGGCGCACGCGACGAACGTGCACGTGTTTGGAGGGATCCAATTTCAGAAGCACGGGCTCTACACCGTCGAGGTCCGCGTCGATCACGAGCTGCGCCTCCGGTTTCCGCTTCCGGTTGTTCCTGTTCAGCAGCAGGGCAGCTGAGGGGAGCCGGCCCTCCGACCTTCAATCTGTCGGATAGCCCACGCGGCATGCTCCGCAACGACCGGGTCAGCATCCGCCGCCGCTCGCGCGAGGGAAGGCAGATCCTCCTCCGCCCCGATATTTCCCAGGGCGGTGCAGACGTTGCGCAGGAACCCCTGGCGGCGGGCGCGCCGGATAGGGGAGCCTTCAAAGAGCTGAAGAAAGGCCTCCTCTCCGAGCGACAAATAATCCTGAAGCGGCCACAGCGAAGCCGGGCGGGCGAGGAACTCGGCCTCGCGCGAAGCCCGGGCAAAGCGGTTCCACGGGCAGGCATCCAGGCAGTCGTCGCACCCGAAGATCCGGCCGCCGAGCCGGGGGCGAATCCAATCCGGGAGCGGCCCCTCGTGCTCGATCGTCCAGTAGGCGATGCACCGGCGCGCATCGACCTTGTGCGGGGACACGATCGCGGCGGTCGGACAGGCGTCGATGCAGCGCGTGCATTTTCCGCACCGGTCGGGCTGCGGGCGTCCCGGCTCGAGTTCGAGCGTCGTGATCATCCCCGCAAGAAAAAACCAGGTGCCGAGCTTCGGATGGAGGGCGAGCGTGCTTTTGCCATGCCAGGAGATTCCGGCCAGGGCCGCAAAATCGCGTTCGAGCACCGGGCCGGAATCCACATAGCAGCGCTGGATTCCTCCCTCGGCCACAAGCCGGCGATCCAGGGCCTTGAGGCGCTTAGCAATCAGGTTGTGGTAGTCGCGGCCGCGCGCGTAGCGGGCGATCTTTCCCCGCGCCGGCCCGTCATGCTCCGGGATGTCCGGATGGTAGTAGTTCATCGCGAGCGCGATCACCGCGCGCGCGCCAGGCAGAACCTGCGCCGGATCGCAGCGCCGCTCCGGATCGCGTGCCAGCCAGTCCATTGAGGCTTGGCAGCCCTCGTCGAGCCAGGCGCGGAAGGCATCCGCATGCGGCGCCCGGACCGCCGGGGCAACGCCGACCGCATCAAAGCCCGCCTCCCGCGCCCATTCCTCGAGTCGATCAAGTCTCATCCCGCAAAAATTCTCTCCGATCCGCGGGACAAACGCACGCTTTCTAGCGATCAATCGGCCGCATAGTGAAGCATCTCAACATCGTATTCGTCATGCACGCCCACCGACCCTATGATGCCCGAACTGGCAGCCCAACCTCCGAATCCTGACCCCGACCGAGTTTCTAAAAAACAACCAGACCCGATGAGCACCCTTACCATCCGACTTCCCAGCGACAAACATGATCGCCTCCGCCGCCTGGTCAAACACCGCGAAATGTGCGTCAACAAGCCCATGGAGGAACTCGCAACAATCATCCTTTCCTTAAACTAGGGGTCGGTAGTGAATGGCGCTAACTTAAGGGTTTTCCAGGAATCATTTCGACGCCGACTTTTCGATGTGGCAGGTGACCCATTTCGTGTCGGGGTTTGGTCAGAAGGCGGTAGTTTTTTGGGCGGCGTTTTCTGACGC
>Ga0247837_1007475_pt1 | contig 14476 bp, 13 predicted proteins | sample LaCtaG_2_FD_187115 | JGI IMG/M metagenome (GOLD analysis project Ga0247837, IMG submission 187115) | Freshwater microbial communities from meromictic Lake La Cruz, Castile-La Mancha, Spain - LaCruzMarch2015_14.5m | ecosystem: Environmental > Aquatic > Freshwater > Lake | place: Spain: Castile-La...
TTATTTTAAAAATAATTTAGCAAAAAACTATCATTGAACATGAATAAGTTAAATTTTATAAGGGTCGGCTTTTCTATCATATTGTTTATAATCGTTCGTTTTGTTTTAAAGTTCGATGGACTTTATGGTCAAGATGCTTACGAATATTTACGATACACCAATGAAATGTATTCATTTTTTGTAAATGGCACTTTATTGGGCGATTATTTTTGGGGATTAGGCTACCCATTTTTTGGTTGTTTATTCAACTTTCTCATTCAAAATACAACGATGGCACTACAGTTGGTTTCCATTGTTGCTGCATTAGTTACCTGGATTTATATTGATAAAACTATTGAACTTATTTATAATGAAAAGCCTAATCATTTAGTAAGCTTTTTATTTTTCACGCTTTCACCCATTGTTATCATTCATGGTTTTGTGGTAATGAGCGATATGTTAGCTTGTTGTTTTACAATAATGGCAATTTATTATTTTTTCAATTACCTTATCCAATCTAAAAATGGCCATTTTATTTTAGGATTCCTTTTTAGCATGTTGGCTTTTCAAACCAGGTATGCTTCTATTGTAGTTTTATTACCATTTATCGCCATTACTTTTATAAAAATAATTAAAAATAAAAACTACAAATTGTTGCTTTATTCAGCTGTAATAGTTGTCATTATTTCAACACCTCATTTTTTATTACGATCCAACGAAAGCTTTAAATTTTTATCTCACCATTTGTTTACCGATTGGAATCCTATTCATTTATTTCAAAATACATTTATAACAGTAGATGGAGTAGCATATTATAAGTTTATAAACTTTTTATTTATTTTTTTCTCTTTTATTCACCCACATTTTTTTGCATTTGGATTAATTATCTTAGTAATAGCATTGAAGTATAAATTCAAATTATTTACAGGAAATACGTTTCAAAATATGATGTTTTTTTCGCTAATAATATATGCCATATTCTTAGGCGGAATTCCATTTCAAAATAAAAGATACTTATTAGCATCTTTTCCTCTAATTATCTTGTTTTGTTATCCAGTTCTGAAACAAATATTTTCTGTTTTAATAATAAACAATTGGCTTATAATAATGATTGTAATTACGCAATTGGGCTTTACTTTATATTTTGGAAAAATGTTTTACCAAAGAAATCAATTAGAACAAACAATTGCTAATGATTTAATAATTTACTCAGGAAAAACCATATATATTTTTGATATGGATATTGCTTTGAAAGGGCGTAATGTGCAACTAGATTATCAAAATATTTGGTACAAAGAATACGAAAGTTTTAATACAAACGCATTGGTTTTGGTAAATGGCGCACAGTTAGAAAAACAATGGATTGGCAAAAATCCACTCATCAATTGGAATAAACTAAAGTTACTTGGAAACTTAAAAGTTATAAAATCGTATGGTGATGGATGGTTTTTATATCAAGTTCAATAAATGATAAAAACAAAAATAATGGTATAATGCTAAACAAATTATTAAGTATCATCAAGCTTAAAAAGCAAACAAATACAGACAATTTTATTAAACGAATTCGGTCATTGGTAATAGGTGAAGGAATGCTTCATGATGGAAATATTCCATTAATGGAATTTGCAATTCAAAACATGCCTTTACAAGGTAGTGTTCTTGAAATAGGTTCTTATGGAGGCTTATCAACCAATTTGATAATTTATTTGATGCAAAAACATAAAAGAAATAACCCCATGTTTAATTGTGATGCTTGGATTTATGAAGGCTTTGATGACCAAATAAATAAAAACATTTTACACATTGATGGAAGGGAAGATGTTTTAAGAGAAGACTATTCTATTTATATGAAAAACGCTTTTATAAATGCCACTAAGTTACTTAGTTTAAAAAATCTACCACATTCTTTTCATTTGAAATCAGATGTGTTTTTTAGTAAATGGAACAAGCAAGAAACAGAAACAGATTTATTTGGTAATGAAATAAAACTAGGTGGAGAAATTAGCTTTGCATACATTGATGGAGGTCACTCGTATGAAGTAGCTTTAAATGACTTTATAAGCGTGGCGGATAATTTGGTAATAAATGGCTTTATACTTTTGGACGATTCTTCATTGCACTTAAGTTTTGGTAGTGCTCAAATAGTAAAAAATATAAAGAAGGATACTCGATTTGTAACCATTGCTAGTAAGCCAAATTATATGTTCAAAAAAATTAACCACTAACAAAAAAATTACAGGAAAAATGTTGAAAAAATATTTATTAGTGGCAAGCATTAATATCCTTGTTTTAATTACCCTACTCGAAATAACATTGCGTTTTATTCCATCAAAATTCACGGAATACCCTGCAAGAATAAATTACCAAAGCGACAAAGAAATTGGTTACGTTCCAATGGCTAACCAAAATGAAAGTTATTACCAAAGTTGTGTAGAAAACACACAAATAAAAACCAATGAAATTGGAATGCGTATTATGCCTACTATGCCCGATAATGCTTTAAAAATTGGATTGTTAGGCGATTCTTTTTTGCATGGTTTAACAGTATCTGATAGGTTACACTTGGCTACAAAACTTTCGCTTTACAGCAATAATAATGTACTGAATGGTGGAGTTTGTGGGTATGGAACTTACCAAGAACTTTTATTATGGCGAAAGTTGATGAAACCTCAAAAACCATATTTAACCATATTGTTTTTATTCCTTGAAAACGACATAAGAGATAATCAATGTGCGCTAGCTAAAAGTGAAGGACAAATTTATAGTCCTTGTTGCGAAGTAAAAAACGATAGCATTCAACAAATAAATAATTTTGAAATTAGAACTAACAGCACTGAAAGTTTTGGTGGTTGGTTTAAAAAGAACAGTTTTACATATAGAGCTTTAAGAAATTTATGGAAAACTGACAAGCTTAATTTTACAGGTAAAGATTTTTTTAAACAAACAAGTTTTGCATACAATATTTACAGGCCTGGTTTCAATAAATTATGGGATGATGGATGGAAAATTACAGAATGGTCGTTAGCCACTTTAAAAAAAGAATGTGATGAATTGGGCAGTAAATTATTGGTGGTGAATGTACCAGGTCCTGTTCAATGGTCGTATAATTGGAAAAACGAAATAAGTAAGCAAATGCAAGACAACTATCTTCCTCCCGATTTTGATATTGATTATGCGCAAAATCGATTGCAAACCATTATCAATAAAAACAATATTGCAATGCTGAATTTAAAGCCTGATTTTATAAAATATAGAGATGAATATAAATTGCAAGAACCAATTTTTGGTTGGTGTTGCGATCCGCATTGGAATCCGCTTGGCCATCAATTAGCAGCCGATTTAGTATATAATCATTTGGTTAAATTGGGTTGGCTTAAAGGAACGATTCGTGAAAACACAAAATCGCCTAAAGAAGTTTTGGGGGATAAATTATTCAACGATATTTACACTTGCCAACATATTAAATTTTAAAAATTAAGCAAAAAAAACAGTATAAGTATATTTTATTGATGACAAAAAAAACGTCTCATATAGTTTTTATTACACCAGGATTTGCTAAAAATGAAGCCGACACAACTTGCATGCCTTACTTACAAGTTTACTTTAAAGCTTTGCTCAATCAAGGATTTAAAATCAGCATCATTACTATGCATTACCCAGCTTATAATGCTGTTTATAAATGGAATAATTGTAATGTTTATTCTTTTGCTAAATATGCCAAGTGGAAAAAACCTTTGCTTTGGCTTAAAGCAATTAGAACAATTATTTCAATAAACAAAAAAGAACCAATTAGTGCTTTGCACAGTTTTTGGTTGGGCGAGTGTGCTTTGGTTGGTCATTGGGTATCAAAAATTATAAAAGTAAAACACTTAAACACTTTAATGGGACAAGATGTATTGGAAGGAAATAAATTTTGTAAAATGCTTCCAATAAAAAGTATGAATTTAGTAACGCTTTCTCATTTTCATCAACAAGTATTTTTAAAAAATTATCATATAAAAACGCCAATTATTTTTTTTGGTACCTATAAAAATGAAGTGATAAAAAATGAAACCAAAACGATAGATTTTATTGGGGTTGGCTCACTAATTCCTATAAAAAACTATAGCTTGTTTGTGGAAGTAATTTATGAGTTAAATAAAACCAATCCAGTTTCAGCAGTAATAATTGGTGAAGGTGTAGAATTTGATTTATTAGCTCAAAAAATAAAAGATTTGAATCCCAATCCATCGGAAGAAAATGTAATTAAACTATTAGGAGTTCAAAATAACGAGCAAGTTTTAAGTTATTTAGCCCAATCAAAAATATTGTTACATACCAGTAATCACGAAGGATTTGGGATGGTTTTTGCCGAAGCTTTGCAACAAGAAGTAATGGTTGTTTCTACTCCTGTTGGCAGCATTTTTGAGTCGCCAAACGTAATGTTAGCTAATAATAAAAACAACTTGGTAAAGGCATGTAAAACCATGTTAACTAAAAACTACAACCAACAATTTCCTAATCCTTTTGATATAGAAAAAACAATAGATGACTACTATAAATTTTACCAATAAATTTTGAAAAGTATTTAATATACCCACTTTCAAACATAAAAAAAGCTGCCCATTGAGCAGCTTTTTTATTATTTTACTATTTAATTGGTGGTGTTTCTTCTACTTTATTTCTTCTTCTTAGGTTATAATTAACGGTTTCCATATCGTAGTATTTTAAAACTTCTTCTTCATTGTCTTCATACTTCAATAAAAGGTTTAAAAACACTTTTTTCATTTGCTTTGCCACCACACCTCTTAAATTTTTACCTTCTTCGCTTCCATCTTTTACCTCACCTATTTCATTTTGTTGTTCGCCAAGTTTTTCAGTATAACTTACCAAAAAATTGGTAGCTTTTACATCCATTCCTGCTGGCAATTCAGCCTTGTGCTGTGTACAAAAATTGTTTACCCTAGTAATAAGCTTTACTGCATTAGCCCTTGTAATATTATTATACTCCGATAATCCATTTGGAAAACATTGTGCAAATATTTCAGGATTCTTTTTTGCAAATTTATAAGTTGCTTCGTCCCATACTTCATCTACAAAATCCTCAAAATTGTTTTCAATTTCATCTAAACTTTCTGTTTTCGATTTTTGAACATTGCCTTCAGCATCTTGTTTGGTTACCCAAGTTTCTAGTGCCACTATAACAGGGGTTAACAAATTAATTAAGGCTGTTAAACTGCCATCGCCATTATTAGCAATTAAATAATTTAGGTGCTTTTTTGCAAATACAACGTATTTTGCATATCCAAGACGTTTTAACTCAAACGGATTTTGAAAAAAATGAAATATCATAAATTATATTTTATAAATGTGTAATGCAATTATATGACTGATATTTTTAAAAAACCAAAAAAAACAGTAAAAATTACGGTTGATGAATACATTAGTTGGTAAATAATAATGATAAATATTACTTGTATGCGCAAAAAGCCATAAACAACCTTAAATACTACCACTTGCGCGTGCAATAAGGCATAAACAACGTTAAATATGCCTACTTGCGCGCGCAAGTAGGCATATTTAATGATGAATGTCATAATTTGTGCGCGCAAGTAGCCATATACAACGTTAAATACCTCTACTTGTGCGTGCAAGTGGCTATATATTAATATTTTATATATTGGTAAGCTAAAAAATGCTTATTAAATAAAAATTATCTACTAATACTCACCCTAAAATTCACCAAAAATTATTTTATTATCAATTGTTTTAAAAAAAATTTGAATTTTTCAATTCAAAATAGAAATCATGTAATTAAATATTGAAATTTAACAACTAAACAAGATTTGAGAATGTAATAACCTTTTGTAATTTTAGTAATCAATTTTGGGGAAAACAGTTCAATAAGTTTATAATTGCCATTCAACTCTAAAAAAAGAGATATTATTATAAAGAAACGGGTAATTAAATGAAGAAAACTATTGTTTTATACAATCCTTATGCAGTGTTTTACACCATGCCTTTAGCATTGATTGCAATAGGTTCTTATTTAGATGCGGATAAATACAATGTAGTAATTATAGATGCAAGGATTGAGAAAAACCCTTTAGAGAAAATAAAAACAGCTTTATCAAACAACGGTGTGTGCTTTGCTACCACTGTTTTAACAGGCGCACCCATTAAAGATGCACAAGATATTTCGAGAAAAGTTAAAGCATTTTTTCCCAATATTCCAGTGGTTTGGGGTGGTTGGCATCCTTCCTTATTTCCAGAACAAACACTAAACGAACCATCGATTGATGTGATTGTAAAAGGTCAAGGCGAAATTACATTTAAGGAATTATTAGAACGATTTGAAACCAATACTTCATTGGAAGGATTACAAGGAATTTGTTATAAAAACGCTGAAAATAAAGTGATAACAAACCAAGAAAGAACCATGGTTGATATCAATGATTTTCCAGCCTTTAACTACGATTTGATTGATGTTCCTGCCTATATGAAATTAAGCGGGCGAAAACAATTAGATTATATTTCATCGCAAGGATGTAGGTTCAGGTGTTCGTTTTGTGCAGATCCATTTATGTATAAACGCGGTTGGTATGGTTTCAGTGCCGAAAGAATGGGAGATGAAATAGAAGCACTTTGGAAAAAATATAAATTTGAACATGTACACTTTCAAGATGAAACTTTTTTTACCAATAGTAAAAGAGTAAAAGCCATTGCGGAAGAATTTATAAAAAGGAAACTTCCTATTTCGTGGTTTGGAACCATGAGAGCCGACCAAGGAGTAAGATTAGACGATGAAGTTTGGGAAATTTGCAAACAGTCGGGCTTAGAGAAAGTAATGATTGGCATGGAAGCAGGCTCCCAAGAAATGCTAGACTATATTCAAAAAGACATTAAGCTAGAACAAGTTTTCGATTCAGCAGCTAAGTGTATCAAGTACGATATTGGCATCAATTTCAGCATCATTATTGGTTTTCCTGGCGAGTCGGAGGAAAGCATAAATTCAACACTTTCCATGGTTACCGAATTACGAAAAATGAGTAGTAAGTTTAACATGGGAATATTTTATTATAAGCCTTACCCAGGAAATAAAATTGCTGATGAACTACTGGCAAAGGGTTTTAATTTTGCTACCTCTTTAGAAGAATGGAGTGATTTTGATTTTGTTGGAACTAAAAAAAGTGAATGGATTCGTGAGGAAAAAGTAAGGGAGATAGAAAACTATAAATTTTACCAACAATTGGCATTTAACAGACGAGAAATACCTGTGCTGAAAAATATTGCTAAATGGCGAATAGAGAAAAAAATGTACGCATTTCCAGTAGAACGAAAATTAAAGGAATGGCTAATGCCAACACAAAAAATGGCATAGTACCTTATTTGATTATTATTTATAAAATTGAAGAATTTGACTAACAATACAAAAAACGAAGTAATCATTTTTAACCCCAAAAGTGCTAATGTAAAATACAGGATTCCAAATTCTGTTATACAAGTTGCGGCTTCAATTGATGGGGATTATGATTGGGTGATTATAGATGGAAATAGAGAAAAAGATCCCTTAACAAAAATTTTAGCGAGTATTACCCCGCATACAAAATACTTTGGACTTTCGGTAATGCCTGGCCCTCAACTGAAGCAAGCCATTCCAATTTCAAAAATTATTAAACAAAATTATCCAAATATTACCATTGTTTGGGGTGGTTATTTTGCTTCTAATCAGTATAAAGCTGTGTTAGAATCTAGCTTTGTAGATTTTGTAATAAATGGCCCTGGTGATTATGCTTTCCCAGCTCTTTTAAATGCTTTAGATAATCAGTTACCTTTTGATGAAATTGAAAATTTAATTTTTATTCGAGAAGGTAAAATTATAAAAACCAAAAAAGCAGAATTGGTTAATTACGATGACTTGAAACCAATGCCTTATATGAAATTTGATGCCATGTACAGCATTGAAAAATATTTGGTAAAAACATATTTAGGCAAAAGAACTTTTGGTTATCATAGTAGTTTTGGATGTCCATTTACATGCTCATTTTGTGCTGTGGTTCCTATTTATAATGCCAAATGGAAAGGAATGTCTGCTACCAATATTTATAAAGATATTCAGTTTGTGAAACAAAAATGGAATATAGATTCTATAGAATTTCACGACAATAATTTTTTTGTTTCTGAAAAAAGAGTCATTGAGTTTTCAAATTTAATGATGAATGAAAACATGATTTGGTGGGGCGAAGGCCGAATAGATACCATTCATAAATACAAAGACGAGACGCTTGCTTTAATGAGAGCTGCTGGTTGTAAAATGATATTTTTTGGTGCCGAAACTGGAAATGATGAAGTACTAAAAAAAATGGATAAAGGAGGAACTCAAACTGGCAAGCAAATAATAGAATTTGCTGCAAGAATGAAAAAATTCGATATTATTCCTGAGTACTCTTTTGTACTAGGAACTCCAGCAGATACTGAAGAAGAAGTGATGAAACAAATTGATTTTGACATTGCTTTCATTAAAAAAATAAAAGAGGTAAACCCTGACACCGAAATTATTATTTATGTATATAGTCCAGTTCCTACTGAAGGTTCTGAAATGTATGAAAAAGTATTGGCAAGTGGTTTTAGGTTTCCTCAAAAATTGGAAGATTGGCTGGATAGCTCTTGGGAAAATTTTGATTTACGCAAAAACCCATTAACTCCATGGCTTACTCCTGCAATGATTGATAAAATCAAAAACTTTGAAACCGTTTTGAATGGATATTATCCAACCGTTTCTGATGTAAGAATGGGCAAAATTAAAAGAGGAATTGTTAAGCAAATTTCAAAAATTAGGTATCAAAATAATTTGTTCAAATACCCTTACGAAATAAAAGCATTACATAAAATTTGGAAATACCGACAACCAGAAATAGAAGGATTTTAATGAAGAAATTTACTAATAAAATCATTCAATTTACTTTTGGTTATTTAATCCTGTTATATTTAAAAAAAGATAGATTTTACTCATACAATGGGATAAAAATACTTGTAAAAAAAGGAGTTTTTCATCCCGGCTTTTTCTTTAGTACCAAATTTATTATTGATGCCATCAAAAGCTTTGAATTAGCCAATAAAAAAGTGCTGGAATTAGGCGCAGGCAGTGGAATTATTTCTTTTTACTGTGCATCAAAAGGTGCGCTAGTAACAGCCACAGACATAAGCAAAATTGCAATAAATGGTTTAATTGAAAACAATAAAAAACTGCAAAGCAATGTAACCATTATTGAAAGTGATTTGTTCGATAAAATTCCAAATCAAGCATTTGATTTCATTATTATCAATCCGCCATATTATCCTAAAAGCCCAAAGAATGATTCAGAAAAAGCTTGGTATTGTGGCGAAAACTTTGAGTATTTCGAAAAACTATTTTTACAATTGAATAACTTTTATAATCAACAAAGTGAAGTGCTTATTTCATTTTCTGAAGATTGTGAAATTGATAAAATAAAGATGATTGCTCAAAAAAATAATTTTGAATTGGAGTTGTACAAATCAAAGAAAATATGGTGGGAGCGTAATTTTATTTACAAAATTATTCAGACTGATAAATAATATTATTTTTGACTATTGAATGAATATTACTAAACCGCAAAATTCTTTATCTAAAACTCAAATTAGCATCATAAAGACGCTCATTTATTTTGATGTGTTCAGCTATCCTTTAACCATTGAACAAATTCATCATTTTTTTCAAGATTGTAAAATTGAAGAATCAATTATCGACCAATCATTGAATGGTTTGTGTGAGAATAATATCATTTACAAAATAGGAAATTTTTATTCAATTCATAATAATCAAGAGCTAGTAAACAAAAGAATTATTGGCAATAAATATGCTGAAAAAGTTACTAAAAAAGCTTTGAAAAATGCACGATTAATTGGTTCATTTCCTTATGTGAGAGAAGTATGTATTTCAGGCTCGCTCTCCAAAGGTTATTTGGATGAAAGTGGTGATGTTGATTTTTTTATTATTACCAAATCTGAACGACTTTGGATAGCTAGAACATTATTGATTTTTTACAAAAAAATATTTTTGCTTAATAGCCATAAATACTTTTGTGTGAACTATTTTATTGATGAAAATAATTTAGAAATTCCAGATAAAAACCTGTTTACTGCCACAGAAATACTCACTTTAATTCCAACTTTTCATTCAAATTTATACCATCAATTTATTGCTAAAAATACCTGGGCTTTTGAATTTTTACCCAATAAAAAAACAGATAATAACATCAATATTTTGTATAAAACCAATGTATTAAAATCATTTTCAGAAAAATTGTTGGATAGTAAATTAGGCGAAAAACTGGATGGGCTTTTTATGAAATTAACTATCAAAAAATGGAAGAAAAAATTTAGTTATATGCAATCAGCACAATTTGAATTGGCAATGCGTTCAAGGAAATATGTTTCAAAGCATCATCCTCAAAGTTTTCAAGAAAAAGTGTTAGATAAAATCACAGATAAAATAAATGAATTTGAGAATAAACATCAAGTTAAACTAACCAATAATGACTGATATATTAATAACTCATTCTTATTTTTTACGGTTTGATCCCAAACAATGGAAAGCACAACAGCCTTACCCTCCATTGGCAACTTTGTATGCAGCTGCAGCATTATTGGAAAAAGATATTCCTGTTGCTTTTCATGATATGATGTTTGCTGAAAGTGCAAATGAAATTTCTGATATCATTATAAAAAATAAGCCAAAGTATTTTGTAATTTACGATGATGGTTTTAACTATTTAACCAAAATGTGTTTGACCAATATGCGGAATGCAGCTTTTGAAATGGCAAAAATTGCTAAGAAAAATGGCTGCATCGTAATCGTGTCAAGCTCTGATTCTACTGACCACAGCGAAGATTATTTAAACCATAATTTTGATTATGTAATAGTTGGTGAAGGTGAAAACACCTTGCTTGAATTAATTCACAACTTGAATGAAAATGCTACTGATTTTTCAAACATAAATGGTTTAAAATATCAATTGAATAATCAAGTTATTTCTACTACTAAACGTGAAAATCAAAAGGATTTGGATGCTTTTGCAATGCCAGCATGGCAATTATTGAACATTGAACCTTATAAAAAAGCTTGGATAAAAAGTGCTGGATTCTTCTCAATAAACTTAACAACCACTAGAGGTTGCCCATACAAATGTAATTGGTGTGCTAAACCCATTTATGGCAACAGATATAACGTGCGTTCACCTCAAAATGTAGTGAATGAATTATTGTATTTAAAGAACAATTTCCAGTTTGATCATGTTTGGTTTTGCGATGATATATTTGGTTTAAAACCTGATTGGGTAAGTGAGTTTGCTAATTTGATTGCATCAAATCAATTAAAACTTAAATTCAAAATCCAATCGCGTGTTGATTTATTATTGGAAGAAAGTGCTTTAAATAAAAAAGAAACACAAGTGGAAGCTCTTGCCAGAGCAGGCTGCGAGGAAGTTTGGGTGGGTGCTGAAAGTGGTTCACAAAAAATTTTAGATGCCATGGATAAAGGTACTAAAATTGAACAAATAGTGAAAGCCACTCAACTCATGAAACAACATGGAATAAAACCATGCTTTTTTCTTCAGTTCGGCTATATTGGTGAAACCAAAGAAGACATCAAACTCACACTTAAAATGCTGTTTGACTTAATGCCTGAAAATATTGGAATTTCTGTTTCTTATCCTTTGCCTGGTACCAAGTTTTACGAAATGGTAAAAGGACAAATGAGTAATAAAACTAATTGGACCGATTCTGATGAAATGGCCATTATGTTCAAATCAACTTATCCTGCTGATTTTTATAAAAAATTACAGCGATTTGTTCATCACCAATTCAGGTTAAAACAAGCATTCTTAGCGCTGAAAAATGGCAAAGATTTCAATAAAATAATGAGCCTTTTTTATAGAATTCCTCAAGCATATTTTTCAAAAATTAGCATTTCAAAATATGTTAACTAATCCAGCATTTAATGCACTTGCCGCTAACTACGATACAGATTTTACCAACAGTATTATTGGTATTTTGCAACGCAATAAAGTTTGGCAATTTTTAGCTGAAAATTTACCTAAAAACAAATCGCTAAATATTCTTGAAATAAATTGCGGAACTGGAGAAGATGCTTTATGGTTTGCGAATAATGGACATCAAATAATTGCAACTGACTTGTCGGATGAAATGATTGCGATGGCAAATAAAAAGAAGGAAAACTGTACAAATGCTGCTAATATTTCATTTGAAGTTTGCGCCTTTGAAAACTTGATAAATAAGTTTCAAAACCAACAATTTGATTTAATATTTTCAAATTTTGCAGGCTTAAATTGTGTTGATGAAAATGCATTGATTGAATTGAATAAAGATTTTGAAAAACTACTGAAACCTCATGGCAAAATGATAATTGTTTTACTTGGGAAAAAGTGTTTTTTAGAACGATTGTACTTCCTTATAAAGCTTGACTTTAAAAATGTAAACAGACGAAAAAACAAAACGCTAGCATATTTAAGCAATCAAAATTATCAAGAAACTTGGTATTATAATTACCAAGAAATTGTAAGTATTTTCAGTTATTTTAAACTTGAAAATACAAGACCAATTGGATTGTTAATCCCTCCATCTTACTTAGAAAATAAGGCAAAAAAAGCAAAGTTTATTATAAAAATAATGAACTATCTTGATACTATTTTTAGTAAAATGAGTTGGCTTACAAACTATGGAGATCATATAATTTTACAACTAGAAAAAACGAAATGAAAATACTACTTACACATGGATATTTTATAAATGAAGATGCAAAAGAATTAGAAATTATGCGTCCGTATATTCCTTTGGGTATTTTGTACATTTCTGCCTATTTAGAAAAAAATAATTACCCAAACGACATTTTTGATTCCACTTTTTCATCGTTTGAAAACTTAAAAAATCACCTCTTAAGTTTTAAGCCAGATGCCATTGGAATATACACCAACTTAATGACCAAATTGAATGTGTTGCGCATTATTGAATTCATTAAATCGAATGAAGAAATTAGCCATTGTCAAGTTATTTTAGGTGGACCAGAAGTGAGTAACCATATTGATAATTTTTTAAAATATGGTGCCAATTATATTGTGATTGGTGAAGGTGAACAAACCATGTTGGAGTTAGTTGAATTCATTGATAAAAAAGAAACAACCATTGAAAATATTCAAGGCATTGCTTATTTAAAAAATGAACAAGTTTGTAAGAATATTGCGCGTGAAAAAATAAAAGATTTGGACGATTTACCCATGCCAAATAGAACCAAAGTAAACTTGCAATTATACTTTGATGCATGGAAACAAAAACATGGAACCAGTGCCATTTCTATCAACACCATGCGTGGTTGTCCTTATAGTTGCAAATGGTGTAGTCGCGCGGTATACGGACAAAGTTACAGACGAAGAAGTGCCAAATCGGTGGCCAATGAAATAGCATGGATTCAAGAAAATTACCAAGTAGATTCCGTTTGGTTTGTGGATGATGTTTTTACAGTTAGCCATAAATGGTTAGAAGAGTTTAGTGATGAAATAACGGCAAGAAATATCACGATGCCTTTTGAGTGCATTACCCGAGCTGATAGAATGAGTGAAGCAGTAATTTTAAACTTGAAAAAAAGTGGCTGTTTTAGGGTTTGGATTGGAGCAGAAAGTGGCTCTCAAAAAGTAATTGATTTAATGGATAGGCGTGTGGAAGTTGGACAAGTTAGAAGCATGATTCAATTGGCGCAAAAAAACGGAATACAAGCCGGAACCTTTATCATGGTTGGTTATCCGGGCGAAACTGTAGAAGACATTTATGAAACAGTGCATCATTTAAAAACCTCCAATCCTGATATTTTTACCATTACGGTGGCTTATCCCATTAAAGGAACTCCGCTTTATACCGAAGTAGAAAATAATTTTATTGAAGATTTACCTTGGGAAACTAGTACCGACCGTGAGATAGATTTTAAACGCACCTATAACCGAAAATATTACGACTTTGCAGTTCGCATGATTGTAAACGAAGTAAATGCTTTTAAAGCGTTGCAACGCATTTCGATGATTCAATATGTGAAGCTAAAAGTCAAATCAACGTTGGCTAAAATATTTATGTGGTTTTATGCGATAAAGGGTGTTGGAAGGGTTTAGGGAGTTGGTTGAAAAAAATATAATGTAATTATTCAACTCCTTCAGAGTTGTTTTCATAATGTTTAATTTACCCTGCATTTCATGCAGGGTTATTCAAATTCAACTCCTTCGGAGTTGTTGCTTTGGAGAATTGTAAATAGTATTTTTAATTTAAATATTGGATTTACTTGATTTATATAATATTCAACTCCTTCAGAGTTGCTTTTATACTGTTTCATTTACCCTGCATTTCATGCAGGGCTATTCAAATTTAACTCTTTCAGAGTTATTGCTTTCGAAAAAATATTAACTACATTTTGCATTTAAAATATAAATTCAATTGA
>Ga0247837_1007476_pt1 | contig 14475 bp, 19 predicted proteins | sample LaCtaG_2_FD_187115 | JGI IMG/M metagenome (GOLD analysis project Ga0247837, IMG submission 187115) | Freshwater microbial communities from meromictic Lake La Cruz, Castile-La Mancha, Spain - LaCruzMarch2015_14.5m | ecosystem: Environmental > Aquatic > Freshwater > Lake | place: Spain: Castile-La...
CGTACATCCATCTAAAGTTGTATCTCTTGGAGATGTTTCTGAAGTTATGGTTCTTGAAATTGATGAAGATCGTCGTCGTATTTCATTAGGAATGAAGCAATGTGTTGGTAATCCATGGCAGAACTTCTCGAAAAGTCATTCTAAAGGACAAAAAGTTAGCGGAAAAATTCGCTCTATTACTGACTTTGGAATCTTTATCGGTCTAGATGGAGATATTGATGGTTTAGTTCACTTGTCTGATATTTCTTGGACAGTAGCTGGTGAAGAAGCTGTTAAACAGTTCAAGAAAGGCCAAGAACTAGAAGCAGTTATTCTTGCAATTGATGCTGAGCGTGAGAGAATTTCTTTAGGATTGAAACAATTAGAAGAAGATACTACTCAAAACTTTGCTGATCAATTTACTAAAGGTGCTGTAGTTAAGGGTATAGTTACTTCTGTTGATGCTAAAACAGTTACAGTTAAATTATCTGATGATATTACTGGTACTATTCGTGCAAGTGATTTATCTGATGAGAAAGTTACTGATGCTACTACCTTAGTGAAAGAAGGCGATGAAGTTGAAGCTAAAATTATCAACGTAGATAAGAAAAATCGTACGGTATCATTGTCTGTTAAAGCTAAAGATGCCCAAGAGCAAGCTGATGCAATCAAGAAATACTCACGTAGTGGTTCTGAGCCAACAGCTACTTTAGGCGACTTACTTAAAGAAAAAATGGCTAATAAAGACGGGGAATAGTAGGTTGGGCCTTGGCCCAACAAATTAATGTACGAAATTATAATTTGTTGGGCCAAGGCCCAACCTACATTTAATTGTACATGACCCTTATAGTAGTGCAGAATTAAAGTTTGTTTGTTTTAACAATCTTATTAAAAAGCGTATTTATTTACGCTTTTTTTATAATCTAAATTTGTTATTTGTTCATGATCACGTAAACTTAGTTTAAGAAAATAATTTAAGGATTTTTAATGCGGTTAGTGATGACTTTTTTTTATATTATATTGATTATACTTGGGGTAAGTTTTGCCGCATTAAATGCAACAGCAGTTCAAATTAATTTATATTTCACTGTAATTAATATGCCAATATCATTATTAATTATTACAATGTTAGGAATCGGTATAATTATAGGTTTATTTATTTCTATATATCGTTACTTAAGTTTAAAAAATGAAACTCGTAAAATTAGACATCAATTGAATATAACTGAAAAAGAAATAAAAAATTTACGTGCTATTCCTTTAAAGGATCATCACTAAAATGATACAGTTATGGCCATTATTATTACCTGCTGCAGCTTGGTCTGGCTGGTGGGTTGCAAACCGGACTAATTTATCTAAAGAAAATAAATCTGCTAATAATTTTTCAGAAGAATATGTTGTTGGTTTAAATTATTTATTAAATGAGCAGCCAGACAAAGCTGTTGATGTATTTATTAAATTATTAGATGTAGATAGCGATACCGTAGAAACACATTTAGCTCTTGGTAGTTTATTTCGCCGTCGCGGCGAAGTAGATAGAGCGATTAGGATCCATCAAAACCTTATTGCAAGGCCTCAATTAAGTGCAACACAACGTAAACAAGCATTATTATCATTGGGTCAAGATTATATGAGTGCTGGTGTTTTTGATAGGGCAGAAAGGATTTTTATAGAGGTAGTTGAGTTAGGTGGTGAGCGGGAAATTACTAGCTTGCAGGGTTTATTAGCTATTTATCAAGAAGAAAAAGCTTGGGAAAAAGCTCTTGAGACTGCAAAACAATTAGAGCTTGTTACCGGGAATAGCATGCACGCTCAAGCTGCTCATTATTATTGTGAAATAGCCTCAGAAGCACTTAAAAAAAACGTATATGATAAGGCAATTGCTTCGATAAAGCAGGCATTAGTTATCGATAAAAAATCAGTACGAGCTAGTTTAATGCATGCCAATTTTGATATGAAAAATGGCCGTTATAAGCAGGCGATTAAAACATTAAAAAATATACCACAACAAAATGCTAATTATATTACCGAAATAATTGATCCATTAGTTCAGTGTCATCGTGAATTAGATGCAATGGATGAATGTGTTGATTATTTAGAGAATATCTTAGCTGAGCATCCTCATGCATCGGTAATTTTTGTTATAGGTGAGTATTTACGTGATGAAAAAAGTCTTGATTTAGCTATTGATTTTATTTCAACACAACTCGCAAGATATCCATCAATTAGAGGATTAAATCGTTTAATTAATTGGCATCTTGAATCTGTGCATGGGAAAGTTCGTGATAAATTAGAAATGCTTTATAATATTACATCTAAGTTTTTAGAAAACAAACCAATTTATCGTTGTGAACATTGTGGTTTTTCGGGTAAATTATTACATTGGAACTGTCCAAGCTGCAAACAGTGGAGTAGGATTAAACCTATTCATGGACTAGAAGGCGATTAATCTGTACGTTACTGTTTACGGTGGGCAAACTGTGTTTTGCCAATCTACATTCTATACCTTACGTGATGACGTAACGTCGATGCATTAAGGATCTGATAAAATGAATGGTCAACATACCCTAATAGTAGCTCTTGATTTCGATAATCTTAATGATGCTGAGACTTTAATTGCAAAATTAGATTATAAGAAAGTAGCTCTTAAAATAGGTTCTGAAATATTTACTTTATTTGGACCTGACTTTGTTCGTTCATTAGTTGCAAGAAATTTTAAAGTTTTCTTAGATTTAAAATTTCATGATATACCAAATACTGTTGCTAAATCATGTACGGCTGCAGCTGATTTAGGTGTTTGGATGGTTAATGTTCACGCATCTGGTGGCTTAAAAATGCTGCAAGCTGCTAAAAAAGCTTTAGTTCCATTTGGAACTAATCGCCCATTATTAATTGCGGTAACTGTATTAACCTCTATGAGTGATGAAGATTTATTGTCGTCAGGTATTAATAAGCCATTAGAGCAGAGGATTATTGAATTAGCTGAAATGGCACAGGTTGCTGGATGTGATGGGGTTGTATGCTCTGCTTTAGAAGTTCCTTTCATTAAGGCCAACTGTGGAGATGATTTTATAACAGTAACTCCTGGCATTCGTTTAAAAAATGATTCTAAAGATGATCAGTCTAGATCGGTTACTCCGGAAGATGCCATAAAATTTAAAGCAGATTTTTTAGTAATTGGTAGATCAATAACTAAATCTCAATACCCAGAAAATATAGTAGAAGATTTATTAAAAATTATAAAAACCTAATTAAAAGATTAGGTATGTCATTGCACAAAAAACTTTTTAATACACAATATCCTATACCCTAAATTTTAATCAGTATATACTTTCACAGTTCTTATTTAACTTTAAAAAATATAATGTCAAATGATTTAAGAAAATTTTATCTAAATGAAATGGGTATTGAAACATGGGTACGGCGTGATAGTAATCTAAATTTAGCTAAATTAAATCAACTTAAAAAATTATTCGCTAATTGTCAGAGATGCCTTTTAAATTTGTCGCGTAAAGAATCAGTTTTTGTAAAAGGACAGTTAAATAATGACTTAATGATAATATTAGATGAACCTTATGATAACGATCAAAAGCATGAAATATTATTAGCTAAAATGTTAAGTAGTATTGGGCTTAAAATTGATAATATATATATTACAGATGTTACTAAATGTAATGCTTATTTTAATAATGAACTGGAAAATGTAGCTCAAAAGCAATGTAAAACTCAATTATCCAAAGAAATATCTATAATTGCCCCTAAGTTAATCTTAGTCTTAGGTCAATTGGCAGGACATTTTCTTTTAAAGACCGATCTCCATCTTTCAAATCTGCGCGGGAATATTTACGATTATCAAGGCATAAAAGTTTTAAACAGCTTCCCGCCAAAATATCTACTTAACAATAAAATAGATAAGAAATTTGCCTATAATGATCTATTATTAATAAAAGATTTATTAAGTTTATAGTATGAATTTCATAGAATATAATTTCATATCTTGGAAAAAAGTAGAATCACAATCAGGATTAACCTTAATTGAGATATTAATAGGATTATCATTATTTTCAGTAATATTTCTTATATCGATTTCTTTTTACTCATCACTTCATAAGAAAATTGAACTTTCTATAATAGTTGAAGAAATTAAAGGTGCTATACAATTTGCTAAACTTGAAGCAATGATCGAAGGTAAAAATCTTGTATTAGCTCCAATATTTAACTCAAAAGATTGGTCAGAAGGCATCATTTTATTTGTTGATAATAAAGAACATAAATATTTGGCAGATTCAAAAATTATTCATGAATGGCATTGGGGAAAATCTAAGATTAATGTATCCTGGAAAGGGTTTCAATCATCAAATTATTTATTATTTTCAAATGAGTTAAGCAGAATGGCCGTTAATGGAAATTTTATAATTAAAAATTTGATTGGTGGGCAAGTTAAATTGATTGTTAATCGTATTGGTAGAGTAAAAGTATCTAACTCTTTATGAAAGATTGATATATTTTTTTATTTGAACACGGTATGATTTTGTCCTTAAGACTTAAATGCTTAACCTATTTTGGTTTATCTATGTTAATTAAACAAAATACTTTTATGCCATTAGAATCTAATTTATCACCATTATTATTTAGGTGGTTAAATCATAAAGATTCTTTAACAGCTAATTTAAAAGTTTTAGCTAAAAATGTAAATTTGCAAGTTTTAAACCAAGGATGGAAGGGGAGTAGTTGGTGGGATAAAGAAGTTCTTTCTATGCAAGGTATAAAGTTATTTATCAGGGAAATACTAATGTCTGCAGATGGAGAGCCATGTTGGTATGCACGAACTATTATCCCAGACACCACTTATAATTCTTCTACTTTTTTTAATCGTTTATACAAAGAAGCATTAACAGCATTAATTTTTAATGAGCCTAAAATTATGCGAATTGAACTTAAAATTTATGCGATTTCTAATAAGTCTTTAGAATATTATTGGTTACCAGAAGGGTTAAGAAATAATCAATCTATCTATTGGGTAAGAATATCTTCTTTTTTATTTGAAGATAAATTTCCTTTTTATCTGATAGAAATTTTACTCCCGGCTGTTGAGAGGTATGAATTTTGAAAATCGGAGCATATTTGCGGTTAATGCGCTTTCACAAACCAGTGGGAATTTTATTGTTATGGTTTCCAACTGCGTGGGGCCTATGGCTTGCTAATTTTAATAATCCGCCAATAAGATTAGTTATATATTTATTTCTAGGTACCATAATAATGCGCGCTGCTGGATGCGTTGTTAATGATCTTGCAGATAGAAATATTGATAAACATGTCTCACGGACGAAGATGAGGCCTATTACTACTGGTGAAATTAGTGTCAAAGGTGCAATAATAACTTTATTCACTTTATTAATATTAGCTTTATTAATTGTATTTCAATTACCAATATTATGTTTATATTATTCTTTCGTTGCTTTAGCTATAACTATTATTTATCCATTCTGTAAGCGATTTTTTGAAGCGCCTCAATTAGTGCTTGGCCTTGCTTTTTCTATGGGTATCCCAATTGCATATGCCGCTTCAGGTATAATATGTAATAAAACCATGTTGATTTTATTAGGTATAAATTTTCTATGGATTGTAGCTTACGACACGATGTACGCCTTAGTTGATAAAGAAGATGATTTACGTATTGGGGTAAAATCAACGGCAGTATTTTTCGAGCGTTTTGATCGATTAATTATTATGATATTGCAAATATCATTTCATTTATTATGGTTATATCTAGGGTTAGAATTAGAAGAATCAATCATATTTTATAGCTTATGGTTTCTAGCATTATTAGTTCTTATATATCAGCATTACCTTCTTAAACAAAACACTATCGAGTCAAGTTTTAAGGCTTTTTCATCTAATGTTTGGTATGGATTTATGATGTGGGTTGCTTTGATTTAAATTTATTAAAAATAACCGAGCCGCGACCGTTAGGGAGTGGTTTTTTTATCAGTAACTTGAAAACTACTCCACTCTCGGTTATTTTAACTTTAACCCAATTCCTGTATAAATTCTTTAAGTAAAATATTTAATTTATCTGCGGCTTGATTAGCAGTTGATACTACTGATTCATGACTATGACTTGAGTGAGACAGACCTGTTGCAAAGTTTGATATTATTGAAATCACACCGACTTTCATTCCGCAATGATTGGCAACTAAAACTTCAGGTACAGTCGACATCCCAACAGCATCGGCCCCTAAAATTCTGAACGCTCTTATTTCTGCTGCTGTTTCGTAATTTGGTCCAAGAACAGCTAAATAAATCCCCTGATTAAGGTTGATGTTTTCTTTGTGTGCAATATTTAATAATTTTTTACGCATGCCGCTATCATAGGCGTTATCTAAAGGTAAAAAGCGAGGGCCAAATTCTTGATCATTGTGTCCTACTAATGGATTTCCTGGCTGCATATTTATGTGATCTGTAATTAACATAAGTTCACCAGGTCCTACATCTTCACGAAGAGATCCAGCAGCATTTGTAGCTAAAAAATAGTCGCAGCCTAATAATTTTAAGGTGCGAATATAATTTCTAACTATTTCAAAATTATCGCCTTCATATGCATGAGCCCTGCCTTGTAGGCAAATTACCCCAACGCCAGATAAATATCCTAATACTAAATTTCCACTATGACCATGGACAGTTACTTTTGGAAAACCAGGTAAATCATCATAGCTAATGGTTATGCTATCTTCTAGTTCATCGCCAAAACTTCCTAAACCTGATCCTAAAACTATGCCAATCGTTGGATTAAATTCTGGTAAAAGTTCTCTTATTTTTGCACATGCTAAATGTGGTATAGAAGTTGATTTGTTCATTTGTTGATCCATTGTTAGGTTATTTCAAATTAAAATTAAATTTGTAATCAATTCTCTCAATATTTGTATAAATTTCGTCGCTTAATTGAAAAAATGGATATTGAGTTTGTTTAGAGCTCGGGTTGGTAATTAAATCACAGGTATTTGATTGTTCATAATTAGGATAAACTATTCTACATATTCCCCATATGGCATAACCTATTAAAAAAGCAGATAACGATACAAAGTGAAGCAATGTACTGATAAAAGCTAAAGGTATGGTTTTTAATTTAGAAGCTATATGACCAAAGAAAAAAAAATCTGTGCTAATTAAATTAAGAAAAACTGCATTCATTATTAAATATACGTCCTATTATTTTTATTTGTTACTATTAATATCAAGTAAATACCCAAATCCACGCACAGTTTTTAATATAGCCTCACCCTGTGGGTTGTCGCCTAACTTTGAACGTAAATTAGATATATGAACATCAATAGATCGATCATAGGCAGTATATTTTCTACCTAATGCATATTCAGTTAGTTCTTCTTTAGAAAAAGCTTGGCCTGGAGATTTTATTAGTATTTCTAATATATTAAATTCAGTATTAGTTAATTCTAATTTATTATCTAATAGTGTTGCAATTCTTTTCGAGCAATCAACAACAATGTCATTATGTTTAATTATTGGTTTGTTGGTAGATGTTTTTTGAGTTCTTCTAGAAATAGCCCTAAGACGCGCTATTAGTTCGTTTGGGTTACATGGCTTATCTAGGTAATCATCAGCGCCTATTTCAAGGCTAACTAAGCGATCAACATTATCAGTTCTTGCCGTTAGTATAATTATCGGTGTATCGTTAAACTCTCTTATGGATTTTATGACTTCAAAACCATTTAATGTAGGTAGAATAATGTCTAGAATAATTGCATCAAAAGATTGATTTAAAGCTCTTTTAAGACCATCTTTCCCATCAGATTCAATTGTGATTTTATAACCTTCTAATGTTAAATAATCGTCAAGAATTTTTGATGATTCAATGTTGTCATCAATTATTAAGATATGACTGTCCATCTTTAAGTGTTTCCATTGTCTTTTTGTTGTTCAGTTGAACTTGAATCAATACATTCTATAAGTTTAATTCGCCTTGCATCAGCATTTATAATTTTAAATTCAAATTTATCAATCGTAATGGTTTCGCCGCGTTTTGGTAAATAGCCAAAATTGGTCATTACTATTCCACCAATCGTATCATATGATTCATCACTAAAGTTAGCTTTTAATTGTTCGTTAAAATCATCTATAGGCATATGAGCTTTTATTATATAGTGCCCATCTTTATGTGATTTAATATAAGCTTCTTCATCAATATCAAACTCATCTTCTATATCACCAATTATTTGTTCAATAATATCTTCTAAGGTTACAAATCCAGAGGTTTTACCATATTCATCAACTACAATAGCCATGTGATTGCGGTTATTTTGAAATTCAGAAAGAAGTAAATCGAGTCGCTTAGATTCTGGTACAAAGCTTGATTGGCGAACTATATCATTAATATCATAAGGTGCATTATCTTTAGTTTGAAAACGTAAGAGATCTTTGGCGTGCAATATGCCGATTACTTCATTTTTATTATCAGTTACAGGGAATCGTGAGTGGCCTGATTGTGTTACTATATCTATTACTTCATTTAATTTTGCATCTTCTTCAATAGAAATCATTTGATTTTTAGGAAGCATTACATCCCGCACTTTCAGTTGAGAAAATAAAATCACAGACTCTATCATTGTAAGAGTTTCAGTCGCAATATCAGATTTTAGATGCGCGTCTCTAATAAAGCGGATTACGTCATCACTATTTTTAGGCAGAGCCTTTAAATAATGCTTTAAGCGATTTATCCAAGAAATCGATTCCTCTTCTCTACTCAATCTATTTATTCCTCATTTTGCGTTTCATATGGATTATTAAACCCAAGATTTTTAAGTAATTTAATTTCTATTTCTTGCATTATAGCCTCTTCTTCTTCTTTTATATGATCATAGCCTAATAAATGAAGAGTGCCATGAATAACAATATGAGCCCAGTGAGAAATTAATGGTACTCCTAATGTTTTAGATTCTTGCAATAAAACTGAAGGACAAATAATTATATCACCTAACAAAGGGAATTTAAGTTCGATTTCTTTAGGATAAGTGGCGGGGAATGCTAGAACATTTGTTGTTTTATTTAGGTTACGATACGTTGAATTTAAGTTAATCATTTCAGTTTCATCGACGAAACGTAAGGTAAGTTCAGCTGAAGATTTAAAAGGCGCTAGTGTTAACTTTATCCATTTGCGTAAGATAATATCAGAAACAGGGAACTCATCACTACAAGCATGTTGTAGATCTATATAATAACTCATTTTAATTTTGACCGTTTGAAATTAGCCATTCTATTTGACTTTTTAAGTTTATTTGAATTTCAGATATTTCTTCAAGATCTTTATCTTCGTAAATATTATTATTTTCATTTTTTGCTTTATGTTTAGATATTATTACATCTCTTTGTAAATTTAACCAGGAAATTTGTGGAGCAAAAAGATGAATCATGCCTTCAACCCATTGATCTAGTATTTGCCAATATGGATCGTCATTTAAGGTTAATTTATATTTTTTTACAAAATTGTTAATATCCTTGGCATCATACCAAATTTCTGAAGTTATCCAGCGATTTACTGTAAAAAGGCGGATTGGTTGTCCGTATCTATCCATTGCTATTGCGAGCAGATGAGTCATTGGGTTTTCTAAATTTTTCTTCCAATCAGTTAAAGGGGTCGGTTTAATGCGTTTAGGTATATTGTGATAACGCATAAAACAATGAAAATGGCCATGTTCATCTAATTTTAGATTTTCACGATGGCAATGGTAAAAATATTGTGCACCTGTGTTTTTATCAATACGATCTCCTTTAGGGTAGTGATCCATAGATTTATGACGACGTTTTTTTTGTAAAGTGTAATGTAGAATGTTTTTACCTTTAGAGGTTGTCATTAATTGCTGAGAATTAAGAACTTGTTTTGCATACTCTAACATTTTTGCTTTTTGCCACTTAGTTAAAGTGGGTAGAGTAAATGATAATTCAGGTGGCATAGTAAGTTTAATCTGAGGTATTGTTTTACTTTAAGGCAATTTGCTGATTTGCTTACAGAAAGTCAGCAAATTGTCACTTATTAGGGAAAACCATAACTAATTTGGATTAGCTACCAGTGCAGCTTCCTGCACAAGCGCCTTTGCATGCACCTTTACAAGCTCCATCTTTAGCAGCATCTGCGCCTTGAGTTTGAGGAGCTGCTGTATCATCAGCGAAAGCAACTGGAACAATTACAGCTGTAGATAAAGAAGCTAAAAGAGCAGCAACTGCTAATGTAGTTTTTTTCATGATTACCTTCCTTGAATTAGTAAAATACAAACAATATATAAAAACAACTTAAAACTTAAACTTTAGTTGTACATTTAGATTATAGGTATAAATTATTAAAAAACAATGTGTTTATGCTAATAAAGATATGATATTTTTATAGTAATTAAATTCTATTGTTTAAAATGAAGTATAATGATTTTTTTGTTAACACAGTGATGACCAACTATAATGATTGATTTACATTGCCATAGTAATTTTTCAGATGGGTCGTTAAGTCCCGATGATTTATTAACTAAAGCTATCGCTGCCAATGTTAAAATTTTGGCTCTTACCGATCATGATACAACGGCAGGACTTGCTCATTTACATACTGCGGCAAATGATAATGATATTAAAATTATAAATGGCATTGAGTTAAGTGTTCGTTGGAAGAAATATGATTTACATGTTATTGGGTTAAATATTGAATATGAAGATGAGGATTTTTGTAATTTAATTAATAAACAAAATGAAAGTAGAATTGAGCGTTCTCGTCAAATTGCTATTAAGTTAAATAATTGTGGTATTAAAGATGCTTTAAAAAAAGCATGCGATATTGCAGGACACGAGCGTGTTGCAAGACCACATTTTGCTGAAGTTTTAATTAATGAAGGTCGAGTTAAAGATATGAAATCGGCTTTTAGGCAATATTTAGGTCAAGGTTGCATAGCTTATGTCCAAACGCCTTGGTTAAGTCTTGAAGAAGCAGTTTTAGGGATAACTAAATGTTCAGGGCAGGCAGTTATTGCTCATCCTTTAAAGTATAAATTGACTAGAACTAAACTGCATGAGTTAATTAAAGAATTTAAACTTTATGGTGGTGTTGGTATGGAGGTGGTTTCTGGTGCATCTACGATATTAGAAGCCAATGAATTAGCTGGTATTTGCATGCGTTTTGATTTGCTAGCGTCTTCTGGTTCTGATTTTCATGGTGAAAGTGCATCATATCCATCAATTGGTCGTCAGCGCGATTTACCTTTGAACTGTATACCGATTTGGAATCAATGGAATATTTAATGGACTTTAAATTATGAGCCAGTTATTTGCTATTCACCCTGATAATCCCCAGGCTAGATTATTACGTAAGGCAGTTAGTATAGTTCAGGATGGAGGATTAATCGTTTATCCTACGGACTCAGGGTATGCTTTTGGTTGTGCTTTAGGTAATAAGTCAGCTTTAGAGCGTATAAGACGTTTGCGACAATTAGATAAAGAGCATAATATGACATTGGTTTGCTCAAATTTGTCACAGTTAGGAACTTATTCGCAAGTAAATAAAAGTGTTTTTAGATTATTAAAAGCATTTACACCCGGATCATATACTTTTATTTTAAATGCAACATCTGAAGTACCTAGGTTAATGTTACATCCAAAGCGTAAAACACTTGGTTTACGAGTTCCTGAGCATAAAATTACTTTAATGTTACTTGAGTGCTTAGATGCGCCACTTATGAGTTCGACTTTGATATTGCCAGGAGCTACCGCACCTCTAACTGGCCCTGAGGTTATAAATGATTTATTGGGAAATCAAATTGATTTGGTAATAGATGGTGGAAATTGTAGTCACGAGCCAACAACAGTTGTTGATTTGACTGGTGATTACCCTGTTATTTTGCGAGAAGGCAAAGGCGACTCTTCTCCATTTCGTTAATATTTTGAGGTTTAGAATGTCAGTTTTAAGTAACAATAAAAGAGTAGTATCAGGAATGAGAGTTAGTGGTCGATTACATCTTGGCCATTATCATGGCGTTCTTAAAAACTGGGTTAAATTACAACACCAGCATGATTGTTATTTCTTTGCAGCTGATTGGCACGGTTTAACTACGCGTTATGATGAGCCTGGTATCCTTGAAAAACTTATTTGGGAAATGGTTGTTGATTGGTTAGCGTGTGGAGTTAATCCTAGTTTATCGCATATATTTTTACAATCTTGGGTACCTGAGCATGCGGAGCTTCATTTACTTTTATCTATGATAACACCTCTTGGATGGTTAGAGCGCGTTCCTACTTTTAAAGATCAACAGGAAAAATTAAAAGATAAAGATTTATCAACTTACGGTTTTCTTGGCTATCCATTATTACAAGCTGCTGATGTTTTACTTTATAAGGGTGATTTTGTTCCGGTTGGAGATGATCAAGTAGCCCACATTGAACTTATTCGTGAGGTTGCTAGGCGTTTTAATTATCTTTATGGACGTGAAGCAAATTTTGAAGAGCAGGCAATTGATGCAATTAAAAAAATGGGGAAGAAAAATTCTAAGTTATATACAGAATTGCGTAAAGAGTTTCAACAAGAAGGCGATCACGAATCATTAAATACAGCTAGAGCATTATTAGAAAATCAACATAATTTATCTATTGGTGATAAAGAGCGATTAGTTGGTTATTTAGAAGGTAACGGTAAAATTATATTAGTTGAGCCGCAGCCATTACTCACTGAGCATGCAAAAATGCCAGGAATAGATGGTCATAAAATGTCTAAGTCTTATAATAATACAATTAGTTTAAGAGAAGAGCCATTACAAGTTGAAAAGAAGATTCTTACCATGCCAACTGATCCTGCGCGAATTAAGCGAACTGATCCTGGTAATCCTGATTTATGCCCAGTTTGGCAATTTCATAAAATATATTCTGACGAGTCAACAAAAGAGTGGGTGAAAAATGGTTGTACTAGTGCTAGCATTGGTTGTGTTGATTGTAAAAGACCAGTTATTGATGCTATTAACTTAGAATTAAAACCTATTCAAGAATCTATTAAAGAATATGAGTCTGATTTTGGTTCTGTCAAAAAGATAGTTGCTGAAGGATCTGAGCAAGCGCGAGATGAAGCTAATAATACTTTAACTGAAGTGCGCGAAGCGATGGGTTTGGATTATTAATGACTGTCGTGGCGTTAGTCTCAGGTCAGCCATTTGGTGACTTGCCACGAGATTTATTTATCCCACCAGATGCGATGGAGGTTTTGCTTGAATCGTTTACAGGTCCTTTAGATTTACTTTTATATCTTATTCGTAAGCAAAATATTGATATTTTAGATATTCCGATAGCAATTATTACCGATCAATATATCCAATATATTGAACTGTTAGAAAATAATAGGATGGAATTAGCGTCTGATTATTTGGTTATGGCGGCCTTACTTACTGAAATAAAGTCAAAACTTTTATTGCCATGTAATTCTTTTGAATCAGGTGATATAGAAGAAGATCCAAGAATGGCTCTTGTAAGGCAACTACAAACATATGAATTATTTAAAGAAGTTTCAGTATATATAGATTTGTTACCACGGTATTTGCGAGATGTATTTCCAGTAAAAATAGAAAATGATAATGAGCCAATAAAAGTTAAACCTCCTAATATCGCCTTAATTTCATTAATAGATGCAATGGAAAACTTAATTAAGCGTCAAAATCATGTGGAAGACCATAAAATAACGCGCGAGATCTTATCAGTTCGTGATAAAATGACTTTATTGCTTAATAAATTACAAAATGAAAATATATTTGAGTTTTCAGAAATTTTAAAGCCAATGGAAGGGAGGATGGGGGTAGTTGTAACGCTTTTAGCTGTCCTTGAATTGGCAAAGCAATCATTGGTAATCATTACCCAAACAGATCTCTTCTCAACTATATATTTACGAGCTCAAAATGGATGATATCGAGTTAAAAAACATTATTGAAGCTTTACTTATGTCTAGTGGAGAACCATTAACATTATCTAAAATGTTAGCAATATTTGATGATTGGCAAAAACCAACGGCTGAACAATTAAAGAGCATTATTGGTGAATTAGATGTAGAATACCAAACTCGGGGTATTGAACTAAAGTTTTTGGCTAGTGGATATGTTTTACAAACTAAGAAATCTTATAGTCATTGGGTTTCTCGTTTAATGCCTGAAAAAGCTACAAAATATTCTAGTGCTTTCTTAGAAGTTTTAGCAATTATTGCTTATAAGCAGCCAGTAACACGTGCAGAAATTGAAGAGATTAGAGGCGTTGCTGTAAGTAGTGCGATGTTAAAAACTTTAATTGAACATGAATGGATTAGCATTGCAGGCAATCGTGATGTTATAGGAAAACCTGCGGTGTATGTAACAACCAAAGAGTTTCTTGATCATTTTAATTTGGCAAGTATTAAAGACTTACCTCCTTTAAGAGTAATAAATGAATAGTGAAAGATTACAAAAGATATTAGCTAAAGCGGGCTTTGGTTCAAGG
>Ga0247837_1007478_pt1 | contig 14474 bp, 18 predicted proteins | sample LaCtaG_2_FD_187115 | JGI IMG/M metagenome (GOLD analysis project Ga0247837, IMG submission 187115) | Freshwater microbial communities from meromictic Lake La Cruz, Castile-La Mancha, Spain - LaCruzMarch2015_14.5m | ecosystem: Environmental > Aquatic > Freshwater > Lake | place: Spain: Castile-La...
TGCTCAATCACGATCTGGCCGGACAGGTGCGCGCCCTGTCGGCCGGCACCCGCCCCCAACCCAAGGTGGCGGACGGGGCGATTGCGGCCCTGCAGGCGGCCGGGCTGCCGGCTGATGGGCTCTATCCTAAGGACATCGACGCGGTGCTCGACGAATCCATCGACCTGGTGGTGACGGTCTGCGACAACGCCAAGGAGAGCTGCCCGATCTTTCCTCGCCCGGTGACGCGGATTCATCTGCCCTTCCATGACCCCCACGGCGAGCCGCTGGAGTCCTTTATTCAGGTGCGCGACGACATCCGCGCCCGGCTGGTGCCCGCGGTGGCCGCGGCGCTCGGCCTCGCCCCGGCAGCGGCGGGGTAAGCCATGTCGGTGCAATGCGAAGTGACGGCCAAGCAGGCGGCGGGCGCGCCCATGAGCGTCTTCGAGCGCTGGCTGACCTTATGGGTGGGGCTCTGTATCCTGATCGGAATCGGGCTGGGCCAATGGTTCCCCGCCCCCTTCCAGATTCTGGGCCGCCTGGAGGTCGCGCAGGTCAATCTGCCGGTCGGGGTGCTGATCTGGGTGATGATCATCCCGATGCTGATGAAGATCGACTTCGGCGCACTGGGGCAGGTCAAGTCCCACTGGAAGGGGATCGGCGTGACCCTCTTCATCAATTGGGCGGTGAAGCCCTTCTCGATGGCGCTGCTGGCCTGGATCTTTATCCGCGGCCTGTTCGCCCCCTGGCTGCCGGCCGAGCAGCTCGACAGCTACGTGGCCGGCCTCATCCTGCTGGCCGCCGCGCCCTGTACCGCCATGGTCTTCGTCTGGAGTCGGCTGACCGGCGGCGACCCCTATTTCACCCTCACCCAGGTGGCGCTCAATGACGCCATCATGATCGTCGCCTTTGCGCCGATCGTCGCGCTCCTGCTCGGGCTGTCGGCCATCGTGGTACCCTGGGATACGCTGCTGACCTCGGTAGTGCTCTATATCCTGATCCCGGTCGCCATCGCCCAGGTCTGGCGCTATCTCCTGCTCAAGCAGGGCGAGGCCCGCTTCGATGCCACCCTGGCGACCCTGGGCCACGCATCCATCGTCGCCTTGCTCCTGACCCTGGTGCTGCTGTTCGCCTTCCAGGGCGAGCAAATCCTCGCCCAGCCGCTCATCATTGCCATGTTGGCGGTGCCGATCCTGATCCAGGTCTTTTTCAACTCCTCCCTGGCCTATTGGCTGAACCGCGCCGTTGGCGAGCAGCATAGCATCGCGTGCCCGTCGGCCCTGATCGGTGCCTCCAACTTCTTCGAGTTGGCGGTGGCGGCGGCGATCTCGCTCTTCGGTTTCCAGTCCGGTGCGGCGCTGGCGACCGTCGTCGGGGTGCTGATCGAGGTCCCGGTGATGCTGCTGGTGGTCCGGGTGGTCAATCGCAGCAAGGGCTGGTACGAGGCCGGCCTGGCTCCCCACTCAGGGAACAGGTAATAGATCCCGATGACCCACTGTCCGCAACCTGTCCGCCTGCGACTGCGCGTGCTCTTCCTCTATGTCTATTGCCGCGACGGGTTCCGGATGGGCCTGGCCTACTTGCAGCTCAAGCACCTCGGCTACCGCGACGTGCGCCCTCTATAACGGCGGCTGGTCGCACTGGGGCAACGAGCTGACCTTGCCGACCGTCGAGGGGGCCGAGCCGTACGACGAGGCCTATGCGTTGTGATCGGTGTTGAGCGCTCGACTCGCATCGTCCCGGCGCAGGTGGCCGTCGAGTCGTGCGTCGGCCGTGCGCGCCTAGCCGCTCGGCGCGGCTTGCGCCTGAAATCAGCGAAACACCGCGAATCGGCTGCTCGGCCTTGATCATCGATCCGGCCGCAAGAAAACCGGAGGTCGAGGCTCTACCGTGAAAGTGCGTAGTCAGGCCATCCTGGCCTGGCGGCGTCGGGGCTGGAATAGCCAGGGCTGGAAGCCCTGACGACGCAGCCACGCACGCCGGCAGTTGCGACAGTGGTCGAGAGGACTTTCATGTTCCGGTTCAGTTTGGCCTGCATCGCCGCTTCGCGAGCGCGCTGCTCCACTTCATGCACTTGGCTGGCGGCCAACTCGGCTTCGATACGGAGCGACCACTCAACCAGCGCCAGACCTTGCGTGGTGTCATCCATGGCGATGGATGGGCAGGACCAGCGGCAGCATGCCGCCGATGGCGCACCGGCCGCGGCCTGGCAAGGGCGTGCCTCAGGCGCCGCGCCGTCGACCGCCCCACAGCGCCCGCAGCCCGAAGAAGGCCATGTCCTTGACACGCCGGGCAAGCTCAAAGGACAGGGAGATCCGAGGATCGGTGCCGAAGGTCATGCTCAGCACCACGCGCCGCTCGCCCTCGTCGATGGGCGTGGCGCGGTGCAGCACCTTGGCGCCCTCGAAGACCACAAGCTGGTTGGGCGGTGTCGGCACCAGCCGCTCCACGCCACCGATCTTCGCGAACAGCCGCCCGGAGGACAGGCCGCTGCCTGCCGCGTTGCGGTTAACGACCGGCAGCAGCACCGTGAAATGGCGGCCGCGGTAGAAGTTGTGGTCATAATGCCAACCGATATGATCGCCCGGCCGCTCGTAGATGAGGATCGAGCACGAGCTGTAGTCGCCCGCGGGGGTCACCTTGAGCGTCGCGCCGATCACGATGCCGAGGCGGTCGCGCAGTTCGGCCGAACGGTAAAAGCCCACCACGCCGGGCGCGTGCGCCCGCAGCGTGTCGAAGGCGATGGTGCCGCCCTTCTTGTGGGTTGGCACATAACTGCGCTCGGTGCACCCGAGCCCCTCGACTTCGCGAGCCAGCGCGGTGAAGTGCTCGGGCGGCAGGAAGTCCGGCAGCACGGCGAGGTGCTCGGCGAAGGCGGGTACGTTGGCGGTATCGGCGAGGGGTGTCATGGTTTTCGGCTCGGGTAGGCGACGAAGGGCTCGCTAACCAGAAGATACAAAAACGGCCCGGCGAGATCAACGGTTGCTCAGTTGCTCGGAATCCGATTTCTGATACGCCATTGGCCACTGCCGTGGACGCAGTCCAGCGCCCCAAGGAATTCGGCTGCCCACTTCGGCTTAGAGGCATCGTCCCCGTCATTCTTGAAGTACGCTCCCTCAAAGACACTTGACCGAGTCAGCGATTGGCCTCAGCCGAGCCAGCCCTCGACCGTCTTGCGATCCGGCACGCCGCCCGCATGGACCACCTGCCCATCGATCACCACGCCCGGCGTTGACATGACCCCATACCCGACGATCTCGGCCATCGACTCGACCTTCTCCAACGCGATGTCGACTCCCTTGGCCTTGGCGATCTCCGCGATCAATTGCGCCGTGGTCTGGCAGTTGCGGCAGCCGGAACCCAGGACCTTGATGGTTTTCATGATGAGACTCCTCACAGAACGAGATTGAAGACATAGCCCACCAGCAGGATGCCGGTCGCCACGACCCCGATGAAGGTCGCGATCAGGGGCCATTTGAGCACCTTGCGCAGGATCAGCATCTCCGGCGCGGAGAGCGCGATGACGCTCATCATGAAGGCGAGCGTGGTGCCGAGCGCCGCCCCCTTGCCGATCAGGGCCTCGACGATCGGCAGGATGCCGGCCGCATTAGTGTACATGGGCACGCCGAGCACCACCGCCGCCGGCACCGCCCACCAGACATCCCGGCCCATGAAGCTGGCCATGAAGTCCTGCGGTACGAAACCGTGGATGGCCGCGCCGAGCCCGATGCCCACCAGCACATAGGGCCAGACCTTGCCGACGATGTCGCGCACATGGCGCCAACCGGCCTCGAAACGCTCGACCCAGGTGTAATGCTGACCGTTGGGGGCCACCGCGGCACCCTGGTGGATGGCACGCACCCAGTCCTCCAGATACCGCTCCATGTTGAGCCGGCCGATGATGAGCCCGGCCGCGATCGCGATCAGGAGCCCCATCCCCAGATAGAGCGCCGCCACCTTCCAGCCAAAGAGGCCCAGCAGCAAGGCGAGCGCGATCTCGTTGATCATCGGCGCGGCGATCAGAAACGAAAAGGTGATTCCCAGCGGCACCCCGGCCGAGAGAAAGCCGATGAAGAGCGGCACCGCCGAGCAGGAGCAGAAGGGCGTAACGATCCCCAGACTCGCCGCCATGGCGTTGCCGATGCCGAGCCGCCGCCCGGCCAGCAGCGCCCGGGTGCGCTCCGGGGCGAAGAAGGTCTGGATCACCCCCATCAGGAAGACGATACCGGTGAGCAGCAGCAACACCTTGGGGGTGTCGTAAAGAAAGAAGTGGGTCGCCTCGCCCCAGTGCGTCGTGCGCGATAGTCCAACCGCCGACACCAGCAGGTCGGCGAGGTCGGAGAGATGCCAATAGACCGCCACCCAGAGAGCGGCAGCCAGGGGCAGGCCCCAGAGCCAGGGGCGCAAGGCGTGGGTATCGGCGGTGGTGACTGTTTCCGGGTTCATGGCGAGTGTCTTGGTCTCGGTCGGTGATCAGCGATCGTACCCGGAGCACGGGATGCAGACGTGTTTGTCACCCAGCACCCGCAGATAGGCCCGCGCGGTCAGCTCCCCGCAGGCGGTGCAGGGCACGAAGCCCATGGCCTCCGGCAGCCAGTCGCGCTCGAACGCGAAGACCTCGCCGAGCGTCAGGATATCCGCTTCCGGGGCATTCCAGGGTTTGACGGTCATCGTTCATGTTCGGATTCCTGATTCAGGGATGAATCGTTTGGAGAAAAAGGTTATCGGCATGCTGGCTTACGGCCACAGCAGATCCCACGCCGTCTTGACGGCGACCGCGATCAGGACCACGGCAATAGCGCGCTTCAACTGCGCGGCCGACAGGCGCTCGGTCGCCAGCCAGGCGCCCAAGGCCGCGCCGGCCATCGTCGCCAGCGCGGTGACGCCGAGCAGGGCGGCGTCGATCCGCGCGACCTGGACATGGGCCAGAAAGCCGCTGATGGAAGCAAAGATCACAACGAATGCAGCGCTGGCCGAGGCCCGTTTGGGTTCCAGACCGGACGCCACCAAGGCCGGGACGATGATGTTGCCGCCGCCCACCCCGAGCAGACCGCCGATGAAGCCAGCCGCCCCGCCCACCGGCAGTCCCAGCGCCAGAGTCCCCGCCAGGGAGGCGCGGGTCGCGCGCGGCTTGGGTTGATACAACACCATCATCCCCGCGGCGAAAACCAGAAAGCCCACGAACAGCCACAACAGCAGACTGCGATCCATCCCGTGGGCGGCCCAGACCCCGAGCGGCGACAGCCCGACCGCCAGCACCAGCATCGGCACGACCAGTCGCCATTCCACCAGCCCCTTGCGCACGAAGGTGATGGAGGCGATCGACATCCCCACCGCGTTGAGCAGCAGGGCCGTGGCCATGGCCGTCTGCAGTTCGATCCCGAACGCCAGAAAGACCGGGATCAGGATCAGCGCCGCACCGACCCCGGCCATGCTGAAGAGCGTGGTCAGGGCGAAGGTCAGCAGGGCGGCCAGGACGAGCGTGACCACGGTTAAGCCAGTGGCGCGGCGCGCCCGGCCAATGCGTTGATTTGGATCATAGATCAGTTCCTTCACCCCGGTCATGGAAGGTGGCAGATTGCCCGCCATATGGGAGGAGACGAACGTAACGGCAAAAGGATGCAGATCCCGTCGTGGGCAAGCCCATCAGGCCGGCGACGACGATGGACCAGCCGGCGGCGGGTTGCAGCCGATCGAGGGCCTCCCACCGCAGGGAGCACATGACCACCAGCAGAACCCTGGCGTTGGCGAAGGCGCGGTTGAACATCCCAGGGGCTTGGCGGACGTGGACAAGGGCCCGCCACTTGCGTCGGCGACGCGCTTTAACTGGCTCAACGAGAAGCGTATTCTTCGCCATTGGTCCTCAATCGGCAGGCAATTGCCCGAGAAAGGACTGGTGCATTGAGCTGAACCAATAACTCACAGACCGGATAACCCCATGAACTGGCAAGATCGACTCAGCTCCGACCCCAATATCTGTCACGGCAAGGTGTGCGTCAAAGGCACGCGCGTCATGGTGTCGGTTATCCTCGATAATCTGGCGGAGGGTGAATCGCACCACGCGATTCGAGAGGGATATCGAATCGAGGAGGAAGATATTCAGGCGACGCTGCAATATGCCGCAGTGCTGGCGAGCGACCGGATCGTCGCCCTGTCCCAGGAAGCCGCCTGATGCGCTTCAAGGTGGATGAAAACCTCCATCCCGAGGTCGCGGCGCGCCTGCGTGCAGCAGGCCATGACGCCATGACAGTTTTCGAGCAGGGTTTGCGTGGCCATCCCGACGACGAGATTGCCGTCGTATGTCAAGAGGAGCAACGGGTGATCCTGACGCTCGACCTGGATTTCAGCAACATCAGACGCTATCCGCCGCAGGACTATGCCGGGATCATCGTTCTGCGGCCAGGGAGCAAGGGCCGCGCTTCGGTCATGCGCGTGCTCGCTCAGTTCTTGCCAGTCCTCGCGTTAGTGAACCGTTCCTAATTCAACAGGAGCCCTGAACATGACGACGATCGCCCTCGAACAAACCCAAACCACCCTGTCAGAGCTAATCCATCGCCTGACGCCAGGTGAGGAGGTCATCATTTTTGAGAATGATCGAGCCGTCGCCCGTTTAGTGCTGAGCCCCTTGCCATCCGCCAGGCAAAGCGAGCCTGGGAACCAGTGGCCGTGTAAGGCGGGCAGCGCGAAAAACACCCGCCACTGGATGGCGTCGGACTTTGACGCCCCACTGGACGCGTTCAAGGAATACATGGAGTGAGCGATATTCTGCTCGATACCCATGCCTTCCTGTGGTTCGTATGGGATGATGCTTTGCTGAGTCCGGCGGCCAAGCAACTGATCGAAGACCCGGCGAACCATAAATTGGTGAGCGTGGCTTCCTGCTGGGAGATCGCCATCAAGGCCCGGCTTAAGAAGCTGGACCTTGGCGAACCGGCCGCAACCTTCCTTCCCCGTGAGTTGGCGACGAACCATTTCGACCTTCTTGAGATTCGGCTCGCCCACGCGACCCTTGTGGAAACGTTGCCCCTGCATCACAAAGACCCCTTCGACCGCCTGCTGGCCGCGCAGGCAGTGGTCCAGGGTATCCCGCTCGTGACTGCCGATGCAATCTTCGATCAGTACGGGGTCAACCGGATTTGGACCGCGGATCAAGGACAGCGAAACCTTCCTGTGCGGTGAACGGGCCTTGCTCGTGCAAGTGGAAGACGCACTGCTCAAGTGTCTGCTCGACACCACCATCGGCACCTGGAGAGCCGCAAGTACAACTTCGAGTTCGCTGCTGTCAAATTCTCCGACCCGATGACTGCTGCCATAAAGGCGGTGGGGATGACGTGACTCCTCGCAATGGGCCTGTCTTCGCCCATGAGCCGCGACCGGTTACGGTCGCGAGTCCTGCGGAAAACTCAAACAGGGGTGTCCAGCGGCGGGCGCGGGACAAAGCAGCACACCCTGCCGCTGTCGTCCAGGCGCACCTGACAGACGGTGGCGAGGTGCTCACGCAGACGCTTGCGCGCCCGCTGCACCCGTGACTTGGCGCCGGGCAGGGTCAGGCCCTTGCGCCGGGCATAGGCCTCCTGGGTCAGCCCCTCCAGGTCGCACAAGGTCAGCGCCTCGCGGTCCTCTGCCGACAACTCCGCCAGCGCCCGCGGCAGGCAGGCTGCCAGTGACTCCACGGGGACCGGCTCATCAAAGGGGGCCGGCAGATCGTCCGGCAGGTCTACATGGTCCTGTCGCGACCGCAGATGGTCGGTCAGGGTGTTGCGCGCGACCGCGAACAGCCAGGCGCGGGCGTTGACCATCTCGCAGAACTGGCGGTTCCGGCTCAGGGCTTTGATGAACAGGTCTTGCAGGAGGTCATCGGCCGTGTGGGCATCGCCCAGTCGGCGGATGAGCCAGGCGCGCAACTCACGTTCGTGCCGGCTCCAGGCGGTCATCAGGCAGATCACGCGATCACCGTGTCACCTGCGATAGTCCGGCAACCCCCACCGGCGCCTCGGGGAGCCACGGAACCAGGGCGCAACGGGGGCTGAGCTGGTCGGCGACCCGGCGAATGAAGGGGTTCTCCGCGGCGCCGCGTTCACGCAGCAGCGGGTGCCGGGTGCCGCTCGCCAGCAGGCTCTGGTTGATCACCCAGGCGAAGGGCGCGATGCCGGCGCGCGCCAGGTCGGCCTGCAGGCGTTCCGCCTCATGCACTGGGGTGGCCTCCGCCAGGGTGACGATGAGCACGCGCGTGAGCGCCGGGTCACGCAGCCGCGGCAGCAGTTGCCGCACCGCCTCGGGCATCTCGCCCTGGGTGCGCGAGACCTCCCGATGGTAGGCCTCGGCGGCATCGAGCAGCAGGATGGTGTGCCCGGTGGGAGCGGTATCGAGCACGACGAAGCCCTCCTGGCCGGCGTCCACGGCGCGGGCGAAGGCGCGGAAGACCGCGATCTCTTCGGTGCAGGGGGAGCGCAGGTCCTCCTCCAGCATCGCCAGGCCGTTGGCGTCCAGGTTGGGCGCGGCCTTGGCCAGGACCTCGGCCTGGTAGGCGGCGACCTCAGCCGCGGGATCGATGCGGCCGACGTGCAGGCCGGGGACGGACGCCCCGATCGCCGCGGCGACATGCGCGGCCGGATCGGTGGTAGACAACTGCACCGCATGACCGCGCCGCGCGAGCGCGACGGCAATGGCCGCCGCAACGGTGGTCTTGCCCACCCCGCCCTTGCCCATGGCCAGGATGACGCCCCGTCCCGTCTGGGCGAGCTCGTCCACCAGGACCGACAGCCCAGCCGGCAAGACGACTTCAGGCACAGGGGCGTCGATGGGCGCCGCGGCTTGCTCAGGATTCGCCATCAGGCGCAGGGCGTTGAGACCAACGGTCCCCAGGGCCAGCAGCGGCGTCCTGGTGACCGGCAACCGGGCCAAACCGACCGGCATCCCGGCCAGGGCCGCGGCACCACGCACCATCATCGCCGCGGCGATGGCGTCATCGGTCGGGGCGACGGCCAGGACGCCGTTGAGCGCCAGTTGCAGGTTGCTCACGCCGAGTGCCGCGAGTTCCTCGCGGGTGCGCTCGGCCTCGCGCAGGGCGGACGCGTCCGGCCGGCTGACCAGCACCACCGAGGTTTGCGCCGGGTCGGCGAGTTGGGCGACGGTCGCGGCATAGAGCGCCTTCTGTTTCTCCAGTCCGGCCAGTGGGCCGAGGCAGGAGGCGCCGCCGGTGGCTGAGTCGATGAATTCACTCCAGGCCGAGGGCAGGGTCAGCAGGCGCAGGGTATGGCCGGTGGGGGCGGTGTCGAAAATGACATGATCGAACTGCGCCGTTGCCGCGGGCTCCCCCAGCAGCTTGGAAAACGCATCGAAGGCGGCGATCTCCACCGTACAGGCGCCGGAGAACTGCTCCTCCATGCTGGCGATGGCGGCGGCCGGCAAGATACCGCGGTAGGGTGCGACCATCCGCTCGCGGTAGTCGTGGGCCGCGGCCTCGGGGTCGATGTTGAGCGCACAGAGCCCCGGCGCACCGGGGATGGCCGTCGGGGTCTGCCCGAGTGCGACCCCCAACACCTCATCGAGATTGGATGCGGGATCGGTGCTGACGATCAGCACCCGCCGCCCGGCATCGGCCAATGCGAGACCGGTGGCGCAGGAGAGTGAGGTCTTGCCCACCCCGCCCTTGCCGGTAAAAAAGAGGTGACGGGTGTCCGCGGCGGGGATGGCCATCAGCAGCATCCACTGTCGGGCGTGCAGCAGCCGGAGCCGACCTGGACGGGGAACGGGCCTGGGGCTGTCGGGACAGCCGCCGGCGCCAATCCCAGCTTCTGCGCCAACTGGGCACGCGAAAGGTAGGCGCCGGTGGCGACGACGCGGCCATCGACCAGGGTCAGGGGCAGGCGCTCCATCCCCGCCTCCAATTCCTTGAGCACCACCGGATTCGCGGCGAAGGCTTGCGGCTCCTGCGACAGGTTGTGCCGACTGACCTCGATCCCCTGCCCTGTCAGCCATTGCAGATCGGCATTGAAGGCTACCAGGACGGGGTCGACCTCGACGCCGCAGACGCCGGTCGAACAGCACATGGCGGGATCATAGATTTCGAGCGTTTTCATGAGGATCACTCCTTCGGCAGGCAGCGGTCGAGACCGCCGCCACAGCAGTTTTCGGTCAAAAAGGCCACGAGGGCCTGGATCGCGGCCAGCTCGGCCCGGTAGCGGACGAACCGGCCCTCCTGGACCGTGCTCACCAGCCCGGCCTGCGCCAGGGTCTTGAGGTGAAAAGACAGGGTCGGCGCCGGCAGGCCGAGGTGCTCGCCAATGACACCCGCCGTCAGCCCCGCGGGGCCGTTCTGTACCAGCAGGCGGAAGACGGCCAGGCGGCTGTCCTGGGCCAGGGCAGCGAGGGCGGAGACGGCGCTTTTACTTTCCATGATTCCAACATTATCGAAATTTTTTAACAAAAGCAACCGGGATTTCCAGCCTGTCGAGAGGCATCGACGGGCTTACCGTCTTGCCCGCGGGCGCATCGACGCTGAACCCGTCCGCTGCGTCAATGAACGAAAAATACGTGCGATCAAGAATGGCTTGATGGAGATGGACCCGGCCGAGCAGCCTTGCTCCCCCCCTGTCGGCGAGGATCATAATCGTCATCATATAGCCGTCGGACGTGATAGCCGGACGTAGGGGCGGGTTTTAAACCCGCCCCTCCACGAGTGTCTGTCCGGATATCAGGTACGAAGGCTATAGGAGACTGTCGCCTAACATCATCGGGACCGGAAAGCAACCATGACATGGCAACAAAGGGCGATCAATGCCCTGGGGGTTTGGCGCCGCGTGTTCGCTGGCGGGCAGTAGGCACGCAGTTCGCGGGTGAGCGTCGGAGTCAACACGCTGGAGCAGTATCCCCGGCTGACCGCCAGCCGCCTCTGCGCCATGGTGCGCGAGCGCGGCTATCCCGGAGGTCCGGATCACTTCCGCCATCTGATCGCCATGCAGCGCCCGCGTCCCCAGCCCGAGGCGTATCTGCGCCTGCGCACCCTGCCCGGTGAACAGGCCCAAGTCGACTGGGGTCTATGCCGAGCTCGGCATAGACCCCACTATGCCGACCCCCGAACTATGCCGAGTGGTCTTCGGAATAGGCAATAGATGACGATCTTGGGACGACGTTACTCGGCATAGCATGTCTCCTCCTTACCACGATTGCGAGGGGGAGAGCCTCAGTGAAGCAAAGTCCAGAAAAGTTGTCGGTTTTGTTGCATGAACCCGAAGGCCCATTGGTGCCTTACCTTGATACGTTTGCGAGGTTACTCCACGAGCAAGGTTTCCCACAGCATCTGCTCGGGCGTCAGATTCGGGTGGTGGCCAAGTTCAGTCAATGGCTTCTGGCGGAGGCCATCAATGCACCGGAGGTGAGCGACGAACATGTACAGCAGTTCTTTGCGGGTGGTGTCAGAAGACGTTCAATACACAACGGTGAGTTCGCTACCCTCGGGCGACTCCTCGGTTTTCTGCGCCAGGTGGGAGTCATCGCTCCACTGCGCGAGTGCGCTGCCATCACTCCGCTGCAAACCGTTGTCGGCGAGTTTGCCACCTATTTGCGCCAGGAACGGGGACTCAGTGAAAAAACGCTGATCCAGTATTGCCCGTTTATCGTGCGTTTTTTGTCTGAGCGCTTCGCTCATGAACCGATTGATTTGGCGGCACTGGAAGCGGCGGACGTCATCGGCTTCATCACGCGGCAGGCCACGCAGCTCAGTGCGGCACGGGCCAAGGCGGCGACCACCGCGTTGCGGTCGTTTCTGCGCTACGTGCGTTACTGCGGCGAGACGCAACGCGACTTGGTCGCGGCCGTACCCACCGTCCCCAACTGGTCGATGACCGGGATTCCCCGCGCGATCACGGCAGAGCACATCCACGCCGTCCTCGCCCATTGCCCGCGCGACACCCCCGGTGGGCGCCGCGACTTCGCGATTCTGATGTTGCTGGTTCATTTAGGGTTGCGTTCCGGCGAAATCGTCTCGCTGACCTTGGACAGCATCGACTGGGAGGCGGACTCGTTCGCCGTAGTGGGCAAGGGGCAGCACTCGGCACGATTGCCCCTGCCCGTGACGGTCGGGGAGGCGATCACGGATTATCTGCGGTATGGACGCCCCGCCAGCCGTAGCCGGGCACTGTTTCTGCGGACCTGTGCACCGCTGCGCGGGTTGGGGGCGGCGCAGAGTGTTGGCACCATTGTCAGGGCGGCGCTCACCCGGGCTGGCATCGACACGGGAAGCCGGGGTAGCCATCAGTTTCGCCATGCGGAGGTCAGGGGTTCGATCCCCCTCTGCTCCACCATTTACTTTCAGAGTGTTACCGACGTTTTTGCGAGACTGCTGCATAACGAACGTGACGCTTTCGTGACTCAGTATTCCAGTAACGCGACGGCGGCCCGGACATTCTCCGGCGCCAAGTGGGCGTACCGCTCGGTCATGCGCACCGTGGTGTGGCCGAGAAGGTCTCGCACCTCAGCGAGGGGTACCCCCGCCGACACCAGCCAGGCCGCACATGTGTGGCGCAGGTCGTGGATACGGAAATTTGCGATCTCGGCCCGTTCGCAGGCCGAGGCAAAGCTTCGTTTCACGTCCCCGATCCGTGCCCCGTCAGGATGACAGAATACCCAAGGACTGTTGGGGCAATGCTGCGCCCGATACTTCGCGCGCGCCATGATAGCATCCTTCGCAATGGCGTTAAGCGGCACGCTCCGGCGTCGCGCTGTCTTGGTGTGCTCCGCGCCGAGGTAGATCAAACCTGCGGCGATGTCCACACGCTCCCAATCCAGGTTCAGTAACTCCCCCTTGCGGCAGCCTGTGTGCAGCGCCAACCGGATGAAATCGTTTAGATGTTCCGCTTGCGGATCACCGCCGCTGGCTTCCTCCAACAGCCGCTTTGCCTGATCCCGAGTGATCCACCGCACCCGCCCTTCCGGCTCCCTCAGCTTCCGACCGGCCACCGCATTCGGGATCTCCCATTCCCACTCACGGCGGGCGTAGTTGATCGCTGCCGAGAGCACACAGAGTTCCCGATTGATGGTCGCCGGTGTCACCTCATCCTTGCGCCGCCCGTCGATGTAAGCACGTATCCGTGCCGGGGTGATCGCCCCAAGTTCCATGCCAGCAAAAGCGTCCCGCAAATGCCGCGTCGCGTCCTGATCGCGGCGATATCCCGTAGGCCGCTTGGTTATAGCGCTGGCCTGCAAATACCCGACCATCAGGTCCTCGAAGGTCCGCGACGGCTGCTCGCCCCACTGGCGCTCCCGGTGGGCCTCAAGCCGCCATTTCGCGAGGAGCGCCTCGGCTTCTTTTCGCTCGGTCGTTCCAGAAGAGCGTCTAATGCGCTTGCCGCTGGAGTCTGTATACGACATCCACCAGCACTGGGAGTCGCCCCGCTGGTAAAGCCCGTCTTGGTCTTGCTTGCGTTTCGGCATGTGTCGGTCTCCCGCACATCCGGCCCCACGCGGGCCGGATTATCGCTGTCCGAGTTCCCCCGGTCCACATAGGCGAGAAGCGACTCCATAGTCACCATCAGACGACTGCCGACGCGTACCGTGCGGAGCGACTCCGCGTCGATGAGTCGCCGTACGGTACGTGTGCTAACGCTGCCGAGTTGGCGCGCGGACTCCACCAGGTCGACCAAGAGGGTGTCGGTCATCGTTCTAGCCCCTCAATGCAGCCAAAAGCTTGGCGTCGTCCAACGCTGGCACACAAGCAACGCTTGACCGCTGCATCAGCGGCACTCGGCCACGAGAATTTGACTTCATGAAAAAACATTTCGATACCGACTGGGCAGTTTGTGAACCGTAGAATATCTCTTTATGTAATAAAAAAAAACACTTTTAAAGCGCATTTCATTACTCTTCCGTCCCAAAAAAAACCCGACCGGCAGATACCGATCGGGGTTTGTGACAGGAGCAATGTCGCGTGGGGCTAAGCTGCCTCCAAGTCCTTGAGGCACCAGAGATCAGCCCAGTCCAGGCCCTTCGCGCCCACGGGGACAGGCCCCCGCGGGACGTGGATCGCGACGCGGAGACGCTGATCGATCAAGCGGTCGTGCAATTTCACGGCGGCATCCTCTCCTGTCCCGGAGAGGTCCAGGTCCGCCCAGATGACCAACAAATTCACCTCCGGCGGCGGCTGGAATCGCTCCAGGAGCTTCGCGGAGACGCCAGCCCAGACCGGCATCCCGATGCGCTGCCGGATGACCAGGGCCGTCTCAATGCCCTCGGTGATCCCCAGGGTGGGTCCGACCGGATAGAGCCGGATGGCGCCCCCGACGACCGGCCCCAGTGGGACCATCATCTTCTTGGGACTCGCCACCGGGGCCTTGCGCCCCTCCGGGGTCAGGTAAATCCGGTGCAGGCTCACCGGCTGCCCTTGAGCATTCGACACCCGGGCGATGATCGCCGGATAGGTACCGATTCTGCTTCGGTCCTGGTAGTACCCCAGTCCGGGGTGGAACCGAACGACACCAGGGTCCGGTGTCGCGTCG
>Ga0247837_1007481_pt1 | contig 14471 bp, 9 predicted proteins | sample LaCtaG_2_FD_187115 | JGI IMG/M metagenome (GOLD analysis project Ga0247837, IMG submission 187115) | Freshwater microbial communities from meromictic Lake La Cruz, Castile-La Mancha, Spain - LaCruzMarch2015_14.5m | ecosystem: Environmental > Aquatic > Freshwater > Lake | place: Spain: Castile-La...
CGCGGCCGCTTTATTTTCCCGATTCCACTCCCCGCCCGTTCGCCTCCGCATGCACGTCTCCCCGATCGTCGTCCGCGGCGCCCGCGAACACAATCTCCGCAATGTCACGGTCGGGATTCCCCGCGGCCGGCTGGTCTGCCTCTCAGGCGTGAGCGGGTCGGGCAAGTCGAGCCTCGCCTTCGACACGCTCTACGCCGAGGGGCAGCGGCGGTATGTGGAGAGCCTCTCGACCTTCGCCCGGCAGTTCCTGGGGCAGTTGCCGCGGCCCGACGTCGATGCCGTGACGGGGCTCTCGCCGGCGATCTCGATCGCGCAGAAGTCGGCGGGCACCAACCCCCGCTCGACCGTGGCGACGATGACGGAGATCCACGACTTCCTCCGCGTGCTCTACGCCCGGGTGGGCACGGCTCATTGCCCGACCTGCGACGCCGTGCTCGAGGCGCAGCCGCGCGATCAGATCGTGGAGCGGATTCTGACGGCCCGCGCGGGCCAGCGGGTGATGCTCCTGGCACCGCTCGTGCGGGAGGCCAAGGGGGAGCATCGCGACCTGTTCCTCGACCTCGTGCGGCAGGGATTCACGCGGGCGCGGGTCGACGGTGTGATGTGCCGCGTCGAGGATCCGCCCCCGCTCGAGAAACTGATCAAGCACACGATCGACGTGGTGATCGACCGCCTGGTGCCGGGCGCGGAGAGCCGCAGCCGGCTGGCCGAGGCGGTGCAACTCGCGCTCAAGACGGGGGGCGGACAGGTGATCGTGGCGGAGGAAAAAGGGGACATCCCCCGTTCTCAGGCCCCTGGAGGCGACGCCGACGGAAGTGCTTCGCAGAAACGGGGGATGTCCCCTTTTTCAGACCTCGTGCTCTCCAGCCGCTACGCCTGCGCCGCCTGCGGCGTGAGCTATGACACGCCTGAGCCCCAACTGTTCAGCTTCAACAGTCCGCAGGGTGCCTGCCCGACGTGCGAGGGCCTGGGCGACATCTACGGCATCGATCCGGTCAAGCTCGTCACGAACCCCGAGAAGACGCTCCGCAAGGGGGCGCTCGGCGTGCTCGGCAGCTATCGGGAGATGCCGCGCTGGATGCGGCGGCTGTTCAATGGTGTGGCCGCGTACGCCGAGGTCAAGAAGAAGCTCCCTCCCGGCACGCTGCTCGACACGCCGTGGCAGAATCTCACACCGGCCCAGCGGAAGGTTTGGCTCGACGGCACGGGCGTGGACGACATCAAGCTCTCCTGGAAGCGGGGCCGGGCGGAACGGGGAGCCAACACGAAGTTTGAGGGCATCCGGGCACTCTTGGCCAACCGCTGGCGGAGTGCCAAAAGCGGGATCATCCGCCGGATGCTCGAGAAGCTGATGAGCGTTACGCCCTGCCATGCCTGCCAGGGGGCGCGGCTCGCGCCGCAGGCCCGGGCGGTGCGGATCACGTCGGCGTCCAAGGGCTGGGCCGCCGCAGGAAAAACCGCGGCCGGCAAGAAAGCCACGCAGCGAGAGGAGTCACCGGCTCGCGAGCTCGCGCTCGACACGCTGTGTGCTCTGCCGATCGCCGACGCGCGGGAGTTCCTCTCTGACCTGGTTCTCGACCAGACCCAGGGCGTGATCGCGGCGGAACTGATGAAGGAGATTCGGGGCCGGCTGGCCTTTCTCGACCAGGTGGGCCTCGGCTACCTCGCGCTGGACCGCAAGGCCCCCACGCTCTCCGGCGGCGAGAGCCAGCGGATCCGCCTGGCCGCCCAGATCGGGGCCGGGCTGACGGGCGTGCTGTACGTGCTCGATGAGCCCTCGATCGGCCTGCATCCGCGGGACAACGTCAAGCTCCTGGGCGCGCTTGAGGCGCTCCGCGACAAGGGCAACACGGTGGTCGTGGTCGAACACGACGAAGACACGATCCGGGCGGCCGACTGGGTGGTCGACTTCGGCCCGGGGCCGGGCAAGCGCGGCGGCGAGGTGGTGGCCGCCGGCACGCCCGCGGAAGTGGCCAAGACGGCCGAGAGCGTGACCGGCGCCTTTCTCTCCGGCCGGGATGCAATCGCCGTGCCGACGGAGCGGCGGAAGCCGACCACCGCCCGGCTCACCCTCCGCGGTGTGCGGCACAACAACCTGCAGGGGATCGACGTCGAGATCCCGCTGGGGCTCCTGGTCTGCGTCACGGGCGTGTCGGGCAGCGGCAAGAGCTCGCTCGTGGGCGACGTGCTCGAGCCGGCCCTGCGGCAAGTGCTCGGCAGCGAGGCGGCCACGCCCGGCGAGTTCGCCGCCATCGAAGGGACCAAGGCCCTCGACAAGGTGATCGTGATCGACCAGTCACCGATCGGGCGCACGCCGCGGAGCAACCCCGCCACCTACGTCAAGGTGTGGGACGACATCCGCGTTTTGTTCACGATGCTCCCCGAGGCCAAAAAGCGGGGCTGGAAGGCAGGCCGGTTCAGCTTCAACGTGGCCGGTGGCCGGTGCGAGGCCTGCGAGGGCAACGGCTCGGTGCGGCTCGACATGGATTTTCTGGCAGACGTCTGGGTGACCTGCGAGGTCTGCGGCGGGACGCGGTTTTCCAAAGACACGCTCGAGGTTCGCTGGAAGGGGAAGAATGTCGCGGAACTCTTGCACATGGAGGTCGGCGAGGCGCTCGAGCTCTTCACCGATGCGCCCGACATCGCGCGAAAGCTCCAGACGCTCCACGACGTGGGGCTCGACTACCTCCATCTGGGCCAGCCCTCTCCCACGCTCTCCGGCGGCGAGGCCCAGCGGGTCAAGCTCTCGCGGGAGCTCGCCAAGCGATCCACCGGCCAGACGCTCTACATCCTCGATGAGCCGACGACCGGCCTCCACATGGCCGACGTGCGGCAGCTGCTGACCGTACTCGAGCGGCTTGTCGAGGCTGGCAACACGGTGCTCGTGGTCGAGCACAACCTCGACGTGGTCAAGCGGGCCGACTGGGTGATCGACCTCGGACCCGAGGGGGGCGCCGGCGGCGGCCGGATCGTGGCCGCGGGCACGCCTGAGCAGGTGGCCCGCGTGAAGGCCTCGCTCACGGGTCGGGCCCTGGCCCCGATGCTCGCCGCCGACAAGGCCCGCGCGGGGCGGCGGAAGCCGGCGGTGCGGCGGAAGCGGGTGGCCGATCCGGCCGCGGCGGTGGCAGCGATGCTGGAGACGGTCGGCAAAAACTCGATTGATCCGGGGCCCGCGGCGATCACCATCCGCGGCGCGGCCCTGCATAACTTAAAACACGTCGACGCCGACATCCCCCGGGGGGCAATGACCGTCTGCTGCGGCCCCAGCGGCAGCGGCAAGACCTCACTCGCCTTCGATACCCTCTACGCCGAGGGGCAACGGCGCTATGTCGAGAGCCTCTCCCCGTATGCCCGGCAGTTCGTGGGACAGGTGCCCAAGCCCGTGTTTGAGCGGATCGAGGGGCTCGCCCCGGCCGTGGCGATCGAGCAGCGGGGCGGCGGCGGCACGCCTCGCAGCACGGTCGGGACACTGACCGAGATGTACGACCATTTCCGGGTCTTGGCCGCGCGGCTCGGTGTGATGCACTGCCCTGACTGCCGCACGCCCGTAGGAAGTCAGAGTGTGGATCAGGTGGTGGATCGGCTGCTGGCGCACCCCGCCGGCACGCGGCTTTTGCTCCTGGCGCCGCTGGAACTGCGAGTGGGGCAGACGCCCGAGGCGCTGTTTGCGCAGCTCCAGGCGGCAGGGCATGTCCGGATCCGGATCGACGGCCGCACCCACCGGCTCGACGAGAAGCCCACGCTCGATCGGAAGCGAAAAAGCCGCCTCGAGATCGTGATCGACCGCGTCACAGCTGGGCCCGACGAGCGGAGCCGGCTGGCCCAGAGCATCGAGGCCGCCTTCGATGCGGGGAGCGGCACCATGCTCGTGGCGCGAGCCGTCGAGGGGGCCGGGGAGCCCGACTGGCCCGTGGAGGTCCACAGCCGCCGGCTCGCGTGCCCGAGCTGCGGCCGCGGCTTCAAGCCACTCGAGCCGCGGCAGTTCTCGTTCAACAGCCCGCTCGGCTGGTGCACCTCCTGCGACGGCCTCGGCACGCGGACGGGCGTGGACCGCAAGGCGCTGGTCCGCGACGACTCGCTCCCGCTCGCCGGGGGCGCTCTCGATCTCTGGCCCTCGCTCTCCGGGCCGACCGGAAAATCCCTGGGCCGGTCGATGCTGGAGGCGCTGTGCAAGGCGACGGGGCTGCCGAGCGACGTGCCGCTGGCCGATCTCTCGGGGCTCCAGCAGCGGGTCCTGTTCGAGGGCACGGGTGAGAAGTGGATCGAGGTCCCGCGGCCCGCGGGTGTCGCCGGCAAGGGGCCGTGGTTCGCCTTCCAGTTCAAGGGCCTCGAGGCGGCCTGCGAGGAGGCGGCCCGGCTCGTGGTGGCGCTGCGTGGCAAGGTCGACGCGGTGATGGACGAGGTGCCCTGCAGCGAGTGCGGCGGGAGCCGTCTGGCCGACGTGGCCAGCGTCGTCACGCTCTGGGGCCGGACGCTCGACGTCTGGTGTCGGATGCCGCTGGGGCGGCTCAAGCAGGAGCTCGCGGCGGTGTCGCTGGGGCTCGAAGACCGGAAGATCGCCGGCGATTTGCTCCGCGAACTCACCGCCCGGGTGTCGTTCTTGGTCGACGTGGGCCTCGACTACCTCGACATGGCCCGGCCGGCGGGCAGCCTTTCCGGCGGCGAGATGCAGCGGATTCGCCTGGCCGCCCAGGTGGGAAGCGGCCTGACCGGCGTGCTCTATGTGCTCGACGAGCCCACGATCGGCCTCCATCCCCGCGACACGCACCGGCTGATCACGGCCTTGGGCAAGCTCCGTGATCTGGGCAACACGGTGGTGGTGGTCGAGCACGATCGCGACGTCGTGGCTGCGGCCGATTACGCCCTCGACTTTGGCCCCGGCAGCGGCCGCGAGGGGGGCACGATCGTGGCCCAGGCTGCGCCCCAGCGGCTCGAATCGCTGAGCGCGAGCGTGACCGGCCCGTATCTCTCAAAGCGGCGGGCCTGCGACGCCGTGCTCGCCAGGAAGCTTGCTGCCGGCCGGCGTGAGCCTGCTGGCTGGCTTGAGATCAAGGGGATCCAGCATCGCACCCTCCGCGATCTCGACGCCCGGTTTCCGCTCGGTGTCTTGGCGGCGATCACCGGCCCGAGCGGCTCTGGCAAAACCTCGCTCGTGCTGGAAGTGCTGTGGCGAGCGCTCGCCCGGCGGCTGCATGCGGCCCGCGAGCAGCCGGGGCGGTTCGCCAAGCTCACGGGCCTCGACCGGATCGACAAGGTGATCCTCGTGGACCAGGAGCCGATCGGCTCCACGCCCGGCTCGACGCCTGCCACCTACACCGGCGTGTTTGATCCGATCCGACAGATCTTTTCCAAGGTGCCCGAGAGCCGCACGCGGGGCTTCACGCCGCGGACGTTCTCCTTCAACGTGGCCGGTGGCCGCTGCGAGGCCTGCGAGGGGCTGGGCAGGCGTCGCGTGGAAATGCACTTTCTCCCCGACGTGTGGGTGGAGTGCGAGCACTGCAAGGGGCGGCGGTATTCGAGCGAGACGCTCCACGCCAAGTGGCATGGGAAATCAATTGCCGACGTGCTCGAGATGAGCGTGGCCGAAGCGGCCGAGTTCTTCGCACCGGTAGCGCAGGTGGCCCGGATTCTCGACACGCTGGTCGACGTCGGGCTGGGCTACGTGACGCTCGGCCAGCCGGCCCCGCAGCTTTCCGGCGGCGAGGCCCAGCGGGTGAAGCTCTCGCGGGAACTCGCCAAGCCGGGCACGGGCAAGACGCTCTACATTCTCGACGAGCCGACGACGGGGCTCCATTTCAGCGACATCGAGAAGCTGCTGCACGTGCTCGAGCGGCTGGTCGACACGGGCAACACGGTGCTCGTGGTGGAGCACAACTTGGAGGTGATCGCGGCGGCCGACTGGGTGATCGACATGGGCCCTGAAGCGGGTGCCGGAGGCGGCCGGATCGTGGTGGAGGGGCCGCCGGAGGATCTGGTGATCCACGCCGAGCGGTGGCGCCGGGCGACCGTTCGGCCGCAGCCCTCGCCCCCCGCCCCAGCTGCCACTACGACCGAAGCCCTCCTCCGCAGCCACACCGGGGAGGCCTTGGAGGCCTTTTTGGGGCCGCAGGGTCTGCCCAGGTTGCCCGACGCTACCCGCGGACGGAAGTCTGCCGCCGGATGACCCGCACGACCGATTCTACCGGTCGGTACGGCATTATCCTCGGAGGCAGCAACGATGGCTGTTCGTCCTTTCCGCATCTGGTTGACCAGCGTCACCGGTGCGACCGCTCCCGTCGCGATTGCGACCCTGTTCGGCATGTTCGGACTCTCACCGGCCGAGGCGGCCCGGCAGCAATGGGAAGATGATCCGTCGGCTTCGGTTCTTGTGGAGTCCGACTCCCTTCCGGACGGCCAAATCCTGACCGAGGACGGCGTGGTCGAGCCAAGTTTCGGCGCCGGCGCACGGATCGTCGACGAGGGCGGCTTGGAATACGACGCCTCCGCCTTCTCTGGCGACGGCTGCGGCCCAAGTTGCACCGGCATCGGCTGCCAAAAGTGTTGCCCGTCAGCCATGATCGACACCTCCTGCCACGAGAAGAAGGCCTGCTGGATCGGCCGGGTCGACGCGCTTATCCTGTGGCGAAATGCGCCGCCAGATCGGCCGCTCGTTGACAACGCTCTCGTCGTCGGCCCCCTGCTCAACGCCAATGGGATGGACAGCACCGCCGCCGCCGGCCCGCGGTTCTCGATCTTTCGGGTCAACAACTGCACCGGCCACGCGGTCGAAGCCACGTATCTCCGAGCGGCAAACTTCCGCAGTGTCAGGCCCTTGGACGCAGTCAGTCAGCCGTACGCTCTGGCAGCGCCCGGCATCTACGGCAACACGGCCCTGGCCTTCGACTCCGGTAACGCCAATCTCGGCAGCCAACTGCAGAGCTTCGAGCTCAATCGCCACCATTGCGTCGGCCAGCATCTCCGCTTCCTGGCAGGCTTCCGCTGGATCGACTGGCAGGAGCAGTTCACGCTGCAGGGGCAGTCCCAGGGCGGCATCACCGACTTCTATCAGACTGGCTGCAATAACGATCTCTATGGCGGCCAGATTGGCATCGATGCCAACCTGCTCGCTACCCAGTGGGTCCGCTTCGACGGAGTCGTGAAAGCTGGGGCGTACTACAACAACGCCGTGCAGTCGTCGGAATACACGACCAGCGATCCCCTCAATCCCGGCTCGGCGACGGTCGCCGTCAACGAGTCGCCCGTGAGCGGGGCCTTCGCCGGCGAGGTGGGCTTCACAAGTGTGGTGCCGATCTCCCGCAACCTCGACTTCCGGTTCGGCTACTTCGGGCTCTGGCTCTCGGGAATCGCCCAACCGACGCAGCAACTCTCCGGCCAGACCCTGACGCCGGGCCTACCGGCGGAGGGCACGATCAACGCCAACGGCGGCGTGCTGGTGCAAGGCGTGAGCCTCGGCCTCGAGGGGCGGTGGTAGGTGGGCAGCCTGGCTGCTGGCTGTCTGCCCGTGGCCTGCCGCGTGTGGTCCCTGAACCACGACGGGAAGCGAGGGCGACGGCCCCAGTCAGCCTACAGGCTCCCGGGCGTCACGCCCTTCCGCGCCCCGTTAAACCCGAACGGGGTCGGCTCGAAGCTGCCCACCACGTCCACGCACGACTTCTCGGGGATCTTGTCCTCGAGCCCCGTCGCCCAGTAGCAGGCGTTGACGAGCATCCGCCGCGTGCCCTCAGCCACCATGTCGGTCGATGACCCCATCGTGGTCGTGAACACCCGGCCGCTCGGGCCGCCGTCAACCGTGTAGGTCTTCGTCCAGGCCACCGGCATCATCGGGTCGTTCTTCTTGCCCTCGACCGGCGCGGAGTCGGGCGTCATCCCGCTGAGCACCTGCCCGAGCACGAGCGGCTGCGAGTCGCCAGGCAACGGCAGGCGCACGCCATACACGTCGGTCGGCCCCCAGATGGCGCCGTCGGCGATCCCGCGCAGAATCGGGTGATCCTTGGCGTCCGGGGCGATGAGTCCGCGGGTGCTTTCCTTGCCATGATGGCCATGGTGGCTGATCCATTTCTCCCCGAGCACGAGCCGGCCGAAGCCGTCGGCCCAATCCTTCTTCTCGCCACCGTAGCTATTGCCGTAGTGGGCATACGCGCGGTCTTTGGGGATGTTGAAGGCGTGGGTCGCCGTCCGCATCCCGAGCACGGGCTTGCCGGCCCGAAGAAAGTCGTCGATGTGCTTCATCTGCTCGTCGGGCAGGTTGCGGAACCGCGTGGCGATCACCATCAAGTCGGCCTTTGCAAGCGACTCGAGGCCCGGGATGTTGTTGCCGGTGTTGGGGCTGATCTCGCCGGTCTTGGGGTCGATCGCATACAGCACGGTGCAGCTGAAGCCGTGGTGCTGGGCCAGGATCTTTGCCAGCTGCGTCAAGGCCTCCTCGCTCCGATATTCCTCGTCACCGCTGATAAAAACCACGTGCCGACCCTGGCCTGGCCCTGCGCCACCGTCGATCGAGAGGCAGTGATCAGCGGCGGCGAGTGGCTGCAACCAGGAAAGGCATCCCAAGATCGCGACAAAACTCAGGGAGGTACGGCTCATAGGATTCTCCTAGCAATGCGGACAAACAGACGCTCGTACCCGCGATTGTGGCACGCCAGCCTGGTCCTGGGCAACGGGCCCAACCCCGTGGCGGCCCACGATTCGACACGGCCCCGATGGCGAGCTATGAATGAAGGATGGTCCCGGCCCGGTTGCAGGCTCGGTCCCCAGATCCTTCGGTATTCGGCTTGTGAGCGACCCCCGCCAACCACCCCGCCCCTCCTTCCCGCCAATCGCTGGATCGCTCGATCCGCGTTGGTTTGGGGCGGCCGCCTTGCTTGTGCTTCTCGTTGCGGGCCTGGCCCGTGGGATCTACACCGTGGGCCCCGAAAGCGTGGGTGTGATCCAGCGGTTCGGACGGTTCATCGGTGAGGTTGGTCCGGGCCTGCGGTTCAAACTGCCCTTCGGCATCGACACGGTCACAATCGTGCCGGTCAAGCGGCAACTCAAGATGGAGTTTGGCTTCGGTACCCCCGGCGCATCAGATCGCCACCAACCCGCCGCCGACCCTGACCGGGAAAGCGACATGGTCACGGGCGACCTGAACGCCGCCCACGTCGAATGGGTCGTGCAGTACGAGATCAGCGACCCCGAAGCGTATCTCTTCAATATGCGGGATCCCGCGGAGACGCTTCGCGACCTCGCCGAAAGCGTGATGCGGGAGGTGGTCGGAGACCGCACGGTGGACGAGGTCCTCACCATCGGTCGCCAGGGTATCGAGAACGACGCCATCACCAGGCTGACGGCACTCGTGCAGGAGTTGAAGATGGGCCTGCGGGTTCAGCAGGTGCAACTCAAAAATGTCCATCCTCCCAAACCCGTGCAGTCTTCGTTCGACGAGGTCAACCGGGCTCAGCAAGAACGGGAGCAGATGATCAACCAGGCCAACGGTGAATACAACAAGGTCGTGCCTCGGGCCAGTGGTGAGGCCCAGCGGCTCCTGAGCGATGCCGAGGGCTACGCCATCCGCCGCGTCAACGAAGCCGAGGGCGACACGGCCCGCTTTCGGGCGTTGCTTGGGCAGTATGACAAGGCGCCGGAGGTCACGCGCCGGCGGCTCTATCTCGAGACCATGCAGGAACTGATCCCCAAACTCGGCGGCACGATCGTGCTGGATGAAGAGGCCCGCCAGTTTCTTCCCCTGATGAACCTTGCCCCGCCGGCGGGTACGCCCCGGAGTGCCGCGCCATGAGCCCGCTCCCGATCAACCACCCGCTGCTCGCGGTCCTGCGCCGGGTGTCGGAGGCGATGTTTTCGCCGCTCGGGGCCGCGCTGCTCGTGCTGGCCGGGATCGTCGTCTTCGGTTGTGCCTACACGGTCGATCAAACCGAACAGGTGGTGATCACCCAGTTTGGCCGGCCGGTGGGCCTGCCCATCAACTCCAATCAAGGGCTTGGTGCTGGGCCCGGACTGCACTTCAAGATCCCGTTCGTGCAGGCCGCAAACCGGTTTGAGAAGCGGATCCTCGAGTGGGACGGCCCGCCCGTCGAGATGACCACCCGCGACAAGTTGTACGTGGTCGTCGACACCTTTTCCCGCTGGCGGATCGTCGATCCGCTCGTCTACTTCCAGAGCCTGCGGGACGAGCGGAGTGCCCTGTCGCGGATCGACGACATCATCGGTAGTGAAACCCGCAACGTTGTCGCCCGCCATGATTTGATCGAGATTGTCCGCTCCGACAAGGATCGCCAGCCCGAGCAAGATTCCGCCCTCGTGGAAGCGGGCGCGCTGGTGGGCCTCCTGTCACCGATCCAGTTTGGGCGCAAGGAACTGGAGCGCGAGATCCTTCGGGCAGCCGCCCCCAAGATGGGCATCTGGGGCATCGAACTGCTCGACGTTCGTGTCAAGCGGCTTAACTATAAAGACGGCGTGATCGGCAAGATCTACGATCGAATGGTGTCGGAGCGACTGCAGATCGCCGAGCGATTCCGCTCCGAGGGGGCCGGCGAAGCCGCCAAGATCGAGGGCCGAAAAGACCGTGACCTGCAGCGGATCCAATCGGAGGCCTACCGCAAGGTGCAGGAGGTGCGGGGCACGGCCGACGCCGAGGCCTCAGAGATCTATGCCGGCGCGTACGGTTCGACCCCGGTCGCGGCTGAGTTTTACGCCTTCATGAAGACGCTCGACACCTACAAAGCCACGCTCGGCAGCGACACGACGCTGATTCTCACGACCAACAGCGACCTGTTTAGCCTGCTCAAGCGGGTCGGCAACGCCCCCGCACAGCCTGCCGACTGAGAGCCGCCCCCGGGCGCGGCACACGGCGCGGCAGCGGCATTCCCCTGCCCCTCGCCGAGGTGGTACCCTGATGACATCACGGCGGCTGCCTGGCCGGCCGCGGCTTCCTGGAGATTCTCATGCGCACTGGCAACCCCACGCTCACCTCCACCACGTTTGAAAACTTCGGTGTCTACCGGCAGGACTCGGCTGCCGCCCCGGCCGGCGCCATGACGATCAACGGCACCGCCCAAAAAACCGGTTTTTTACTGGCGCTGGCACTTGGCTCCGCCTGCTTCACCTGGTCGCAAACCTTTCGACTCGTCGAGGCCGATCCCTCGGCGGCGATCGGCTCGGTCGCCCCCTGGGTGTTTGGCGGGGCGATCGTGGGGCTCATCACGGCGTTGGTCATCTGTTTCAAGCATACCTGGGCGCCGATGCTCGCCCCGGTCTACGCGCTCGCTCAAGGGCTGTTTCTGGGCGGTGTTTCCGCAGGCTTCGAAGCCCGTTATCCGGGGATCGTAGTCCAGGCGGTGGGGGGCACATTTGGCACGCTCGGCTGTCTGCTCCTGGCCTACCAGTCGGGGCTGATCAGGGCTACAGAAAACTTCAAATTAGGAATAGTGGCGGCCACTGGTGGAATCGCCTTGCTGTATCTCGTGACCTTCATCGCCGGGCTATTTGGCTTCTCGCTCTTCTCCTCGCTGTTTGGCAGCGGGATCATCGGGGTTGGCTTCAGTGTGGTGGTGGTGTCGATCGCGGCTTTGAATCTCGTGCTCGACTTCGACTTCATCGAGCAGGCCGCCGACCGCGGGGCGCCGAAGTATCTCGAATGGTACGGGGCCTTCGCCCTGATGGTGACGCTCGTCTGGCTGTATCTCGAGATTCTCCGTCTGCTGGCGAAACTCAGTGATCGCCGCTAGCGGGGCGTGTAACCGATCTCAACCGGGCCCGTAGCTCAGCGGTTAGAGCAGGGGACTCATAATCCCTTGGTCGTGTGTTCGAATCACACCGGGCCTAGTAGTTTTTGCTAATTTTCGGAGACGACAAAGTCCCGCGCCCAAACCCACGCCCAAACTCAGGCGGGCTTGGGAAGGGACGAAGGTTAGTCCGGTCAATCGCACTTTCGCAACCATGTCCACAGGCATTTCCGAGCCGATGAGCGGCTGGTGAGGCTGGTGCCGTGTTTTCCGGCACCCAATCAGCGGGACCCGGAACGCCTGCCCTCCCCCCCGGAGTGGCGTTTTTCTCTCCTCGGCGCAGACCGTCTCCCGGGTCGCCCGTCTGGGGCCTTGATGCCTCGCGTCCGGCACCGCTCAGAGGCTGCGAATGTCGATCGCGGGCAGCTCGTTGGGCGACGCTTGAAAGATCGCCCGATCGTCGTGCGTCTGCGCGAGCTCGCCCCAGTCGGTGGGCGGGCCGCGGGCGGGAGAGAGGGGAGACCTCTACACCTACTGCCAGGTCTACCTGCCGACCGGCCCCGCCACGGCGTGCAGGCCAACACCGCGATCCAGCGGGAGGACGCGAGTGTGTTCGCGGCCGTGCAGCAGCGCCTCGCCGCCACGCCCTTCAAGGGCTGCCTGGGCACCCGCGAGGAGCGGATCTGGTGCTTCCACCAGTACCTCCTCACCCGCCGCGGCTGAGTACCCGAGCCCGCGGAGTGCTCCTGCTCCCGACCGTGAGAGCGTGGCCCCACACCATCCCGGCCGCCGACCGCTTACGCGGCGGCGAGAGGCAGGAACTCGTCCCGGTCGACCTCCGACTGCCCGAGCGCTCGGAGCAGCTCCAGCAACCGATCCGGACCACACTGCGAAGGATCGACGATCTCGACACCGATTGCCCGGCCATCGGCCGTGCGATCCACCATGACGGCTTCGTCGATCCGCTCCGTTGTGGCGACACGGTCACCGGTTTCCCGCGGCAGGTACACATAGGCAGCGATCGGCCGACCGCGGCGATAGGTCACCTTGAGAGAGATGCGTTTTACCATGCCGTCACCTTGTAGGCCGTGATCACCACGATCACCCGATCCAGTTCATCTGGCTCGACCACCACTTCCCACGCTTCACCAAGGTGACTCGTCCTCACGATCCAACGCCCGGGAGCCTTGCCGACGCCGAGGGACTGTGCGACTTCGATCATCAGGCGGAGATCGGCCTCCGAGAAGCCACGCTCAATCATCCGGTCTTCGAGGTGTGGACTCAACTCCAGCTCGAAGTCCCACCAATCCGGCGGATTTTCCAGCGTCATGGCCGCACGATTCCTGGCGAGGACGTTCAGAGTGTAACGGGCGGCTGCCCTTGGGGTTGAATGGGCGGTTCATGGGCGATCCCGCCGCCACGCCTTGCAAGGGCTGCCTGGGCACCCGCGAGGAGCGGATCTGGTGCTTCCACCAGTACCTCCTCGCCCGCCGCGGCTGATCCCGGCCGCTTGGCGGCTCATGGCACCTGGTGGCCGTCAGGTGAAGGCCACGTTCTGCACCGTATTGTCGCGGGTGTTGGTTCCCGAGATGTTGATCGAGAACACGTTGTTGACGATCCGGATCGGAGAGTTGATCGTCGCGTGCTGCCACTGCAGCCCGAAGGATAGTCCGGTCAATCGCACTTCCGCAACCATGTCCACAGGCATTTCCGAGCCGATGAGCGGCTGGTGAGGCTGGTGCCGTGTTTTCCGGCACCCAATCAGCGGGACCCGGAACACCTGCCCTCCCCCCCGGAGTGGCGTTTTTCTCGCCTCGGCGCAGACCGTCTCCCGGGTCGCCCGTCCGGGGCCTTGATGCCTCGCGTCCGGCAACGGTCAGAGGCTGTGAATGTCGATTGCGGGTAGTTCTGTAGGCGAGGCCTGAAAGATTGCCCGGTCGTCATGGGCCTGCGCGAGCTCGCCCCAGTCGGTGGGCGGGCCGCGGGCGGGAGAAAGGGGAGGCGGCTCGAGCGGTTCACCTAAATGCGTGAGGATCTTCCGGATCGGCCTCGGATCGCGGACGGGATGTCCGCAGCAACCGGAGGTTGCCAACAGTGCGAAGGCCAGGGATGGTTTCGCACTGGTAAAACAGTTTGAACGCGATCAGCCGGATGTCGCCCCCACAATTCGGGCACGCAAAAGGAAACTCCTCCCCCACCCGCGCCATGAGCTTGGCCCATGCAATCCGGGACGTGTCGTGCGAGCGGGGCTTTTGATGTTCGTGACTGGAGTCACAGCAGCCTCCCGTGCCGTGCCCGCCACTCGCGTGCCCGTTCGCTTCGGGCTCTTGCCGCTTGCCGACGTTGCCTTTTGTCATGCGACGTGACGGCGGGCCTGAGCGGGTGATTCGGCGCAAAGACGCCGTGATACCGGTGCCGGTGCTTGCGCGGCGGCGGCACGAGGTCGGCGAGCCGATCAGGCGGCGGCGGACTTTCTCGGTGACGGCGGCCAGGTCGGTCTGGCTGATCGGGCGGGCCGGCAGGAAGGCTGGCGGGGCGTCGCTCGCCGTCCCAGTTGCAGGCGGCATGAAGACGCCGTCGGTGACGCAGGCGTGCAGATGCACGTGGCGGCTGAGGGCGGAGCCGAAGCGGTGCAGGAAGGAGACGGCCCCGAGCCGCGGGCGGGCGGATGCAGGCGTGGCGGCGTCGCTCATGACGCCTGCCGCAGCGCATAGCAGTCGCTCGATCTCATCAAGAAAAATCTTTGTGAGT
>Ga0247837_1007483_pt1 | contig 14467 bp, 10 predicted proteins | sample LaCtaG_2_FD_187115 | JGI IMG/M metagenome (GOLD analysis project Ga0247837, IMG submission 187115) | Freshwater microbial communities from meromictic Lake La Cruz, Castile-La Mancha, Spain - LaCruzMarch2015_14.5m | ecosystem: Environmental > Aquatic > Freshwater > Lake | place: Spain: Castile-La...
TTACGAAGGAACTCAGCCAACACTCCGTAAAAAGTCCATGTGTAGATAGCATTGTCGTTCTCTTGATCTTTGAATTTGTTTATGATGGAGTAGTAGAAGAGGTTTCTGGTTTCATCCTCAAGTCTTAAAAGAGGACCTACCAAACTTGGAGAAAGACCTAGAGAAGTTATCTTGTTTAGATGTTCGGCAGTACTGGCTTCTGGATTTTTAACAGCCCAAGAAGTATATAAGAAGCCCTTGTTATTTGTTTTTGATATTTGGAGGAGTTCAGCAGGAGCTCGTGAAGAAATAATATTATTTAGCTGATACTTCAAGTCGTAAAATTTACCTAGTACTGGCTTCTCCTTTTTCTTTTCTTCCTTTTCGGCTTTATTCTCAATAGTAGAATACCATACAAAGTAAGTTCCTTGAGGAGTAAATATCTCTACTAAAAAGTCATCGTCGTCATGTTCTTCCAAATCTCTTTCTGATACTTTTCTTTCTTCTACTCTTGGAGAGCTTTCAACTAGGGATATTTGATCTGTCTTTTTGAGTTCTATATCAAGAATGTTTTTAATTGAATCTTCTACTGTAGATTCGTATGTTTCAAACTCTTTATTTTTTTCAAGAATATCTTTTTTATCATTCTCATAATCTTTTATAAATAGTTTTTCAGTTCCTATCAAAGTCTTCTTAGAACTTACTCTTTCTTGTTGAGATAAAACATTTAGAGCATTCTTAACAAACTTTCCCAAGTTATCGTAAAACTTGAAAGTATCATCCTCCTTTGCTCTCAAAAAACTGTTAGCGTAAAACAACTGAGATCTATCTGGTAATTTCAAGAAATACTCCATCTTATTTAACAAAAGACCAGTGTTATTTACCTTGTTTATTCTTTCAGTCAAAGAACTAGACTGATTAGACAAGTACCAGTTAAAATAATTACTTGCTCTTTCGGTATCTGACACTACCTTTAATGGTTTTCTTTTTATTTTTCTTTCGGCTTGTTTTTCTTCTTTTCCTTCCTCCAAGAGTAGCTGTAAATACTTATCTTCTTTAGTAATCTTCTTTTCTTCCTTTTCTTCTACTACTTTTTGAGCCTTCTTTCCTCTTTTTGTCTTCTTCTCCTCTACTACTTGCTTTATTTCTCGTTGGATAGAAGACCCCAATGTTGAAAGTTTTCTCTTATCTTCTTCCATCTTCTTCTTATACTCTACATAGAACTTTCTATCGTCATTTGAGACATATTTCATGGTTGAAACTCTTATTCTTACATCGGCAAATCTTCTCATATTGGAAATATTTTTCATAACAGATTCTACATCATAGTCAGCTTGAACTTCATCCTTTTCTAACTTGGATTGTTCTACTTCCTCCAAAACTTCCTCAACAACTTCTTCGTCGTCTTTTTCCTCATCCTTCTCATTTATTTTTGTAGATACGACAGCGCCCCAGTCGTATATTACTTGTTTTACTTCATTCTTCTCCATAGATGTTGATATTATAGGTTTTATAATCTTGTAGATTTTGGAGGCTGAATCTGTGGTTATATCGAAATCTTTATTTTTATACATTCTATATAATACCTTGTAAATCTCTTTGACTTCATTTTTTCTATTTTCAAAGACTTGGGTTTCATTTTTGAACTCTTCACTTGGTTTAGTATCTTTATACATTTCAAAGCTTTCATCGAGTCTATATTTTTTTTTATTTCTAAGAATATTCTTTACATCATCCATTTCAAATTCAAAATCGATGTTTAACTCGTTCTTATTATTTGAAACCAAAAGATAAGCTTTCTCTACAGAATCTTTTTCTTTTAGTCTTCCTTGACTCACTAGAATATCTATAGCGTTGGCTATGTCAATTAAATTACTCATTTCTTATACAATTTACAAAATATTTTTTTTATTTATATATTATTATTGCGTAAAATGTCGCAAATCAAGCGTAAAACAAGCATCATACAATTTCTCATAACGAAACAATGTCCCTCTTGTCAATGCAAACACTCTCCTGATACATGTATCTACTGTAACAACTTTTCACCCGAATGCGTAGAATGCCTAGTAGCATATACTCTAGACTTGAAAAAAGAATACGAAAACTATTACAACAACTTGTTTAATTTAGAGACGGATATACCTCGTGATAAAGATTTAAAAATTATAACCTGTTATTATGATGAAATAATTGAAAAACTATTTGACACTATTCTCGTGTGTAAAGCGTGTATATAAATATGACTGATAAAGACTGGTTGTTAATGTTTTTATTTCTTATGACAGCCTACGTTGCTATACTTTCTGCGTTTGTAAAGGCGATTATGTCTATATTTAATTTTTGAATAATTTATAAAATGATTTATAAAATTTTATAAATTATAAAATATCGATACACTTATACTTTTGATAAAAAGAAAATGGGAATTCCTAGATTCTTTCACTACTGCTACACCAACTACCCTGAAATCCTTCAACAAGTAAAGGCTAAACAAGGCTGCTCTGTCGATATCGATTTCATCTATTTTGACTTGAATGCGGTTATTCACGGAGTTTGTCAAACCGTATTTGAATATGGTTCTGGAGCCGCAACAAAGTCCTTCCTAAAGAAAAAAGGAAAAGAGAATAAGACCTTAACCTGTTTTAATAAAGTCTGTGAAACCATTGAAAAATATGTTTCTCTGTGTAAGCCTAAAAGAGGAGTATTTATCGCTATTGACGGAGTCTGCGGTATGGCTAAATGCAATCAACAAAGACAAAGACGATTCAAATCTGCTAAAAATAACGACAATATAGGCTTTGACCCCAATTGTATTTCTCCTGGAACGGTTTTCATGGATACTCTTTCCAAACATGTTAGCTCATTCTTGGAAAGAAAAATTCAAGAAGACTGGTCTAACTTGGAACTCATCATTTCCAACGAAAAAGTAGTCGGAGAAGGAGAACACAAATGTATCAAACATATTAGAGATAATCTAGAATTAAACTCCTTGATTGTTTCTCCGGATGCTGACTTGTTTATGTTAATGTTGTCCTGTTATGACTTTAATAATAATAGAAAGTTGTTCTTGATGCGTGAGAATATATACGATAATGTATCTTGTGATTACTTTATAGTTGATATTAACCAACTTGCTTCTAAAATTGTAGAAAGAGTATGCGAAGATAAAAGTAAAAACAATATTAGAAAGACTGAGATTATTACAGACTTTGTCTTTTACTGTTTCTTTCTAGGTAATGATTTTCTTCCTTCTCTTCCCTGCGTAGAAATTATAAATCAAGGTATGGATGTCTTGTTTGACGTGTACAGCGAGAACTTGATTGAGAAGGGTAATCTTTGTTTCAAGCAAGGCAAGAGATTGATTTTAAACAAAGAGTCTTTTGCAGCGATGCTTAGAAAGATAAGTAATTTAGAGTCGCAGACACTGGAGTGGAAATACAAGAAAAATAACGTTTCTAATGATCCTTTTGTATCAAAGTGTATGTTAGACCAAGATGGAAAAAAATTTGATATGGAAAAATATAGAAAATTATATTACAAGGCCAAGTTTGAAAAGCCTAAGCCCACGGTCGCTTCCATTAAACACTATATTGAAGGTCTGTTGTTTGTTCTTAGATACTACTTTGACGAAATTCCTTCTTATACTTGGTATTACCAGTATCATTACGCTCCATTTGCCGGAGAAATTGCTGACGTAATGGATAAGTACAATGAGGATAAGGAAATATTTGCTAAAACAAGTCCTATCTTCCCTCTCCAACAGTTATTTTGTATCCTGCCTCCAAAGAGCAGAGATCTTTTGCCAAAATCATTACACAAGTACATGAGCGATGAGGATAAAGAGATTGGGGAGTGGATGAAGACGGATTTAGCGCTGGACTCGGATTTTAAAAAGAATGACTGGGAATATATCTTGTTATCTCCAAGCATAAACCAAACAAAGTTTATGGATGTTTTCAATAGACATGTTAAGGAGTTTACAGAGTACGAAACAAAAAGGAACGTAAGAGGTAAGGTGTTTGTATATTATACAGAGGACGGTGAGTGTTATATGAAGGAGGTTATTCCCAAGTATTAAAAAAAATATTTTTATAAGTGTGTGCTTGTAAATATCTTTGCAGCATTCTTCGTTTCAAATCCTTCTCTTCCTCCAATTCTCTGTACGAACTCTACAAATGTATAAGGAACTAAATGTACTTCTCCATTTGGGAATTTATAACTGATCTTATCTGCTACCGTACTTGCTTGTAATAACTTACCATCTCTGCTTACCTCTATAGGATCTTTCTCGTTATTTAGAAGTATCGTTCCATCTTTTTTAATCTTAGATAATATATCTTCTATATCATAAACTTGAATAGCTAGGTGATTTATGTCGTGATTATGTAGAAGAGTCCAAGCTACATAATCGTTCTCTTTTTGGATATTCTTGTAGTCTTCAAAGCTATGTATTTTAAACTTATTTTCATCGCCTTTATACTGACTTACAAATACTCTAAAACAATCTGCTTGTAGCCATGTCGCTTCTACATTAATTTTTTCAAAATTGTATTTGTCTTTTTTCAGAGTGAAGTTTTTACTGGTATAGTAATTTATTAGTTTTTCGTAATCAAAACTTCTGTGAGCTATATGGTCTATGTTTATATAGTTCTTAAAAAGTTTTCTCTTGATGTATCTAAATGTAGGTGTGTATTTTATATATTTACTTAACTGAGAATGGATACAACTCATTTATTACAAATAATATAATTTAATTAAATTATATTATTTAATTTATAAACTTATAATTTTGTAAATTTTATTTCAGCAAAAGCTAAAGTAAGACCTCCTTGAGGAACTCCAAAAGCAATATTTTCAATATCACCTTGTCTATTTGTAAAATATTGTCTTAACTGAACTGAAGCAGCAGCACTTAGACTTATATCTCCTAACAAGCTAAGAGCCTGATCTCCTCCTGTTTTTGGTTCTAAAAAATCTCCTGGAGGACTTAAATAAGGATCATTTCCTAATATTCTCATAGTACTGGCTCCAAAATTAGTATATGCTTCAAGTACTAGAGAACCATAGTTATTTCTGCTAAAATCTCTAGTTGTTGCTTTTCCAAACGCCTCAACCCTATAACTTCCAGCTGGAAGTCTTATTATACCATCTCCAGAAGTAGTCAAGAAAGCACCAGTTATAGGAGAAGTACCTTGTAATTGAAAAGTTTGGTTAAACTTTCTTGTATCACTATTATACGAAATAGTTGAGGAATAATAAGATGGACCAAGAGGTGCACTTCTAACCTCTTGTACGAAAAGTACTTGAGGTAATGCTGCTGCTATACCCTTGGCGGACAACAATCCATTACTATTTACGTACATATAAGAACTAGGATTACCGGTTAGTTCTACTGCTATTTGTCTTAATATTTCCTTCATATTTTTCCATGTTGAAGGATTTCCTCCTGTTAGTACATGAATGCCTGTTTCAGAACTAGGATTTCCACTCGACAATGACAATCTATTAACATTTATAATTTTAAAAGTTGGATAATTTATCCAATTATTAGCAGTATACACGGTACCTATATTTCCTCTTCCTATAGATAAGCCTTGTCCTGAATCTCCTGTAGGTCCTGTATCACCCTTATCTCCTGTAGGACCCTTATCTCCTGTAGGTCCTGTGGCACCCTTATCTCCTGTAGGTCCTGTAGCGCCTGTAGCGCCTGTATCTCCTGTAGGTCCTGTAGCGCCTTTAAATCTTGCAAATTCTTCCGTCGTGTTTAAGGTATTAGCCAATTTCCAACTGTATCTTTGAACTCCAAATGCACCCGAGTTGTAAGTAAGCATTTCATTAGTTGTGGTAGCATTGGGTATAAATGCTGTAGTGTTATTGTCTTGATAATAAGGTATTTGATTTGTATTTCCTCCTTTCAACGAAGTAGCAGGGCCATTAAATTTACTTGCGGTAAGTTTATTCTCATCTGGATTATACACAAATTGTAAATCTACTTTGGCTTCCTTATTTCCAGTAATAGAATCATCTACTAGAAGAGGGTATATAGGAATAGTAGATGTTGTATTTCCCAATAATCTTGGGTTAGTATCACCGTCAAATTTTTCTCTTGATTTTTTTTTAGAATTCATAAACATGATGAATATCACTATCAATATTAAAACTAATATCAATAACTGATAATAAGTTTGAGTCATTTATATTATTATAAAAGGTAATAATATAATAAAAAAAAATTATACTAGTCTTATATTTCTACCACTCAAACTAGCTGAACCACGTCCTAAAGATTGTGCTAATATAGATGTTACATCTCTATATCCGTCATAAGTTAAGAGCTGATTATTAGATCCTGATGTATTGTTAAATTTTAATTGTGCTATATTAGCTATATTTACAGTAGGTGTAGATGAAAATTCATAACCTTTAGTAGTGTATTCATTTCCAGATAATATAGAATATGCGGGGGTTGATGTATCAAGATTAGTAGTAGCATTACTTCCAGTAGGTCCTTTATCACCAGTAGGTCCTTTATCTCCTTTATTTCCAGTAAGTCCCCTATCGCCAGTAGCTCCTTTAGTACCTTGAGGTCCAGTAGCTCCTTTATTTCCTGTAAGGCCAGTGTCTCCTTTAGGCAATAAATTCAAAGAATTAGCTAATTCAATAGGATTTTTCCAGTTAGGAGGAATAGCATTTGTTCCTCCTGTTAATACATGGTTAGAAGGACCAGATGGTAAAAAACCTGTTTTATTTGTTTGAGTTTGATATATCACATTAGAGCCTGTGTTTACTCCATGTAAAGATGTTGCAGGTCCATTGAAAAACCCATTGCCGTTTTGTAATTTCACATCCTTGTTAGCTACATCATAAACAAAGTCCATGTCAAGTTTCCCATCTTGATTGCTATTATATCCTGAAACTAATACAGGATAATGATCGTCTGGAGGTAAGGGTAAAGGATTGTATCTTATTGTTTCTTCGTATCTTTCTCTTCTTCTTTTGTTAAACATTAGCAGAAGAAGTACAAGCAATATAATAATTATAAATATTACAAGACTTATATTGTTATCCATTTTTATTATTATAAAGTTAATAATTATTTTTACACTAAACTAATGGTTTCATCGCTACTATTCCATGTTAAACCAGAATATCCGAATCCGTTTGCTAATGCTGTTTTATAATCTTTATAAGTATGAGTTGAGCCTGTAAAAATAGTATTAGATTCTCCAGACGTACCACTTGTGTATAATGTTGTTAAACCCAATTGTTCCACAGAAGGGGTTTCAGTAATAAGATAATAATTATAACCTCCACGACCTTGTACAAAAGATTGAAAAGGTACATTTATAGATGTAGAACTACCTGTATCTCCTTTAGGGCCTGTATCTCCTTTGTCTCCTTTAATAGTACTAGTAAATCCTTTAGGACCTGTATCTCCTTGAATACCTTTAGCGCCAGTATCTCCAGTAGCGCCAGTAGCACCTTTATCTCCAGTAGGACCCTTTGCGCCTGAATCTGTCAAAACAGTCAAAAACCTTTTCCAAGTTGGAACTCCTGACTCTCCTGTGGAAGTTAATACATGAAATCCTCTATCCATAGGATTGGGCTTTGGAATAAATGATGTCTTGTTATTTCCAGATTGATAAAGTAAATTTTCATTATCTACCGAAGGATTACTGCTAAATACTGCATTAGCAGCACCCGTAAATTTACCTGCTGTTAATTCATTGCTATTGGGGTTATAGTTAAAATTATTATTTACCCTTGCATCAAGTGGGTTGATAGCTGAAGTGGCTTGATTGTCAGCCTTTGTAAATACGGGATAAGAAGTTCCTGTGGTGGAATAAGTTGTTCCTAAAAGTGGAGGAACAGGAACGTTTAGTATTTTTTTTTCTTGAACCGAGAGAGTAGAAGATGTTTTCTTTTTATTTCTTCTCAAGAGTACAACCATTAGTATAAAAAGTATAATAACACTTATGATTATTATTATAGAATTATTTTTCTCAAATGACATAATTTTAATTTATAGAAAAGAAAAATAATTCGTTTATGGATAATTTGTAACATTCAAACCTGTTGTTCCTCCTCCTTCTCTATCCTTTCTCCATATAAATTTATTATCAAGTTTGTTGTAAGCTAATATAAAATCATTTTCTATATTGCTAGTATTTCTCAGAGCAGATGATACTTCGTCTATATATCTATTGTTTTGAATAACTAAGTATGTTTGTAAAGCGAATTGTGAAGGTAAAGGAGAAGGAGCATATTGAGCTACGTTAACGGGTAAAGTATTTCCAGTCGAAGATGCTCTCTTAACCTTAATTTCAATTCTGTTTCCTGTATTTACTGGAATACTGAATACTATAAATGTCTGAAAATATTGATTGTCAGATGGTATTTGTACTGATATTTTATCTCCAATTTTCATATCCATTAGGAAAAAAGTTGTATCATTTCCAAATCTGTCTTTACGAGAAATATAAAAAATATTATCTTCAAGATCATTATTTGTAGAAATGGTATTAGGATTATCTCTTAAAACAAATTGACCATCTCCTCCTCCAATTGTATTAAATCTGTTTTGGTAATAATAATGATCGTATATATAATTCAAAAATGGAAAGTTTAATCCTCCTGTTCCATCTTTACCAGGAGGACCTTGAGAACCATCTTTACCGTCAGAACCAGCAGGACCTTGAGGCCCAGTAGCACCAGCAGGACCAGCAGGACCTTGAAGACCTTGAGGACCAGCAGGACCAGCAGGACCAATACCTCCTCCGCCACCTTCTCTATCGGCTCTCCATATTAATCCTTTGGTAGTATCGTCATAGGCCAAAACATAGTCATTTTGTTTTGGAGAGATGTTAAGCAAAGCAGCAATTCCATCTTTACCGTCAGCTCCAGCAGGACCTTGAGGACCTTGAATACCTTGAGGACCTCTTCTTGACATTATAAGATATACAGAATTAAAAGAATTTATACTCTGCAAGTTTAATGTACCTGAAGTACTTGATACTTTTATTTGAAAATATTTTCCATTTATAAATGGAAAAGTAGTACGATCATCTATAACTGTAAAAATTTGATACGAACTAGATGGACTAGGTAATTGTACTGATATTTGATCTCCAATTTTTAATTGTGAAATTAAAACTTCGGTATTCATACCATTAGCATCTCTATTAGAAATTCCTAAGTACAACACTGATGAATAATTATTTAATGTTAACTTACCATTAGTAGATTCATCAGTATTGAAACCTATTTCTTCACCTCTGGGATCATATACATAACTTAGCCCAAAAATACCAGCAGGACCTTGAGGACCAGCAGGACCAGCACCTCCTCCACCTTCTTCAGGCCTCCATATTAAATCATTTATATCACTGTCATAGGATAATACATAGTTGTCATTTATTCCCGTCTTGTTAAGCAAAGCAGCAATTCCATCAGCACCAGCGGGTCCAGTAGCACCTTGAGGACCAGCAGGACCTCTTAAACTTTCAATACTTGAAGGATTTGCCCATTCTAATTGTCCTTGAGTATTTACCCAGAGAACATGACCATTCTTACCAATATATTCAAGAGTTTTTGTGTTATCCTTTCCGTCTTGATATAAAATACCAGTTGCATCTATTGCTAAATCAGTCGCAGTTCCACCACCACCTCCGGGTAAAATTTCTTGAGGAGATTTCCATACAAGAGAACCGTTTACTACTGTAAGAAGTTTCCCTTCTTGATTCTTATAAGCTACGGATCCAAGTTTATCATCTTTCTGATACACTATACCGTCCTTTCCTAAATCAAGTGAGCCTTTAAAAACAGCATCAATAAAACCAACGTTTAAGGTGTTCGTAGAGGGGTTATATGTAAATTTCTTATTTCCTTCTAAGGTGTTATAGGAATTGGTTTTGTCGGCAAATGTTATATTCATGTTTTTATTTTCATCTCCTTTTGCTACATAGACGTTATCTGCGGTAAAAGAGTTTAAGGAAACCACAGAAGATTCGCAGGATTTACAAGAAGGTGTTTTGTCATCGTCTTTTTTTTTCTTACAAGAAGCACAGCTGGAGTATTTGCGTTTTCTCTTTGATTTGGATATTTCGCAAGATAGAATGAGGATGAGAAGTAGAATTGCTAATATTACTAGTAATAATATAGCCAATGTTTTGTTATTCATTTTTAATTAAGAAAAGTTATTATTTTTTTTTATAAAAAATACTAAAGGTGCCTAAAATAATAATTGTAAATAATATAATATAAAACAACTTGAAACTGATTCCTTTTTGGATTTTCTTTGTCTTGAATGTGTAATACTCCACATCTTTCGCAAAGAAATTAGAATAATCCGGGAGTAAGTTATCTTGGATAAAGTCAACTTTAATATTTTCATATTTTTTCTTTATAAAATTCTTTCTTCCTTCTAACAAGAAGGAATTGTTATCCACTTTTATCTTGTTTCTCATGTCGGTTAACTTTGAGTCTATTTTATAGTCTTTGTAAAAGTTTAGTATATATTCTGAGAAGATAGGAAGATCAGGATAGAGACTTACTACATTTTGTTCTAGAGCACACTTTTCAATATTCATTTTCATATAAAAGTATCCTTCTATACCCCATGACACTCCTAAATTAGGATCAACGATCCAATACTGCTGATCGTCAAGTTCAGCCCATCCCACAATACTTACACATCTTGCACCGATCATTTCGCCAGAAGGCTCGTTGTATTTTTCAACTCCGTTATAATATTTGAAATCTTCGTATATATTTATTACCGATACTACAGGACCGAATTTTACAATGTCCCATTTTATACTTTCTATATTAGAACTGATGTTAGCATTAAACACCGATCTGAAATATCTTGCGTCAGTGTTATCTAGACATTGGCTAAAATTATTTCCTAGAATTGTCCTACAAGAATCATATCTACTAATCATATCTTCTACGCTATCAAAATCCTCAAATTTTGCGTATCCTTTCTCCACTAGAGTCCTATAATTAAAACATCCTATATGGCTTGTACCGTATACGTACATGTAATTTAGAGCATAATACACGGATCGTTTGAACTTATCAAGAGTTTCATCTTGAAGCATGAGTTCTCTAACAGGACAATACATTAATTGACTGTAGTTAATTTTAGGCATAATCTGTCCAACAGAGAGGATGCTAAATCTACTGGATAAAGCTCTGGTTACTGCTGTATTCCATGAAGTTTGGTTAACATGAACGGGAGGCGTTAGAAAATCAGCCCAGGAATCTCTTCCGTCGAATTTAGAGATGGATGCGATATTATCTTTAGCGTATCTGTCTGAATGATCTATGGTAGGATAACTTTGTCTTGATAAGAATTCTGTGGTTGTTGGTATAGTGCTGTGAATATATTCGTCAAGGTATTTGGATACCTTGTTATCGTCGGTAAGTAAAATTCTATTAGTCATTATTACTTAATGAAAGATTTTTATTAAGTAATAAATTATTGAGAACTTACCTCTTGTCTACAATTATCCTCATAGATTACCTTATAATTAAGAACGTACCAATCATTCTTTTCTGGTTCTATGTATCCGAACTTGTAATACATTTCAGGATTCTTTGGTCTAAACATGAACTGAGAAAAGAACGCGTCGGGAGAAACCATACAGTCTAGATAATGAGCGTCGTTATCTATATTTTCCATGATTCTTTCATTGCAAAAATCTTGTAATATTTTTCTATATATTTTTTCAATCTTTTCATCACTCATGGTCTCCAATTTTCTCATCGTATCTATAACGGTATCTAAATCTACCTTGAAAAACTCTCTATTCTTTTTTATTCTAAAGCGTCTAAGCAAGAAGAACATAACTCTTTCCGCGTATATACTGTTTTGAAAAACTCTATTGGTAGTATACTTGTATTCACATGGCTCAATATAAGAAGTAGTGTAGTTATTTAATCTTGCCTCTAAACAGGAAGTTCTTCCAAGTTTATATACGTCTTGACCGTAAGATGAAAACATTTTATTCCACATACAGTAAAGAAAGCCTTTGTGTTGGTCTTTTTTTACCAATGTAGATTCAATTAAAGACATTTTACAAAATGATTTTAAAACGTATATATTCACATATAGTTGTTATATTCTTTTAACTTTACTTTAAAATGTTTAAATACTCCATTTCCAAGTTCTACAACTACATCCAAAAAGACTACATTATCGATTGGTTGAATCTTTACGGTACTTCCATGGGCTTCAAGAAGGAAAAGAAGAATACTTATTTTATGGACTTGGGAAATGACCTTGAAAAGAAAGTGTTAGAAGTTCTTTCTAGAGACAAAAAGGTATCTGATCTAACTCAGTTCTTATTTAAGAACCATACTCATAAGACAAGAACACTTAAAGCTCTTTCTGAAACCCATGATTTCATATATCAAGGTCTTGTTTCTGAAGACTGCTTCTATGGTATCCCTGATTTTATTGTAAAGAAAAAGGTGGTCGCAGAATGGATGGGTAAATATAATAAGGCTCTTGAATACATCGTTGAAGACGATGAAGGGTATGTTATTGTGGATGTTAAGTCATCTTGTAAGATAGCAGACGGAATGGTTTTAAAAACTACTAGAAACTATCAGTGGCTCCAGTTCCAAATGAGTATGTACTGTAAGATGCTTTCTGCTATGACTTCGAAGCCTTGTACTCATGCTTACATTATTAGTATGAAAAACAATGAGATTATGATGGGAAGTATTGAGCTTTGTAAAATAAATATGGAGGAATTGAAAAAGTATATGACTGATATGACGATTGAAGGACCACAGTGGAAGTTGTTCCCTAAACCTTCTGTAGATTATCTTTATCCTAATATGAAGAATGACTACGCACAAGAATGGAGAACAACAAAGGAGTATATTGCCAAGAGAATCGGAGAGTGGACTTTACTTCCTTTTGTGTCTTGTCAAACTAGGACACAGCTTTGGGAAAAAGGGTTTAAGACTTTTAGAGAGGAAAATATTCTTAAAAAATTGGATGATATTCCTGAAAAAATAAATAAATCCATTATAAAAGTAAATCAAGGAGATATTGTTTGTAATATTTTGAACGAGGATAAGGTAGTGGAGTTTATGAATACCAATATAAAAAAGGAAGACTGTCTCTTGTTTATTGATATTGAAACTCTCTACACAGCAAAAGAAAACAAGATGCAATATGTGCCTTTTATGGCTTGTCTATACTCTACCAAAGATCACAAGAGAGAAATAGTCTTGTCTGAAAACTCTCCTCTAACAAACGACGAAACAAACGAAGTGATTTCCAAGGTATCTGATATTATTGAAAAGTACAAGAGAAGATATAATGAAGTCAAGGTGGTTCATTATTCTGGAAACGAAGCGAATGTTTTCAGAAAGATTGAAGGTGTGTCTTATATAGACTTGTATAATGTTTTGAAATCAAGCGAGTTTGCTATCACTGGGTTATTTTCTTTGAAACTTAAAGATCTTTATAAGTGTCTTGTAAGAAACAATGAGGAAACATTTATTACAAATGGGTTCGATGCTATGATGACAGGAATAGCATATTATAATGAGGAGGATAAAAGTAAGAAACAAAATTATAAAAATGATTTAGATAAATATATTTCTAGAGATGTTGATATCCTTTTGAAAGTCTACAGATATTTTGAACGCCAACAATAAAAAACAATCATGTCTTCTTATTCTTACTTTACCAGATCTAAGACAAAGACCGGAGAAAATAAAATCACTAGTCCAAAGAAACAGATGAAAGATAGAGATGATGAAGATGATTCTAGACAAAATATTAAAAATAATATTATAGAATTAATATTATGTAATATTCTTAAAAAAATGAAAGTAAAAAAATGCGTAAACGATGACGAAGATGAGCCTGTAAGACCTAACAAGAAAAGAAAGATTAACTGTATACATAGCAGCGATGAAGAAGATGACGAAGAGAAAGACAAAGAAGAGAACGATGAAGATGAAGAAGACGAATACGACGAAGACGATTTAGATGACGATTTCGATGATGACGATGATCCTATTATCCTAGATGAGGATGATATGTATAAAGCTGAGCTTATTGAGAAGATAGAAGAGTCTACAATGCCTATGGATATTAAGGAAAAGGTGATAGAAGTGGTGGAAAACTCACATGACATGTCAAAGATTAAAGAGTGGGCTAATAATGTCTTGAAAATTCCTTTTAATAAATACGTATCTTTGCCAGTTACTATGAAATCAGAAAAGAAGGATATCATTGACTTTTTTAAAAAGGCTAAATCTACGCTTGATAGTGTAGTGTATGGCATGGATAACGTAAAGGAAGAAATGCTTAATTACATCGCTCAGTTTGTGTCTAACAAGGACAGTATGCCAAGAGTTCTTGCTCTTCACGGTAAGCCAGGTTGCGGTAAGACTGCGATTATTAGAAAAGGTTTGTCTAGTATTTTGAATAGACCTATAAAGTGTATTTCTATGG
>Ga0247837_1007484_pt1 | contig 14464 bp, 12 predicted proteins | sample LaCtaG_2_FD_187115 | JGI IMG/M metagenome (GOLD analysis project Ga0247837, IMG submission 187115) | Freshwater microbial communities from meromictic Lake La Cruz, Castile-La Mancha, Spain - LaCruzMarch2015_14.5m | ecosystem: Environmental > Aquatic > Freshwater > Lake | place: Spain: Castile-La...
GCATTATGGCTGAAAGAAATGCGAACGTTCCGTAGGTGTATGCAATTGCAGGTAGGATAAGAAACGGCAATCGGGCTGTCCAGCGCTCCATAAAGCTTGCATCGTCCCCAAATCCACGCAAAGGTTCGATACCCGAAGCTGGAAACCAATGCAACATATCGGGATTGGCAAACGACATAAGCAACAACGTGGCTAGGAAGAAACTGGGCAATGAATACAGAATGAACAGCCCTACCTTGCTTACCCGGTCAAACCAAGAATCCTTATGTGAGGCGGCATGGATGCCAAGAGGAATACTAACCAAATACCCCAGCAAAACAGAAATCATTGTAAAGAAAAACGACCAAAACACCTTGAGCGCTATGACATCATGGATTGGTTCTTTCGTGGTGTAGGACGTTCCAAAATCTCCGCGAATTACTCCTTTCGAAAATGTAGAACCTTGACCTGTCAACCAATGGCCATCCCCAAAAATCCACCTATGGTATTGGTTTTTTGGATAGAAATTAAGCACAGGCACATAGTTTTTCCAAGGCGTAGCGTTAGCTTTCAACCCTTCATACTTCAACTTACTCTCGGCAAATGCTGGCCGAAGTTTTTCCATATAGGGCTGCTTATACAGCTCCGTTAATCGTGCAAACTTGGCCTCAATTACTTCTTGAGAGAAAGTGGACTTTAAGGAAGATGTTTCAAAAAAACTTTCGTTAATGGCACCTTTCATTTGGTCTAATGGTGCGCCTTGGGCATTTGCGCTATCCACCGCAATCAAGGTGTGTTGCTTATTCAATCGGTCGAGTGAATGGTAGAATTCTTTCACTTTAGGCCAATTCCCATATTGCTCGGTCATTCGTTCCAATGCCGATTGCTCATTCCTGTCGTAAAGGCGATAAAGTGTATCGCTTTGAGCTAAGGTACTAAGACTTACATAAAAGATAGGAAGGTCCAGCCCAAGCTTTTTGCTCCAATACATTTTCTGTTCTACCTGATTGGAGGTTTGACTACCAATTTCGCCACTGCTTTGCGCGGCCACCACCATGCGTTCCACAGGGTCGCCTGGAGCAGAAACCATTATCGCGAATCCCAATAGCGTGATGGCGACCAGCGTTGGCAGAAAAATCAATACCCTACGAAGAATGTACTTCAGCATAGAAGGCTTGCTTTTTTCCTATTGCGGACTTGCGGAAGTAGTAGATGCGGCTTTCGCATCCAACAGTTTCCAATTGTTTATGAGTACACCAGGACGTTCAAAATACATGTCTGCATTTCCAAAACGTTTGTGAATTACATTTCTGCGATTGGCTGCATACAAGAAAACGTAGGGCTGATCCTCATAGATAATGCTCTGCAATTCCTTCACCATACTATGGCGTTTCGCATCATTAAGCGTGTATTTAATAGAATCGATAAGTGCATCGCTTTTCACGTTGCCAAAGCCACCGAAGTTGGAACCTTTAGACGCCCATGATGACGTATGCCAAATCTGTGTAAAATCTTCGGGAACAGAAGAACCTGCCCATGACGCCAGCATAGCATCGAACTTATGGTTTCGTGCACGATCATAATGAATAGCAAAATCCAATGGGGTTATGTTGCATTTTACACCAGCTTCATACAATGCTTCTGATATCATTTGCGCCATATCTTTCCAAGATACAGTAGAAGTCATGTAATGCAAATCGAACTCAAACTTGGTTTTTTGCCCGTCAATCACTTTATCACGAATATTGTCTGCATCGGTGTCCTTCCACCCTGCTTCATCTAGCAACTTCTTTGCTTCTTCAAGGTTAAATTCTACCAGGGCCAAGTCCTTATTGTATTCTTCCTTCAATGGAGAAACAGGCCCAACCATGCGGGTGTTCTTACCATTATTGAGTACCACATTGATTTCATCCACAGGCACAAGCATAGCAATTGCACGTCTCACCCGTTTATCCTCAAACAACTTTTTGTGTTCCACTCCATCAGGACGGCAGTTGAATGCCATGTACGAATAGTTGTACGTGTTCGTGAACCGTGAATGATAGTTCTGATTGAAATTGGGGTCAGCTTGCAGGTCAAGCATCATTTTCACATCCAACCATGTCGAAGCATCCATAGCTTGCGATTTAAACTCCAAGATTTGGGAGTTTGGATCACTGTTGTTTTTAAAGATGATGCGCTCGGGGTAGGCTGTATGGTATTCCGAAGGCGACTTAAGCTTGCTTGTCCAATGGTCTTTCTTCTTAACCAACGTATACGACTGCCCTGGCTTCCAATCTTCAAAGCGATAGGGGCCTAATCCAACTAAAAACTCTGGATTACGGCTATATTTTGGGCTGTTGAATTCTGTAGCCCAGCCATTTAAATCTTTCTTAGAAGCTGCATTAAACCCAACTTCGTCCAATTGCTCAAACGTGTATTTCTGCAATACTTTGCCTTTGTCCCAATAAGATTCCTGCAGTAATGGATAGTCTGTAAGAAATACAATGTTTTGGATGTATTTCTTCTTCATTACCAAAGTAAACTTGCGTGGATTTGCAGGGTCTTGGGTAATTGTTTTCAGGTTTTCCAAGTAAGGCTTGGCGTGCGGATTATTTGTGAGTGGGCATTTAATGGCTTTGAAGGTAAAAATTACGTCAGCCACAGTTAGTTGTTCGCCATTGTCCCAAGTGGGCTCATCCATCAACTCGTAGGTAAATTGAAGCTCATCAGCAGATACTGTTGGATGACCCTTCACCACATCTGGTCTTCCTCCTTTTAGGTTAATCAAGTCGCTCGCCATCACATAGCTTTGGGTATATCCATGGATAAATGAACGCGTAGCAGAATTGCCATTTGCAGGATGCATATCATCTGGGTCACCAATCATGTGATACACAACGGTGTTTTCTTTCGACCAAGTAGGTAGAAATTCGGTGGCATCTTCCACATTCACAAATGTTTCAATGCCAGCGTTAATGATTTCCGAGTCGGTCGCTTCGCCCTCGGGGCTAGAATTTACACAGGCGGTTAAACTTAAAGCCGTGAGGCCAAGGGCAATTGGGGTTGAACGAAATTTCTTCATCAAGAATTAGGGATTAAATTGGAACGCGTGCAAATATAGCATTCCAAGCAAGTGACCATAAGATTCGACTGAAGCAATCGCGATTTGGGATGTATTTTAATGGAATAAAAAATGAAGTTGCTCACGTGAGAACTATTGTTACTTTTGCAGCCCGCTCAGAAAAAAAGAAACCCGCAAGGAATTCGGATTTTAAGAGCAAAGTTCTTTGACTGGAGAGGTGGGTGAGTGGCTGAAACCAACAGTTTGCTAAACTGTCGTACTGGGAAACCGGTACCGGGGGTTCGAATCCCCCCCCCTCCGCGATTGAATAACACCGAGAAATTGGCTTCTTGTTTCAGCAACATGAAGTTTGAAATCACGGGGTGTAGCGTAGCCCGGTATCGCGCCTGCTTTGGGAGCAGGAGGCCGCAGGTTCGAATCCTGCCACCCCGACCAAAAAAGGCCAGTCCAGAATTCTGGGTTGGCCTTTTTAGTTTTGTGAAGCATTTTGGTCTCGTAGCTCAGCTGGATAGAGCAACTGCCTTCTAAGCAGTAGGTCACAGGTTCGAATCCTGTCGGGATCACTAAAGTCAATAAAAAACCCTTGATAAACCATTGTTTATCAAGGGTTTTTGCTTTTTTTGGCCTTTATGTTGTCTCACATCTGTCTCACAATAGTTTTGGGTTATCTCAACTTTACCCATCTTTACGAAAACATGCGAAAGTGAAACACGAGAAATTATTTGACGCGGAAGAATTCTATTCACAACCAAACTTTCCTAGATCAAATCGAATGCAAGGTATCGACCCAAGGTTAGATAGCCAAACCATGGAAGCCTTGGCGCCCTACCTAAAAGGGTCTATAAGTACCAAAGGCACCATTGGGAAACACCAGTATGAATTGTGCCTTAAGCAGATTTATTTCCAATCTCAAAACTTTCTTTCCAACCGAAAGGATGTCCAATATTTTTTTCGTCAGAAATACTTGTTATCCCTTAAAGGAAATATTGTACGCTACTTCGCCTCGTATGGTCTTGACTGGAGAGAACACCTCCACAGTACAAGTTTTGGATACTTGATTGTGATACCGAACACCAATAGCAATTTGTACTTCGAATGCCTTGCGTATAAACTATACATGTCTTTGCCAAACGAAATTCGACCAATACTAGATTTTCATGCAGTTAATAGTGACACATCACAAAAGAAAACAAGCTCCAAAAACTCGGAATTAAAATTCTCGTTCTATAGCGGATTAGAATTCTACGTAACGCATTTTCTTACTACCGTTTGCCCTAATACTGAACCAGAGGTAATTGGGCAAGTTAGGACTTGGTTGGAAAATCGTTTTGATTCTATGAGCGAGGCGGAATTACAAATATATCGCAAGTATAACTTTAATAGTGAAGCGTCAACTAACTTGGCAATTCCTGGAGAGACCACACAAACTCAAAAGTTAAAAACAGGATGTGACGATCAATTAGTCATAGCCTATTTCAGACTTTTGGAAAAGCAACATCATGAAGAGAAAGGTAAACCTTTCGTATCGCCAGAGCAAGTTGAAATTCTGTTGTATAAATGGTTTGGAATCGGGAAATGTCCCACTTATGAAAACTATCCAAATTCAACAATAACGCGAAATCAACTTGTCACGTTTGTCCATGTTTTCATCAACGATGTTGTTGATGACAGGAGTTCTAAGGTTGTATCTATGGCAACGCTTCTACCCTTTGTATATGAAGAATTTCGCGAGCTATTCCTTAATTCTCGATTGAAAAATGCACTTAAAAACTACACACGATATATTGAAGACCCTGTCCACAGAGTTTTAGACTGGAAGCAGGATAAGGCAGTGAAAAGTATGATAAATGCAAAAAAGGGGTGACGATTTGACGATTTCGTCAACGATCCCGTCAAATCGTGGTTTTTTCGGATAATAAATACCATCTTTTTGTGCCGTATTAAAACCACAAAAATGGCACAAAACCTTACCCTACTTAGTAAAGATGACCTCAGAGAGGTAATCTTTGAAATGCTGCAACAATTTGGGCAGCCTCGACAAAATGAACCTTTAGAGGGAAATGACTCACCACTTCTGACCCGAGAAGAGGCTGCCAGTATTTTAGATATTTCTTTAGTCACCCTTAATCAATGGGTTAAAGACGGAAGAATCCCCACGCCAAAGAAGATTGGTAAACGCGTCTATTTCCTGAAACAAGGATTTACTGACTTTTTGCGTTCGCAAGATTTCACAATCAATTTTAGTAAATCAACAAAAAAGGGGTGACCCGCATTTACGCGGATGCAAACCCCTTTTGACTTCCAAGTCATAGGGGAATAGTGTACGCGTGAGTTCAGTCCAATTCACTATTCCAAAATCAACGCCTTATGGAGAACCCACTACAAAACCCAGCATCAATGAAGGAAGCCATTACAAATTCATCACTATGGGAAAATCAAGCCATGAATGATGGACAAAAAAGTGCCTCATCAACAATCAAAATGTTGTTAGAAACAGAACAAGAACTTAAAAATCGGAAATCAGCAGAAATAAGTTTCTCGCCTCCAATCTTAACCCGCGATGATGCAGCTGTATTCTTTCCCAATAGCATTAATACGATACAAGGGCAGACGGGCGCGCATAAAAGTCGATTAGCTGAGGTTATATGCTCCGCATTACTCAAGAATGCGAATTGCACTCGTCATTTGCTGAATTTCAAACGGAACGAGTCTAGTCCACCTCTCCATGTTGTGTATGTAGACACGGAGCGAAACCTCAAGGAACAGTTTCCAGCAGCATTACAGAGCATTCTTATAGGAGCGGGTTATGCCAAGGAAGATAACCCGCTCTCTTTCCATTATACGTCTTTGCTAACACTTTCAAGACAGAAACGTTACGCAGGCCTCAATGACTACCTAAAACAACTGAGAATCACAATTGAAGCACCTCTGTTTGTGGTGTTAGACGTGACATCTGATTGTATTGAGGACTTCAACAGGGTTGACAAAAGCATGGAACTGATTGACATGTTAGGCTGCTCTATCAACGAACATAATGTGACATTCCTGTGCATACTGCATGAGAATCCTGGAAGTGAGAAGATGCGTGGACATTTAGGTACTGAACTCAACAATAAATCAACTACCGTGATTCAAATAGCATTCGACAAGGATGCGAGAAACAACGATACACACTTACTAAAGGTGACATTCAAAAAATGCCGATCCACGAAGCGACACGCCCCCTTCTACGTCAAATATAGCGAACTGGGTAAAGAGTTGGTTTTAGCCGATGAAATAGACCTGACCATCGTGGAGAATTCGAAGAAGGAGAAGGCTTCAACGGACGAAATGATTGATGCCTTGAACTTGTTTCTTGGGAATCAAGAGCGCATTTCTAGAAGGCAATTATTGGATTTGCTGATAGAAAAGACGGGCGCATCAGAAAAAACCATAGAAGAGCGACTTAAAGGGCTTTATGAAACCAAAACAAAGATTACCAATTCAGCAAGCAACACTTTTGAACTAGCAAAGAAGAGAAATGGGCGCTCAACTGAATATTATTTAACGCCAATACTTGAACAAGGAACTGACGATAAATAACGTTTGCAATTGCAACACCCTATATAGGCCATTGCAATTGCAAACATTCTAAACTGACACTGAGACATGAATTACTCTACAACATTTACATACCAATACCAGCTAGAAAAAGGCGGCAAAAAGCACCGTTGCCCAAAATGCCAGCAGCGCACGTTCACACGTTACATTGATACTTCGACAGGTGAACGATTGCCCGAAACATTGGGGCGTTGTGATAGAGAGCAGAAATGCCAATACTGGAACAAACCGACTCGTTCCGAACTTGGTAACACGTCCGTAGCGTTCCAACCCGTGATGATGCCAACACCTACACCGCCCAGCTACATAAGCGAAGAGGTTATGGTTATAAGTGTGAAACACGGACAAAACAGCGCATTTGCGCGGTGGTTAATCAAAAGGTTTGGTGCTGACTTGGCAGCTGATGTAATAAGGGACTACCACCTTGGAGCGTCCAAGCATTGGGACGGAGCTAATGTGTTTTGGCAGGTGGATTATAGTGGGCACATCCATGCGGGCAAGATTATGCAATACGATGAGACAGGCCATAGGGTAAAAACTCCAAGCAATCGAATTACATGGGTACACAGCGCCTTGAAAATTGAAAACTACAATCTGAATCAATGCTTCTATGGTGAGCACCTATTGACAACCCGTTCAAATGCTCCAGTTGCAATTGTAGAGAGTGAGAAAACAGCGATTGTTTCAAGTCTATACTTCCCAAGTATAGTATGGATTGCAACAGGAGGGAAAAACGGGTGCAAATGGAAAACAGACCCCACAGTTATTAATGTGCTCAATGGCCGTAAAGTGGTTCTATTCCCTGACCTAGGAGCCTTTGAAGATTGGCAGCAAATGAAGAGCCGATTGTGCGAAGCAGGCGCACAGGTCAAAGTGAATGAACTGCTAGAAAATAACGCTTCAGAGAACGAACGGAAAAATGGTTTAGACCTTGCCGATTACCTACTGAGGTTTGAGCCATACCAGTTTACAAACCCAAATACCAATCCCACGGTGAATTCCCATTCGTCAACAGTCTTCAACTGGGACGCTATAAACACCCCCGAACCATGGGAAATAAACCCTTTTTAATCTGATGCCATGAACATACCTAAAACCAAAACTATGTCTAAAACCCAATTGGCAAGTGCCTATGGGGTACATATCTCCACATTTCGGGAATGGCTAAGTTGGATTCCTAATCTTGGCCTTGCCCCTGCGCAACGTATTCTAACACCGAAACAGGTTGCCCTAGTAATGGAGCACCTTGGTGAACCTTGACTTCATGCGTGTTCCATGCGAAGTCGAATAAACACCCTAGCGGTAAACCATTGTAAACCAGTAAATCAATCGTTAACCCATATCGTTAACGATGGTTAACTGCGGTTAGTGGTGGTTAACGATGGTTAACCTTTCTTAGCTGAGAAGTGATATTTCACAATGCCGTTGCTTTACAGGACAATCTAAAAAAAAGCCATGGCAAAAATTACCGTAGGATTCAAATGCGAACCCGAATTGAAATACGACCTCTCTATAGAGGCCACAAGCACAGGTGTCACCCTTAGCGAATATGTGGAGAACATTTGCGCGAATCGAATGCAAATGACCCATTCTGAAGACAACGATTCAGCAGAGTTGAAAATGCTTAGGATGGTATCCCAACAAACACAGTATCGTTTGGACAAATACGAGTTGGAAATGCTTGGCCCTTTATACAAGAAACATCAAGGCCAATTGTTGGATATGAAATTGCCCGATGGCTCAGTTGTTAAAAAGCAGGTCAATCGCCCGATGGATATACTCGAAATCATTTTAACCTCCGTAAAATAATAATCATGAACACTATTGAATTTGCATATCAACCTTTCGAATCAGTTGCCAGCGCGCCCCGCATTAGTAATACATGGCTATGGATTGCCCTTTTAGCATTTGGGATAATTTTTATTCTTTTAGAAGTCAATGGAGCGTTTAACTCGGACGTTCAACCGCACGATTCCACTTCTCGCACGGTCTAATTTCCGCACTTCCGTGCGTAGTTAACCGCACGAAACCACCACCATAACCAACCCTTTCTTTGGCTAATTGTCATGGCAAGGGTTGGTTTTTTTGTGTCGTAAACCTTGGTTAACCGTGATAAATAGGCTATTTTAGGAAGTTTACGATTTTAAGCAGGGGGTTTACCGAACAAAAAAAGAATTCAAAAAAATAAAGAAGACCGTAAATAGGTTACGGTTTGCTTGTATTGGTTTGCTTCCGTAAACCCAATCCGTTTACCGTACCAATTTCATTACTAACAATCAGGAGTATTGTCGTATGTTCGGCAATTGAAACCAGAACAAGTGCAACCTTAAATGAGCGACAACCTCAAAATCAAACTCTGGGATATTGCCAACACCTTGCGTGGCAAAATGGATGCGGACGACTTTCGCGACTATATCCTTGGGTTTATCTTCTACAAATATCTGAGCGAGAAAATGGAGGGCTATGCCAACGCCATACTTGCGCCCGATAAGCTCACCTACAACCAGTTGGACGAAACCACCGCGCAAGGACAAGAATACCTCGCAGCGGTGAAAGATATGGCCTTGGAACAAGTGGGCTTTTTTCTTAAACCAAGCGAACTATTCAGTGAAATGGTGCGCAGAAGTAATGCTTCGGGCGTGGAGAATTTCATTCTCGAAGACCTCGCCAAGGTGCTCAATGCCATTACGCAGAGCACGGTGGGCACCGAAAGCGAAGAGGATTTCCAGAACCTATTTGAAGACCTCGACCTTACCAGCAGCAAACTGGGCAAAACCACGGACGACAAGAACAAACTTATTGTGAAGGTGCTTGCTCACCTCAACCAAATTGACTTTGAATTGGGCAACAGCGAAACCGATGTGTTGGGCGATGCCTACGAATACCTTATTGGGCAGTTTGCAAGTGGTGCGGGCAAGAAAGCGGGCGAATTTTATACCCCGCAAGAGGTGAGCACCGTGCTTGCCAAGCTCGTTACAACTGGAAAAACACGCCTCAAAAGCGTGTACGACCCCACGTGTGGCAGCGGTTCGTTATTGCTGCGCGTGGCAAAACAAGTGCAAGAAGTAGGCAAGTTTTATGGGCAAGAGAGCAACCCCACCACCTATAACCTATGCCGAATGAATATGATAATGCATGATGTGCATTACCGCAGATTTGACATTAAGAACGAAGACACCCTCGAACGCCCACAGCATACCGACCTCCGTTTTGATGCTATAGTGGCCAACCCGCCATTTAGCGCCAATTGGAGCGCAAGCCCATTGATGATGAACGATGGCCGATTTGCACCCTACGGAAGGCTTGCCCCATCCACCAAGGCCGATTTTGCCTTTGTGCAACACATGGCACACCAGTTGGCAGACGATGGCGCCATGGCCTGTGTGTTGCCCCATGGTGTGCTTTTTCGTGGCGGTGCCGAAGGCCACATACGCCAGTTTTTGATAGAAGAACGCAATTGGCTCGATGCAGTTATTGGGCTACCTGCCAACATCTTTTTTGGCACCAGCATACCTACGTGCATTTTGGTGTTGAAGAAGAACCGAACGCACAAAGGCAACATCCTCTTCATAGATGCAAGCCAGCACTTTGAGAAGGTGAAGACCCAACACAAACTACGGCAGGCAGACATTGCCAAATTGGTAAGCACCTATACCGAGCGCACCCCCGATGAGAAATACAGCTACATAGCCACGCTAGATGAAGTGCGCGACAACGACTACAACCTGAACATACCGCGCTATGTAGACACCTTTGAAGCAGAAGACGCCATTGACCTACACGCCATAAGCACCGAACTGAAGCAAGTGGCCGAAGCCCTCAAAAGCACCGATGCCACTATTGCGCGTTATTGTGATGAGTTGGGTATTGAAGCACCGCTCTGAGCCATGGAAATAGCGGAACAGAAGAAGGTGAGAGTGCCGAAGTTGAGGTTTCGGGAGTTTGAAGATGGGTGGAATTCAGACTCCATTGAAAATCTATCAAGCGTGATTACAAGTGGTTCTAGGGATTGGGCTCAGTTCTATGCCGAAGTTGGTGATTTGTTTGTCAGAATGACCAACTTATCACGAGATGGAATTGACTTAAACTTAAACAGTTTGAAATATGTACAGCTTCCTCCCGAACATTCAGAAGGAACAAGGACTGGACTGGAATCGGGGGATATTCTTATATCCATAACTGCTGAATTAGGAAAAATAGGATGGGTACCTGAGGATTTGGGAAGAGCCTTTATTAATCAGCATACTGCTTTAGTCCGAATAAATAGCAAAGCTGACTCCAAGTTTATTGCCCACAATCTTGCACGTAAATCGACAAACACTCGATTGAACAGGTTGAACGATTCAGGAGCAAAATCTGGACTGAATCTATCAACGATACAAGGTTTTAGATTAACCGTTCCAACCCTCCCCGAACAACAAAAAATAGCCTCATTTCTGAGTGCTGTGGATGAAAGGCTTGGGCACTTGGCGCGCAAAAAGCAATTGCTTGAGCAGTACAAGAAGGGCGTAATGCAGCAGCTTTTTAGCCAACAACTGCGCTTCAAACGCGAAGATGGAAGCGATTATGAGGATTGGGAGGAGAAGAGGCTCGGAAAAGTGGGGGTTATCGTGTCAGGTCTAACTTATAGTCCTACTGATATTCACGATGACGGAGTTCTTGTGTTACGTTCATCTAATGTGCACAATAGACAAGTGACCTTTACTGACAACGTCTTCGTAAAGGTTGAAGATGGAGCTTTTAATCCTGTTCAACTTAATGATATTCTCATTTGTGTGAGGAATGGAAGTACTAGACTTATCGGGAAAAATGCTTTGATTTCGAAAGAAGCGGTTGGAAAGGCATTCGGTGCTTTTATGGCCGTGTACAGAAGTAAGAACAATGCTTTTCTTTTTCATTGGTTTGACACACCTTCTTACAAAAAAGAGGTGCACAAAAATCTAGGGGCAACCATTAATTCAATTAATGGAAGCGACTTGAAAAAGTTCAAGGTTCCTTTTCCCTGTCAAGAAGAACAACAGAAGATAGCCGACTTTCTGAGCAGTTTGGATAGGAAAATAGAGGCAGTGAGCGCACAGATTGCACTAACCCAGCAGTTTAAGAAAGGGCTGCTGCAAGAGATGTTTGTTTGAGATGAACAGAAAAATTTACAAATAATCATGATAGCAACTATCGCTCAAGTAATAAATTCAATTTCTTCTCAGCCCCGCCTCAACCCAACAGCCATCTACAATGAAGGATGGATGACGCGGTTGCTGGTGTATCGTTCCATAGAGCAAAAGCTCGTAATCAACGGGATAGACTTTGGCAACCTCAAAAACTGGACATCCGAGGGGCTCATATCCAGTCCTTTCGTATTTGCCCGAACCAAACGGGAAGGCTATACCCATGCCGATATGGCCTTAGGGGATTTCAGCATAAAATATGAAGAACGCGGAGAGATTACGGTAGAAAAAGATGCACGCTTCTTCGGAATCATTGAGGCCAAGATGGGCAGCAATCTGAGCCAAGGCACGACTACCGTTCCATTTGTATATAATCAGGCCAGCAGGAATGTGGCATGCATCGCAACTCAAACGCATGATAAGAATTGCACGATTTTCTTTGGTGTGGTGGCTCCAGCAGATATGCTGCTTAAACATGACATTGATGCACAATTGAAGCTGATAGAACAGCAGATCCTTGATCGGTTTGCACTCTATGACAACCTCAATGAACCAAAAGTAGCAGACCGCGAAGCGATAATGAGTAAGGTGAGAACCTGCAATATCTGGTCGTTCTCCTATGAGGACTGGATTGATTGCTTCACCGATTTAACAGTCAAGAAAGAGCTTAACGACTTTTACACAGAATGCCGTAAATGGAATAGATTGCCCTAATAAATTTTAGTGAAATTTCTTTGATTGCTTGACACTAGTAGTGATAGTATTAATAGGGTCATTAGCAGTGACATCACGAACGGAATGACCAACGGAATAATTTCCAATAGGTTATTTATTATTAAGTTCTATATCAGTAATATGAGCATCAATTTATGAACGGAATAACGAACGGAATTTATTGAGTTATCCGATTACCTTTGGAGCATGGAGCTGTATAATTCGATAAGTGCCATGGAACCCCTTTATCCTGACGACAGGAGTGGGGAACTTGTAGGATTGGCGGAACTGCTCATTCGCAAGGCATCGGCACTTGGGGCAGCCATGAACCCCACAACACGAGCCGCCATGGCCGAGTTGGTGCGGCCTATGAACAGCTACTATTCTAACCTTATTGAAGGTCACGACACGCACCCAATTGACATCGAACGGGCATTGCGCGAGGATCTCTCAAAAGATGACAAGAAAAAACGCGACTTGCAACTGGAGGCCATGGCACACATTGCACTCCACAGGTCGATTCACGAAGATTTTCAGAAGAACGAAAAAAAAGAGACTCCCTCAAGTGCGGCATATCTCAAAAAGCTCCATGCTGACTTTTACATCAATCTACCAGAAGATTTCAAACGGGTAGTGAGCAGGGAAGGAACTGAGCGAACCGTAGTGCCTGGGGAATTTAGAGATTGCAACGTAGAAGTAGGCAATCACATTGCCCCTGCTTACGGGTCGGTTCCTGATTTTATGCACCGATTCGGAGAAGTGTATGACACCACCACTACGGTGAACAAATCACTAACGAAGCGCATTGTGAACATAGCAGCCGCGCATCATCGGTTGGTATGGATTCACCCGTTCTTGGACGGAAATGGACGTGTGGTGCGCTTGTTTTCCGATGCATGTTTCATGTATGAAAAACTAGATGCCTCTGGGCTTTGGTCTATATCTCGTGGACTTGCTCGTTCAAAGGATAAATATCAATTGATGCTTGCCAATGCAGATAGCGAAAGGGAAGGAGCTTATGATGGACGTGGAAACCTCTCCAACAAGCAATTGGTAACCTTCTGCACGTATTTCTTAGAAACGGCCATAGACCAAATTGATTTCATGCACCAATCTTTTCAGTTAGATGGAATGCTCAAGCGGCTTGACGCGTATGTTGACCGTGCCGTGGACAAAGGCAAACTGCGCACCGAAGCAAGGTATGTGCTGCAAGAGGTTTTTTTGCGCGGCTCTATTACCAAACCCGAAGCCGAACGCCTGATGCATCTATCAGACAAGACGGCAAAAATGGTTACCGATAAGCTCATGGAGCTAAGGCTACTCAAAGCGCAAAAAGAAGGCAAGGTGATGCGGTATTACGCCAACTATCCAATAAGCATTTCACCATGGATACTCCCGAACCTTTATCCAGAGGCAAAGGAGGCAGAGATGATGGTTATTTGACCGTGAATAGTGAAATGAGCACCCAACCCGAAGCCATACTCGAAAGCACCCTCATCCAACAATTGGTGGGTTTGGGCTATACGTCTGTGCGCATTGCAGATGAGGCAAGTTTGCTCAGCAACCTTAAACACCAATTAGAGCTTTTCAATCATACAACGTTTAGTAGCAGAGAATTCACTTCCATTCTTAACTACTTGGGCAAGGGCAACGTATTTGAACGCGCCAAATTACTTCGCGACCGATTTGAACTTCGCAGAGACGATGAGGAATTGATGTATGTACGATTTCTGGATGTCACTGACCATGCCAGCAATCGGTATCAGGTTACAAGTCAGGTCACGATTGATGGCGTTCACAAAAACCGCTATGATGTGACCCTGTTGGTCAATGGATTGCCGCTGGTGCAAATAGAACTGAAGCGCAGAGGTATAGAGCTTAAAGAGGCTTTCAATCAAATAGACCGTTACAAGCAGACCAGCTTTCACACAAATCATGGCCT
>Ga0247837_1007487_pt1 | contig 14459 bp, 10 predicted proteins | sample LaCtaG_2_FD_187115 | JGI IMG/M metagenome (GOLD analysis project Ga0247837, IMG submission 187115) | Freshwater microbial communities from meromictic Lake La Cruz, Castile-La Mancha, Spain - LaCruzMarch2015_14.5m | ecosystem: Environmental > Aquatic > Freshwater > Lake | place: Spain: Castile-La...
TGCGGATAGGCTTCGCCAGAAGCAGCCCGCGATTCAAATGCAGCCAGCACACCACGCCTTTTTCAATCAAACGTGCTGCACTTCCGACCTGCTCGCGCAAATCGGGCCGCAGCCATAAAGTCTTGCCGGATCACTGGCTGTGACATTCGTGACAGTTAGACTTTGGGCGACCGCTGCACTCGCGGTGGCGAGGGCGGCAACGCAGAGACATTGGATCCAACAAGATTGGCGTTTGAGTCTTGGCCGACTAAATGGGTGAGCTATCATAATGGGAGTGAGGAGCGGGATGGATTGGAGTACTTATAGGAATGCAATGGGCAGTGAATATCTGCCATATTTGATCAGCTTGATAGCTAGCAGAAGTAACCCAGCACTATCAACTGCAAACTCAAAAAAGCGTTCAAAATAAATCAACTGCTTGACAGTCTGTCTGCTAGGAAATCGCTTTTGCGGGTGGCATGCCGGAGTGGCCCTGGACGTGGAGCGGGGACAGGGTGGAGGGGGCTGGCGGAAGTAGTCGGTCAGCCCGCTACTCGAACTTCAACTGTGCCACCGCCCTGCAGTCATGGCTTGAAGTAACACGCAACCACCGTGCTTGCACCGCAGGCTCAAACGTGATGCTCGTGGCTTCGCCGTGAGAAACCTCGCGTTGTTGGTAGGTCACCCACATGCCCGTGCCGGTAAGGTCGAGTTCGATTTGGAAGTTCACGGGATTCTTTTGATCGTGACTGAGTGTCAGCGTGCGTTTGTCGTAGCCCCACATCAGATAAGGATCGCTCTTCTGGTTGGCCTTGACCTTCGTGTTTTTCCACGGGCCGCCTTCGCCACGCGGTTTGCCGAGCTTCCAGAGGTCGTCGATGGCTCCGGCCCAGAGCGCGGTTTTGTCATCATCGCTGCGGATGATGTGATCGCTTGCTTTGGCATCGGGAGAGATGCCGCTCATCAAGAACAGGCCGCGATAGCCGCCGAAGTCGGTCACGCGCAGGTCGTGCGAGCAAATGGGGCGTATCTTCACGAAGCCGTCGGCGTTTTCGGCGGGCAGCTCGAAGAAGGTGCCGCATGCGCTGAGCATGTCGCGCTCGGTGGCGACTTCGCGGCAGATGCGCAGCTCGCCTGCGTTTGTGGCGGTGTCGTAAGCGCTGGAAGCACGCGGCAGACGCCAGCGGCGACCGCGATCATCTACGACGAGCACGCTGGCCTCGTCGAGCGTGATGACATTCTTCGGGATAGCGACGCTCTTTTCGACGAAAGCCTTCGCTTTGGCGTCTTCGACGCGTTTGAGGGCCAGATCGGCTCCCAACTCGTAGTAGCCGTCTTTTGTCGCCAGACTCAGCGTGCGCTTGTTTTCGCCGCGTGGACGGAAAAGGCCGGTTTGGGCGTTTTCGCCGATTCGGGCAATGCCGTCGAAAATGGCGTCGGGTTCGGTGCCGCGTGAGTCGCCGTTGGTGAGTGTGATGATGACGCTGAAGTCTTTGGAGTCTTTTTCAGCCTTCACGCGCAGCCACTCGTCGTCGTTGGTGATCTCGATGCGCTTGGATTCGCCAGTGGCGTGGTTGATGTGCCATGCGCTGCGGTGCTTCCACCCGGCGACGAGGAAGGGGTCGGACATGTCGCCCGCCTTCACGCTGTCATGCAGCCAAACCGCGCCGCTCGCATGCGCGGGGCCGAGTTTGCCAGGCGTATCCGCGCTCGTGAACCACAGATTGCTCTGTGACTGGCCCACGCTGTCGATGCCGCCTTTGACCTTGCGTTTGTTGAGGAACTCCGACTTCGCGGAGTCATCGCAGCCGAAGACGAGGCGATCGTTCCAGCGCGTGAAGTCGCCGATGACCTTCATGTAGGCGCTGCGGACACGGATGCCGTTCGTGTTTTGCGCTGAAAACGTCTTCGGGAAGCTCCAGAACGCGCCGTGCATGGTCATGAGCAGGTTCTCCTCGCCGATGTCGCGGATGCGCGGCCATTCGGTGTTCCATCCATGCGCGCCGTCGTAGCTGTGGCTGACTTTGGGCAGACGAAACGACTGCCATGTAGAACGAGTTTTCAACTCTTTCCCCTCAGACGCGGGTTTAAAACCCGCGCTACGGTCAAGCAGCATCAGGATGAGCGACTTCGCGTCCCAGCCGATGCTCCACACGGGCGCGTTGGCATCGCTGCCGCTGATGCCGCCGGGGCCGGTGACTTCGGTGAATTGATTCCGCCGCACGAGCTGCCAGTCGCCGCTGCCGGTCCATTCGCCGAGGGCACCGCTGGGCGTCGTCGGATCGGTGAGCACGCGTTTGTCACGATCACCATTGTTGGCGTAAATGAGGCGGCCTTGGCTCGAATACAGGCCTTTGCCGTGATAGCCGGGCAGTTCGGAGTTCAAATCGGAGAGCGGCGTCTCGATTTTGAAGCCTTTTTTGATGCCGTTGCCGTCGCGGATGAAATTTTTCACAGCGAGCGACTTCACATCGACCTCGTAGAGGCCTTCTTCCATCGTGGCGAAGTAGATTTTGCCCGCTGGATCGGTCAGATGCCGCGCATTGCCCGTCAAACGGCCCGGCATGATGCTCGGCGGGATCACGCGGACCTTGCGCCCGGTGTCGATGACATACGGCCCGATGAAAAGCTGCTGCGACTCGGGATGGATCATGCGATTCGCCGGCGTGCCGCCCACGCTCTCCGGGCGCACGACTTGCTCCAACTCCGGCGTGATCTCGTAGAGCTTGTCGCTGGAGCCAAAGGGCAGATGCGGCCCGTATGTGATGACCCACAGCCTGTCCGCCCACGGCACGACGGCTCCGGTGCCGCACTCACCCTCGTTATTGAACATGGCGAGCGATGGATAGATGCCGCTGACGCTGCGCGGCTCGTCGGCGACGGCGACGGCGACGGCGACGGCGACGGCGATTCCGGCAAAAAGGGAGAGGGCGAGAAGGTGGTGTCTCATCTGATGAGCAAAGCGAGTTCACTAAGGACGGCAACACCGTCTCGTTATAACTGCTAGGATGTTGGAGTTGAGGCCGTAATAGCGGATGGAGTGTAGGCTTTTGGGCGGGATTTGCTCGGCCATCTCATAGCTTGACCGTTCTGCTAGTTGAGTGAGTATGTTCTCGTGAACACTCAACCCGCACCAGTCAACCGTCCGCATGGTCGAGGCGCAGCGGGGAATACGGCGCAGAGGTTCAGTGAGATGCAGATGACCTATGAGCCGGGCGAGGAACCGGCAAGAGTGACGACCAAGTTTTTCCGCGATTACTCGACCTCGATCATCAGCCGCCACAACAGCCCGGACCTGCCTTTCGAGGCGAGCCTGAACCCCTACCGGGGCTGCGAGCATGGCTGCGCTTATTGTTACGCCAGGCCGACTCATGAGTGGCTAGGCTTCTCCGCAGGGGTGGACTTTGAGTCACGAATTATGGTGAAGGAGGATGCCCCGGCCCTGCTGCGGGCGGAGCTGGCGCGGGAGAAATACCTGCCGGAGCGGCTCTCCCTGAGCGGGGTGACGGACTGCTACCAGCCGGTGGAGCGGCGGCTGCAGATCACACGCGGCTGCCTGGCGGTGCTGGCGGAGTGTCGGCATCCGGTGGTGATGATCACGAAGAACCACCTCATCACGCGCGACGTGGATCATCTGGCGGAGCTGGCGCGTCATCAGGCCACGGCGGTCTATATATCCATCACCACGCTGGATGCGGAGCTGGCGCGGAAGTTGGAGCCGAGGGCGTCATCCCCAAAGATGCGTCTGGAGGCCATCCGCACCCTGGCAGGGCAGGGGATACCGGTGGGCGTGTCGGTCGCGCCAATCATTCCGGGGCTGAATGACAGCGAGATTCCGGCCATCCTGGAGGCGGCGCGGGAGGCAGGGGCGCAGTTCGCGGGCTACACAGTGGTGCGGCTGCCTTTCAGCGTGAAGGAGGTCTTCGCCGCCTGGCTGGAGGAGTACGTCCCCGGCATGAGGGACAAGGTGCTGAGCCGGATCGAGGAGACGCAGGGCAGGACGCTCTCCCACCCGGAGTTCGGCAAACGGCTGAAAGGCGTGGGCGTCTGGGCAGAGCAGATCGCGCAGCTTTTCAAAGTGTCCTTGAAGCGCGCCGGGATGCTACACCGCAGGCCAGAGGTGAACGCGGCGTACTTCCGCAGACCGCGCGAGACGGGCGGGCAGATGGAGCTGTGGTGAGTTCCGGCCAGATCAAAATTGCGGCCAGTAGGATGGTGTATTTGTGAATTTCTCGTTATGGTGCAGATGCGTTTAAACCGCTGATAAGACGCTAATTTGACGCTGATGAAAGAGGTTTGGAATTAGCGTCTGATTAGCGATTCAAAATATCATAAAACCTGATGACGCGAGACATACTCAGATCATTGGCACGACATCGCGCGAAGCTGCGGCTTTTGGGGTGCCTCATGTGCCCGATCCGAATCGGGCTGCTACTCCTGGTAAAGGAAGGTCGTCAGTGGGCTGGTGGCGTGGGCTTCCTCGCTGCTATCGGCGAGGCCGATCTCATAGGCGGCGCGTCCGGCTTCGACGGCTGCTTTGAAGGCCAGGCCCATGCGTTCGGGATCGCTGGCGATGGCGATGGCCGTGTTTACCAGCACGGCGTCTGCGCCCATCTCCAGCGCCTCGGCGGCGTGGCTGGGGGCACCGATGCCGGCATCAATGACGACGGGGACGGTGGCCTGGGCGATGATGATCTCGATCTGCCGCCGGGTGGTGATGCCTTGATGGGAGCCAATGGGGGAGCCGAGTGGCATGACTGTGGCGGTGCCGACATCCTGGAGACGCCTGGCGAGCACGGGATCTGCATTGATGTAGGGTAGGACGGTGAAGCCTTCTTTCACGAGGATTTCGGCGGCTTTCAAGGTCTCTATAGGATCGGGCAGGAGGTAGCGGGGATCGGGATGGATTTCCAGCTTCACCCAGCTGGGCAATCCGGCGGCGACGGCGAGCCGGGCGAGGCGGATGGCCTCTTCGGCATTCATCGCACCGCTGGTGTTTGGCAGGATGAGGACTTCTTTGGGGATGAAGTCAAGAATGTTGGCGAAGGGGTCGCCTTTACCGGTGAGGTCCGCCCGGCGTAGGGCGACGGTGACAATCTCGGTCCCGGAGGCAATGATGGCGGCGTGCATGAGCGCGCCGGAGGCGAACTTACCTGTGCCGAGCATGAGGCGGGACTGAAAAGTGCGGTCGGCGATGGTGAGGGGCTGGTTGTCCACAGTCATGATATCATGCCAGTTGAAGACGTTCGATTAGCTCCTCAATACCCATCTGGATGCCGATGTAAAAATCACCAAACTCGCCATACTGCGTGGTCACCTCATCCCAGCGCATTTCATAGACGATGGTTTTGATCTGGAATATGTCGTGGGCAAAGAGGGTGACGCCCCACTCGTGGGTGTCGAGACCGGTTGAGCCGGTGATGAGCTGGCGGATTTTACCTGCGAACTTGCGCCCGGTCCTGGCATGGCCGCTCATGAGTTCGCGCCGTTTGGCGAAGTCTTGGGCGTACCAGTTGGCACCGACGTTGCGGCGCTTGCTCATAGGGTAAAAGCACATGATCTGCCAATCGGGTAGGTTGGGGTAAAGGCGGTCGCTGTAGTATTTGTCCATGTGGGTCTTCCATTCGGCCAGGCGGGCGGTGTGGGCTTCGGAGCCGATTTCTAGGCTCTCTGTGCGGGCGATGCGCTCGGCGGCCTCATCCTCTTTCTCACTGTATTCGGTCCACTCGGTCATGGAGAGGTAGCTGAAACAGGCACTGAGGACATCGGGGCCGAGAGCGAGGGAGAGTTCCTTTTCAAAGCGGTTGGCATCTTGGAGGTCGGGTGTGAGGAGCATGAAGCCGAGGTCGGCTTTGGGACTGACCATGCTGAGGGTGAGGAGCTGTGTCTTCGGATGCGCGCGGATGCCCTGGACGGTGAGGGTGAGGCGGCTGCGGCGCTCGGCACGCTCCTCCGGCGTCAGGGCGGCCCAGTAGCCATGGTCAATGTGATAGAATAGGTGCTGAACGATCCAGCCTTCTTGGGGGATGAGGGGAGACATAGAAAGAGTGGGTGGTTGTTTGCAGTAGCTGGCGTTGGTTTGCGCTCTTGTACGCAAAACCAGTCTCGGGCCAGCTTCTATCAACCACGGCAAAGCACTGCAAACAACCGCCAACAATGGCAAACTTCCTGCAAGGCCATAGAAACTCAAAAAGTGATTGAAACAGAGGGGGTGGGAACTATCCTCGCTTTCCGAAACTTCAAGCCCCCAAGCACATGGCAGACGCTGCAAACAAATACCCCCAAAACATTTCCGGTGCCTACTATGTGGACGATCAGTGCATTGACTGCGACCTGTGCCGAGAGACAGCGCCAGCAAACTTCAAACGCGATGACGATGGCGGCCATTCTTATGTCTTCAAGCAGCCTGAAAACGATGAGGAGCGCGCACTGTCTGAGGAGGCTTTGACTGGCTGCCCGGTTGAGGCGATCGGACGCGACGGGGAGTGACCTGTGTTTGCGGCACCTTTCCCTGCGCGCCGCGCGCTATTTGTTTGGTGGCACGATGATCCAGCGACCTGCGGCGATTTGTACAATCTTAAGGGCGCGCGGTGACTGGGCTGCGGGCGGGTGTGCTACCCACAGAGTGTAGCCTTTCGTCAGGCTGGTCTGTGGGCTGCTGCCGAGATCTTCGCGCAGCCAAATGCCAATCGGGCCTTCGCGCTCGCAATAAGCGTGAAACGAGTCGTCGCTGTCGGCTGCGGTGAGCTTTAAGCTGACATAGCGTTCGCGATCACTGAACTCATAGTTATAATAGTCGTCCAGCTTTGCCAGAGCGCGGACCATCACTGGCTTGGTGGAGGTATCGGCGATGATTTGCGGGAAGGCTATCTCGCTGTAGCCGACGTAGCTCTCCCAATCGAGCAGCAACTTTCCGGTGGCGTCTTTGCGCATGGCCACTTCCAGCTTCCCCTCCGGCCGCGCGCTGCGGTAGGTGAAAAGCACGATCTCCGCGCCATCTATTCGGTAACGCGCCTGGCCGATGAGCGCGCCAGCTACGGGGTCCACCGCGTGCTGGTTCTCATAATAGTCCTCCATGAGCTTTTCCACGCGTGTGGAGTCATGGACAAACTTCACGCGGTCGCGCCAATCGGGGGTTTCATTGTAGGCGCGCATAAGGCGGTTCGCCATGACCAGGGTGTTGGCAGCATTGACCATTGGCAGCGCCTCAATGACTGACCGTGCCGGCACCAACGGCGCATCAGGTAAGTACTCCAGCGGGCGTGAGTCAGAGACCAGTAGGGAACCGCTTTCCGGCATTTGCGCGCCGGGTGAGGAGATGAACACATCCCCACCACTGGGGATGCGCTCTTGCATCCTAGCCTCCGTCTTCGCAGAGAGTTCCTGGAGTGCACGGCGGCTTTCCAGAGCGTGGAAGTGCCAGCGCCAGCCGACCACGAGACCAAACAGGAGCACGATCGCCAGCATCCCACTGACGGCGATGAAGGTGCGATGTGAGTTGCTAGGCACGGAGTACATTGAGGAGAAGAAATGACAGGTCATGCTATAGGCGATCCGTGCGCCGTGCATCAAGGACATATCTCCATGATCGTGAAGGAGATTGGTCGGGCCGGCGAGATTCGAACTCACGACCTCTTGCACCCCATGCAAGCGTTCTACCAGGCTGAACTACGGCCCGACCTTTTTGCGAGGCTACAAAGCAGCCCGGCTGGGAGGGTAGATATTGGCGAGAGCTGACGGGATTTGCAACTGCGATATTAAAGGCGGAGAAAGATTCCCGTGCGTGCTTTGTCAGGCGCGCACGTCACCCAACCTAGCGTATTGATTACACATGCAGCCTGTGGCTACCTGCAACTCATGAAATCCCACCCGGCGAATGTGATCGAACTCTGCCAGGCTCTCGTCCGCATCCCCTCAGTGAATCCAGACGGCGATCCGGGGGCTGGCCAAACTGGAGAGGAAGACTGCGCACGCTTCGTGGCCGGTTTCCTGGAAAATGCTGGCGCTGCCGTGACTCTTGATTTTGTGGAGCCGGAGCGTCCGAACGTGATCGGGCGCTTCCCCACGCACCCGTCTGTGGGCGGCAAGCCAAAGCCGCGCATCGTCTTTGGCCCCCATACGGACACGGTCAGCGTGGGCGGCATGACCATTGCTCCTTTCGGCGGTGAGTTGCGCGATGGCTGCGTCTGGGGCCGAGGCGCTAGCGATACGAAAGGGCCGATGGCTGCCATGCTCTGGGCACTGTATGAGATGCACGCTGCCATACCTGCGTTGCCCGTGGAGGTGCATTTCGTCGGTTTTATGTCGGAGGAGTCTGCCCAGCTCGGCTCGCAACACTTTGCCAGGGTACACGGACCGTACGACTTCGCCATCATCGGCGAGCCGACACAAATGAAAACCGTCCACAAACACAAAGGCTGCCTGTGGGCTGATGTGCATACCAAGGGCATCGCCGTTCATGGTGCCACCCCAGAGCGCGGGGTGAACGCCATCGTCAAAATGGCCACTTTGGTGCAGGCTTTGGACAAAGATTTCCGTGAACTGCTGGCGGAGGCGGGTGGGTTTGATGAGTGTCTAGGCACCAGCACAATCAACCTGGGCATGATTAATGGCGGTAGCCGCTCAAACATCGTCGCAGATCGCTGCACCTTGCGCGTGGACATGCGCACCACCCCCGGTCTCAATCGCGTTGGCGGTGCCCTGGCGCTGCTGACGGATTTTGTTCAAAAACTAGACCCGGAGGCTAGTGTCGTCCCCCTGCCGGAGACTTTCCCCCTGGACACTGATGCCGGGAATCCTTTCGTGCAAAGGCTCGTAGGCTGCGGCGCGGAACTGACAGGCGCACCTTGGTTTTGTGATGCCGCCTTCCTCGCCGCCGCAGGCACGCCCGCAGTCGCTATTGGACCGGGCAGCATCGCCCAGGCACACACAAAGGACGAATTCATCGCCACGGAGGATTTGCTTGCCGGGGTCGAGTTTTTTAAAAAATTCCTTATCAGTCTCGCTGACTTCAGCAGCTGAGAATGAGCGCCTAGATCGAGCAAGCAAAATTCTGAGAACTGCCTGAAACGGTGGCAATGAAGTGTCCACAGCCCCACAGTACCCCCAGGGCATAGTCTGAAGTTCCAAGGAAAGACACGCCTGTTTATATTCAGTGGAGGCTAAAATCATGGATGTTATTGTTTTTATATTGATTATTTGTGGAAATTTCATTAAATTATCTTGAAATCAAAAATATAACCATGAGCACACCTCGCTTCTTCGTTTGGTCCCTCGCTTTTATACTGGTCTTTTCCTCGCTGAGTTCCTGCTCACTCCAGCAAGCGCGACTTTCCACCAAGCCGACAAAAAACGCCCACATGGGGCACCCACTCCAGGCTGGTGTGCGCTATGAGGTGCGCAAAGCCCTCAGTGCAGGGGTGCCTTTTCGCCCCCAAGAGATGAAACGTTATTATTTCGTCATGGAGACACCCCGACCACCATTGCTTGCCGCCGCGTTGACTCCTGGTCGCCGCATGACCGTCCGCACCACAGCCTACTGCCACGACGAGGACGACCACATCGTCTATGGCACCAAAAACGCCCTGGGCACCAGCCTGAAATACAGCAGCAACGTGCGTAGCGCCGCCGCCGATTGGTCGCGGTACCCGGTAGGCACGCGCTTCCGTATTGCCAGCCAACCGAATGTTGTTTACGAGGTAGATGACTACGGCAGCGCCCTCGTGGGCACCGGCACTATAGACATCTACAAGCCCTCCCGTAGCCAAATGGATGACTGGGGCGTGCGCCATGTGGACATCGAAGTCCTGCAATGGGGCAGCTATGAGCGCAGCATGGACATCATGCGCGACCGCATGAAGTGGCCGCACGTCCGCCGTATGGTGCAGGACATCCAGACCCAAGTCTTAAAGACTACCGCAGGAGCGAGCAAGCCTAGTGTTACAGCCTCACTATAAAAGGCGAATCGCTGGAAGGCGCGGAATCCCATCATCGTTGGAGTGCGCACTACTCATGCGCCTTGCCCTCCTCTCCCTCATCTGCTGCTCTGTCCTTTCGGCACAGAACGCACTGCCACCTATCTTGGTTCAGGATATCTTTAAAATCCTCTCAGCCGCTCCCGACGCCGCACAGAAGCAGGTAGTTCATGACCAGGTACTGCGGCTCTTTGGTAGAAGCAACCTCATCAAAGGCAGGCCCGGTCCCAAGATCGAGGCCACCACCGTCGCCTGGGCCTTACTAGACATGCGGCCTGCACGCGTCCTGCGTGCGGACGGCACACTGCTGGGCGAAATGATGCGTCTGGGAGATGACGGCCTGCAGGTGCTCGTTCTGAAGCTACCCAACTTCACCGAATTCCGCTACCGCATCGAGGTGGACGCCATCGCGCGTATGGCGGGCACCGTCCACATCGAACATTACGACTACATCGCCGATAGCTGCCGCCAGCCCGGCGTGCCTGTCGGGCGGCTGGAAAAGTTCGCCTGGAATGAGAGCAAGACCTTCCCCGGCACGCAGCGCGATGTCACCATCTATCTCCCGCAGCAGTACCAGTCCAGCAATGAAGCCTGCCTCATGGTCTGGCAGGACGGCAGCCGTCATGCCGACCCAGCAGGCTCCATGCGTGCCAGCGTCGTCTTCGACAATCTCATCCACAAAAAAGAGATGCCCGTCACCGTCGGCATCTTTATTGATCCCGGACGCAAGTCCGGCCAGAAGCCCGGAGACAAGCCCGCCAATCGCAGCTTTGAATACGACAGCCTGGGCGATGCCTACAGCCGCTTCCTGCTGGGAGAAATAATACCCGAAGTGGAAAAACGCTATGCCGTGAAATTCCGCCAGCAGCCAGAGGCATGGGCCATCGCTGGCGGCTCCTCCGGCGGCATCTGTGCCTTCACCACCGCCTGGGAGCGCCCGGACAAGTTTGGCAAAGTCCTGTCCTGGGTCGGTTCCTTTGTGGACATCAAAGGCGGCAACGACTACCCCAGCCTCGTCCGCATCACTGAGCGCAAACCCATCCGCGTCTATCTCCTGGATGGCACCAACGACCTCGACAACAAGTACGGCAACTGGCCCACTGCCAACCGCATGATGGAAGCTAGCCTCAAATACATGGGCTACGACTTCCGCATGGACTGGACCGAATGCTTCCACGGCAGCAAAGGCATGGCCCCGCATCTGCCCGAAGCTCTCCGCTGGCTCTGGCGCGACGTGCGCTGACCAACTGCCGGTGACTTTTGAAAAGAGCCGCGCACTCCCAGCTTATTAAAACCATGTCGCGTCTCCTGCCCACCTGCCTGATCCTGCACGCCCTCGCCACAGCCGCCGATCTGCCGCCGGACAAAAGCACTGAAATCCCCGCCAGCAGCAAGCGCCCCACCGTCATCACCGGCAAAGCATTTCTCGCCTTGCCAAAGCATGAGCTTCCTGAAGGTTACACTCTCAGCGTCGCCGCCGCCGCGCCGCTCGTCACCCATCCCATCATGGGCTGCCTTGATGACCAAGGCCGTATGTTCATTGGTGATGCCGTGGGCGTAAACTGGGACAAGAAACAGCTCGAAGCCAATCCGCCCAACCGCGTCCTCATGCTCGAAGACACTGACAGCGACGGCAGCTTCGACAAAAGCACCATCTTTGCCGACAAGATGACCTTCCCGCAGGGCGCCTGCTGGTTGAACGGCTCGCTCTATGTCTGCTCACCTCCCGGCCTCTGGAAGCTCACCGACATCGACAACGACGGTGTCGCCGATCAGCGCGAGCAGATCGTCACTGGCTTCGAATACACCGGCAACGCCGCCGATGTACATGGCCCCTTTTTGCATCCCAATGGCCGCCTCTACTGGTGCCACGGCCGCAAAGGCCACAAGGTGACGCAAAAAAACGGAACCCTCGTCGATGAATCCCTCGCCAGCGGCATCTGGAGCTGCCGCCCCGACGGCAGCGACGTCGCCTGGCACTCGCTCGCCTGTGGCGACAACCCCGTCGAAGTCGATTTCACTCCAGATGGCGACATCATCGGCGTCCAGAACCTCTATTACAGCCAGCCACGCGGCGACACGATCATCCACTGGCTCTACGGCGGCGTTTATGAGCGCCCGGACCAGCTCAAAGCCATCGCCCATCTCCCGCGCACGCTCGAAACCATGCCCGTCATGTACAACTTCGGCCACGTCGCCGTCAGCGGCTGCTGCTTCTGGCGGAGCTATCCAACCAAGAACCAAGAACCAAAAACTCAGAATTTTCTGGTAACGCATTTCAACACCCAGCGACTCGTCCGCATGGAACTCACGCCCGAAGGCAGCACCTACAAAGCCATCGAAAACGAATTCCTCAAACTCCACAACCCCGACATCCACCTCACCGATGTCATGGAAGACCCACGCGACGGCTCCCTCCTCCTCCTCGACACCGGCGGCTGGTTCCGCATCGGCTGCCCCGCCAGTTTGATGGCCAAATCCGACATCCTCGGTGCGGTGTATCGCATCAAGCTGGAGAAAACAGCGAAAACAGTCGTGCAGGTGGCAAAAAGTCCTCCTCAAAACCTCAAATCTGAAATCCAAAATCTTCAATCCGCTGACCCGCATGTCCGTCGCCGTGCTTTGGAGTGGGTGGCAGAAAACCAGCCAAGAGATGGAGAAGTTCTAGCATCCCTTAACAATATGCTCGACCAAGAACTTGATCCAACCAGCGAGCACTTGCTCATCCGCGCTCTCCAGCTGCTTCCGCCGCCTTTTCACAGCGGACCAGCGACCGAATTGCACATGAGCCGTTGTTTACTTGTTGAAGCCGCCCGTCACAGCAGAGAGGAAGGTTTTGCCAACACGGTCGAACATCTGTTGCGACGTCTTGAACCCGCCAAATCAGCACCTTTGGCCGCTGCCATCCGTCGCTCACTGGAAGTGATTCCAAAGGGCGCTGAAATAGCCTCCACTACCTTAGAGACTTGGTTCAAAAGCGAATCTTTGTCTGCGGATAAGCTAGGCTTTGTCGAAAAAGTCATTCTTACCCAGGTTTCACAAGCTCCAGCGCAAAAGCTTATCACCACCATGCTCGCCCACGCCTCCGCCGAGGTCCGCGCGACGGCCTTGAGCATCCTCGCCTCCCAAACCGCCGCCGCGAGTAACGACGCCTGGCTGCCGCTGATCGAGGGCATGCTCCCGGCAAGGAGCGACGGCTTCCAGCCGTCAGTCCCCAATGACGGCAAGATGCCGTCACTCCTTGTTCTCGATGCCATCAAGAAACTCAAGTCCCCGCACTTTGACGCCGCGCTCCAGGCCATCGCCAACGACACCAAAAGGCCGCTTGCCATCCGCTTGAGGGCGCTCGACTCCGCCAAGAGCGTCAAGTTTATCGGTGAAACCTTCACCATGGTCAAAGCCGTGCTCAGCGATGCCACAGCCTCCGCTGCCGCGAAGATTCAAGCCGCCAGCATGATCGCTACCACGCCGTTGCAGAAGCCGCAGGTGCTCGAACTTGCTCCGCTCTTTGCCACGCTAGGCCCGGTCGAGTTCAAATCGCTTCTATCCATCGTCCGCAAACAAAAGGATGCTGAAGTCGGCAGCGCTCTAGCCCGCGAGATCGCCAAGAGTCCCGTCATCGCCAGTCAACAGGAGAGCCTTTACCGCACCGTGTTCAGCGATCTCCCGCCCGACATCTTTGAGACCATCATCCTCCCCGCCTACAACAACGCTGTGGCCGCCACCGAGGCCAAAAAGCGCCAGATCGGCCCGCTCGCTGACAAAGTTGCTGCCAGCGGCAACGCCGCCAATGGTGAGACGCACTTCAAAGCAGGGAAGGGTACCTGCATCGCCTGCCACAAGATCGGCGACACTGGGCGTGCTGTCGGCCCCGACCTCAGCAAGATCGGCGCGATCCGCACCGAGCGCGATCTGCTCGAAAGCATCCTCTTTCCCAGCAACACGTTGTCCCGCGATTACGAAGCGCACCTCATCGAAACTAGTGACGGCCACACCACGATGGGCGTCATCAAGAGCCACACCGCCGAGGGTCTCCTCGTCATGGACATCGCCGGCCAGGAAAAGAACCTGCCGCACAGCACCATCACTGCAAACTTGCCCCTACTCACCAGCCTGATGCCGATGGGACTGGACAGCACGATGCCGGAGCAAGAGCTGCTCGATCTCGTCGCCTGGTTACGCAGCCTAAAGGGCACCTCTGGATAGGGGGGTGCGTTTTTGCAAGCGTATCCGATGACCGAAAAATAGACTTGTTCCCGGATAGTTAAGGAAAGCTAATGAAGCTGGTCGGCGTAGTGAGGGCATGCTGCAACTCGCGCGTATCACCAAGGATTCCCGAACCCTCAAAGCCCTCATCGGCATGGGGCGCGCTGAGTTCGATGACTTGCTCCTCACCTTCACCCGTGTGTTGGAGCGGCATGCCCTGCGGCAGCCGCGGCAGCGTGCTATTGGAGGCGGCTTCAAAGGGGTGCTCGACACCCCCGGCAAAAAGCTCTTCTTCGTGCT